>Ga0310125_10001435_pt1 | contig 12039 bp, 9 predicted proteins | sample CB11b_Tmax_Bot8__FD_203508 | JGI IMG/M metagenome (GOLD analysis project Ga0310125, IMG submission 203508) | Marine microbial communities from Western Arctic Ocean, Canada - CB11b_Tmax_Bot8 | ecosystem: Environmental > Aquatic > Marine > Oceanic | place: Canada: Western Arctic Ocean | collected... | reverse complement strand
CGATCGGTCAACCACGCCGCGAGCGCCGTCGGGTAGGCGGCGTCATTTGATAGTGCGCCAAGCGTCGCCAGGGGCGGCGTGGCGTGCGACTCAGTCAGGACCGGACCATCGAGGTGCGAATCCTGGATCAGCCCGGCCGCCTGCAGCGGGTGGGCGTCTGGGCCCGGGGTGAGCATGGCCATCACTTCCTGTCCAATGCGCGGCCTGCTGATCTTCCCGAGTCGCTTGGCGTATCGCTCGATGGCCCGGGCCGTTGCCGACTCGATCTCGAAACCGAACCGCGCGGCGAAACGCACCGCACGCAGCAGGCGCAGGTAGTCCTCGCCGAACCGCGTGTCCGCGTCGCCGATGGCGCGGATCACGCCCCGTTCAAGGTCGGGCAGGCCTTCGACGTAGTCGATGATGCGTTCGTCGTCGCTGGCGGCCAACGGATCCTCGAACAGCCCGTTAATAGTGAAATCACGCCGGGTCGCGTCGTGCTCGGCATCGCTGAACGTCACGTGCGTCGGCCGTCGGCCGTCGGTGTATCCCCACTCGGTGCGAAACGTCGCAACCTCGATCAGGTGTTGTTGGCGATTGTGGCGAATGGGCACCAGGACCACGCCGAACGATTCGCCGACGAACCGGCTCGAACGGAAACAACGCCGGACGACGTCCGGCTCGGCGTCCGTCGCGACGTCGTAGTCCTTCGGCTCCACGCCGAGCAGCCGATCGCGCACGCACCCGCCGGCCAGGTAGGCCTTGTGGCCCGCTTCGGTCAGACGGCGCACGATCTGCACCGTCGCGTCGTAGTCGGTCATCTGGGTCACCCCGCGTGACGGGTGGTAGCAACGACTAAAGGTCCTTTAGAAGATCCACGGCCCGGGCAGCGGCCTGCGCGACGTTGACCGATTCACTCTGGGCCCGTCGGCGCGGTTTTAGCTCCACCTGATCCTCTTTGAGGCTTTTCTCGCCGATCGTGATCCGAAGTGGGATGCCGATCAGGTCGGCGTCCGTGAACTTGACGCCCGGGCGCTGGTCGCGGTCGTCGATCAGCACGTCACGCCCGTGCGACTCCAACTCGTCGGCAATGTGCTGCGCGACCTCGGCGACGCGGCCCTCGAATCGGATCGGCGTGATGATCACTTCGTAAGGCGCGATGCGCACCGGCCAGATGATGCCGTGCTCGTCATTGCCGCCGTCGCGCTCGATGGTGGCGGCGAGGATGCGATTGGCTCCGATGCCGTAACAGCCCATGATGACCGGTTGACGCTGGTTGTCTTCGTCCAGGACGTCGACGCCCAACGCTTCGGTGTACTTCGTACCCAGCTTGAATAGGTGGCCGATCTCGATCCCGCGCGTTTCGCGCAGCACGCCTCCGTTATTCAGTGGTGACGGATCCGAGTCGGCGGCCTTGCGAATATCAGCGACCTCAACGTTGCGGTGAGGCGCGTCCAGTACATCTCTGGTCCAATTGAAGTGCTTGACGTGGTGGTCGATTTCGTTGGCGCCGGTGACCCAGAATCCCCCCTGCGCCGCATCGACATCGACCACGGCCGAGACGTCGCGCCGCCCCGCCACGACGTGGGGCCCTACGAAACCGATCACGAACCCGCCGGCGTCGGCGGATTCGCCGGACGCCATCTGGACGGTCCCGGGGGCACCTTTCGAGCCGGTGAGGACCTCGGAGAGCTTCGTTTCGTTGACATCGTGGTCGCCGCGCACGATCGCGACGACGAACCGACCCCACACATCGGCCGCGTCGCCCTCCAACTCGTACACCAATGTCTTGAGCATGTTCTGCGGTTTGAGCCGGCTGCCGACTTCGCGCTTGAAAAACGCCGTGACCGCGTCAATCGAGGCACAATCCGGTGTCCGGATCTCTTCGAGGTTGCCGGTCGGCGCGCCGCCCAGATCCGGTTCGGCGCCACGGTGTCCGATGGAGCATTTTTGAACGTTGGCCGCGTAGTCACCCTTGTCCGATTTCAGGATGACGTCCTCACCGGTCGGCGAGGGCACCATGAACTCGTGCGAAGCCGATCCTCCGATCGGACCCGATTCGGCTTCGACGATCTCATACGGCAGGCCGCAGAGGTCAAAGATGCGGCAGTACGCCTCGTACATCGCCTGGTAACTGCGATCGAGGCTTTCGGCGTTGAGGTCGAACGAATAGGCATCCTTCATCTGGAACTCGCGCGAACGCAGGACGCCGAAACGCGGGCGGTATTCGTCGCGGAACTTGGTCTGAATCTGGTACAGCGTGATCGGCAGGTCGCGATAGCTGTTGAGGTAGGTCCCGGCGAGGTCGGTGATGACCTCTTCGTGCGTTGGCCCCAGGGCCTGCTGCCGGCCGTGACGGTCGGTGACCACGAACAGGTTGTCGCCATAGTCGAGGCGCCGCCCTGTTTTCTCCCACAGCTCAATCGGTTGGAGCGTCGGCAGGAAGACCTCGACGGCTCCGGCGCGATCCATCTGATCGCGGATGATCTGGATGACCTTGCGCAGGCTGCGCCAACCCAGCGGCAGATAGCTGTAGACGCCGCTGCCGAGCCTGTGGATCATGCCACCGCGCAGCATCAGCTGGTGGCTGGGCACCTCGGCGTCAGCCGGGACCTGGCGGGCCGTGGGAATCAATGTCCTGGACCAGTGGTCGGTCATGGCTGTCGATTCTCCAGTGGCCCATCTGCGGCCCCGGAGGTGCGCCGTCGCGCGGCGGGAGTGTCTCGGCCGCGCCAGTCGTAAATGACGAGTATTTCTACGTTTGCAATGCCGACCCCGGTCGCCGACCCACGGTGGCGGTAGGGCCAGCAGTGGACGCCGTGCAATCAATCTAACACCTCAAACCTGCGAGTGCTGACGCGCCACATGCCGGCTGTTGCAGCCGACCTTCGGCTGAACATCCGGGACCCGTTTCGCCGTCTCGCGGTCTCGAGGGGTGCGGGCTGTTCAGCCGCCGCCGGTCGGCTGCAACAGCCCGGCTGCGACGCGTCGCCACCTTTGAGCGTTCGAAGATATAATCGGCCGGATGAGCATCGCGCGCTATGGCCGTTGCGTGATCCTGCTGGTGGCGGCCGTTGCCGCCCTCGGCTGCCAGAAGCCTCTGTTTCCGGAAAATCTGCCGCGTACACAGTATGAACGGTATCAGACCCTGCGCGGAAAGTACCGCTCGGCGCAGGAGAAGAACGTGTACGGCGGGAATCAGCCGGCACTGCGCGAGCGATTGGCGCCGCTGGAACAGCAGTGATCGGTTTGGTTCATTTCAGCGGTGCGTGAATGTCCGAAAAGTGAATACGACGATTGGGAGGGGAATTTCAACGAAGTTCGGACCGGCTGTCCGATGTGATACGTAACGGCAGTCGGTCCAATGTCTGGACGGATCGCCTCATTTTGGTCATGGATTGATGTCGTTCGTACCCGATCGCAGAACGTTGATTGTGCTGGTCAGCCTCGTGGGGGCGATGACGCTGGCCAGCGGGCTGTTGCTGCTGCTGGAACCCTCGGTTCCGGCCGGCTGGCGCGGCGGCGTTCCCCTGCAGAAGGTGCACCAGGCCACGGCGCCCGACGACATGCTGTTCGACACGCGTGTCGATGTGGAGGCCGGCCGGTGGCGGGCGATTGTCATCCATGACAGCGGTTCGCTGGTCGGTTCAGCCAAGACAATCGATCGCGCTCATCGCCGCCTGGGCCGCGATGGCCTGGGATACCACTTTGTCATCAACAATGCGTCGGGCGGGGAGGACGGCCGGATCGAACGCGGTCCGCGCTGGCGCGGCCAGATCCGCGGTGCCCACAGCATTGGCGACGGTTCGCAGTGGTTCAACGAGCATGCGATCGGCATCTGCGTGATCGGCGACTTTCAACGGCAGGCACCGACATCGGCCCAGATAGACCGGCTCGTCAGGCTGGTTCAGCTGCTCCAGACCAGACTCGGGATCCCCTCTGACGAGATTCGCCTGCCAACCGACCGTTACCTCAATCCCGCGGTTGATCCCGAGGCCAATTGGGGTGGCGTGACCCACTTCCCGGCCGAGAGGGTGCGTGGTCTTCTGTTGTCGCATCGACACTGAGCGAGTGTCGAGAGGGTGCCAGCCCCGCGCGGTGGCCGGGCCACCGAGTTCGAAATCCGGCTGTCTCAATCACAACTTACGGGCTGCAATCGCCGAAAACAGCGGTTGTCGGCGATATCAAACCTTGAGTCAGAGCGTCCTATAGCCTAAACTGCAATGCTTCGTATCCGGTGGGCGTCATGCACGCAGACGGCCAGGTCCTTCGGGCGGCCTACATTCATAACATCATACGTTTCAGCGACATGGACCGTTTGCACGAAAATCTGGGGTACGACGTCGTGGCCACGCTTGGCGAGGGAGCGCGGAGCACGATCTATGCCGTCAAGGACCGGCGCGGTCAGCTCTACGCGCTGAAGCACGTCGTCAAGGAAAAGGCGAAAGACCAACGATTTCTCGACCAGGCGATCCTGGAGCACAAAGTAGCCAGCCAGCTGAATCATCCGTCTCTGCGTCGCTGCTACAAGATGATCCGCCAGCGTCAGTTGCTTCGTGTGGTCGAAGTGTTCGTGCTCATGGAGATGGTCGACGGCGTGACGCTGGAGCATCAACGGCCAACGGACCTGATCCAGATGTGCCAGATCTGCGGCAAGATCGCTGACGGCCTGGAATCGATGCACGAGGGGGGTTATGTCCACGCGGACATCAAGCCCAACAACATCATTGTGACTGACGACTGGAGCGTCAAGATCATTGACTTTGGCCAGAGCTGCCAGATCGGGACGGTCAAGCAGCGCATCCAGGGTACGCCGGACTACATTGCTCCCGAGCAGGTGCGTCGCAAGGCGATCACACCGCGCACGGACGTATTCAACCTCGGCGCGACCATGTACTGGCTGCTCACCGGCAGCCACATCACGACGATGATTCCCAAGGGGATCGGCGGTGGCGAGCAGACCGAACCGGAACCGACCGCGCCGCCAATCCAGGTACGTCCCGACGTTCCCGCGGCCCTGTCGGCCCTAGTGATGCAGTGCATCGAAACCACCGTCAACGATCGACCCGATTCGATGGCGCGGGTGCGCGATCGCCTGGATCTGGCGATCGGCCAGCTGGTGCGACGCGCCTCGCCCCCACCCGCCGAGGCCGTATAGAGCGGATTTCTCACGAGTTTCACCGCCCAAGGGGTGGTGTCGCTCGCTGACTTCGGGGCACCCCTCCCCGGCCTCCAACCCGCGATACCATTTCAATGTGATGCCTCGCAGTCACTTTGCAGCGATGTTGCTGGTTCTGTGCGTTGCTTTCGATGCGCCGGCGTCAGTCACCGAGTCGCAGATCGCCGCGAGTATCGAGGGGATGAAACGATACCTGTACGCGGTTCAGAACAAGACGGGTGATTGGGAATCCAAGTCGATCGCCGCGAGTCACAGCGGCGGCCAGACGGCGCTGGTTGTTCTGTCTCTGCTGCTGGCCGGCGAAAGCCACCAGAACCCGCGACTTTCGCGTGCGATCAATCGGTTGAAGGATTTCATGAAAGAGGAGTCAAGGAATCCGGAAACGATGAGCACCTACGCAGTGTCGGTTCGGACCCACGTCTGGTCCGCATTGCCCGACGAGTTCCATCCCTGGCTTCTGCGCGATGCGAAGTGGTTGATGGACACCGCGAAGCAGCACCAGTTCGGAACGTTCGATTACCAGCGCCACAAGTCCTCGCGCATCGACAACAGCGTCACGCAATATGGAACGCTCGGACTGTGGGAGGCAGCAAAACGGGGCGTGGCCGTTCCGGACACGATCTGGCAGGCGCTGCAGGCTCATTTCATCGGCGGCCAGCAGGCGAACGGCGGCTGGGACTACAACCACACTGCCGACCCGACGGGCTCCATGACTGCGGCGGGCCTGACCGCTCTGATCATCTGCCGACAGCAACGCTACGGTCGGGCAAAGGCGATTCCCGAACCGCTGGTCAGCGCAATCGACCGTGGCCATGTGTGGCTGAACCGGAATTTCGACGGTCCGCGCAACCCGCCGTTCGGAAGCTGGAACTACTACTACCTGGTGAGCATCGAGCGCGTGGCGCTTGCCGGCGGCATGGGGGAAATCGGTGGCGAGGACTGGTACCGGGTCGGCGCCCGCTACATCCTGGACCAGCAGGTCACGGATGACGGTCGCAGCGACCAGGGCAGCGTCGGCAGGCAACCGTGGCAGACCGCGTTTGCGCTGATGTTTCTCAGCCGCGGGAACTACCCGGTCTGGGTCGGCAAGGTGGCCGTCCCCGGTCTGCGATGGAACATCCGGCCCGACGACGTCCACTCCATGACGTCATATCTGAGCGACGTTGCCGAGCGCGAACTGAACTGGAAGGTGGTTTCCGTCGACACGGCGCCGGAACTCTGGGTCAATGCACCCGTCCTCTATTTGACTTCGTCCGACGCGGTGGAGCTGAACGCGGACCAGCAGCGGCGTCTGCAACGGTATCTGGATCTTGGCGGGATCCTGCTGGCCAATCCTGTCGGCGGATCGACTCAGTTCAGCGCTTCGATCCGCAGACTGGCGCTGCGCCTGTTTCCGCGTTTCCGGATGCGACCACTCGATGACGCCCACCCGATTTTCACTTCGCTGCATCGACTGGACGTGGATCGCACCGGTCCGATCCATGGAGTCTCCAACGGTGTGCGCGAGTTGATCATCCTGGTCGAAGGCGACTGGTCGGCGAGTCTCCAGTCCGGGGTTCGCCGTGGCGGGTTCGGGCCGTGGCCGTTGGCGACCAACCTGTTTGTCTACGTCACCGACCGCGGTCGAATACCGGGGCGGTTGGCGAGCAGCTTCGAACATCGGATCAGACGCCCGACGACGGGGCACGCGCTTCTCGGGCGGTTGCGATACGACGGCGAGTGGCTGCCCGAAGCCGCCGCGTGGGAACAGACCGCGAATCGTCTGTTTAACCGGACCGGCCTGAACGTGCGGACGGCGGACATCGAGTTGGAATCGCTGGCCACGAACCGCGACGGGCCCGCGCTGGCGCACCTGGCCGGGATCGATTCGGTGCATCTGGCCGAATTGGAGTTGGCCGCCATCGAACGATATGCCCGCGGCGGCGGGACGGTCCTGGTCGAGACCGTCGGCGGCCGCGGCGACTTTGCCACGAAAGTCGAGCGACAGTTTGCGGATCGGTTGGGCACCGCCGCCGTGCCCCTGTCGAAACAAAGTCCAATTATCTCGGGCGAAGGTCTCGAGGGCGCCGATCGGATCGGCCGTGTGAGCTACCGTCGGCGGGCGACGGCCGTTCTCTCGGTTCGCAGCCGCCCGCGCCTGGCCGCGTTCCATTTCGACGGCCGGCCCGCCATCATCATCTCGCGAGAGGACCTGACACTCGGCATGCTCGGAACGCGACACTGGGACGTTCTGGGCTACGACGTCGACTCCGCCCGCCGCCTCGCGGTTAACCTGATGCTCTGGTGCCATGCGCAGAGGGTGAATCTGGAACGTGAGATGGCGCAGGCGTCGGGCGGTTGAGTCAAGATGCCCGAAATGGCATGGTGGGCGACCACGACAACGGGGAATGGCCATCGGCTGGGGGCGAGCCCGCATTTCTCACCAGTTTCACCGCCCAGAGGGCGGCTTCGCTCGCTGGCTTCGTCCTCCGTGCGATCCATCCTCGACGTACTATTCAGCTACGCCTGCGGAGGATCGCGTGTGCATCCTCGCCAGCGAACGAACCTGCCGCGTTGGTGTGCGCGCTGTCACCGGCCGAGTATCGAAGACCCCGCCTCAAATACAAACACCACCGGCCTTTACATCACCGAGCGGAAAAACTCGTGAGAAATGCGGGCTAGCAGGACGCTGCAAAACTCGGTCGGCGCAAAAACGTGTACCTGAGATTTAAAAAAGTTTTGCCTTCAACACGTTTGGGCTCGATCTGCGAAGCGAGAGCGGTAGTTTTAAATTGGAGATTCTTGGGCGAACGCCAGAATCCGGGGTTTTGCAGCGTCCTGCTAGTGGCTTGTCAGTGCGCCTTGTATGATAATCTCAGGACATGTCATCTACGCTCAGCAAGGTCGTCCCATGGGGGCGCTCGTTCGCGGAGTACGAACGGATGTTTGCGATCTGCGACATCGATCTTCGCGGACGGATACTTGGCTGCGCCGATGGGCCGTCGAGTTTTAACGCAGAGGCGACGTCTAGAGGCTCTTCAGTCACATCGATTGACCCTCTTTATCAATTCAGCGCAGCTGAAATCAAGAGTCGTATCGACGCCGCCTATCCGGAGATCATCGAGAACGCTCGCCGCAATCAGCACGAGTTCATCTGGAATGACTTTCCATCCGTTGACGCCCTTGGCCAGGCGCGAATGCGCGCGATGGGCTAGTTTCTCGACGATTTCAACATCGGGCTATGGGAAGGACGCTACGTCGAGGCAGAACTTCCCGATCTACCATTCGTTGACGCAGAATTTGATCTGGCAGTGTGCTCCCACTACCTGTTCTTATACACGGATCAATTGACTGAGGAGTTCCATGTTTCTTGAGTTCGAGAGATGAGTCGAGTCGCCAGGGAAGTTCGAATATTTCCACTACTCGCCCTGGGCAGCGTGCCGTCAAGACATGTGGCGTCGGTGACGCGCAGTCTGCAGGAATGTGGGCATCAAGTCACGATCGAACGTGTGGGCTATGAGTTTCAACGAGGGGGCAACCAGATGATGCGCATTCGCGCTTGATCAGCCACGATCCTCGTCAAACACCCGCCGTGCAATCGCCATCGCCTCCCAGCATGCCGGGAAACCGGCGTAGGGCGCGATCTGCAGCAGTGTTTCGACCACCTCTTTCTGTGTCGCGCCGTTGTTGATCGCCATTTTCAGGTTCAGTTCTAGAGCCTTTGGACGCCCCAGGGCCGCCAGGGCCGCGATGGTGACGAGACTTTTGCTTCGAAGGTCCAGACCGTCTCGCGACCAGATCTCGCCGGCGAGAAACTCGACGACGTACTTCTCGAAATCTGGCGACACCTGGGCCCAGGCCCGGCGCGTTTCTTCGGCCTGCTGCGGGCCGAGCATCTGCTCGAGGAGGGCGGCGCCGCGCCGGGTTCGATCGTTGGGTTCCATACGCGGTCTCGCAGCTTGGCATTGCGTTCGACTCGGACATGAATGTCAAGCCACACAGGAAAAGGGGACATTCTATTTTTTGGATACGAATCGGAATTCCGCTTTTTCGTCCGTCTTCAAAAAGTAGAATGTCCTCTTTCCCTTCATGCGTATTCAGAACGAAACCTTGGGCGCCTCCGCGATCGCTGCGCTGTCGAATTCGAGGAGCGTCGCGTCCTGGCCGTGGCCGAACATTCCCGCGACGGCGATCGGTGGGAAACTCTGCCTGTACGTGTTGTAGACCATCACGCCGTCGTTGTAGGCCTGACGGGCGAAGGAAATTTTGTTTTCGGTCGTGGTCAGTTCCTCGCTGAGCTGCATCATGTTCTGGTTGGCTTTTAGATCGGGGTAGGCTTCGGACAGGGCGAAGAGCCGTCCCAGGGCGCTGCCCAGGGCGCCCTCGGCGCCCATCAGCCCGCGCATCGCCTCGGCGTTCCCGGGGTCGGCGGCGGCGCGCTCCAGCCCGCTGGAAGCCTGGTTCCGTGCCTGAATCACGGCCTCGAGCGTCTCGCGCTCGTGCTTGAGGTAACCCTTCGCCGTCTCGACCAGATTGGGGATCAGGTCGTAGCGCCGCTTGAGCTGCACCTCGATCTGGGCGAAGCCGTTCATGTAACGGTTCTTCAGCGAGACCAGGCGGTTGTAGATCCCCACGACCCAGAAAATCAGCAGCAGGATCACGACGACGGCGACGATCAGGAAAATGATGGGTCCGCTCATATCAAAGCCCCTTGAATTCCATCGGCAGTCAGCCGTTCGGTACGCAGTGTAGCGTCAGACAGAATCACTGTGTCGGCAGCGTCAGTCCTCCGGCTTCTCGCCTTCGGGGGCCATCTTGACCAGTTTCGGGTCGAAGCGAGCGACGGTTTCCACCAGGTCGCGCTGATGGCCCATCACCGTGTCGATGTCCTTGTAGACGAATGGAACCTCGTCGAGCCCGGCGCTGATCAGTTGCACGCCACGTTGTTTCAGCAGGTCGCGCACGGCCGGCCAGCGATAGGTCATCCGGGCCTTGCGGCGCGACATGACGCGCCCGGCGCCGTGCGCGGCGGAGTACATCGACCCCATCGATCCACGGCCGCGAACGACGTACGCCGGCGACGCCATCGAGCCCGGGATGATGCCGACAACGCCCAAACCCGCGGGCGTGGCCCCCTTGCGGTGGACGATCACCGTGCGACCGTCATGGGTTTCGCGCCACGCGAAATTGTGATGGTTCTCGATGTCCGCGAGGACGCGTGCCCCCAGGTGGCGAGCGATGTAGCGATGGATCATCGCGTGATTCGCCGCGGCGTACCGTCCCATCAACTGCATCGCGGCCCAGTAGCTTTGACCCTCGTCGGATTCCATGTCGAGCCACGCCAGATGTTGCAGGTGTCGCGGCAGTTGCGGTTGCAGGTTCATCGCCAGACGGCTGTAGTGGCCGGCCACGGTGCTGCCCGGGCCGCGGCTGCCGCTGTGAGAAAGTAGCGCCAGGTAGGTGCCCGTTTGCGGCAGCCCGATGGCCGAGGCACCAGGGCCGTCGTCCACCGACAGGGTCCCGAACTCCACGAAATGGTTACCAGAACCGCTCGTGCCGAGCTGCGCGTGCGCCTTGTCCTTGAGGCCACGCGTCAGCGCCGTCACGCTCCAGTCCTCGTCCATCACATCGTGGTCGCGCCGCTTGCCCGCGTCGAAATGGGCGCCCATGCCGAAGCGCGTCTCGGTTTCGATCGCGCGAACGAGACGATCGTTCTGCGACTCCAGAGCCTTGGGAGGGAGGTCCAGAACCGTCAGCTTCATGCGACAGGCGATGTCGACGCCCACGGCGTACGGGATCACGGCGTTGTCCGTCGCCAGGACACCGCCGATGGGCAGGCCGTAACCGAGGTGGGCGTCGGGCATCAAGGCGCCGCGCACGGTGACGGGCAGGGCGCAGGCATTGTCCATCTGTGCGATCGCGTTCGCGTCGAGATCGTCGCCCCATTGGCGCCACGGCGCCGGCTCCTCACGCGGCGTAAAGCCCTCGCGCATGCGGTCCGCCGCCCGTTGCCACTGGCCCAGAGCCGCGGCCAGAGGCCCAAACGGCGCGTCCTGCCGGTGCGCCACCGGATTGGTAACGATTTCATTGAGGCGTTGGCGCACCTGATCGGGGGATTGCCCGGCGTTTCGCGCCTCCTTGACCAGCGACTTGGCCAACAGCGTCAACTGCCTGGGGATGCCGAGTTTCTCGAGCTGCCGCGCCTTCATGGCAGAAAGAGCAAGAAAGCATGAGAGTAGAAAATCAGGAAAATGGAGCAGGACCACTTTCCTGCTCTATTGTTCCCCTGCTTTCTCGTCGCTCACGACCAGGTCATAACCGTCCGCACCCATCACGCGGCAACGTACCAGTTCACCGGGGAATCGCTCGGCGGCCGTCTCAACGACGCAGACGCCGTCGATCTTCGGGGCCTGGCGGCTCGTGCGCCCGACGCAGCGAGGATTGTCATCGGACGCGGGCGCGTCGATCAGGACGTCGCACTCGGCGCGGTGTTCGGCCAGTCGCCGGTTGCGGGCGAAGACGATCTCCTGCTGGGCCCGCATCAAATCGTCGATGCGGGACTCGACCACGGATTCGGGGATGGCCTCGCCGGCGTGGTGCATGCTGCCCGCGGGCGTGTCCGGTTCGGGCGAATAGGCGAAGACGCCCATCGCCTCGAAGCCGAAGCCTTTGATGAACGCGACCAGTTCGGCGTGCTGCTCATCGGTCTCGCCGGGGAATCCGCTGATCAGCGTCGTTCGTATCGCCATATCGGCGGCTCGGCGGCGCAGCTTTCCCAGCAGCGCCTCGATCAGCGCCCGGCTCGTGTGGCGGCGCATGCGGTGCAACACGGTGTCGTTGATGTGCTGAATCGGCATGTCGACGTACTTCACCACGTGCGGCAGGTCGGCGATTGCGTCCAC
>Ga0310125_10001434_pt1 | contig 12043 bp, 11 predicted proteins | sample CB11b_Tmax_Bot8__FD_203508 | JGI IMG/M metagenome (GOLD analysis project Ga0310125, IMG submission 203508) | Marine microbial communities from Western Arctic Ocean, Canada - CB11b_Tmax_Bot8 | ecosystem: Environmental > Aquatic > Marine > Oceanic | place: Canada: Western Arctic Ocean | collected... | reverse complement strand
TGAGCCACTGCCGATGCGGGTCATCGGCTGATGGCGCCGAGTCGTGGGGACAGGGCGACCGACTTCGTTCTGCCTCTGGGTCCGGATGGTCAGAAGACCAGGTTCTACGCCCGGGCCGGGGGGGCGCCGACGTTGCTGGTTTTTCTGCAGGGCGGCCCTGAGCCGCCATTGCAGGAATGGCTTGACGGTCTGAGTGAGAGTAGCGATCTCCCCATCTTTGGCGTGAGTGGACAGGTAAGACCGGCAATACGTGTGTCCTTCCCCGTGTTTCACGACGAGATCGGCGCCGTGTGGAAAGCGTACAGGTTGGACACCGGAACCGAGAGTGTAGCGCTTGTATTGGACGCCAATCTGCGTGTGCTGGGGTCTCTCAAACCGTCTGCTGGGACAGATACGCTGACCCAGGTCCGCGCGCTGGCAGCGGAGGTCGACAGGGAGATCGAACCGATCGAGGTCCAGGCCCAGGCCCCGGTATTGTTGATCGATCACGTATTGGAGCGCGAAATCTGCGACTTCCTCATGCAGGTATGGGACCAGGGCGGCAACGAGGAGACGGGCGTGGAGCAGTCGGATGGGACTGTGCGGCAAGAATCCATCGACCACCAGAACAAGAGTCGGCGGGATCACGTCGTGGCCGACGAAAAGCTGATGGAGATGCTGTCCGCCACCATTGGCCGGCGGGTGATGCCTGAGGTGCAGCGTGCCTTCGCCTATCGGGCGACACGCTTCGAGGGTTTCAAGATCGCCTGCTACGATGCGGCGTCGAGTGGATTCTTCCACGCCCATCGAGACAATCTGAGTCCCGCCACGGCCCACAGGCGCTTCGCCCTGACGATCAATCTGAATGACGGCTACGATGGGGGACATCTACGATTCCCGGAATTCGGCCCGCATCTGTATCGCCCCGAACCGGGGGGCGCCGTGGTGTTCTCCTGCGCTCATCTGCACGAGGTGACGCCCGTCCTTGATGGCAGGCGATTTTCGCTGCTGTCCTTTCTGTTCGGAGAAGAAGGAACTCGCGAGAAATCATGACGGGGAGTTTATGCGGAAATGACCGAAGGACGAGGAACGGATCTGGAAGCAAAAGTTGCCATCGTCACAGGCGGCCGGCGGAGATCGACGGTGCCGTCTTGTGGTTGTGTTCGGACGCTGCCTCATTGACGACGGGAATGGCCATGCCCGTAGATGGGGGCTGGACGGCACAGTGACCGGAGATGTCGATTGCAGGTGGCTTCGGAAGGGAGCCGCCAGTCCGCGGGAAAGGCCGAGGTCTACCTTCCAGAAAAAGATGTCTTCACAATTCGCAGCCTTCTTTCTGCCTGTAGGGAGCAAGCGTCGCCTGCACCGCCGCAGCCATCGGCGGGACTGCTCGAACTATTGGGACGTCCTGTCGAGGGCCTCAGTCTGGACGAGATCGCCGCGACCTGTCAGGGCCTGGCTGAACAGGTCCGGTGCGCCGGCATGCAGTCGCTGGAAGCACTCGGACCATGTCAGGAAGTGCCTGGGGAAGACTACCCGTTGTTGCGGCGCAGCCTGCAGTTGCTTGTGGACAGTGGTGATCTCCATGCGCAGTCTGCACGCTGGGGGGCAAAGCACAGGCGGATCTGGTTCCCAGTCAGATGGCAGTGCTGGCCGGAGAATAGGCTCTTTGCTCGACGTCAGTAGGTGGCACGACCGCCACTGACGTCGAAGCAGGCGCCGGTGGTGAAGGTGGACTCGTCGGATACGAGGAAGAGGATGGTGGAGGCCACCTCTTCGGGCTGACCGAGCCGCCCCATGGGGATCCGCGAGGTCAGAAATTCCACCCGATCGGCGTCCATGCCGTCCAGCAAGGGCGAATCGATCAGCGCCGGAGCAACACAGTTGACGCGGATCTTGTGCGCCAGCATCTCCTTTGCCAGTGACTTCGTGAAGCAGATGACGCCTGCCTTGGAGACGGAGTAGGGGGCCATGTTGGCGTTGCCCTCCTTGCCCGAAATCGACGCCATAGAGGCGATGGCACCCGACTTGTGCGGGATCATATGGCGCACGGCGGCGCGGGAGCACAGGAAGGTGCCTTTCAGATTGATGTCGAGGACCCGATCCCAGTCGTCGACCTGGAGGTCTACGACCGGTGCATCGGTGCCGACGATGCCGGCGTTGTTGACCAGGATGTCGAGTCCGCCCGTTTTTTTGATCACCTCAGCAAAGGCACGATCCACCTCTACTTCGCGAGAAATATCGGCACATACGGCCAGCGCTCCGGAGCCGATGTCGGTTGCTGCTCGTGTGGCGCCGGCCGCGTCGATGTCGATGATGGCGACGCGCGCGCCTTCTTCGGCGAGACGATGGGCGATGGCATTGCCGATGCCCTGGGCGGCGCCAGTAACGACGGCGACGCGGTCCTGCAGTGGTTTTAACTTCACGAGCGACTCTCCCTTGAAATAGAGTACTCACCAATGTAGGGGCTGAAGTTCGCATCGTCCCGTATCAGCGCATATTCTTGTGCACCATGAATGACCAGGAGTACAATGGAGTGAGTCGGCGGGATTTTCTCACCTATAGCGCCGCCGCTGGGGGCACCGCCGCCTTGGCGTCGAAGGCGTTTGGGGCAGGTGGGGGCAGTGGTGGGGGTGTCGAGGAAGCTACCATCAGTCAGCTACAGCAGGTGATGACGACGGGAGAACGAACGGCCCAGTCGCTGACCGAGGAGTATCTGCAACGAATCGAGGGCATCGATCGGTCCGGGCCTGCCATCAACAGTGTGCTGGCACTCAATCCGGATGCCGGCGACATCGCCGCAGTCCTCGACGAAGAACGCCAGCAGCAGGGCCCCCGTGGGCCGCTGCACGGCATTCCAATTCTGCTGAAGGATAACATCGAAACCGGCGACCGCATGGAAACGACGGCCGGATCGTTGGCACTGACCGGGTCTACTGCAGCGCGGGACGCTTCTGTCGCTGAACGACTGCGTGCGGCGGGTTGCGTACTTCTCGGTAAAGCCAATCTGAGCGAGTGGGCGAATTTTCGCTCGACGCGGTCCACCAGCGGTTGGAGTGGTGTCGGTGGACAGACACGCAATCCGTATGCGCTGGATCGCAATCCTTGTGGCTCGAGTTCAGGCTCCGGTGCGTCCGTGGCAGCCAGTCTGTGTGCGGCGGCGATCGGTACGGAGACCGATGGTTCGGTGGTCTGCCCTGCCAACGCCAATGGTATCGTGGGTATCAAACCCACATTGGGATTGGTGAGTCGCGCCGGCATCGTCCCACTCGCGCACTCGCAGGATACGGCGGGGACCATGGCCCGCACGGTGGCCGATGGGGCAGCCGTGCTCACGGCGATCGCCGGGTTCGATTCGCGAGATGGTGTGACGGAGGGGAGTGGGGGACACGTTTCCGACTACAGTGCCTTTCTGTTGGAGGATGGTCTGCAGGGGGCCCGTCTGGGTGTGGCGCGTAACTACACAGGATTTCACGAGTGCTGTGAGTCCTTGCTGGAAGAGGCGTTGGTGGCGATGCGTGATGCCGGAGCGCAGGTCATCGATCCCATCGAGTTGCCCAACAAGGGCGACTATGGCGATGCGGAGTACGACGTCCTGCTCTATGAGTTCAAGGCGGACCTGAATGCATATCTGCTGGGGCGCCCGGATCTGCAAGTGCAGTCGTTGGCTGAACTCATCGATTTCAATCGCAGCCACGCCGATCAGGAGATGCCATATTTCCAGCAGGAGGTACTCGAGCAGGCCCAGGAAAAGGGAGATCTCACCGAAGCGGTGTATGTCGAGGCCCTGGAAAAGAGCAAACGCCTCGCCGGCCCCGAGGGTATTGATGCGGCCCTCAAGTCGCATGAAGTGGACGCCATCGTCGCCATTACCGGTGGGCCCGTATGGCATACGGATCTGGTGACGGGAGACCATGGGCTCGGCAGTTGCTCGCAACCGGCGGCCGTCGCCGGGTATCCACACATCACGGTGCCCATGGGGTATGTTCACGGTCTGCCGGTGAATGTGTCCTTCTTTTCCACAGCCTGGAGTGAGCCGACGCTGATCCGGATCGCCTACGCCTTCGAACAACTCACCCAGCACCGCAAGGCACCCCAGTATCTGCCAACGGTGAAGCTGGACAGCTGAAGCCGAACCCGTCGCAGCCTCGGCGAGTCAGCCGGCTCGTCAATGCCACGCCTGTGTTCTACGGCTGGGTCATCCTCGCCGTGGGCGCCATCGGTGGGGTGATGACGAGTCCGGGCCAGACGTACGCCTTTTCCGCTTTTCTCGATCACTTCATCAACGATCTCGGTCTGAGCCGGTCAATGGTCAGCACCTTGTATACGGTGGGCACCCTCGCCGCCAGTTTTGTGCTGCCTTTCGTTGGCCGTCGCTTCGATCGACATGGCGCGCGGATCATGATCACCCTCGCCAGTCTACTGTTGGGTCTGGCTTGTATCTACATGAGTTTCGTGCGCAACGCCGTCATGCTCGGTATCGGTTTTTTCATGCTGCGCCAGTTTGGTCAGGGCAGTCTGAGTCTGGTGAGCAAGAATGTCATCAACCTGTGGTGGGTGCGGCGGCGTGGGCGAATGATGGGGATCGTCGGCGTTTTTGGCGCCCTGCTCGGGGGATTATTCCCCTACCTCATCAACACACTCATCGCCGCGTATGGCTGGCGTTGGACCTACGTCATCCTCGGTGTCATGGTGCTTGGGGTGATGATTCCCGTGGGCTGGATTTTCACCCGCAATCGACCCGAGGACCATGGTCTGCAGCCCGACGGCGAGGTCCTTCAGGCCGGGCACGAGGATACGGGAGAGCCGCTGGAGACGAACTGGACTCTGGCACAGGTCGTACGCTGCCCCGCATTCTGGGTCACCGTCGTCGGTATGTCGTCGATGAGCGCTCTCAATACGGGTCTGTTCTTTCACATCTTCAGTGTCTTTGAGGATTGCGGTCTGTCGTCGACGGTGGCAGCCTCCGTGTTTGTCCCCATCGCCACCACGGGTGCCGTGATGCAGCTGATCGCCGGGTTCCTGGTGGGACGGGTGCACTTGCGCGTGCTACTGGCGCTAGCGCTGATTCTTGAGGCAGGGATCCTCGTGGCAGCGACACGCCTTACGTCGGCGCCGCTGGCATATGCCTTTGGCGTCGCCTGGGGGATCCAGGGTGGTGTGGAGATACTGGTGATGGGCGTGATCTTTGCAAATTATTTTGGCCGCCGTCATCTGGGTGCGATCGCGGGGTTTTCTTCCACCTTGCTGGTGGCTGCCTCGGCGCTGGGGCCGATGCCGATCGGTGTCGCGCGCGATCTGCTGGGTGGCTACGAAACCGTGCTCAGTGGCGCAGCCATCGTGCCCCTGCTACTGGGGTTGGCGTGCCTGCTCTTCGGCAAGCCACCTGCACAACCACCGGCTGTTCGTTAACGGAATAGGGAGCGAGATATGACGGAAATGGTGGCGCGACACTTCCACGACTTGAGCCCGAGCGTCGATTTCTGTTCGCTGCGTCTGCTGTCGCGACAGGACGAGGTCATCGAAGTGCGACAGGACATCCTGCAGCCGCTGGAAACAGAAGAGGATGTGGGCGCCATGATCACCGTCGTCGATGGGGGCGGTCTGGGATACGCCGCGACGAGTGACCTTACGGCGACGGGACTAGGCGATGCTCTCCAGCGGGCCACCGACTGGGCGCGGCAGACGGCAGCCACTGCCATCATCGATCATGGCAAGGTGGAACGTCCGGTTCAGGTGGGCGAGTACAGCTGTGCCATCAAGCGACCGTGGTGCGAGATTCCGTTGCGGGAGCGCATCGATCTGGTGCGCGCCGAATGTGCCCGCCTCAAGACGGATGATCGCGTCGTCGACTGGTCCGCCTCGATGTGGTGGATTGCGGAGGAGCAACTCTACCTGACGGCGGATGGCAGTCGCACCCAGCAACGGTTCGAGTATCTCGTGCCAGGACTCAGCGTCACCGCAAACGAGGGCAGCGAGACCGTCAGTCGTCGCTTCGGTGGCTTCGATCTGGGGCGCCAAGGAGGGGCGGAGATCCTCGACGATGTGCACTTCTTCGAGCAGGCACCCGTCATTACCGAGGAGGTACTGCAACTGCTGGCGGCCCCCAACTGCCCGACGGGGACCATGGATCTATTGCTCGATCCAGATCAGATGTATCTGCAGATTCACGAATCGATCGGTCACCCGCTCGAACTCGATCGCATTCTCGGGGACGAGCGCAACTATGCCGGGACCAGCTTCGTCACGCTCGACATGTTCGGCAATTATCGCTACGGCTCCGACCTGCTCAATATCACCTTTGATCCAACGATCGCCGACGAGTTTGCCACCTACTGTTGGGATGACGAGGGCGTGCCGGCGGACAAGCAGTACATCATTCGTGACGGCATTCTCGAACGGGGTCTAGGTGGGATGACCTCGCAGATGCGTGCGGCGCAACCGGGGGTCGCCAATTCGCGTGCCTGCTCCTGGAATCGGCCGCCCATCGATCGTATGGCCAATCTCAATCTGGAACCGGGGAGCTCGACCCGGCAGGAACTGATCGGCGCCGTCGAAAATGGTATCTATATGAAGCGCAATCTGTCGTGGTCCATCGATGACAGTCGCAACAAGTTTCAGTTCGGCTGTGAATACGGACAGATGATCCGCGATGGCGAACTTGCCGAGGTGGTGAAAAAACCCAACTACAATGGCATCTCAGCCACGTTCTGGCGATCCCTGAAGGGTGTGGGTGGCGCCGATCTCAGCGAGGTGCTCGGCACACCATTCTGTGGCAAAGGGGAGCCAAATCAGGTCATCCGTGTGGGCCATGCATCGCCTCCAGCATTGTTCGCTGATGTCGATGTTTTTGGTGGGGAATAGGAGGATGCAGATGAAAAGTGACTTCTATTTTCTTGCCGACGAGTTGCTGGGCAAGGTGCAGGGCTCGGAGGTGCTGCTGTTGAACCTTGACGGCGAGGACACCGACTTCGTGCGCTTCAATCAGTCGCGAATACGACAACCCGGCCACGTGCACCAGCGATATCTAGCGCTTGAGCTCATCGATGGTCAGCGTCATGCCGGTGCCAGACTCACCCTTGGTGGCGGGAGGTTGGATCACGGTCACGCCGCTGATGTCCTCGAGTTGCTGCGATCTCGTCTGACCGAGTTGCCCGAGGATCCACACCTGCTATACAACCAGGAGCCGTCGTCCACCGATATCGATGGCGAGTCCTGCCTACCAGATGTGGCCGACGTGGTCGAGGAAGTCATCGCCGCCGGTGCGGGTCGGGACCTTGTCGGTCTGCATTCGCAGGGGGGGATCTACCGTGGCTTCGCCAACTCCCTTGGTCAACGCAACTGGTTTGCCACCCACAGCTTCAATCTCGATTGGAGTTTTTACCACGAGGCGGACAAGGCGGTCAAATGTGGGTATGCCGGTGTCGAATGGAGCAGTGACGATTTCAGCACACGGGTCGACACGGCGGCCGAGCAGCTCGATATCCTCGCGCGCGAACCCAAAACCCTTCCCACCGGACGATATCGCGTGTATCTCGCACCGGTGGCACTGGCCGACTATGTCGGCGTGTTGAGTTGGGGTGGTTTTGGTCTCAAGGCACACCGGACCCAGCAGTCCAGTCTGCAGCGTATGACCACGGACGGGATCAAGTTGAAAGATTCGGTAACCCTTACCGAGAATACCCGTGATGGTGTGGCGCCGAACTTTCAGGCCGAAGGGTTCCTCAAGCCGGATGGTATTACCCTTATCGATGCCGGTGCACACGCCGATTGTCTCGTGTCACCACGCTCGGCTCGAGAATACGACGTCGAGACCAACGGCGCCGGGGCCGGCGAAGGGGCGGCCTGTCTCGATCTGGCGGCAGGAAACATGCCCACCACCGAGGCACTCCAACGTCTGCATACGGGCGTCTGGATCAACAACCTGCACTACCTCAACTATTCTGATCGGCCCGCCTGCCGTATCACCGGTATGACCCGCTTCGCCTGCTTCTGGGTCGAAGAGGGGCAGATTGTGGCGCCCATCAATGTCATGCGCTTCGACGAGACCCTGTACCGGGTGCTTGGTGAGAATCTGATCGATCTGACCTGCGAACGGGAGATGATTCTCGATTCCGGCACCTATGGTGGTCGGGGCACTGGCTCGGCACGTTTTCCTGGAGCCCTCGTGGAGGATTTCAATTTCAACCTGTAGCAACGACTCCCTACCAAGGAGAAAAGGCCATGGAATATCGGCAACTGGGACAGACGGGGTTGAAGGTGTCCAGGCTCTGTCTGGGGACGGTAAACTTCCCGGAACGGACAGCGGAGGACGAAGCGGTCGCAATCATTCACCGCGCCCTCGATGAGGGCATCAACTTCATCGATACGGCCAATGTCTACAGTCAGGGACGTTCGGAAGAGACGGTTGGCAAAGGGCTCAAGGGACGTCGGCACGAGGTCGTGCTGGCGACGAAGGTGCGCGGCCGGATGGGGGACGGCCCGAATGACGTGGGGCTCAGCCGGCGGCAGATTCTGGCAGCTGTGGAACAGAGTCTGCGGCGGCTGCAAACCGATTACATCGATCTTTATCAACTGCACCAACCCGACGCGGACACTCCCATCGAGGAGACACTCAGTGCCCTCACAGACGTGGTCCGGGCCGGCAAGGTTCGTTACATCGGCACGTCAAACTTTGCCGCCTGGCAGATCGCCCAGGCCCATGGACTGAGTGCTCTGAATGGTTGGGAACGATTCGTCAGCGAGCAACCACAATACAATCTGTTCGATCGTCACATCGAGCGGGAACTCGTGCCATTCGCAGAAGCGAATGGGGTGGGGATCCTCCCGTGGAGTCCCCTGGCGGGGGGGGTGCTGTCCGGGCGTTACCGGAGCGACAATCCCACGCCTGCCGGCTCACGACGGGACGCAGAGTTCTGGATGCCCTCGCCGGGCCATATCGATGCGCGTCTGGAGTTGGTGGAGCGACTTGCCGGTCTGGCAGCTGAGTCGGATGTGCCACTGTCACAATTCGCTCTGGCGTGGGTGATGGCGCAACCGGGTGTCACCTGCCCCATCGTCGGACCCCGCACGATGGCGCATCTGGAGGACAATCTGGCGGCGCTGTCGATCGATGTGCCGGAGGAGGCGCTACGGATAATCGATGGATGGACCCCGTCAGGTGGCGTCGCCTAGAAAGGACAATAGCTGCCCGCAAGAGAGCAGATCTGTCCTTTACGCTTTGACGCCCTGCATCTGCGGTCGCCATGGACCCTCTTCGGTGAGTTCGGTTACCGGGACACCGTCACGGTCGACCCAGACACCGCACGGACCGCCCCCTTCACTGGCGTCGACCTCGACCTGTGTACCGTCCATGCGTAGCGCCGGGCTGTAGTAGGCGGCGACCTGTTGGGCGCTGGCGGCGATGTAATGCCCCGTGATAGCGCGGCGGAATCGATCGGTGGTTGTGTTGGGTGGGCTGCCATGAATAAGGGAGCCAGCGAAAAAGACCGCATCTCCCGCTTCCATGACCAGTGGCACGGAGGGCATGTCTTGGGGCACGGGAACGGCGACATCGGTGAAGCTGTGTGTCGTGTCAGCTTCTTCGGTACAGAGGACGGGTAGCTTGTGGCTGCCTGGCACCACGCGAAGACAGCCATTCTCTTCGTCCGCCCGTTCCAGGGCGATCCAGACGGCCATGCAAGTCCCCGGCTGCACTTTCAGATAGAACTGATCCTGATGCATGGCCTGGCCGCGAGACAGTGGCGGTTTGAAGTAAACCATGCCCTGGACCAGGTAGGGTTCCTGTCCCATGAGTTCTGTCAGATATTGATTGAGCCGGGGAGCGGTCAACTGTTTCAGTGATGGACCATCCCACCGTTGCACGTGTGTCATGCGGGGGTATTGCAGGATGGGATCTGCATCCTCGGTGCCGACGCCTTTGTGGTCCAGCGGGAAGGTGCCATTCGTGCGCAGATCCGTATAGCGCTGGCAACAGTCCTGTGCCTCCTGCGGCGATAGAAGTCCGGGGACCACCAGGTAGCCGTCCCGCGTGAACTGGTCGTGCATAGGTTGTTACTCCCTTGTGGCATATACGTGGCACGGCGCCAACCATGAACATAGTGTACAGCATTCGACGAATTATTCCCCAATTGTGTACGGAGCCATCGATGACCCCGGAACAACGTTACTGGTTCGATCTTACCGGTTATCTCCACATTCCCAAGGCGCTATCAGCGGCTGAACTGACAGCCGCACAGGAGGCAGCGCAACGCTACATCGACACGCCGGAGCATGAATTGCCCACCGGGTTTAGTGTAGACGGCAAGCGCTACTTGCATGGCTTTGCCTTCGACAAAGCCCTGGAGCGACTCGCCTTCCATCCGTCGATCTGGTCGATCATAAAGGAGTTCACCAACAACCGGCCGCGACTGATCAGTGGCACATTGCAGGCGAATCTGCCTGGCGTCGCTAATGAGGCCCTGCATCTACACTGCGCCCGCGAGGATTACGGCTACGAGAGCAGTCGCGTGGAGGCCCATGACGGCAAACTCTTTTGTGATAACTTTGCCGTCTTTCCGTATCTCGACGATGTCTTTCCTGGGGATGGTGGACTGTTGGCTCTGGTCGGCTCTCACAAGGCCCAGTTTCAGCGGCCGCCAGAGATGTACAATGACGGAGACATGAATGTTGACGAAGTGCCACCGGGCATCGCCAACATCACCCCGAAGGCGGGGGATATGGTCATCATCACCGAATCTCTCACCCACGCGGCGCTGGCCTGGAAACCGACGGACCGGATGCGCCGGATCCTCGTGTTACGCTATCACCTGCAGACTCAGGGCGGTGCCGGTGGGATTCCGCCGGAGGTCATCGAGCGATTGTCTCCGGAGACCGTAGAACTGATTTCGGCGGCGAGACCGATGGAGAGAAAGAATATCGTCAACCAGGAGAGCGTAGAACTGAGCGAATAATCTCGATCAGGTCGGTCGCACGCCGGTTGCATACTCCTGGGGGGCGACTGTCTCAGCGAAGAGCAGACTCGCCGTATCGGCGAGGGCCTCTGCACCCTCTGACTCCGACAGACGGAACATGGCCCGCGTCGCCTGTTCGACGTCGATGTCGCGTACGAGCAACTCCTCTCGGCAGAGTTCTGTCTGGCCGTGGATGCGACCGTCTGGTGACACGATGAGGCTGCGACTGTTCTGATGCGGTGGCAGACAGGCGTTGCAGGAGGCGAACCACACGCTATTCTCCGCCGCCCGTGTCACGATCATCGCATGATGGATGGGGACCTTCCAGTCATTCGGGCGCGTCGTGTTATTCTGCGGGTGAAACAGGATCTGCGCACCGCGTCGCACACACGCCGCTGTGGTCTGCGCAAAGCGCAGGCCTTCGAAGCAGATCACGACGCCCACGGTGACGCCAAAGAGTTCGAAGGTGTGTTGCTCGGAGCCTTTGGCGTAGGCCACCGCATCGAGAGGCGTCAACATCGTCTTGTGGTGGGCACCGAGAATCTCACCCTCTTCGCCGATGACAAGAGCCGTGTTGTAGGGTTTGCCTTCCGTGGGCGTTTCCGTGCCGAGAATGCAGGCCATGCCTGCCGCCCCACAACAGTGCGCCACCTCCGCGTGCAGTTCATCCAGCCAGGCTGCTGGCACCAACGCCTCTGGTGAACTGATGTCGACGCGATAGCCTACGGTCTGCGTCTCCGGGAAACACAGGATCTGCACACCTTGTGCAACGGCATCAGCGACGGACTGCAGGATGGCGGCACGATTGTCGTTCAGGTCAGCCGTCTGACGGACCTGCGCCAGAGCGATTTTCAAAGTCATGGGTTCCTCTCGGCTTCAATCGAGGGATGCGAGCAGGCCTTCGGGTAAGCGTGCCCCGTAGACCTGAGAGTGTCCGTCCCTGTTGGAGGTGTATACCGCCCAGCGGTTGTCGGCGGTAAGATAGGGATGGGCGTGGGACGACTGCTGGCCATCGTGTACTGTGGCGGTAAAGACCAGATGCGCGTGGCGGCCACTGCTCAGCGAGCCCGTCCACAGATTGCCCTGTTCGTCGTCCCAGCGGGTAGAGAAGA
>Ga0310125_10001429_pt1 | contig 12058 bp, 11 predicted proteins | sample CB11b_Tmax_Bot8__FD_203508 | JGI IMG/M metagenome (GOLD analysis project Ga0310125, IMG submission 203508) | Marine microbial communities from Western Arctic Ocean, Canada - CB11b_Tmax_Bot8 | ecosystem: Environmental > Aquatic > Marine > Oceanic | place: Canada: Western Arctic Ocean | collected... | reverse complement strand
TTAAAAGAAGCTGGTCCATTTGCCGACCTGTATCATGAGTATAACCAACGGGCCCAAACGGCGTAGCGTGCCCTTTTTAAAGAGAAGTCTGTCGTGAGTACATCTTCTAGAGACAATGCCGTTGGGTCAGGCCGAAAACGCCCTGCCCGGCTGACGCGAAACCCTGGAATGATCATCAAGCGGATGCCGCTTATTTTACTGGTTATGGTTGTGGCCTTGATGATTGCCAGTGCCTTGGTTCCAACAACGCGCTGGGTGCACGCATCCGGTTATGTCATGACGAGGGATCAGGCGAAGATTCGTTCGTCCGTCGAGGGTATGATTTTTGAACGGTTTGTGAGTTCAGGCCAGATGATTAAAAAAGGGAAACTTCTATTTCAACTGCACGATACCGTTGAGCGTACATACTATGAAGAGGCGATGAGTCGAATCGAAGTCGAGAAGGCGGAATTGGAGCGGCTTTTGAGCCGACAAGAACTCGAAGTGTTGCTTCGTGGTGAGCAGGTTAAGCAGGCCAACTTGGCCTTCAAGGTGGCCCTCAACAAACTAAAGCGGATGAAAGATGTGGATGCTGGCAGTTCACTGTTTTCAACGTCCCAGGTCGAGGATGCCCAACTAGAAGTTGACCTTGCCCATAGCCGGGTCAGAGAGTTGGAACTGCCACGTGAACCTGTGATGGAGAGGCAGGTCAAGGTGTACCGGGAAAGGATTGTCGCAACAAGCAAGCAACTTGCCCGTCTTGAGGCCGAGGTTTCGCTACGCAAGATTTATGCACCCATGGATGGTCGTGTTCATCTTCACCGTTATGAGTCGGGCGAAGTGGTCAAACCAGAAGATGAACTGGGGCAGATATTTGATGATACTTCCTGGATTGTCCGCCTTAAGGTACCAGAACGTTACCTGTCTTATGTCAAGGTTGACCAGCCGGTACAGGTGGCTCTTTCAGCCTATCCGACGCTCCGTCATGGATACCAGGAGGCACGTTTGAGTCGGGTCGAGCAGTTGATTATTCCCAACCGTACTGGCGATGGTTTTATTTATGTTGAAGCCGCAGTACAGGCCCATGGTGATAGGGTTTTGCATCCGGGCATGACGGCGTGGGCGGACATCAATTCAGGTTCCACGTCTATTCTTTACCGGATGCTTGGTCTTTAGCCCATTTGGATTTATGTGGTGGTTTTGGCCAAGATTGCATTGACTTGCTCTTTCATATCGATCACGGCCTGCTTGATTGCAGGTTGCCAGTCAGGGGTCTGGTCATCAAAGGCATAGAGCACCGATCGGCTTGCACTGACCAACGCGCCGAAACCATCGTCGTTAAAGAAACTGCGTAGCTGCTCAGCCCGGCCGCCCTGAGCACCGAAACCAGGGACTAAAAGCACCTGTTGTTTCATGATCTTCCGCAGTTTTACGACCTCCTGGCTTTTGGTTGCCCCCACTACAGCGCCCAACAGACTGTAGCCGCTACGGCCAACGTATGAATTAGAGGCTCCGGTGTTGTGGATGAGTTCTGCCATCATTTCGGCCACAGTTCGCCCATCTTCTAGTCGTAGGCGTTGTATGTCATCACTACCTGGATTGCTTGTTCGGACCAAGGCAAAGACGCCCTTCCCATTTTGAGCAGCATGTTCAAGAAATGGTTCGATGGCATCAATGCCCATGTAGGCATTGACGGTTAGTGCATCTGGCCCGTCCAATGAACCTAAGTCCTGATCGCGACAGTCAGCGAGACATCCTGCAGTGTAGTGGTTGCTTGTGGCGCCGATATCTCCGCGTTTGACATCAGCGATGACCATTAGGCCAAGCTGTTTCGCGTAGTCGATCAACCTGCGGTAGACCTGAACGCCTGGCCACTGGTATCGCTCGAAGCATGCTGATTGGAACTTCACGCATGGTACGTGGGGCGCCACGATATTGAGTACCGACCGCACAAACTGATCTATCGCGTTAATCTTATAAACGATGGTGTCGGGCTCGCCGCCATCATGGGATTGTCGAATAGATTTGGGCAACCGGTCATATACGGGGTCAATGCCGATACAAATCGGCCCCCCCTTTTGGTTGGTAGCTTCCAGCAATCTGTCCGAGAAATGCTTCATAGATATTAGATTTCCCGACCGAGTTTAGGTCGCAGAATCCACAGAAACGAGATGCCGCCAAGGATAGCAGTAAAAACGCCTAGGGGCATCAGGCCGCGGTCCAGAACCAGTTTCAGCGAAGCGCTTGCCATATCAGCTACGATAACGAGCACTGCCCCCATGGCTGCTGCGCCAATCAGCAACGGTCGGTGTCTGGGGCCAATAAGCATCCGGACGATATGAGGGCAAATGAGGCCTACGAAGGCAATCGGGCCTGCCAGAACGACTGCTCCAGCGGCTAGTATGCTGGCAATGATAAACAGTAAGGTTCGTAGTGCTTTTAGGTTGACACCAACACTTTGGGCTTCATCGTCGGATAAGGTCGCCACATCCATAGCCCGGCCCAGCACCACTAGTAAACTGATCCCCGCCCCGCTCAGCAGGGCCACGCCCATAAAAACTGCGGGACTGACTCCTTCTTGAATATAACCAACCATCCACTTGGCCACATTTTCCCATAAGCCTTCAGAATGAGGTAGATAGTTGAGCAGTAAGATGATCCCACCGTTGATCGTGCTCAACACCACGCCAATGAGCAGCAATCCTAGTGGATCGATCACACCTTGCCGTCGGCTGGCCATGAACACGATAGTAAGTGTAAGTGCGGCTCCAATCATCGCTCCGTAGTGGGCTCCAAGAGTCAGATCAAATGTACGCCCAATTAATGTCAGGCCCATGATTCCGACCCCGGCACCGGTCGACAGGCCGAGGATGAATGGTTCTGCCAATGCATTGCGCAACAATGCTTGAAGGGCAACGCCACTGGTTGCTAAATTCGCGCCGACGACACAAGCGATTCCAAGGCGAAAAAGCCGGTAGTCCCGAACCCTAATATCCTGCGGCCATCCCCAGGATGTAGAACCAACCAGCACACGTAACGCGGCTAAAATAATCAAGGCAATAAAGATAGTAATCAATACAGCAGATCGATGACGGTACAGTGAAGAAGTTTTCACGGAGTATTATCAGATGGCTCGCCAGTACCGACTTGCGATACCCTGTCCACCGGCTGACCCTTTTCCTCAGATGCTGCCAATTCGGGTAATACTTGCTCCAATTCACTTTCCATTTCTGGAAAAATCCCCTTGGCCATCGCCACCCCGACATGCACCAGTGAGGTACTGGGAAGCAATACAAGTGGATTATCAATTAATACGATCCGTTCATTGGTGACCGCCGGGATATCCATGCCCTCAAGGACAGTTAAGCGCGGATCCTCTCCCACTGAACGGAGGGCCGGGGCGTTGGGGCTCAGTAGAAGAATGACATCAGGATTTGCCGTCAACAACATCTCCCTATCCATCTCCAGCGTACTTCGTTTACTTGCGGATGCCGCGTTGTCACTGTTGAGCATAAATCGCAGTAAATCGCCGTGAACGGTATCGGGTCCGATTGCCGTAATCACCGGATTGGTGTCAATAACCATGAGAACTCGTTGCCGAGTCTTATCTGCAACTCGCTTGTTCAATTTGGTCAGGCCGCCAAAGAGCAACACCTCACGCAGGAATGAGCCACGTTCATGCCTGTTGAGAACATAAGCCATGCTTTGCGATTGTGATGGAAATGATGGAGATAATGCGTCGTTGTAGTCATAGAGGATCTTGCCTACCTCGGTTAAGCGACTCGGATATTTATAGGAAACCAGTCTGAATCCCAATGATTTGGCGAGTTGTTCCAGGTGGTTGGGTACTCCAGCTTGGGGTTGCATCATGAGTACATGAGTTGGCTGGACCGTGACAATCGCTTCTTTGTCATAGTTTGGGTATGGTCCGACGGTGGGTAGTCCCTGCGGCGCGGCCATGTCGTTTTCCCCGACCGCCACCAGTAGTTTTTCCGCCTTCAGGTCAACGATCATTTGCGTAAGTGCCGGAGCCAAGCTGACCACACGGATCTGCTGGGGCATGTTGTCCGCAGTTTGGACCGGTTGTTCCTGGCGGCTACAGGCTCCGATCACCATTGTGCACATCAACATGGTCAAAGCATGCCAAGGATAATTGAAAAGTTTTAAACAACGAAGACTGATCATCATGCTTATCCTAGATCTTCGAGTTCAAAGCTGTCAAAACACGGCAAGGTATTATGTTGCGATGTGACCTCTTAGCCTTCAGGCGACGCCGTATTGCCTTGGGGTGCGTTCCCCTCATTGGTTTCAGCCGGTTGGTCAATATCGATGTCATCAAAGCTGGTTCCATCCGATACGTGACGGAGCAATAGGTAAATCCATGTGTTTGCGCAGAAAAAGAAGCTGACGACAAAAGCTGCAACCAATGCAAAAGTCAAGCATGTCCATGCCGTGATGAGGATGGCTGCCACTTTGGCGGTACCGTCCATTAAAGACCAGTCAATTGCAGAAATGAGTTGACCTGGTTCTAGTGGAGGCATCATGGCGGCAAAGCGACCATGTGCAGTTGATTTGACACTTGTAAACACTCCAAAGTCAACACACCATTGCGTTACTGCCAGGGTCATCCAAGCCACCATCGCCACAAAGCAGTAGGTGATTGCTCCATATACCAGGCTCACAAGGTTGTAGAACAGAAATCTCCAGGGTCGGAAGAACACGTAATTAAATGTTCTTGCAATGACATCGAATGCATCGGTGCCTTCAACCGCAAGGGCTGGATAGAGCAAATTTGCAGAACCGACCAGGCCCAGGATTATCAGGGTAATGATCAATCCCGCCATTAATACCAGGCCGAAAAGCAATCCCCCGAAAAGGTCAAGTACTGGCACGTTGAACAGGATCAAGCCAAATAATGCTTGGCAAAGTGCAATGATAATCACCATGAACAGGGGTAGGAACGGTACGATCACAAGCCATGGGAACTTGCCTTGCGAGAATCGCAGCGCCGCTGTGACACCCAGACGTTTGTTCCGGCCTCCATGCATTGCGGCTAAACGACAGATGGCACCACCAAACAGGGCCCACAATAATAGAGATCCAGAAATCCAAAGAACAAAAAACAAACGATGCGAATGATATAACCATGACGGCAGCGTACATAGGATATCCCGCAATGCGGATGTTACGGTGTCAGTGTCTGCTGGGTTCCCAGTAGCCAGATCCTGGAGACCAAAATTGAAAGAAATAGTCGCATGCACTAAACGTGAGAAGGCCTCCCGCCCAAAGCTCGATGTGGCGGAAAAGACGCCGACAGGATTGAGGGCTTGAATCTGCTCAAGTTTTTGCCTGTGGCGAATGCTAAGTTGGTGTAATCGCTCGTTGTCAGCACCAGATCCATCCCGGGCCAGGTGCGTATATTCGTCATGAAAATATTCGTTGATCGCTCCGATCGGGTCCTCATGGCTCTGGAGGTTGTTGGGTAGTGACACGGCCATCCATTCAGCCCGCAATTGCTTAACCTGTTGAGGTCTGTGTTCTCGCCAGTGATCAAACTGATTAATGCTGTGTGTTGCGAAGTATTGGGCTTCACCAGGTTCGGCCTGGGATGTGAGAATTAAGTCCAGTAGGCAGCCATAGAAAAACAATGCTGCTACCAGGACAAGCGCAAGCAGCAACTTGGCTGGTCCAATGGCCATGCGAAAGGTTTTAAACAGGTTGATGAAGGGGAACACTGTGCGCCAGTCAATCTCTTCGATGCGCACGGGATGTGATGGTGGGGTCATTGGTAAACTCGAAGCTATCCGTGGTTGCTATTCAGAGACGGCGGATGAACTGTTGGTGGATTGTGATGGGTCTGGCATCTGCCTTGTTTGCTCAAGCTCAGTAATTTTCTTGATCCGGCGTTCGTGACGCCCACCCTCGAATTCCGTCATCAGCCATGTCCGTACGATCTGGTTGACGATTCGTTGGCCCAGCATGTCAGAAGGCAAGCACAACACATTGGCATTGTTGTGACGACGGCTTTGATCGGCACCTATCGCGTCGTGGACCAGTGCGGCGCGAATCCCCCTGATCTTGTTGGCGACGATACTCATTCCAATTCCCGATCCGCCAACCAAGATGCCGCACTCGCATTGCATTTGGGACACCGCTGTTGCCACTGCCACCGCCGGATCCGGGTAGTCGCTTGGCTTGTTAGACGCCGGTCCCAGTTTTACCACCCCGTACTCCTGCTGATCCAGCCATTCGCACAACTGCTGGTACATGTCGTAGCCACGATGGTCACTTGCAATGGCCACTTTCATTGGAGGTGCTCCTTGAATCTATGGGACAAACGTTGATGAATGAGGTCGGCGCAACGCTGGTAGCTGCTGGAGCCGGACCCAATCGGATCATCGATATCACCGTCAGGGTCTAGTGTAAAGGTTTTTGGGGCTGCTGTGGGCGCGATGGCGATAACTACCTCTCGGTGTGTGGTCGTCATGCAATAGATCGTTTCTGCTTCGTGAATCATCTCGGCGGTCAGTGGCCTGGACCGGTGCTTGGTCAGGTCAATGCCGATCTTGGCCATGGCTTCAATCGATTCAGCACTGGCAGGTGTCCCGCGGATTGCATAGACCCCAGCCGACCACACGGTCGCATCAGACGAATCCGGCCCTACGGTATTCTGTTGCTTTTCGCTAAGCAGTTTCTTTGCAATAGCTTCAGCCATTGGGGATCGGCAGGTATTGCCGCTGCAGACCAGTAAGATGTTCCACTGCAACAATTTCCTGATGAATCGCTCGTCGTAGACGCCTGTACGTTCAACAGAGATTTTAGTTTTATTGCAGTCTCTTGCCGCTGTGATCCGCACAATGGTCGAAGGTTTGGCGAATCGGGTTGGACCGCAATCAATAATTAGATCAACCTGATCGCCAATTGCTTCAGCGGCCTCCTCGCCATTCTGTGGTGGTTCCTGCCCACGGGTATTTGCACTGCTGGCAATCACTGGCTCATCAATCGCTCCCAGAATCTTCTGGGTCAGAGTGTCGTCAGGACACCTTAGCCCCACGGTATTTTTATGGTAGATCCGCGAACGGACATCCCTCGCCAACTTCATGGCCGAAAACTTCTGATCGATTAGGTTGTCTGCCAATTCGGCGATGATTGTTACGGGGCCAGGAAACACCCTGCGAACCAGCCGTTGGGTCAGCGAACCAGACAAATCGGCATACCGCCCGGCACTTTGGGCATTGGCCACGTGCACTGTAAAAGGTTGGCCCCCCGGCCTCTGTTTGAGTTTTCGAAGCGCATGATAACCTTGATTACTGGAAGCCATGCACGCTACGCCATAGACCGTCTCCGTTGGAAAGACCACCAGTTTTCCGGATTTCAATAACTCACAGGCCTGTTGCGATACTCGGCTGACTTGTTCAGCATTACTTTGATCAACACGCGTTAATTCCATGGCCACATTATCCGGACAGTTGTAGCGTATTTCTACTTGCCAAGTTCATGACAGGCAAACGGAATTGATAATACAACCACTCAATGACGTAATCCTTACACGATTCGTCGTGTGATAGTAATGAAATGAGGTTACGATTCCATCGAGATGGGTGCTAATCCAAGCCTTTCCTGCTTGGCCTGCCATTCGTCAATTTCACGTTTGTTGGTGGTTTCAATTGGTTTGCCAGTTCGCAGGGCATCCAGTTCAAGGCGTGTCAGGTGTTCGCTGCCGAGTTGATAGTCCTCAAAAGCCTCTGCGGTAATCGGTACGATTTTCTTGATGATTGCGAACATGGCACTGGCATAATCGCGGATCTCCTGCTGGGCATGAGAATCCATACGCAATGACAGGAAGTGCAGGATGTTATGTAGATCACACTTCCAATACCATTGCGTGTAAATGTTGACGGGCAAGCCGATTCTCGCCAGTTCACGGCTTACGCCCTTGTCCAGCAGATCTGTGTATTGGACGTACTGTGATTCACATCGATCCAGATAATCTAAAAACTGCTGTGCTGTTGCTGGGTCAATCGGTTCATCTCCCCCCTGACGATTGGATATTGATTGCGCACGTATGTTTTCGGCGCTAGGATGGTAGAAAGCATCGGGTACGATCGAATAGCGAGCAGAGTATTCATTGACATTAGCTGTGCGGTGACGGATCCACTGGCGTGCGATAAAAATTGGCATCGCAATGTGAAACTTGAACTCAACCATTTCAAATGGCGTGGTATGTCGATGTCGAAGCAGGTATCGAATCAGGCCGCGGTCTTCGTTGATTTTCTTAGTGCCCTCCCCGTAGCTTACACGAGCCGCTTGGACGATTGCGATGTCTGCCGTCGAGCCGACGGGAACCAATCGCGGCATGACATCAACCAGCGCCATCATGCCGTGCTCGTGGATTTTCACCTGCCAGCGGGCTGCATCGTCCATGACATCTTGCATCTGCACGGACGATGGCTGGTGTTCAATATTGGGATGCTCTGGATCCATGGTTGTCAGTGTACCGGGCTGTCGTTTGTTCGCACAGGGTCCTTCGTCTATTCTTTTGTACTCATGGCGAATTTATCAGCAATCGACAGTATCAGTCATTACGGTCCCATTGTGGTACTTCTGGTCATGGCGATTCTATTCGGTGTTGGCAATGTCGTTTTGACCACGGTTTTAGGCCCACGGAGCCAAGGTCCAGTCAAGGGCATGGCATACGAATCGGGTATGAATCCATTCAGTTCGGCACGTAGGCGTTTTCATGTCCGGTTTTATGTGGTGGCCATGACATTCCTCTTGTTCGACGTTGAAATCGTCTTCCTCTACCCCTGGGCGGTCGTATTCGGCAGTTTGGCAGATGAAAGTGCTCTTCGTCCATTGTTTCTGGGGCGGGTCCTATTTTTCCTGCTGACCAGTGTGGTTGCTTTCACCTATGCTTGGCGCAAGGGTGTATTTCAATACGACTAGCCAGTGTACTGCTGATCTGCCGCTAGAAATCTGATTAGATAAAGATGTGGCAATAACAGGTCGTAAGGCCACATTTGTCATCTAGGTGATACGGTTGACGGTACCGAGTCAGTTGACTGATAAGCCAACTTCTTTTTCTTATTCAGGAAATGCTTTCTGGCCTCACCGGCCAGGTAAAAGCTTCCAGTGATTATAATGAGGTCCTCGCGACTCACTGCACGTTCGGCCAACTGCAGTGCGTCGGAGAGTGTGGAACCGGCCTGGGCCATTTTCCCGCACATCTGGTTGAAACGGTTCATTAGGTCATCAGGTTCATGTGCACGCCGGTTGGCTTTGGCCCGCGTGAAGATCACTTTGTCAGCACCAAGGGCGATCTGTTGGAGCATGCCGTCGGTATCTTTATCCTGTCCGCAGCCGAAGATCATGACAAGTGAGTCGTAAGGGATGTGCGCACCAAGTGCACGAATTAGAGCGGTAATCGAGGTTGCATTATGTGCTCCATCGATAACGACCCGTGGCTGGTTCCAGACCTGTTCCATGCGTCCTGGTAGCGTGGTCTTGGCTAACCCGGAGATCACCTGTTCCTCAGGAACCGAAAATTTGTGTGCCTTGAGACAGTCAAGCATCGCCAGTGCCAAGCCACAATTATGCGCCTGGTGTTCTCCATCGAGTGGAACTGCCAGGTGATCCCATCGACTGGTCTTCGTGGCTAGGCAGACACGCGTGTGAGGTCCCAACTTTCGCGATGCTTCAAATCGGTAGCTGAAATCGATCTCTCGTCGGGTAAATGTTAGTGGAGCATCTACTTCTTCAGCCACCTGCGATAAGACTTCGGCCACGGCTGGGTCTTGTTCCACGCTTACGGCTGGAACACCCTTTTTAAATATCCCCGCCTTTTCACGAGCGATCTGAGTGAGTGAATTACCCAGCACATTGGTATGATCTAAACTGATGTGGGCCATGCCGGTCACCAGCGGTGTGACAACCGTAGTTGAGTCTAATCTGCCTCCTAATCCCGTTTCTAGCACGGCGATGTCCACTGCCTGGTCGGCAAAGTAGTACAGGGCAGCAGCGGTCAGTAATTCAAAGAAACTTGGTGGCGTGGTGCCAACGAGCCGCTCTTTGCTTGCAATCAATCGGAAAACATCAGTCAGATCGCCATGACTGATTATCTGCCCGTCAATGCTAATTCGTTCAGCTAGGTCGATTAGATGAGGGCTGGAGAACAAGCCGACTGTATACCCGCATTCGCGCAACATCGAACTGAGCATGGCACAGGTTGAACCTTTGCCTTTTGTGCCGGCAACCTGGACACATCGCAGTTGCTGATGGGGGTTATCCAGTAAGCCCAGCAACTTGCGCATGCGTTCCAGACTAAACGCGCGGCTGTTGTACGGAACAATCCGCATACGCTCGTAGTCGATGTGCTCATATAGCCAACGCAGGGCCACGTTATAGGTGACAATCGAGCGAGCGGCGATGGGCTTTTTGTTCGCCTTCTGTTTGGTCCTAGGGGCTGCTGTTGAGCCCTTGGCTTTTGCCGTTCGCTTGGCAGGTGTACGGGTTTTGCGGGTCGACTTTTTGGTCTTGTGGGTTGTCGTTGAAGCAGCCATAGCGTAGTAAAGGTACCAGTTTCGCAACGCGGCGTCAAGTTTTATACCTTAAGTTTATTTGTATAAAAGAGTTATGGTTTCGGGGGGTCTGGGGGGGATAGTCCTGGCATATCCGAAGTTGGCTTACCCAATTACTTTGGTTCGGTTGGACGGGGGGTGATGATTCGGCCCCGGTAAATTACGGGTCGATTCTTTCCATTCCGTTCATGTATGGGGTGAGGGCTTTAGGAATGCAGATTGAACCACCAGAATTCTGGTAAAGCTCCATCAGTGGAATCAAGATCCGTGGGCTGGCGATCACTGTATTGTTCAGGCTATGGCAAAAGTGGACCTTTCCCTGGTCATCGCGGTATCTCACATTGAGGCGGCGAGCTTGAAAATCATAGAAGCGTGATGCTGAATGAGTTTCACCGTAACTTTTGCGGGACGGCATCCACGTTTCGATATCAAACTTTGCCACCTGGCCCTGCCCCAACTCTCCTGTGCACACGTCAACCACACGGTAGGGCAGTTCCAACTCCTGCAACAACTGTTCAGCATAACTTAGAATTTTTTCGTGCCAGCCTTTTGATTCATTGATATCGTTTTTGCATAGGACGACCTGTTCAACCTTGTCGAATTGGTGGATCCGGTACAGGCCATGCGTATCTTTTCCATAGGTCCCCGCCTCGCGACGAAAGCAACTACTCTGGGCGACATACCGTCGGGGTAAATCGGTCTCGTTAAGGATTTCGTCCATGTGATAGGACATAAGTGGGACTTCCGCAGTTCCAACAAGGAACAGTTCAGGGTCTTCGTTGGTCATGGCGTAAGTTTGATCACGGCCAAGTGGAAAGTATCCGGTTCCAACCAGTGCCGGTTGACGCACCATGACGGGTGGTGTCATGGGTTTAAAACCATGGCCGCAGATCCGGTCGAAGGCCAAGCGTAGTACTGCCTGGTGCAGCAATGCACCATGGCCGGTAAGAAAATAACTGCGTGTGCCTGAAAGCTTGACTCCCCGTTCAATATCGATCATTCCCAGGTTTCTGCCCAGCGCCACATGGTCTTTGGGCTCAAAATCAAATTTTCGAACCTCCCCCCACTTCCGCAATTCAACATTCTCCGAATCATCTGCACCAACAGGTACGGTCTCGTCAGGTGGTTGTGGCACATGTAACAATAAGTCGTTTAGTGGTGATTCAATCTCTCCAATCAGCTTGCTGAGCTCCTGTTCGCGCTGCTTGAGCTGGGTTGGTCGCTGCTGCATCTGCTTCATCTTCTGCTGAAGCTCTAACTTTTCGTCGCCCGAAGCGGTCTTGAGCTGGGGGGCCAACTGCCCGATCTGGCGGCCAACCATGTTTTTTTCTGCGGTAATCTTCTGCTGTTCAGTCAGCAGTTTGCGCCGTTCGGCGTCGAGTTCAAGGATTTGGTCGATATCCACATGGATTCGCTTGGCTGCTGCTGCATCACGAAACCGGCCCGGGTTATCTCTGAGTTGCGATAGATCAATCATTGCAAGAACCTTTCAGCCATCAGCT
>Ga0310125_10001428_pt1 | contig 12062 bp, 4 predicted proteins | sample CB11b_Tmax_Bot8__FD_203508 | JGI IMG/M metagenome (GOLD analysis project Ga0310125, IMG submission 203508) | Marine microbial communities from Western Arctic Ocean, Canada - CB11b_Tmax_Bot8 | ecosystem: Environmental > Aquatic > Marine > Oceanic | place: Canada: Western Arctic Ocean | collected... | reverse complement strand
TCGATGACCCACCCCAGTGGACCGCCGATGCGCCCGGTGATGGAGACCTGTTGCCTGTCGCTGATGTTGACACACCCCAGCAGATCGTCAACGAGGATGCCATTCGGGAATGGTTCAGCGACGAACTGGACCCGGGAATGCTCACTGTCAGCTGCTCCGGCGCTGATGGCTGGGCACTGACCGGAGGAGCAACGAACTCCTGGACGGTCACGCAGCAGACCAGCGGGCCCACCAGCGTGACCTGTGAGGCGACCGACCTCAGCGGCCAGGTCAGCGGACCTCGGACGTTCGCAGTCGCAGTGGCTCTCGACATCTCTGCGGCGGCCACCGAGGTCGCTAGTTCCGCGGTTCTCACTGTCACATCTAGTGCGGAGGCGCCGGACGGGATGCTCGTCGACGTCGCTCTCTTGCAAGGGAATTCCGTGGTATCGTCGACGGTGACTATCGACACTGGCACAAGCGGAACCGTGACACTCGACGTGGCTGCGCTCTCACCGGGGCCGATATTCGTCAGGGTGCTCGCATCGGCCGACGGAATGGCGGACATGTCGCACATCTATGACCTCGGACTGGCGAAGCCGAGCATCCCACCGACGGTGACCATCACCGGAGAGGAGTGGGTCGAGGGAGCGTTCATCCTCAGCGGCAACTTCCACGACGCCGATGGAGAAGATGTGACCTTCTCGCTGCGCATCGATGGAGTCGAACAGGGGCAGGTGAGCGTAACCGACAACACCTGGCGAACCGGTGACATACCGATGGACCTGCTCTTCGAAGGAGTGCACACGGTTGAGGTGCAGGCGTGCGACGAATCTAATGTATGCACCACTGTCACACAGGATGTGGACAACACCTTCCTGTTCCAAGAGATAGATGATGATATCACGATTCTGCCAGTAGATGATGAAGGGGGACTGCCAGCACCCGGCCTCGCTTGGGCGCTGTTCGCACTGCTGAGCGCATCCCTACTCATGCGCCGACGTGATTGAACAACATCGGATGAGCCTGTCAGGCGCCCCGCGCGGGCGCCCCAACCCTTAGAGGGGAAGCGCTCCGCCGGTCGACCGGCGAAGCAGATGGCGTTTCGAGGAAAGGTGGAGAGAGAGAGCCACGAGGGTGGCCTGCTCGTCAGTTTCAACTGCGAACCTCCCCGACTGTGGGTGCCGTTGCAGACGGCCACGGGAATCCATCTCGGATCGGTCGACACAGTCCTAGGTTCCGTCAAGCGCCCGTTGGTGCACATTCACCCACTCGCTGGCGGTTTCGACCCAGAATCAGTGCTACAGGCCGAGGTCGAGATCAGACCGCGTGGTGAGCGCGGCGGGCGCCAGCGCAGAGAGCGGCATCAGGGACGACGTACCCAAAGACAGGGCGGGGATCGTAGAGGCCGAGCCGGAGACCACCGTGGCGGCCGAGGCGGAGATCGCAGAGGCAAAAGCGGAGATCGCAGAGGCCAAGGTGGATACCGTGGGGGTCGAGGCGGAGATAGCAGAGGCCAAGGTGGAAATCGCACAGGCCAAGGCGGAGATCGCAGAGGCCAAGGCGGGGATCGCAGAGGCCAAGGCGGAGATCGCAGAGGCCAAGGCGGAGATCGTGGCGGCCGTAGCGGAGATAGCAGGGGCCAAGGCGGAGATCGTGGCGGCCGTAGCGGAGATAGCAGGGGCCAAGGCGGAGATCGTGGCGGCCGTAGCGGAGATAGCAGAGGCCAAGGCGGAAATCAAAGAGGTCGAAGCAGTGAACGTGGAAGTCCAGGCGGACACGGGCAGCGAGGCCAGAACAAGGGACAACGAGACCGGAACAAGGGACAGCGTGGTCCGCGTCGAGTCAAGAGCCCTGGTCACGCGCACAAGCGCAAGAATCCCGGAAACCCGTTCAAGCGGCGCCGTTGACGTGCCTGTGAACGATGAATGCACGCCCACATGATTGAGAACCGGAAGCCTGTGGCGAGGTCATGGCGGCCCCCGACCCTGAGGACCTCTGGCTCGACCTAATCGATGCAGAGGACAGCGACGACCGCGACGAGCAGCTGCGCCTGGCCAAGAGGATCTTGAAACTCGACGACACCCATGTGGACGCATGGTGGGCGCTCGCCAAACTCGAACTTCCTGCTCAGGGCGCTCCAACTCTGGTGCAGGCGTCACGTTGCCTGCGCGCCTGCAAGCAGGTCATCGAACTTGACATCGACCACCGCGACGCCTGGTGGAGAGGAGGGCAGGTCCTCGTAGAGGACCTCGGCATGCTGGAGGAAGCGCTCACCTGGTGGCAACAGCGCAGAGAGGCCTCCCCCTCAGACCCTGAACCGCTGATTGAACAGGTGGCCATCCTCGCCGATATGGGACTCTACAGCGACGCCGCGGATCGGCTCGCACAACTGTGGGCGGAAGGGATGGAGTCGATGATGCATTCACAACTGCGGCGCGCGGCTAGGCTGCACTCGATCGTCAAGAAGGCGGCATTGCGGGAGAAGAAGGACATCTTCCAGCCGTGGGATGCGGATCATCAGGGATGGAAGGAGGTTGAGTGGTCACGCAACCGTAAGCCAGCACAGGAGTCGACGCAGTTCCTGCTCATCGCCGGGCCGCTCGTGCTCCTCGAAGTCACCTACTGGAACAGCATCGATTTCGGAGGGGGCATCATCTGGCCGATGCTGATGGGTTTCCTGCTCGTTCTGCTCACCGTCCTGTTCTGCGTACGGGCCTCGAAATGGGTCACGTTGAAACTGAACAAACCTGCCTACAACATGGTACGGGCGATGGATGTTGAAGTCACCTCAGGCATGGTGTGCATACCCGATGGCTGGCGAGGGATGAAACTCTATCTGGCGTTGGAGAAACTGCGGGCTCCTGCTTGGCAGACCCGCTTGCAGCGCATCATCGACGCAGACGATAAACTACCTGACAAGTGGCGCCCGAATGTGGGAGACCTGAGTACCGTCGACCTGATCCTCTCCGAAGAGGAGTGAGCGGCGCTTCAGGTTCCGGCTGAGTAGTCAGCGTGGTACGCCTTCTGCTCCTCGGTCAGTTCATCGATGTAGAGTCCTTCGGCGGCGAGTTTGAGCGACGCCAGTTCGCTGTCCTGCTCGCGCGTGATGTCGTAGACTGCGTTGTCGTAGGAAGCACCCTCACGGGCGAGTCGACAGAGACTCAGGAACTGGTTGGCGAATGACATGTCCATCACTTCTGATGGGTGGCCTTCGGCAGCGGCGAGGTTGACGAGCCTTCCGCGGGCGAGGAGGAAGACCCGGCGTCCGTCGGCGAGGGTGAACTCGTCGTTGTTGCTGCGGATCTCTCGCTCTGAGACGGCCAGCGCCTCGAGTTCAGGGATGTTGATCTCACAGTCGTAATGGCCGGTGTTGCAGATGACTGCACCATCCTTCATCGATGAGAAATGGCGCTCGACGAGCACGTCCTTCATGCCGGTCGCCGTGCAGAACAGGTCGCCCTGAGGTGCCGCTTCGTCCATCGTCATGACGGGAAATCCATCCATGTGCGCCTTGAGTGCAGCCAACTCATCCACCTCGGTGATGATGACCTTCGACCCCATTCCTCGAGCTCTGTTGGCCAGTCCCCTGCCACAGTGCCCATAGCCGGCGATGACGAACGTCTTTCCTGCCAGCAGGATGGAGGTCGCCCTGAGAATGCCGTCGAGGGTGCTCTGGCCCGTCCCGTGGACGTTGTCGAAGTCCCACTTGGTGACGGCGTCGTTGACGGCGATGACCGGGTAGCGAAGTTCTCCGGCTTCTGCCATAGCGCGCAGGCGATGTACGCCTGTGGTGGTCTCCTCGGTGCCGCCAATCACGGTGTCAAAGGCGTCGGTACGAGCGTCGTGCACGCGGAAGATGAGATCGGCGCCGTCGTCGAGAGTCAGGGTGGGTGCAGCATCGATGGTGGCATCGATACACCAGTAGAAGTCATCGACGGACTGTCCATACCAGGCGTAGATCGAGTAACCTTCGCGAGCTAGCCAGGCAGCGACGTCGTCCTGCGTGGACAGCGGATTGCATCCCGACCAGCTGATATTGGCGCCAGCGGCGGCGATCGTCTCGATGAGCACCGCTGTCTCCTTGGTGACATGCAGGCAGCCGGCAACGGTCATGCCCGTTAGCGGCTTGTCCTGCTCCGCCTGCTGCTTCAGATATGCGAGTACGGGCATGCGCGAGCGGGCCCAATCGACCCGGCGCGCTCCTTCATCAGCGAGCGATATGTCAGCGACTCTGTAGGATTCTGCTTCATCCATCGAACGCGCCGACCCGCCCCCCATTCAAAAGCACACAGGGTGGGTTCGTTTCACCCTGAATCGTGTTCAGTGCTCGAAGTTGTAGAGCCCGTCCCAGATGTCGTCCAGACGAGCCAGAGACTCCTTGATTGGCACCGCCGCGCGGCCGAGCGGAGCGTCGATGTTCCAACTGCCATCGTCGTTGCGAACACCATCGGAGAGTTCGACAAGCCCTATCTCCGTCAGGTCCCCGATCGCATCGCGAATCTCGAAGTCGGCGAACACGCCCTGATCTGCCAACCACGCTTCGATGCGGCCATCAAGCGAGGCGATGGAGTGTCCCTCATCAGCCTCAGCGAGCAGGAACGTGTAGCAGAGCAGCGATTCCTTGCCCTCTTGTTCCTCCGCCAGATCGATGACCATGTTCAGCACGGCCTGATTGTTCGCCTGACCCTTGAAGTAGAGATCCTTGGCAACTGCTGCCATGTAATTCTCCTTCGTCTTGCGATAGGTCATGTAGGCCTTCATCGCATAACTGCCCAGCGCCCCTGCCAGCGCAATCAGTAATGCCTGTGAGAGGTCGACCGTCGGACCACCGACCATTATCGGAAGCAGATACTGCTGGAACAGCATGACCAGACCGACCAGCAGCGGGAAGGATATCTTCGCTCTGTCCACCGGACGCATTTTTGGGGAGGTGTTGGGAAATATGACCTCGAGGTCCGCGACTGGGACGTTCTTGAACAACCGCAGGTGCAGTCCCACCCCCATCTTGCCGGGGTCATGCTTCTTCTTCCCCTGTTCAACAAACCACTCCGACTCCTGGAAACGGATGATCTGGATGACACGATTGTACATGTCGAACTTGACCTCCTTGCCCGGTCTCCTGAGCAGTTTGTCGAGCGTATTTGGCATATTCTCGGTCATCTCATCGTGGCCGAGCTTGTACAGTTTCATCGTGACGAATTCATCGATCCGAACATCCATGCTGATGGGGAACAGCGATTCACCCTCCAGTGCGAGGTCGAATTCCTCGTCGGTGATGTGTTCCCAGTTGCCGTCTACAAGCACCTCTTCGAAGGCGGCGATGAACGCATCGACTTCGGCGAGGTCGAGCGGTCGCTCCGAATCTGGGTCCATGGAGCTGTAGAGTACCTTGAGCCGCTCCAGTTGGCCCAGTGAACTGTGATGGTCGAGTGCTTCGAGCATCGAGCAGACGCTCTTCAGGCCCTCCTGAATGAGTGGAGCGAACGCTGGCTCGGCGAACAGCCGCTCCTTCACCTCATGTCGGGGCATCGGAATGAAGTGGCTCTTTCCCACACCCATCTGACCACCTCGGCTGACGTCAGTCTACAGCGTACATGAGTTTGACCCCGTCGCTTCCACCGCGATTCTCACCCTGATGTGCTGGCAATGGCCTGACGAGCGCTACCGCTCTAGCCGTAGAGCGGCTTGCGCCGCATCTCAAGCGCTATCGCTATTGCTGTTGGAAGTGCGATGCATACTGATCCGCGTATTGTCGTGCTGTCTCTTCCGGGTATCCCTGAGAGATGAGTTGCTGGACGTAGGCCTCCGCCGGATCCATGTCCTCGACACCGCCGAAGCCTTCGACGTCAGCGCTGCCGCCCTTGCGCATGCGCAGCATGAACAGCGTGGCGAGCACGACGATTATCAGGGCCAACGCAGCAATTCCAGCGTAGATCAACATTGATCCAAGGCCCTCTTCGCCATCACCCGTCTGTGTCTCCGTGCCAGAGCATCCATCCGCCTTCGGGTCTGCGACGCAGGGGTCATCGTCCTGCACGGGCACCAGATTGATTGTGATCTCCTTCCACAGCACCCAGTTCTGCCCGTTGCCCTCGACAATCTTCACCCAGATGGTGTGCACCTGACTCTGGTTGGTGTAGAGGTCCTCAATCTTCAGGCCCATGCTGAACGTCGACACGCACTCAGAGGTGGCCGTGCTGGTGTCACACAGATTGTTGGTCGAGTTGTACTTGTGCTGGTTCATCTGCTGGAACTTGTCGGCCAGCGTCTGGTTGAGCACGTCCGGGTTGAGCGACACCTCGACGAGGATGTCGCCGTTCTCGCTGCCCGTGAGCACCGAGCCGTTCACGTAGACCCAGTCCCCTGATTGGGTCGAGCCGTCAAGGGGCGTGCTGATCTGCACATCTGGGGGTTCGTCGCCCCAGTCCTCAGGAACGACGACGAAGAACATGTAGTTCTTGGCGCTCTCCCGGCCGGCCCGGTCTACGACGACCAACTCGATGCGGATCGTGTTCTCGTTGAATCCTGAGGGATCAGCGGTCTGGTTCCAGAAGGTGTAGGTCCAGTCGCAGCCCATCGCGGAGGTGCGCTCGAACTCGTGGTTCTGGTCGGACACCGCGTTCCACGGGTAGTCGAACAGTACCTTCCACTTGTACAGCGTGATGCCGTTCTCACCAGCGGGTGCGTCCGGGTCGCTCGAAGCGCAGGCGTCGAACTTCACCTTGACGTCGTTCGACGAAGATAGCTTGGCCAGATGGATCGGCCAGTCGACCGCTCCCACCGTCTTCGTGCCATGGTCGCTGAGACTGTCCGGATAGAACGGGTGCTCCTCGACGGTGACACTCGCCACGGGTGGCGATGAGTCGGCGAGGATGTCGTTGGTGGACAGTTGGATGGTGGTGATGCGGGTGTGGCCATCTGCGTCGTGCAGGAACAGCGTGACCATCCAAGTTGCGTCCTGACGGCAGCCGCTGGACTCCTGGGTGTCGATGCGGCAGAAGGTGGAGGTGTGGCTCTCGTCAGCGCGGTGGGCGTAATCCTGGTTCGGGGTGAACAGGTTGCGCTCCCAGTCGGTTGCACCGCTGATGTGCCAATCGGCATCGATCCCAGACACGGTTGAGTTGTACCCAAAGATGAGCGCTGTGTTGCTCTTCATGTAGTATGTGAAGTCATAGATACCGTTCCCGTTCGCCTCTGTCGGCACCTCATCGTTGATGGTCAGGTCCCAACCCGCGCCGGCGATTCCGAAGCCGAGTGGATAGGGGGTAACCATGAACTTCAGCAGGTTCGAGCGCAGCGGTGCGGCGGTGCTTCCGAAGTCCTCGGACACCGACGGGTTCTCCACGTCGATGGTTGTAACAATCAGACCTCCACTACCGATGCCACAGGTGGCGAGCAGGGTCATCGTCGAGTCGTCGGCGTGCTGTATGATGCTGTGGAAGCGGCCCTGCTGCGTGTTGATCATCCCACCACTACAGGCGTTGGGCAACTTGTTGAGGCCAGTGGTCGCCGTTGACAGAGCAGCGTTGGCGACGTGGTCACCGTTGTTCATTCCGAGCCACGCGGTCGGCGAGACGTCAGCCAGAAGCGGGTGGTACGGGTCGATGATCGCCAGGTCGTCGTGCTCGATCTGAGTGCCGGACGTGTCCCTGTTGAGGATGTCCATCTCGTAGAGCAGCTTGCCTGCATCACTGTCGGACTCAGCGTTCGGTCCGACGTGCATCTCGACGGTACCGCCCGCGAGCATGAAGTTCTCCAGCGTGTTCTGCAGACCGGTCTCGCCCAGTTCCTGATAGTAGGAGCCAGCGATCACATTGGCATTGGTCTGCCACGGCAGCAGGATCTTCTGGTAGTGCGACAGCCAATCGTCGTCGAAGTAGGTGCCCCAGTCACCTTGACGGTACTGGGTGTAGGTCATCCCCATGGCATCGAGGTCCTGCTTCACCTTCTCCAGCCGGTTCTGGTCGGTCGTGCCCGACAGAATGGCGACGTCGATGTTGTCGTAGAAGGTGATGGTGAAGTTGCGCATGTTGCCAGACGATGTGCCATCGAACAGTTCAGCGTAGAACTGGATGTTGTAGGTGTGGCCGTCCTGCCAGCCGGTGTAGGGCTGGAAGGTCGCGTTGCTGCGAGCGTGCGGGGCCAACGTCTGCGGGCTGTTGGTCGAAGCGACCGGCGTCTCTGCGGTGCCGGTGCCGACATCGGTGATCTGCATGAAGACGTTGTAATCGCCTTCCAGCACGCCATTGATCAACTCCAGTTCGAACTGGTGCGTTTTGGCGTTGTCGATCGGATAAGCGCAAGGCATCGAGACGTCCTCGACACAATCGAGTACGTTCGGCCGCAACAGAGTCACATCTACTGACGCCACCTCGAAAATCATGCGCGAGAGGTTGTTCCCGAGGGTCACCTCCGCGACGTTGGTCCAGTTGTTGCCTGCGGTCACGTTGTCGAAGATGCTCATCACATCGACACGATAGATGCCCTGCAGGAAGTTGTGGGTGCCGACGGTCAGGTTGACCTCTTCACGAGCATCCAGATTGGACACACTGGTAGAGTAACTCGTGTCGAGGGTGAATGTGTACTCCTGCACGGTGATGTTGTCGACGGCAAAGCCGGCGAATCCACTCTGACCGTTGATTCCGTCGGAGTTGGACTGGAAGCGGAAGGTCATGGTGACCTGCGCCCCTTCCATCGAGGTACACTCGGTGCGCCAACTGGACGTATCAGGAGAACTGCGGTTCTGGATGACAAGATGAGTCAGGTCGAGCGTGACCGACTTCACGACGCCCTCAGAGTCGAACCAGACGTTCCAGCCATGGTCGCCAGTGAACTCGACCTCGTCATAGTCGCCGTCATCGTCGATGTCCTCACAGGTCTGGTTGACGCCTTGGATGCCGTTCTCATTGTAGTCGTTCCATGAGCCGTAGACCAGTCCGTCATAACTCTGCGATCCCTTGCGCCAGGTGATTTCCATTCCCGCAAACTCGTTGACGCTGACAATGTCGCCATTCGAATCAGTCAGGTAATCAGCCTCGGCGAAGTAGTCGAAGCTGAGGTAGGCGAAGTCGCCAGCCATGTTGCGCAGGTCAATCTCCTGCAGTGTCATCGACTCGTTCCAGTCGTCGCCATAACCATCGTCGGGATGGCCGAACCAGTAGGCGTTGGAGCCGAACACCGGACGGTTGCCAGGTACGATGGCGTTGGAGATGCTGGAGTCAGTGTCATCTACGACGATGCCGAAGTTATCGCCGTCGTCACCGAACATGTAGGCGCAGTTGGATGGCTCGAAATCCTCGAGATCCTTGCACGGATTCGTGAACAAGGCGTTCGGCTGTGCTTGGTAGATCGTTGCTTCGACATCGAAGTCGACCAGCGTGTTGCCTGCGTGCTCAGCAGTGACGTTGATCGCCATCTGACCGGCGGCGTAGAGCTGGCCCTTCTCGAACGAGGTGAGCTCGCGAACCGCGGGGTCGTAGAGGTTGAGCACGGTCGTCTTGAATCGGGTCAGGTCGTTGGTGTCGTCCTCGTTGTTGAATCCTGATGTCGAGGTGATCTCCCCGCCGATAATGTAGGTCGTGTTGTTGACGAAGTAGGCATTCAGGCTGACTTCCTGCTCGTCACCGGGCGCGAAATTGTTCAGGTTCACGTTCTGCTGCACGGTTTGCTCCTGCCCGTACTGTGTCACCGTCTTGGTGATCGTCAGGTTGTCGAACGCCATTCCGTCGAACTGCGTGTTGCGTGATTCGTTGTTCAGCCCGACGCTACCGTAGAATCCAGAGCGGAAGCGGAAGCGGATGTCGATGGTCTCACCAGCCCACTCGGTCAGGTCGAGGGCGCTGTCATCGGTGAAGTTGCTCCACGAGTAGTTCGTGCCACCCACGTGAATCAGACGGCGGGTGTACTCGATGTAGCCGCTGTCGGCGAGTTCGGCGAAGCGGATGGCGTCATAGCCGCCCTCGTAGAGAACAGGCTCCCAGCCACCGTCGTCGGTGTAGATGTCGATGTTGCACGAATCGTCGTAGATGAGCATCCCAGCGAACGCACCGTTGCTGTAGACGTAGTTGATCGTCGAGTAGCCAGAGGTGCAGAACAGGTCGACCTCCAATTTGGCGGAGTCCGATCCGGACAGGTCGACATCGTGCAGGATGACTGCCTCGTCCTGCCATGAGACGTAGCCGCTCTCCAGGTTGTTGTTGTCGCTGGAGTTGGCGTACATCGTTCCCGCCCACATGTAGTCGGTCGGGTTCACATCCGCCTCGGATCCCTCTCCGTTGCTTGTCATGTTGCCAGCACTCTCTTCGTGCCAGTAGAGTCCCTCGCCGTCGTAGTCAGACGAGGACCAGGTACAGCCGGCGCCGCAGTTGGAGACCGGGGTGGTGTCATAGTCGTTGGAGTAGACGACGGTGTCTGTGCCGCCGATGACCTCCTTCACAGAGGCCTCGACCGTCAGGCTACCGCTGATGACATCCAATCCGGTGTTGGACACGGTCACGTTCACGTTGCGCGTGCCCTCGCCAAGCGTCATGAGCAAGGTATCCGGATTGAACGAGGCTGGTGATGCGGACATCGACGAGATGCCCACGTCCTCATTGTCGAGCTGGATGATGGTGACCGCATCGAGCGGGCCACAGCCGCCCAGCCCTTGCAGGTTGCTGTTGATCCTATCAGGGAAGCATCCCTTGGTGTCGAGCCACCAGGCGCCGTTGCCGAACTGGAATCGGTAGTCCTTGTTGCCTATTGCGAGGTCGAGCGCGCTGCCCGCACCACCGACGAACTGGCCGACGAGCACCATCGTCGGACGTCGCCCGACATCCATCGACTGCGGGCTACGGTAGCCACCGCTGCCATCTGACAGTATGATTTGCACAGTGTTCAGATCGTTCAGGTTATCGATGTTGAGCGAAGTTACGGTGTTACCGCTGGCGCCGGTCAGGCTGGTCACGGACAGGTAGGTCGGGATGACGAAGTCCATGTCCCCATCCTGATTGATGTCGGCGATCTTCAGAGATGCTCCGTAGTATGCGCCGATGTCAATGGTCGGACCGGCGGTCCAACCGGCCTGCGTGGAGCAGGGCGCGCTGGCGCAGGAGATGTAGGTGACCGTGGAGGCGTTGGTCATAGCGACCATGTCAATGATGCCATCGGCTGGAGAATCGGTATCCGCGATGTCGTAATCGCCGTACTCCACTCCAACCTTGAAGGTGTGAGCCTTGTTGGGGTCGTTGAACGCAGAGAAGGTGTTCACGACGGAGTCGTACTCGATTACAGTGATGTTGTCCCAATCACCAGCTGCCCACCCAGTGGCCGGGTTGTATGCTGGCCAGACGAGCATCCAAGCGTCCAAGTCCTCGAAATCGGTTGCTGGCACCCCAATAGGGGGCTGAGTGACGGTCTCACCCCAGTTGCCCAACCGCAGGTCTCCGTAGACCTTGTTGGCCAGATTGTCCAGTTGGGTTACCTTGTGGTTGGTAGCCGCGTTGTTACGGTCCGAGCCACCGATGAAGGTCAGCAGGCGCTGCTGACCCGAGGCGACCGACTCGAGGTCGAGTGCCACGATGTCGTCAGCACCATCTCCAGTGATGTCACCGACTTGGAACTGCCACACGATGTCTCCCATGGTGTGCACCGCATCCTCGACGAACACTCCGTTGCATTCGGGATTGGTCAGCACAGTCAGGTTTCCGCGAATCACTTCAGTGGTTCCATAGACCTGGACGTTGCCCTGATAGAAGACGATGTCATCGTTGGCGTCACCATCAATGTCACCGACCTCGACATTGGTCGCATCGGCCATGTCCACCCAATCCTGACGGCGGGAAGCGTTGTTCGAGACCCAGATGTCAGAGCGTTCCTGATAGGTTCCACCATCGTTCCACAATATCGACAGGAAGTTGCCCATGTCGCTTGCAGTGACGATGTCCTCATCGCCGTCACAGTCGAAGTCGCCGGTGGCGAGATCGGTAGGGTCGCGAGCTACCGGATAGTGCTTCGCGTTGCTGGCCGTGACGTTGACCGCCCCTACAAGCACCGAGAACACCATCAAGCCGACCAGCAGCAGGCTGCGGCGGCGCACATTA
>Ga0310125_10001427_pt1 | contig 12064 bp, 9 predicted proteins | sample CB11b_Tmax_Bot8__FD_203508 | JGI IMG/M metagenome (GOLD analysis project Ga0310125, IMG submission 203508) | Marine microbial communities from Western Arctic Ocean, Canada - CB11b_Tmax_Bot8 | ecosystem: Environmental > Aquatic > Marine > Oceanic | place: Canada: Western Arctic Ocean | collected... | reverse complement strand
AAACTTATGTGGGAGAAGTGCTTTACCAGTTAGGATTCCTTTACATTGAAGCAAAACAACAGAAAAAGGCTGTCCAGATCTTTGAAAATTATCTCAGTACTAAAGACAAAACTTATGTGGGAGAAGTACTTTACCAGTTAGGGTTCCTCTATATTAGAGTCAAACAACAAAAAAAAGCTATCCAGATCTTTGAAAATTATCTCAGTACTAAAGACAAAACTTATATGGGAGAAGTGCTTTTTCGATTGGGCTACCTTTATCTTGAAACAAAACAAGCTGAAAATGCTGTTGACAGTTTCAAGAAATATCTAAGTTTAAAGGACAAAACACATGTAGGTGAAGTTCAATACCAACTAGGTTTTTTGTTCACAGAAAGAAAACAGCAAAAAAAGGCCATTAAGATCTTTGAAAAATATCTCGCCGGGGATAATGAAGAACATCGTGAAGAGATACAACTTAGATTAGGTTACCTCTACGCAGAAAACAAACAGCAAAAAAAGGCCATTAAGATCTTTGAAAAATATCTCGCCAGCGGTGCTGTTGGACACATTGCTGAGACACAGCTCAGCTTGGGTTACCTCTATGTGGAAAACAAAAAACCTTTTCTGGCAATTGCTGTGTTGGAAAAAGTCCTCCTGCATACTGATTACCAGAAAAATAATGATCTCTTGCAAACTTTATTAGTCCTCTATCGGGAAAACGTCTCGGAAGAAAAGTATCTGCAGTTTCTTTTAAAAGTAAAAAATGACCCAAAACAAGTGGGAAAAGTGCAGCAAGGTTTCAAATCTCAGCTGATTATCGAATACTTTGAACAAAACAAATGTGACAAATTGATTACAGAATTAAATCCGGACTACATGCAAAGTATAAAAAAATCAAATACAAAAGAGTGGGAGCATTTACTTTACATGAGGGGCAGTTGTCTGATTGAAACAAAAAGGTGGAACGAAGCCCGCATAGATTTACGACAAATCCGTGATACTAAAAAATATCGTGAACATTCAATCCAGATGTTGATTGTGACACACAAACAGTTAGAGGACTGGAAGAGGTTGACTTGGGAATATCAAGAGGTTTATGACAAAAAAACTCCTGTTTTGACAATAGCAGATTATCAACTTTGGGTTTTCGCTGCCAAACAGAGAAAAGACTTTCAACGTCTTGAACGAATAAAAATAATTTACGAACGCTGGAAAAAAGCATTTCCAGAAGATTCACAAAATTTAGAACAGCTCAATAAATACATTTCTGGATTTCGCCTACAGGAACTTACTTCACAAGAAAACTGGAAGGAACTTTCTGCATATATCAAAAAAGAGGTTCAGTCCGGTTCCGTTTCGCTTGATGAACAGTATTTTTCGCAACTGCTCTTTGCAGAAAATAAACTGGAAAATTGGTCCGGCGTACTGGGTGCCTATGCTCTTTTACGAAAGCATGACCAAAAACGTGCTAAAACACTGGATGCACTGATTAACCAGGCAAAAGCTGCAGATAAACTTGGGGAAAAAGAACTCTCGCTGAAATATTACCGCCAGGCATTAAAAGTAAAACCTCTCAATCAAGAAGATAAAAAGCGGCAGGCAGAAATAAAAACGTTTCTGGCACAAAGTTCTTTCCGAAAATGGATTGAACAGGGAGAGTGGACTAAAATCAGCAAAACAATACGCAAGGAGGTTGCTGAAAACAAGAGAGTTTTGAATGATACCAATTTTGATCTGCTGCTTTATACAGAAAACCAAAAGTCCGGAAACAAAAAATATAATGGAATCCTGGATGCTTATGCGTTGCTGGCAACTTATGACAAAAAAAAGACACTTACTGTAAAAGCTCAAATTGACCAAGGATATGCTGCAGCAAAATTAGGAGGATATAAACGTGCAAAAGGATACTATAGAAGGGCTCTCAAAAAGACTCCTGACAAAGATGTTGATCTGGTGCTGCAACTGGTAGGAGAACTTAAACGGCTTTATGAACGATCCAAGGATTATGCGTCTTTGGTAGTGATTTACAAGCGGGCATATAGTGTTCTCAAGAAAAGTCCCCGGCCCAAAAATGAGTCCCGAACATACGCCTACCTCATCGGCTACCATCAGTCATTTCATCTTAAACAAAACGACAAAGCCCGTATTTGGCTGATGCGTTCTGATGGAGGTGGCTCCACGCCCCAGGAATTGGATGCTGCATTCTGGGTAGCAAAGCTTGACCGTGAAGCAAACAAACCGGGAATGGCTATCAAAAGACTCAAAGAACTGGCTGGTCGGAAAGTTTCAAAAAACTCCTCACTTTATGTTCAGATCCACTTTGAACTTGGAACATTATATCATTTAAAAGAAAAGTGGAAATCCGCTTTACTGCACTATCGACTTGTAGCCAAAGCACGTGCACCAGCAGAATTAAAACAGTATCAAAATACTGCCAAGGAAAAGGCAAAGGAAATAAGCAGCTATTTAAAATCTCTTAATTCTTCTGAAGGTTGAAAATGTACGATAATAATAAATCGGCTGTATACAGTTCAGGTGTTTTTTACGAGATTGTAAAACACAGACAAAATAAATACATGCAACTTCTATTGGCAATTTGTCTGGTGACTTTACTTACTGGAGGAATGCCCTTAATCGTGTTTTCACAAAACCTGTCCCTGCAAAGTAAAATCCGTCTGAAGGGCCAGGTACAACTTCCATCCAATGTGGTAATGCCTGAAGGCAAACTTGATGTGGTGTTATTGAAATTTGTCTTAAGTTCGGAAGGACAGGTAACTCCAACAGGCCCACAGGCACGGGTAAAAACTGATGCTGAAGGCAACTTTGAGTTTCTAAATATTATCCCTGATTTACGCGCAGGCTATCAAATTGGGACTCGGGTAGAAGGAAAATTATACAGTTCAAAAGTATTTTTTATAAAAGCCGGAGAAACACTAATTCAAAAAAACATTATCATTCCAGGGATTTCTACTGCTGTCGATAAACTGGAAACATATAGAGTTTCACTTGTGATTGAATCCGGACTGGGAGCCGTTACTGTAACCGAAGTTCTGGCACTATCAAATTCCTCTGTAGACAGAATTGATACAGGAAACCAGTCTTTGAAACAGAAACTACCTGAAGGAATAGAAAATTTCAGGATGATGGAGACCAACTCCGGAGCTGTGATTCAACATTATCTGGAAGATAATATTTTAATAATTGAACATGTTTTTCCAACAGGAAATTCACAAATTATTTATCAATATCTCCTACCTGGCTGGTTTGGCAGTTTGGAAATGAACAGGGAATTTAACCTCTCCCTGGATAAAGTTGACGTTTTGACACCTGAAGGATACTTACAGATTAAGTCGGAACAACTCACTATTTCCGATAAACAAAGTTTTCATGATATAACTTATCTCACATGGAAAACCAAGGCCTCAGACTCAAATCTGTTGACATTTACAATCAGCAATGTTCCTGTACCTTCGCTGCAGTATTCTGTAGTTTCAGGAGTAGTACTACTTTTATTATTTACAACAGTAGCCTTGTTTTTTCAATTCCGATTAAACAACAAAAAACGTTCTGAGGAATCTACTTCCTGACAATAGACATGAATTCAGCTTCAGTTACAGATATTTTCGGTACAATTGTGAATAATAACCGGAGTCGTCAAGTTTTATTGGCGGGGCTGATTGTGTTCCTGACAGTGTTGTTGTTTCACAATTTTATATTGGCTCCGGAGTTAAAAAGTATAAAGCAATTGAAATCTCAAATTCTGCAAATAGAAAATAGTCTGATTCAAGTAAATGCTGCCAACAATAATTCTAAAAAACCTAATCTTGTTCAGTCTCTGGAGAAAAGAGAAACTGCTTTGGATAAGCTGCTTCCCCCGCAGTGGAAGCGTGCTGAACTGTTACGCTGGCTCACTGACTCAATTCAGAAAAATGGATTGATTTTTGAAGAACAAACTTTGGAAGAAAAAACACCCCAAGCTTTGAATCAGGTTTTGAAAATTCGATTGAAACTGAAGGGAGAATTCGAGCAACTCCTACAATTTCTTAACCAACTAAAAAGCGGACCGAGATTATTGGTGATGGAAAAACTTCAGCTTGAAAATACTACACCTGCCCTGCCGGAACCAAAACTGAGTATTGAAATGATTTTATCTGCCCACAGAAGACTGTAAATCCCTGCAACACAAAAAAGTCCATGAAGTACATAACGTGGTTTTTGATATCAATCTTGCTTTTTCAGTTTACAGTATCCGGAGTGCTTGCTGCAAAAATCAACCAGTCGGAGAAACCCCCTGCAGTTACAGTCAAAAATCCTTTTCGCAGTTTGCTGCTGGAAAATAAAGACTTAACGTCACTCACTAAGTCACCTTCAAAACCTGGTACGTCCAGAAAGAAATATTCTTCCCAAAAGAAGAAGCAAGTCTTGAAACAGAATGTGATTGCCGGGGTGCAGGAAAAACCGCTTATACAAAAAGCAGATTTTTCTTTGAGAGTAAAAGAATTATTTCTGAACCTCAAACTGAAGGATATTCTTGAAACATCAGAGGGTCGTTATGCTTTAATTGACGAAAATAAAGTCACGTATTTCGTACAGCAGGGAGAGTGGCTGGGTGAGGTTTTTGTCAAGCATATAGACAAAAATCAAGTGGAACTAAAGGAAATTGACGGAGAAACAACCATTATTCTGGAACTGAAACCATGATTATTTTGTGTTGAATCCGAATTGAGTTGGTTTTTGTTCTACTCAATTACTCGAAAGTCACGAGTTTTATTGTATCAATCCGAAAGTATGAGAGGGATCTTATAAGGTATCAGCACTTTATCAGACATCTCTCTTCGTTCGAGATGGCATATCATAGTTAATAATATCAGTAATTAATGAGAATTAATGACTCACTAACACTTTCACAGGTTTAATAAATAAAACGATATGTATACTTACCATCCGGTTGTTGAAATTTTGGTGAAGAGCTTCGGAACAACTCCGCAGTCACTGGAACCACTCCACGAACAGTTGCTGGCCTACCGTGAAAATACGCAGGGCTTGAAAGAAGCAATGCTTAAACACAAAGTAACCGATGAATCAGAGTTTCAGCAGGCATTGGCTGCATATTATGAATTGGAATATAGAGATAATTTTAATGATGTTCCGGTTGTACGTGAATTTACTGAATTCATACCGATACGCTATGCCAAAAAAAATATATTCTTTCCACTGAAAAAAACTAGAAATACACTGGAAGTAGCCATAACAAACCCGGAACTCTCACAGCCTTTGGATGACCTGGCCCGACATTTCAAGTGCCATATTCAGTCGGTTATTTCACACAAACAGGCAGTGCTCGATTTGATCAATCGTGCTTATGATGAATCTTCTGCTTCAACCGAAGACGCTGTTGACCTGCTTGATTCAGAAGAAACCTATGAAAACATTCTTGCTGTTGAAGAACCCGAAGATTTGCTGGATGCAACTGATGAAGAACCCATCAAACGTTTAGTGAACAGCCTCCTTTGGCAGGCGGCAAAAGAAGAAGCTAGCGATGTTCACATTGATCCAACACCCCGTGAAACCATCGTTCGTTATCGAATTGACGGGGTGCTACAGCAAGTAACAGTTTTTCCACGTCAGGTACATGTAACGGTGGTTAACCGGATTAAAGTCATGTCTCGCCTTGATATTGCCCAAAAAGGCCTGCCGCAGGACGGTCGTTCAATGGTACTGATTGCCGGAAGAAAAATTGACATACGCGTTTCGACTGTACCGACCGTACATGGAGAGAAAATTGTCATGCGGCTATTGTTTCAAGAAGAAAAATTGATGCAACTGCGTCATCTTGGTTTGGCAAAATATATACTCCAACCATATCAAAATATGGTAAACAGCAGTGGCGGCATCATCCTTGTTACCGGACCTACCGGGAGTGGAAAAACCACTACCCTTTATGCTTCTCTTGCTGAAATAGATAATGAGGCCCGTAATATAATCACCATTGAAGATCCAGTTGAATACAAACTTTCGGGCTACAGTCAGATTGAAGTTAAGCCCAAAGTCGGTTTGACTTTCGCAAACGCTTTGCGTTCAGTTTTGCGGCAGGATCCAGATGTTATTATGGTAGGAGAAATGCGTGACACAGAAACCGCACAAATTGCCATTCAATCCGCATTGACCGGACATCTGGTTTTCAGCACGGTACACACCAACAGCGCTCCCGCTACAATCACCCGCCTGATCGATATGGGTATCGAGCCATTCCTCGTTTCATCATCAATCATCGGCGTACTTGCACAACGGCTGGTACGGCGTATTTGTCCGGACTGCCGCAAAAGCTACCAGCCGCATCCGGAACAACTCCGTGAATTAGGCATTAAAGAAGTCAGCTTCCGAAAACTGGACCGACGATTTTTCAGAGGTGACGGCTGCGATAATTGCCGACAAACCGGCTACCGCGGACGGATTGGAATTCACGAATTGCTGGTAATGAGCGAAGGTGTAAAAAATACTATCCTTGAAAGCAGCGACTCTGACACCATAAAAAAACAAGGCTTGAAAGAAAAAATGATTACCTTACGGCGTGATGGAGTAAACAAAATTCTACACGGCTTAACAACTGCCGAAGAAATTTTGACGATAACTTCAGAGTAAATTTATATCTAAAATTTTTTAGTTCTGTAAAATCATGCTCGCATTTTTCGATCCGGAACAATTAAAACATGAACCAAAATTCTCCCTTTTCAGCGGTGCACCCAAACCAAATTCTGAAGTAGCAGAAAGGGCAACGGTTTTGAGGGAAGCCCTGCAGCAGCAAGGGCATGAACTCAAAGAACCGGAACCTCACGGGTTAATTCCTGTTGAAGCTGTACATCATCAGGATTATCTACATTTCCTCAAAAACATTTATCAGCGCTGGCAGGAAATCCCAGGGGCTTCCGCAGAAGTGATTCCAAATATTCATCCTAACCGTACTGCCGGAAGCGAGCCTTGCGGAATTCCAGAATCCGCTGTTGGACAAGCAGGATGGTACATGGCAGATACTGCTTGTCCTATTAGCAATGAAACATGGAATTCTGCATTGGCAAGTGCTAACACGGCTGTTGGAGCCGCACAAGCTGTGTTGGACGGACAGAACTCAGCATATGCGCTATGCCGTCCGCCAGGTCATCATGCTTTTGCAGATTTGGCTGGAGGATTTTGTTTTTTAAACAATTCAGCCATTGCCGCACAAAATTTAAGAAAGAACTTTCAGAAAGTTGTAATACTTGACGTAGACGTTCACCACGGTAATGGTACCCAAAGTATTTTTTATCAACGTGATGATGTCCTGACAGTTTCGCTGCACGCAGACCCTGCAAGCTTCTATCCCTTTTTCTGGGGCTATTCGCACGAACTTGGAGAAGGGAAAGGCTCAGGTTTTAATTTTAACTTTCCCTTGGTTCATGGAACTAAAGATGAAGAATACCTGAAAACACTGAATACGGCGCTGGACCGCATAGCTCAATTTTCGGCACAAGCAATGGTCATCGCTTTGGGACTCGATGCTTACGAAGGCGACCCTTACAAGGGACTTGGTATCAGCACCGGAGGTTTTGAGAAAATTGCTTCGGAGATTGCAAAATTAAATTTACCAACCGTTTTAGTTCAGGAAGGCGGTTATCTTTCAGATGCACTTGGTGACAACCTGAACAGTTTTTTGGGCGGTTTTGAAAATGGTTGAGAATAAAGACGTTCAAGATAAGATAGTAATTCGGCAGGCGCTGATAAAAGATGACGAAACTGTTTTTAAAATGATCCGTTCACTTGCCAAATACCACAGTAAGGGTGCAGAATTTCGTGCCACTATTGAGGATGTTAAACGAAATGGATTTGGAGAATTACAAAAAATAGGCTTGAGTCATTTATGAAATAAAAAAATTAAATCAATACTTGATTGGTCTGAAATAAATAACAAGTATTACCAAATTGCACGGAATATCAGGGCTGATAGACACCTATATGGACACCTAAAACAGTCTCTGATTTATATACCTAAAAAATTGGTCTGACTGGTGTTTTTTTTGCTTCTAAACGTATTTCTTTGATTCCGGCATAATAAAAGAACTTTCCCTCTTGCTCCACGTTGGTACATCTGAATATGGAGCATCATGAGATCAGAGTTTAACTTGGATTATAGAGATGCTCCACGTTGTTTTTTAATTCGTGAAAAATATTAAATATATACTAATAGCATACTGGTATTTATCTTAATATTTTAATATTTAAAAAGAAGTGGAGTAGTGGAGCAATGTGGATCTTGCCAGTTTTTAACAGGTCTTGAGATGCTCCATGTTGTTTTTGAAAGAGGAGCATACCAGGGGAGTAAGTTGGATCTCGTTTACATTTTCTAAGGATAACTAATTTTTACTCTATCTTACGAATCAGGTTATTAAATGTATCTGCCACATATAGGTTTGTTCATCTGTTGTTAACCCTTTAGTCAAATTAAAACTTGATGATGTGCCGGTGGTGTTGTCTGTAGAACCAGAGGATCCTGTTCCTGCAAGTGTAGTTAGCACTCTAGATGAAATTACTGTCTGACGAATCAAGTGATTATATGAATCAGCCACATAAAGGTTAGCTACATCGCGATCACAATGCCGTCGCAGATTAGCGTGTCGATCTCCTCGTCACCGTAGCCATATTCCACCAGTACCTCTCGGGTGTGCTCACCCAGCAGCGGGGCGCCGCGGGTGACTCCGCCGGGGGTCGCCGAAAACTTGACCGGCGCGCCGAGTGTCTTGACCGGACCCAGTTTCGTGTGCGGCGCCTTGGTCACCATCTCGCGGGCCAGCGTCTGGGGGTCTCGGTGCATCTCGACGACGTCGAGCACCGGGCCGGCGGGCACGCCGGCCGTCTCGAGGCGGCTGAGCCAGTCGGCGCTCGTGCGCGATCGGATGATTGGCGCCAGCGCCTTAGCCAATTCGATGCGGTGGGTAATGCGGTCGTGGTTGTTGGTGAAGCGCGGATCCTCGCCCAGCTCGGGGGCCGTGATGAGGTCGAGAAGCTTGAGCCAGTTGGCCTGGTTGGCGGCGCCCAGCGTGATCCAGCCATCGGAGGTCTTGAACGCCTCGTAGGGCGCGTTGAGGGGATGCGCCGAACCCATAGGGCCGGGTGCTGTACCGGATGCCATCGCAATCGCCGACTGCCAGTAGGTGTGGACTATGCCGGCCTCGAACAGTGAGGTGTCGACGCGCTGGCCCTGGCCGGTCTTGCCGCGCTGGATGTAGGCGGCGAGCACACCCATGGCTCCGAGGATGCCGGCGGTGATATCGGCCATCGGCGCACCGCATTTGATCGGCGGTCGGCCCGGCGCCTCGCCGGTGATGCTCATCAGACCACTCATGCCCTGGGCGATCAGGTCGAAGCCGCCGCGCTCGGCGTAGGGCCCAGTGCGGCCGAAGCCAGAGATCTCGCAGTAGATCAGACCCGGGTTGTCTTGCCTGAGAGTCTCGTAGCCCAACCCCAGGAGCTCCATGGTGCCCTTGCGGTAGTTCTCGATGACGACGTCGGCTTCGGCAAAGAGGCGGCGCGCGACCTGCTTGCCACCCGCCGTTTTCAGGTCAACGACGATGCCACGTTTGTTGCGGTTCATCATCAGGAAGGCAGCCGATTCGCCGCCGATGTCGGGTGGCAGGAAGCGGCGCGAATCGTCTCCCGCAGGGGCCTTCTCGAGCTTGATCACGTCGGCGCCCATGTCGGCAAGCATCAGACCGCAGCACGGCCCGGCCATGATATGCGCGAGCTCGATGACCCTTATGCCGGACAGTGGTCCCATCTCAGCGCCCTTTGAACTCAGGTGATATTTTGTCAAGGAAGGCCCGGTAACCTATGTGGAAGTCCTCGCTGGCGTAGCAGTCCAGTGAGGCCTCGATCTCTTCGTTGCTGAGCGGTGTCGGATCGGCGAGGCGTATGAGCGCCTGCTTGTGGAACCGCGCGACAAGTGGAGCGCCCTCCGCGACACGACACGCCGTCGCGTAACATTCGGCCTCGACCTCGTCGTCGGCGTCGATGCGGTTGACCAAGCCCATGCGAAGCGCTTCGTCAGAGCCGAAAATACGACCCTCTAGCAGAATTTCGAGCGTCTTCGCGCGGCCGACCAGGTTGACTATGCCACGCAACTCGGCATAGGCCATGACCAGCCCGAGGCGCTTGATCGGCACGCCGAACTTGCTGGATTGGCCGCAGAAGCGCATGTCGCAAAATGCCGCAACCTCCAGCCCGCCGCCGACGCATACCCCCTTGATCAGCGCAAGAGTCGGGTGTCGGCACGCCTCGAGCGCGTTGATCGTGCGCTCGACCGTTGTGTTGTAGGCACGCGCTTTGTCGCGGTCTGCGCGCTCGGTTTCAAACTCCGAGATGTCGGCGCCAGGCGAGAACGCCTTGTCCCCGGCACCGCGTAGCACGATGCAGCGCACCGTGTCGTCGGCCTCGAGCACCTCGATCGCGTCGCCCAGCGCTATCCAGGTCACCTTGTCGATCGCGTTCAGCTTTTCGGGCCGGTTGAGCACCACGGTGACTATCGGCCCGTCACGTTCAATCAGGACGGTATCGGCCATCGCTTCAGTCTCCATAGAACAGATCGACCAGGCTGAGCGCCGTGAACGGAAGGTAGGTCACCATCATGAGAACGGCAAACAGGACGCCGATGAAGTAGATGTTGATCTTGCTGACCTCCCAGATATCGGCCTTCGCCACCGAGCAGGCGGTGACCAGTACACTCGCCACCGGCGGAGTTTGCTGGCCGATTCCGAGATTCAGCGTCACGATAATGCCGAAATGCACTGGGTCGATACCAACCTGGTGAACCAGCGGCATGACAATCGGTACCACCAGGATGATCGCCGCGGCCGAGTGCAGAAACAAACCGATCACAAGGAAGAACACGTTTAGCAGCGCGAGCACGAAGTACTTGTTCTGCGTGATGTTGCCGATGCCGTCGGCTAACGTCTGCGGCACCTGGGCTTCGGTAAGGTATTCGCCGATCAGCACTGACGACGCCACCAGCAGCATCACCACTGCGGTTTGTACGCTACCGTCGATCATCGCCTGTTTCAAATGTGGCCAGTCGAGTTCGCGGTAGATAGCACCGATCACCATTGCCGCCACCACCGCGAGTCCCGCGCCTTCGGTGGCGGTCACGAAACCGCCGAAGATACCGCCGAGAATAATCAGGGGCAGAGTGAAGGCGAGCGCCGCGTCCTTGAATGTCGCCACTACCTGACTTACCTTAAACACTTCCTCGACCGGGTAGTTATAATGCACCGCGAAGCGGTGTGCGACCACCATCATTAGAAATCCGCCGAGTACACCCGGGACGATGCCGGCGACGAACAATTGCACCACTGAGCTTTGCGCCATCACCGCGTACAGAATCATAGGGATCGACGGCGGAATGATCACCGCGAGCGTTGCCGACGATGAGGTCACCGCCGCCGCGAAAGGAGCGGGGTAACCCTTTTTCTTCATCGATGGAATCAGTATCGATCCGAGCGCGGCGACGTCGGCCACCGCGGATCCGGAAATCTCGGCGAAGAATAGTGAGGTGCCGATATTCACCATGGCCAGGCCACCCTTGACGAAGCCGAAGATGGCTGAGGCAAAGGCGATCAGGCGACGCGAGATACCTGTTGAATTCATAATCGAACCGGCAAGGATAAACAGCGGAATGGCAATCAACGGAAAATTAGTCGCACCGTCCATCATCACCAGCGCCACGTTCGGCAACACGTCCGGGCCGTGGGCAAACACCATCGCGGCACTCGCGACGACCGCAAGCGCCACCGCGATAGGCACGTTGATCAGCACCAGCACGAGCAAACCGAGAAACATGAATAATATAATCATAAGGCAGATACCCGTGGATCATTCATGGCGCATCATCTCCGCGTGCGCACTGGCCTCGCGCATTATCTGTGGCATGTTAAGCAGTTCCGCGATGATGAACAACACCGCGCCGATGGGAATCACCGACTGCGTTACCTGGGTGCTGATCCAGGGAAGGCTGATCAGCGTATCGCCTTCAAGAACGACCAACACGATGTAGCCGTACC
>Ga0310125_10001420_pt1 | contig 12074 bp, 6 predicted proteins | sample CB11b_Tmax_Bot8__FD_203508 | JGI IMG/M metagenome (GOLD analysis project Ga0310125, IMG submission 203508) | Marine microbial communities from Western Arctic Ocean, Canada - CB11b_Tmax_Bot8 | ecosystem: Environmental > Aquatic > Marine > Oceanic | place: Canada: Western Arctic Ocean | collected... | reverse complement strand
CCAACGAAGTCGCCGTCGAACGCTTCCTTGACGGACGGCTCGGTTTCGACGACATTCCCCGGTTGTGTCAGGACGTCCTGCACAACCACGACTTTGACCCATCACCGGAACTCGGCGACCTGCTCGAACAGGATCGGCGGGCCCGGGCGGAGGCACGACGTTGGTGACCCAGGTCCACCTGCTGGCCGTCTCGATCGGCTCGATTCTCTATGTCGCCGCCGGCATCGGATTGGTGATCTTCTTTCACGAACTCGGCCACTTCGCCGTCGCCAAGTGGTGCAACGTCTGCGTCGAACGGTTCAGCATCGGGTTCGGGCCGGTGCTGTGGCGAATCAAGCGAGGCGAGACCGAATACGCGCTCTCGATGATCCCCTTCGGCGGCTACGTCAAGATGCTCGGACAGGACGACATCGACCCCAGCCAACTCTCCAGCGACGAAATCGCCGAGGATCCACGCAGCTATTCGGCCAAGTCCGTCCCCCAGAGAATGGCCATCATCTCGGCCGGTGTGATCATGAACCTGATCACCGGGCTGCTGTTTTACGCCTGTGCCTTCGGGCTGGGGATCGAGACCTCTCAACCGGTCGTCGGCCACGTCGAGGTCGGGCTGCCGGGGTATGAGGCGGGGATGGAACGGGGCGACCGGATCCAGAAAATCAACGGCGAACCGATCGCCGCCTTCGATGACATCATGCTCGAAGTCGCCCTCTCCCCAAGCCAACGCTACCTCTTCCACGCACCCGCGGAACTCGGCACACTACTCGAGAATGGACCCGCCTCAGAAGAACTGCGGACCAAATTCGCCAACCGTGACATCCTGCTGCCGCACGATGCGCTGCTGGTCGAGGAGACCTCGAGTAGCTGGTCGATCAAGAGCGGAACGACTCAGCTGTTCCTGCTCGAGACTTCCGACTCCGAAACCACCGTCCTGGGCAACATGCTCGAGATCCAGGGCGCCCGCGGAGATCTCGAGAAGACCTGGAACGTGCTCCCCCGCGGCAAGGGCACCGGACGACGGATCGGGCTGCACGCCGAACGAGACACCGTCTTCGCCGGTGAGACCACGATCGGGCCTCCCGGTTGGCCCGCCTCGGACGCAAAACCCGCACTGGCCAACAAGGATCGGCTCAAACAAATCGACGGAACCGCCATCGCCGGTGTGGCTCAGATGCGCGAATACGTGGCCCGGCATGCCGATCGCCCGCTGGTCTACCAGGTCGAACGTGAAGGCTCCTCCGGATTGATCGATGTCACTGTGCCCGCACGCCGGTTCCGTACGCTGGGACTGTCGATGGACATCGGACGCATTGCCACGATCCGGGACGGGTCGCCGGCACAGGCCGCAGGACTGAAGATCGGTGACAAGCTGGTCACCGTCAACGGCGAGGACATCGGCAAGACGACCAACCCGCTGGAACTCCCCAATCTGCTCGCCATCCTCAACGGGCAGGATGTGAAACTCGAGGTGCTCCGCGAACAGCCGACCGGGAAACCCGAAACCGTCGCACTGACCGTCATACCCCAGGATCTGCCCGGATGGCTCGATCAACCCGAACATCACAAGGCACCCCTCTCGGTCCCGGCACTCGGCATGGCCTTCAACTGCTCGGTCAACATCCTCGCCGTACTACCCGGTAGCCCCGCCGACGAGGCGGGGATCAAGCCCGGCGAGGAAATCAGCCGCGTCGCCATCACGCTCAGACAACTCGCACCCGAAGCCGAACCCAAGACGCTCGAACTCAAGTTCGAAGACCCCAAGGCCAACTGGGCCCACGCACTCTGGCAAATGCAATGGGCCGACGACAGCCCCGTGGTGCTCGAGGTCGTCGGCGAAGACGGCGAGGAACGCAGCGTCAAAGTCACACCGCTGCGTAACCCCAAACGCAACTGGTTCCTGCCCATCCGAGGCACTCAGCACTACCCGCTGATCCAGACCCGGCAGGCCGACGGAATCGTCCAGGCCCTGCAAATGGGCGCCGGGCAAACCGAGACCACCCTGATGAGGATCTGGTTGACGCTGCGGAGCCTGTTTACCGGTGACATCTCGGTGACCGAGTTGACCGGGCCGATCGGCATCGCGCGAGTCGCCTATTCGTTCGCCGAACAGGGGCTCTCGAGACTCCTGCAGTTCCTTGCCTTCCTCAGCTTCAACCTCGCCGTGATCAACTTCCTGCCCATCCCCGTTCTCGACGGCGGCCACATGGTCTTCCTGACCTGGGAAGCCATCACCCGCAAACGGCCCAGCGAACGCGTGCTGATCGCCGCCACCTATTGTGGACTGGCCTTTGTGCTGGTGCTGATGGTCACCGTCATCTTTGTTGATCTGGAACGCATCCCCGCCATCAAGCAGGCTGTCGAGAGCGTCTTTGGGTGACGCTCGCGAGGCATCCCGGGGCGAGAAATCTCAGCCATGCCGCCACGTAACGAACATGGACGTGAGGCCGTAAGTGCACTGGCCACCGTCACCGTCGTCGTCGGAGGTAGCGTGGTGCTGGTGTTCGTAATCGTCACCGGCAGCAATCAACCCGGACCCTACCTCGCCGGACTCGCCGCCGCGGTCGTCGTCGTCACCCTGCTGCTCTTCCTGCTCAGGACTCGGCCCGACAAGTCCCACAAGCGACAACCGTGGTACAAGATCTTTCGACGAGCTGCCGCCCGCACAGAGCCGCAGATCCTCGTCGAGCGACGCGACGATCCCGGGCCCGGCATCAAGACCAACCAGCCCCCCACCGCTGAACAGGTCCGAGACCTCAAGGACCACGGCAGTACCTGGGTCCCCAACCGCGTCACGGGAGGACAGGCACCACCGATGGCCGACTGACCCCCCCTCCCCCTCCCCCTCCCCCCATCGGTCCACACCCTGCCTGGGTTTCTGTTAGCATGAAACTCGGGTGCCCAGCCCGCGGCCAACACCCCCAGGCTCAAACGGCGAACCCACACGGCGAACCAAAGAACGGAACACCCGAACATGATCCGCACCGTTGACAGATTCACCGCCGTCCTGGTCTGCACCCTGCTGGTCGCCCAATCGGGATTCGCCTCCGCGGCCGACAAGAAGACCGTCGGACCCGACAAGACCCGCTGGCTCCAGGTTCGTACCCGGGCCATCAACTTTCTGAATTCCGCCCAGGACGAGGACGGCAGCTGGACCTCACCCCAGGCCGCCGGCCTGGCCGCACTGGCCACCACCGCACTGCTCGAAAACGGACTGACAGCCACTGACCCCGTCGTCGCCCGCAGCCTCAAGTTCCTCGAATCACTCGCCCAGAAAGACGGCGGCATCTACCACAAGAAGACGCTGCACAGGAACTACGAGACCAGCATCGCGATGCTCGCACTGCACGCCGCAATTCCTACCGCCTCACCCGCCGCCGGCAAACGATACACACAACACATCGCCCGTGCCCGCAACTTCCTCAAGAACCTCCAGTGGGACAAGGGAGAAGGACTCGAGACCACCGACCCGGGATTCGGCGGAGCCGGCTACGGAAAACACAAACGACCCGACCTCTCCAATACCCAGTTCTTCCAGGAAGCACTGCTCTCGGCCGGAGTCAAGCAGGATGACCCGGCGATGAAAAACGTGCTGCTGTTCGTCAGCCGCTGCCAGAACCTCGAGTCCGAACACAACACCACGACGTTTGCCGGGAAGATCGGTGACGGAGGCTTCTACTACACGCCCGCCGCCGGAGGCACCTCGCAGGCCGGACTCGCCGCCAACGGAGGACTCAGATCCTACGGGTCGATGACCTATGCAGGACTCAAAAGCATGATCTACGCCGGTGTCAAACCGGGTGACCCCAGGATCAAGGCCGCTGTCAACTGGATCAAGAACAACTACTCGGTGCGACTCAACCCCGGACTCGGACAACAGGGCCTCTACTACTACTACCACACCTTCGCCAAGTCCCTCGCCGTGCTCGACCTCGACCACGTAGAAGACTCCGCCGGTGTCCACCACGACTGGCGAGCCGAACTGTTCGACCAGCTCGCCCGGCTGCAAAGACCCAACGGCAGCTGGGTCAACCGGGCCCCGAGATGGTACGAGGGCGACCCGAACCTCTCGACCGCCTACATCCTGCTCGCACTGAAGTACTGTCAGCCTCGTCCTCCGAAGACCGCCAAGGCCAACAGGCCCTAGACCGACACCGGTTGATGCCTGGCCCAGCCGTCGACGAAGCCGCCGCGGGAGTGCTACATTGGAGCTGCTCCGCGAATTGCTGGAACTGCAACACCAGCACGGATTCCTCGAACAGGAACACCTCGAAAATCTCGCCCGCAAGAGAGGTGTCCCCAGGTACCGGCTCGAAGGACTCGTCAGCTTCTACTCGCACTTCCGACGCACACCCCCGCCCAAGCGACACATCGCACTCTGCCGTGATGTCGTCTGCCGGATGAACGGCTGCGAAGAACTTCGCGGACAACTCGATCAATTGGCCCGATCCGATCCGGATCTCGAAGTCGTCGAAGTCTCCTGCCTGGGTCGCTGCGATCACGCACCTGCAGTCGCCGTCAACGATCGACCCGCCACCGCAGCCACCGCAGCGGCTGATCAACTGCTCGAGGACGACACCGTCGACTGGCTGAAACGACCCGACCAGCACCACTGGCAGGCGGATCCCTACGACGACCCCAGCAATCACTACGGCACTCTGAAACAGCTCGCCTCAGATCTCACCACTCTCAAGGACACCTGCCTCTCACGCCTCGGAGATGCCCGACTCAAAGGCATGGGCGGGGCGGGCTTCCCCACGGCACGCAAGTGGGAACTGGTCGCCGGAGAATCGGCCGACACCAAGTACGTCATCTGCAACGCCGATGAAAGCGAACCGGGGACATTCAAGGATCGCATGCTGCTGGCCACGCTGCCCCACCTGGTCATCGAGGGCATGGTGCTGGCCGGGCTGAGCGTGGGAGCCGAACGCGGGATCATCTTCCTGAGACACGAGTACTCGCTCGAACAGCAGGCCCTCGAAGAGGCCCTGCAGCTTGCGACTCAGCAGGGAATTCTCGGACCCGATGCCGCCGGAAGCGGGCGGGCCTTCGAGATCGAGATCTTCGTCTCGCCAGGCGGCTACATCCTCGGAGAAGAAACCGCGCTGCTCGAGGCGCTCGAAGACCGACGCGGCGAACCTCGCAACAAGCCACCCTACCCCGGACAGGTCGGCCTGTTCGGAAAGCCGACTCTGATCAACAACGTCGAAACCTTCGTGCTCGCCGTGAGCATCATCGCCCGGGGACCCGACTGGTGGCAGCTGCAGGGAGCCGACGGCTTCGACGGGCTGAAGTTCGTCTCCATCTCAGGCGATGTCAACCAGCCGGGCGTCTACGAGATCCCCGTCGGTACCACCGTGGCCGAGTTGATCCAACAGGCCGGTGGGGTCAGCGGAACAGAGATCGTCAAGGCGTTCCTGCCCGGTGGAGCCAGCTCGAGATTCCTGCCCGCCGACAGGCTCGATACCCCGCTCGACTTCGACGCCATCCAACAGGCCGGCAGCATGCTGGGCACCGGTGCCGTGATCGTCGCCGCCGAGGGCCGAGACCTCTTCGACCTCGCCACCAGCCTGGTCAGGTTCTTCCGCAACGAATCGTGCGGCAAATGCGTCCCCTGCCGGATCGGCAGCCACCTCGCCGTCGGACTGCTCGATCGCGTCGCCGATGGATCGGCCAGCCCCGACTCGCTCGATGAGCTCACTCCCCTCGCACTGACACTCGAACAAACCTCAATCTGCGGACTCGGACAAGTCGCCCTGGTCCCCATTCTCTCGATGCTCGAGCACTTCCCCCACGAGGTGCCCGGGTCATGAACTCCCAACAATCCACCGCAGCATCCACCGCAGCCAACACCGCAGCCAACACCGCAGCAACCGTCGAAGTGACGATCGACGGCCAGAGTGTCCGCGTCCCCGAAGGGACCTCGATCTGGCAGGCCGCCAGAGAGGCGGGAATCGAAATCCCCGCGCTCTGCCACGAGCCGGGTCTGGAGCCGGTCGGAGTCTGCCGGATGTGTGTGGTCGATGTCGGTGAACGGGTGCTGGCGGCCAGTTGCGTGCGGCAGTGCACCGACGGGATGAACGTCGAGACCCACTCCGAGACCATCACCGGGCACCGCCGACAACTCACACGCCTCCTGCTCTCCGAACACCCCTCACCCTGCCAGCAGCAACAGCAATCAGGCGATTGTGCGCTCGAGGCACTCGGAGCCGGGTTCAACCTGCTCGACTCCAGTGACCCGGCACCAGCACCGGCAGCGGCCGACGCTCCCAACCGACCCCGAGATCACTCCTCGAAGGTCATCAACGTCGACCACCAGGCCTGCATTCTCTGCGACCGCTGCATCCGAGCCTGCAACGACATCCAGTCCAACGACGTGATCGGTCGCACGGGCAAGGGCGTCACCGCCCGGATCGCCTTCGACTTCGACCAGCCCATGGGTCAAAGCAGCTGCGTGTCATGTGGCGAATGTGCCGCGGCCTGCCCCACCGGTGCCCTGATCGGCAAGACGTTGACACTGCCGGTTGTCGATCGCGAACAGATGACCGGTGTCGAGACCGTCTGCCCGTACTGCGGAGTCGGCTGCGCGATCACGGCCTGGTCTCACCAGGGCACAATCGTCGAGGTCGAAGGCCGCGAGAGCCCGGTCAACCACGCCCGCCTGTGCGTCAAGGGCCGTTACGGTTGGGACTACACGCTGCACCCCGATCGGCTGACGACGCCGCTGATCCGCCGCGAATCGGCCTACCCCAAAGGACCACTCTCGCCGGAAGTCACCGACTCGCTGCCCGGTCGCGGAAATAAGCCGGGCGGACTGGTCGATCTCGACACCGTGATGCCCGCCTTCCGTGAAGCCACCTGGGACGAAGCACTCGAGTTGATCGGCGAGAAACTGACCTCGATCCGCGAGAGCCACGGAAGCAACGCACTGGCCGGCTTCGGTTCGGCCAAGGGGTCCAACGAAGAGGCCTACTTGTTCCAACGCTTCATCCGCGCCGGGCTGGGGACCAACAACGTCGACCACTGCACGAGATTGTGTCACGCCTCGAGCGTCGCGGCATTGATGGAAACCATCGGCTCGGGAGCCGTGACCAACGTCTTCGCCGATGTCGCACGGGCCGATGTGGCACTGGTCACCGGTTCCAATGCCACCGCCAACCACCCCGTGGCAGCCACCTTCATCAAGCAGGCCACCCGGGCGGGGACCGAGCTGATTGTCGTCGACGTGCGACGCAACCCGATCGCCGATCATGCCACTCACTTCGCGCAGATCCGACCCGGCACCGATGTCGCCTTCTACAATTCGCTGCTGCACGTGCTCTGCCGCGACGGACTGATCGATCACGACTATATCGGCAAGCACACCGAGGGCTTCGATGAACTCCAGTCCCTGGTCGCCTCAGATTACAGCCCCGAACAGGCTGAGGAGATCTGTGGCGTACCCGTAAAGCAGATCGAAGCCATCGCCGCCACCATCGGACGAGCCACGCCGACCGGTGGAGGCGGCTCGATGATCATCTTCTGGGGCATGGGCATCTCGCAACACGTCACCGGCACCGACAACGCCCGCTGCCTGATCTCGCTGTGCCTGGCCACCGGAAACGTCGGTCGACCCGGCACCGGTTTGCACCCCCTCCGTGGACAGAACAACGTCCAGGGAGCCAGCGACGCGGGGCTGATCCCGATGGTCTTCCCCGACTACCAGAGCGTCACCGACGACACGATCCGGCAGAAATTCGCCTCGGCCTGGAACCGTGAACTCGACGACCAACCCGGACTGACCGTCGTCGAGATCATGAAAGGAGCTCTGGCGGGCTCGATTCGCGGCCTGTACATCATGGGCGAGAACCCCTTCATCTCAGACCCCGACGCCAACACCGTCCGCCAGGCACTCTCGAATCTCCAGTTCCTCGCCATCCAGGACATCTTCCTGACCGAAACGGCCGAGTTTGCCGACGTGATCCTGCCGGCAAGCAGCTACTTCGAGAAGATCGGGACCTACACCAATACCGACCGCCGAGTCCAACTCGGACGGCCCGTGCTCGATCCACCCGGTGACGCCCGGCAGGACTGGGAAATCCTCTGCCAGGTGTCTCGACAGGTCGGACTCGAGTGCAACTACGAGAGTGTCTCGGAGGTCTTCGACGAGTTCACCTCGCTGACCAGCAATTACCACGGCCTGACGCACCAGGTGCTGGGCACCACCGGACGCCTCTGGCCCTGCCCCGACCCCGAAACCAACGACGGCACACAGATCCTCTTCGGCGACGGGTTCCCGACCGCAAGCGGCCGCGGTCGCTTCGTGCCCTGCCCCTACATGCCCGCCGCCGAATTGCCCGACGACGAGTTCCCCTTTGTGCTCAACACCGGCCGCGTGCTCGAACACTGGCACACCGGCAGCATGACCCGACGCAGCAAGGCGTTGGACGCAATCCAGCCCGAAGCGTTTGTCGCCGTGCACCCTGACGACCTGCAGAAGGTGGGTGCCCGAGAGGGTCAGCGGCTGCGAGTCACCAGCCGTCGCGGTGCAATTGAGTTGACTGCCCGGTCCGACACGGGCCTGCAACCGGGCTCGATCTTCATCCCCTTCCACTTCCGCGAAGCCGCCGCCAACACGCTGACCAACGACGCACTGGACCCCGACGGGAAGATCCCCGAATACAAGGTCTGCGCCGTCAAAATCACACCGGCCACCTAGACCGTCACCTCGCCCGCGTCGGCGTCCAACGCCCCTCGATACCGCTCGCGGATCGGCTCGATCACACCGGCAATGAACTCATCGACCTGCTCGACCGCCCGGCCAATGAAGCCGCTGGCGTCGAGTGCCCCGTCGAGATCGACTCCGGCGAATTGCGGGTCGCCCTGCAACCTCGACATCAAGTCGTTCTCACCACCCCGCTCCTTCACCTCGGCACCGGCCGCCTGGCTGTGGACCCGGATCGCCTCGTGCAACTCCTGCCGGTCCCCGCCAGCTCGCACACCCGCCATCAGAATCTCCTCGGTCGCCATGAACGGCAGCTCCTCGTTCAGACGCCGGGCAATCACCTCCGGATACACCACCAACCCCTCGACAATGTTGCGATACAGAATCAACACCGCGTCGATGGCCAGGAACGCCTGCGGCAACACCAGCCGGCGGTTGGCGCTGTCGTCGAGCGTGCGTTCCATCCACTGGGTCGCTGCCGTGTCAGTAGCACTGTCACAAAGCGAGATCGCAAATCGCGACAGGCCGCACATCCGCTCGCTGCGCATCGGGTTCCGCTTGTAGGCCATGGCCGATGAGCCCACCTGGCGAGTCCCAAATGGCTCCTCCATCTCCTTGCGGTGCTGGAGAATGCGGATGTCGTTGCCCGCCTTGTGGGCCGATATGCCAATTCCCCCGAGTACACCCAATACCTGGGCGTCGATCTTTCGCGAATAGGTCTGGCCGGTGACCGGGTACACCCGACCCCCACCCATCTTCTCAGCCACCAGCTCTTCGAGACGGGCCACCTTCTGGTGGTCACCATCAAACAGAGACAGGAACGTCGCCTGGGTGCCGGTGGTCCCCTTCACACCACGCAAACGCAGGCTGTCGAGTCGATGCTCGAGCTCCTCGAGATCCAGCACCAGGTCGTAACACCACAGCGTCGCCCGCTTGCCGATGGTGACCGGCTGAGCCGGCTGCAGGTGTGTGAATCCCAGGCAGGGCAGATCGCGACGGGCAGCCGCAAACAGGGCCAGGTGGTGAATCACCCCGACCAACCGGTCGCGGACCAACTCCAGAGACTGACGCAACAGCAACAGGTCGGTGTTGTCGGTGACAAAGCAACTGGTCGCACCCAGGTGGATGATCCCACGAGCCTCCGGACACCGGTCGCCGTAGGCATGGACATGGGCCATCACGTCGTGACGCAGGTCCCGCTCGTATCCGGCCACCACCTCGAAATCAATGTCCTCGATCGCATCACGCAACGACGCCAACTGCTCGCCGGTGATCTCCAGGCCCAGCTCCTGCTGCGACTCGGCCAACGCGACCCACAGCCTCCGCCATGTGGCGTGGCGAACCTGAGACGACCAGATCCGGCTCATCTGCTGCGAGGCATACCGAGTGATCAGCGGGTTCTGGTAACTCTCGAAATCCGACATGTCCGCACTGCCTGGGCCTGGGTTCTCGCTCGTCTGAATACCGTCCCGACCCCTCGATTGTAGCAAACCCGAGCAGACACCAGCAGACGACCGCATCACCACCAGGACCGCGTCTGGCAACCTCTGGGCAGGGGGTTTACGATGGAGAGCCGGCGGTCGCGGACCGCCGCTGTGGTGCACGGAGGCCGCACGTGGTCCAGGACGCGCAAGCCTCATGCACTACATCCCCGAATCGGCACGGGAATTCCTGCAGGATGACGGCGCTGCGGCCGGATCGATTCCGGCGCAGGAGGCCGGGTTCCACTACCGCTCGGCGCCGATCTACCTGCTAACAGCCGTCGTGGGACTGCTGCTGGGAGCGGACCTGCTGATCGGCTCGGTCACCTCGGTCGGAGTCAGCCAGTGGACGCAATACCAGGTCGTCTTCGGATTCCGACTGGCACTGCTGGCCGCGGTACTCGGCGGGTCTCGCATCCTGTTCCAGTCCCTCGAGGGCCTCTTCGCCGGACGCATCGGCGCCGACCTCGCCCTGACGATCGCCTGCCTGGCCGCCATCCTGCTCCGAGAACCGGTCACCGCCGCGCTGGTGGTCTTCGTGGCTCTGTGTGGTGAGAGCATCGAAGGCTACACGGTCGATCGGGCACAGCGGGCCATCCGCAGCATCTTTCAACTCTGCCCCAGGATCGCACATCGGCTGGTCGATGAGACCGAGACGGACGTGGCGGTCGAGGAACTGGAAGTGGGTGACCTGGTGGTCGTCCGACCAGGAGAACGACTGCCCGTCGATGGACAGGTCCACTCGGGACTCTCCTCCGTCGACCAGTCGGCACTGACGGGCGAGAGCCTGCCGATCGACAAGGAACCCGGAGACCCCGTCTTCACCGGGACACTCAACCAGTTCGGCGCGCTGGTCGTCAGCACCGAACGGACCGGAGACCGCTCGACCCTGGGCCAGGTGATCGCCTTGGTGACCGAGGCCACAAGGCGGAAGGCCCCGCTGGAACGGACCGCCGACCGGCTGGCACGCCTGTTCCTGCCCGCGGTGCTGATCTCGGCACTGCTGACGCTAGTCGGCTGGAGAGTCCTGTCGGAGGCCGGTACCTGGGAATCGGGGTTCCTGCCGGCACTGGCCGTGCTGGTCGTCGCCTGCCCCTGCCCCCTGATCCTCGCCACGCCCAGCGCCGTGATGGCCGCGATGGCGTGGCTGGCACGAGAGGGCGTCGTGGTCAAGGGCTCCGTCGCTCTCGAACAACTCGCCACCGTCGATACCTTCGCCTTCGATAAGACCGGGACCCTGACACGAGGTCAACCGGTGCTCGGTGAGATCCAGATCGCTGAGGGGAGTGGCCTGGAACCTGATGAACTGATCAGGATCGCTGCCGCAGCCGAACGGCACAGCGAACACCTGCTGGCTCGATTGGTCGTCAACGAAGCAGAACGCCGAGGGTTGGTCGTTCCGACACCCGAGTCCTTCTCGGCCGAGCCGGGGTTCGGGGTCCGGGCCGAACTGGACCTGGGTGCACCCCGAGAAACACCTCACACCGTGCTGGTCGGCAACCGGAAACTGCTCGAACAACACGGTGTCGCCTTCGACCCGCCCTCAGAAAACCTCATCGACAGCCTGGTCGACTCGGGCCAGACCCCCATCCTGGTCGCCGTCGACGGGGCCTGGGTCGGAGCACTGGGCGTCACCGACGAACCCAGGTCCGAATCGGCCAGTGTCCTCGATCAACTCAAGGAGATCGGAGTCTCACAAGTCGCCCTGCTGACCGGCGACCGCCCCGAACCCGCCGATGCACTCGCCGATTCCCTGCCGGCGATTGACCTGGTCCGCAGCGAATTGCTGCCCGGCGACAAGGCGCAGTGGATCACCGATGAAGAATCGCAGGGGCGACGCGTGGCGATGGTCGGAGATGGAGTCAACGACGCTCCCGCACTGGCCACCGCAACGG
>Ga0310125_10001419_pt1 | contig 12077 bp, 8 predicted proteins | sample CB11b_Tmax_Bot8__FD_203508 | JGI IMG/M metagenome (GOLD analysis project Ga0310125, IMG submission 203508) | Marine microbial communities from Western Arctic Ocean, Canada - CB11b_Tmax_Bot8 | ecosystem: Environmental > Aquatic > Marine > Oceanic | place: Canada: Western Arctic Ocean | collected... | reverse complement strand
TCGCATCGGATTGCCCAAGGGCAGTCTTCAGGATTCGACCTTGAATCTCTTTGCCCAGGCCGGCTATCGAATCCAGGTCAGTGACCGGTCCTATTTCCCAACCATCGACGACCCTGAACTTGAGTCGGTTATGTTCCGTGCTCAGGAAATGAGCCGTTACGTCGAGGACGGTATCCTCGATGTGGGTATTACCGGTCATGATTGGGTCGTGGAAAACGGCTCGGACATACACGAAGTGTGCGAACTGACCTATTCCAAGGCGACCAGTAAACCAGCGCGCTGGGTACTGGCCGTGCCTGAAGAGTCTTCAGTTCAGAAACCACAGGATCTGGCTGGTGGCATCATCGCCACCGAACTGGTCAATACCGTGTCCCGTTACTTTGACCAGTGCAACGTACCGGTCAAGAAAGTGGAGTTCAGCTGGGGTGCCACCGAAGTCAAGGCCCGGTTGGTGGATGCCATCGTGGATATTACTGAGACCGGCTCGAGCCTCAAGGCCAACAACCTGCGTGTAGTGGATACGATTTTGTCCAGTACAACAAGATTGATAGCCAACCAAAAATCCTGGCAGGATCCGGTGCGGCGGCAGAAAATCGAGTCGATGGCCATCCTGTTGCGCGGCGCTATCGATGCGCGAGAAAAGGTGGGTTTGAAGATGAACGTGCCCCACGGTCAGTTAGACAGCATCGTCACCCTGTTGCCGGCCGAAAAATCGCCCACTATCAGTCACCTAGCTGACGAGCAGTGGGTGGCAGTGGAGGTCATCATCGAGGAAACGGTCGGGCGGGAATTGATCCCGCAACTGTCCCGCGCTGGCGCCACGGGCATCATCTGCTACGGCTTGAAACTGGTCGTGGCCTGATATTGCAGTCTCCGGTATTGGTCAAGGTGTCGGAAAAAGTCGTTCGCCCGGCGAAAGCTACGTAGAATGACCCGTGCATCATTGATAGCCCAGTTTTAGCAGGCACGGTATGAGAGCCACGATCGGCCTGGTAGTACTTACCCTTGCATGTGCAGGTGGGTGCGCAAGCGGCGCAGCCCCAGTCGCTGGCCTCCCCATCAGAACACCGCAATATATTGATGTGGCCGTGCCGCCACAAATGCAGGCAGCGCAACTTGAAGTAAGTCGCGGCGAGGCTCTGGATAAAGCGCGGTTGTCCTTGCCGCAGATTATCGATCGCTTTCCTCGCCCCGATTACCTGCCTGCCCAGGGAACTGATGCCGACGGTGAGCAGGCAAAGACCATCACAGAGCCCCCGTTGGCATCGCAACAGGCATACGTTGCTGGTCGCCAGGCGTGGCTTGGTGGTAACCGTTCCACGGCCATTCGCCAGTTGGAGACTGCCTACAACTTAGCGCTCCCAAACGCAGCCATATGCCGTCTGCTGGGTCGGATTCGGTACCAATACAACCCATTACAGGCATCGGTTTACCTGCAACAGGCTGTGCAACTGGATTCCACAGATGCCGCCAGTCTCCTGTTGCTGGGCCGTTACCAAGTACAGCAAGGTACCTGGCACAATGCGATTGCCACGTTCGCCCACGCCTTGGATACGCAGAACCGACGCAAGAACGTGGATCCTGCCATTTGGCCCCTGTTGCAGTTTTACCTAGCCCACGCCTTGGACCGAAGCGGATACACCCTTGCTGCACTGCACGCGTACGGGCAGCATTTGGACTTACCCAGGCATGTTGTGCGGTCGATACGTTTTGCTAGGGAGCTTGCTTATTTACGCCGTCGCCGCGGATTGACACACCAGCAGATGGGTGATGCCTACCACCGCTTGAACCGACCGGACAAGGCGCTGGTCAGCTACCAGCAAGCAGCCGGACTGGGTGCACCGGAACGCAATCAACTGGTCAGTCGTCTGGCATATACCTATCTGCGGTTGGGCCACAGGCAGTTGGCACGGGACATCGTCTTGCGCCAGGTGCAACAATCCAAGGGCGAACAAAGTTCGGTGAAGTTAATTGAGTACCTGCTGGATAACGGCATCAATCGCCGCGACTTGGCCGGACATTTGCGGCAGGTGTACGAGACGTCGAGCGTCAGCGACGACATGGCGATTTCTATCGCATCATTGCTAGGCGACGAACAAGGTAGGCAACTGTTGCGTGATCACGTCTCCGCAAGGCCGGCCGACGGCGCTGTGTTCGCTGCGCTGATCCAAAGGCTGGTCAGTAAAAGCGATGATGCCACGGCAGTGGATCGGCTGGTTGAGGCCATCAGCACCACGGCGGCGACGATCACCGTTCTACCCGCCGCCGCCGACCGCTACGTTACCCTGTTGCTGGATGCCGGCGTCGAGCCTGATAAATGGCTCGACGCTCACGATCGAATTCCCGCCGTCCAGCGAGCCGAACCGGGGATGCGATACATCAAAGGCTGCATCCTACGCCGGGCCGGACGCACCGATGAGGCGATAGATCAACTTGATCTGGCCGTTAGCGCCACGCCTCAGTTTGAGGCCGGTCGATTGATGCTGGTGCGGTTGCTGGTTGATCGCGGTCAATTTGACCGCGCCGCAAATGTGCTGGAACCGTTGGCCGACAGTGACGACGCGGACGTGATCGTTTTACATGCCCAGGTATTGGCCAGATCGCACGGATCAGCCGAGGCGATTGAGTTGATCAGCCTGCACCTGATGCAATGGCCGGACAGTATCGCGCTTCTGTTAGAGAAGTCGCGCCTGCAACTGCTTGACCAGGATGTGGACGGAGCCGAGCGTACTTTGCTCAAGTCTGTCGACACCCACCCCCGCCAGTTGCGGTTGTACGATGCTCTGTTGGATATCTACGAATTTCATTCGCCGGCCGTCAACCTCCGCCGTTATGCCAATCTGCGCAGAAATATATTGCAGGCCATGCCCAACAGTTGGCTGGCGCAACTGGTTCGGGCCGAGGATGCGATCGCTTTAGGCGACCGCGACGCCTTGGCCAACACCGAGTCGGTGCTGGCCGGCCTACTACGGCAACGGCCCAAGCATCATCGTACTCTTAGCCTCTACCTTGAGTTACTGTGGCGCAGTGGCAAGTCGCAGCAGGCCAATGACCTAATCGACGGGCATGTCGCTGATGAGCCTAAGGATTCCATCCTGCTGCGCATGGCCCTGCAGCATTACAGCGTGGTGCGCGTCAACGACAAGCAGCGCTTTAACGAGACTATGGTGATGCTCCTGTTGACCATGCCCGACAGTGAAGCGAGGGCTCAGGACCTGAGCATGTACTACCTGCTCTTGAACCAGCCCAGTTTTGCGGTGCAGGTCTTGACGCCTTACTTGCAGCAGCAGGCGAAACGACCGGTTGCTTTGGTCAATCGTTTGCGCCAGGCAATGTCTGAGCTGGATGCACTCGAGCAGGCGGCGCAGATGATTAACGACTCGATCGAGCAGTTTCCCGACCATCGCGCCGATCTGATGCTGCAGTTATCGATGCTATATCAGGAATTTGCACATCTCGATCTTGCCGAGCAAGTGTTGCTTCAAATACTCGAGCAGTTTCCCGATCATGTGGTGGCCAACAACGCTCTGGGGTACACCTGGGCAGAACAAGGGGTGTATCTAGAACGGGCTGAACAACTGATTCGTCAAGCTCTAAAAGCTGATCCGTCCAGCGCGGCGACCCGTGATTCGCTGGGCTGGATCCATTACAAGCAAGGGCGATTCATCGATGCCGTCACCGAGTTGACCAACGCCTCCAAAGAGCAATACGGTGACGATCCAGTCATCCGAGACCATCTGGGTGATGCTCTCTACCGCCTCAACCGCCCCCGGGAGGCCAAGCAGCAGTGGCAGCGGGCGCTGGAGCTTTTCAACCCTGACGAGGCCCGTTTCAACATGGACCAGAAGGGGCTGGGCAAGCGGTTGCGTACCAAACTGGAAGCGCTGCACCAAGATCGCCAGCCAAAGACGGGTGAGGTGCCTGTGCAGGATGGTAGCCGCCAGCCCCAGCCATCCACTTAAATACGCCCTTTTTCAACGGTTTTGGCGGCATCTTTCATGGGGCTATTTCGCTGCTTTTTACCGATAAAGAATCATGCCCTGTGGCTTTGCGCCGGTAGCAGGAAAACGTTTCGACGGATATAATTTAGACGGCTTCAAAATCAGGTCCTATTAGGGCTTTTTTGTGCCGTAGGGCGGTCCCAATCACGGCCTTGGCAAGACGGTATTGATCATGGAAAAACAGCCTGGAACCGTCTCGCAAGCCCCTGCGACAACCGAAAGTTACACTGAAGAAAACATCAAGGTCCTAGAGGGGCTCAAAGCAGTGCGCGAGCGTCCGTCGATGTACGTCGGTGGAACCGATAGCCGCGGTATGCACCATCTGGTCTGGGAGGTCGTGGACAACGCCATCGACGAAGCGCTGGCTGGGCACTGCGATCAGATTCACGTCACCATTCATCCGGATGAATCCATCACCGTATCCGACAACGGTCGCGGCATTCCGGTCGGTCCATACAAGCACGAGAACCCGAAATTGGACGGTAAGCCAACGGTCGAAATTGTCATGACCGTGTTGCACGCTGGGGGCAAGTTTGACAGCGACAGCTACAAGACCTCTGGCGGGCTACATGGCGTAGGAGTTTCCTGCGTCAACGCGCTTTCTGAATGGCTTAAAGTCGAAGTTGCGCGTGATGGCAAACTCTACACCATGTCGTTTGAGCGAGGGGAGGTGTCTGAACCGCTACGCGTCGTCAATCAGCAAGAGAGCACCGGTACGAGTATTTCCTGGAGGCCCGATCAGGAAATCTTCAGCGACATTTGCCATACCTATGACCTCATCGCCGGCCGTTTACGCGAACGGGCCTATCTCAACCCCAATATTCAAATACAGATCACCGATCTGCGCCCTGAAGGCCGCACCGAAAGTTTCCATTTCGAGAACGGTATAGTGGAGATGGTCGAGCATCTTAATGAAGGCAAGACCACGATACATGCGCCGATCTCGGTACGTACCAATGCTGAGGACGGCCAATTGGTTAGTGAAGTGGCATTGCAATACGTGGATACCTACAACGAGGAGATACACTGCTTCGCCAATAACATCAACAATCCCGACGGCGGCACGCACCTATCGGGGTTTAAAAATGCGCTAACCCGCACACTGAACAACTATGCCAAGAACGAGGGTTTGCTCAAAGGCAATGATACAGCCCCTGCAGGTGATGATTGGCGCGAAGGGTTGGTCGCCGTGGTCAGCGTCAAGATAACCAACCCGCAGTTTCAAAGTCAAAACAAAACAAAACTGCTCAATCCAGAGGTGGAGGGCATGATCAGTTCGTCGCTGGGCGTGGCACTGACGAACTGGTGCGAGGAGCATCCGTCGGACGCCAAGCGAATCTGTCAAAAGGCGGTCATGGCTGCCCAGGCCCGCGAGGCGGCACGCAAGGCCCGTGAATTGACCCGCCGCAAAGGCGCTCTCGATGGTGGCGGTCTGCCTGGAAAACTCTACGACTGCACCTCCAGGGACGTCGAGAGTTCCGAGATTTATCTGGTCGAGGGTAATTCTGCAGGCGGGTCGGCCAAAGCGGGCCGTGATCACCGCACCCAGGCGATACTGCCGTTGCGTGGCAAGATACTCAACGTTGAAAAGGCGAGGTTGGACAAGATTCTCGGTTTCGAGGAAATTCGCACCATTATCCAGGCGCTCAACTGTGGTATCGGCAAAGACGAGTTTGATATTTCCAAGCTACGCTATGGCAAGATCATCATCATGACGGATGCTGATGTCGACGGTTCGCACATCCGCACGCTGCTTCTGACCTTCTTTTTCCGTCAGATGACGCAACTGGTAAAGGACAACAGAATCTACATTGCTCAACCGCCGCTCTACCAGGTGACGCGCAACAAAAAGAGCGAATATGTGCTTAACGAAAAGCGCATGACTGCTATGTTGTCAACGATTGGCTTGGACGGCACGACACTGGTCGTTCGCGACGATCAGCAAAACCAGGTCTACCGGTTGGAAGGTGGTGCCCTGAATAAGGCGTTTCAACTGCTCAAGCAGCTCAACGAACTCGTCGCTACCGTACGGCGCCGCGGTATCATGTTTGAGCAACTGCTGGCCAAGCGGGACGATGATCCCGCCGGCCAAGGGCGCCTGCCGCACATTCTCCTGCAAATGTCTGGCAACCGCGATCAATTTTTCTGGTCCGAGGATGATGAGGGACAGCACCGCCAGCAGCAGGCAGTCTATCACGCCGATCTGAACATGGACCAAGTCATCGGTGAAAGTGATAACGGCGGCGCCAAGTGGGTTCGTCAGGAAATGCATGAGGTGCGGGAACTGGAGTGGTTGTTCGGTCAACTAGCTGAGTATGGCCTGTCGATCGACGATTATGCACTCAAGCAGGAGGAATCGGCCAGCGGTGAAACACTGCCGACCCGCTTCGAACTGATCGCCTCCGACGACAAGGGCAACCAACGCAGCGTGCCCGTGGCCAACCTTGCCGATATCGTGGCAGCTGTGCTCGATGTAGGTAAAAATGGAGTGGAAATCAAGCGATTTAAGGGTCTGGGCGAAATGGAAGCCGAACAACTGTGGGAAACAACCATGAACCCACAAAACCGCGTCCTGCTTCGTGTCACCCCGGACGACATCTACAAAGCTCAGCATTTGTTTAGCGTTCTCATGGGTGAGGACGTCGAGCCCCGTCGCCAGTACATCGAAACCCACGCGTTGGACGTCAAGAACCTGGATGTATAACGTGGTCGGCCGCCTCTGTCAGGTGCGGCAAAACGAATTGGCCATCAATTTTGCGCATACTGAACTTCGGTTCGTTGAATATCGACTACGTGTACCGTGTGCCGCATATCGTTCGTTGCGGCCAGACAGTGTCGGGCCTTTCTTTTGATACTTTCGCCGGCGGTAAGGGCGCCAACCAGTCCGTGGCACTGGCCAAGGCGGGGGCTGTCGTGTTCCATGCTGGCCGCGTTGGCACTGATGGCGCCTGGTTGCGGCAAAAGTTGGCTGACTATGGCGTGGACGTTTCGCACACGCACATCGGCGAGGACAAGACCGGACACGCGGTGATTCAGGTAGACGATGCTGGAGAGAACGCTATTTTTCTTTTTGCCGGCGCTAATCGGCAGATTGATCGCCAGCATATCGATGCCGTGCTCGGGCATTTTGGGCCCGGTGATACGCTGTTGCTCCAGAACGAGATCAACGACGTGGGATATTTGATCCAAGCCAGCCATGACCGGGGGTTGAGTGTCTGTTTCAACCCAGCGCCGTTCGATGATGGCATCGGCGAGTTTGCCATCGAGTGCGTGGACCTGCTGGTGGTCAATGAAACGGAAGCGGCGGGTATGGTCGGCCAAGCGGCGGCGCCTGACATGTTGCGGCAGATGGCTCAACGTTGGCCGCGGGTGACGATCGTGTTGACACTTGGTGATAAGGGGGCCATGTATCGCCTAGGTGACGTTGAACTGGTCGTGGAAGCTGAAAAGGTCGCTGCGGTGGATACCACCGCAGCCGGCGATACGTTTGTCGGCTACTTTCTCGCCGCCCGTGTGCATGGCGCTGCGCCGCTCGATTGCCTTGCCATGGCCAGCCACGCTGCGGCCATTTGCGTCACTCGCCGGGGCGCCATGGACGCTATTCCCGTCGGAGACGAGGTGATGTGAGCGGATATATGCTGTTCGGGTTTAACGCTTGGAGAACTGGAACCGCTTGCGAGCGCCAGGCTGGCCGTACTTTTTGCGCTCGACCCTCCTCGGGTCGCGGCTCAGCATGCTGTTGTCGCGCAGTACTCTTTCCAGGGTAGGGTCATAATTCTTGATCGCCCGGCTCAGGCCCAGTCGGATTGCCCCGGCTTGGCCAGTGGAGCCGCCGCCGTGGACTTTGACTAGCACGTCGAGGCTGCCTTGCGTGTTGGTGGCTTTCAGCGGCTCGATGATATCCTGCCGATCACGTATTTCCGTGAAATACTCATCAATCTCGCGATTGTTGACCAGGAACTTTCCGTCTCCCGGCTTGATGCGTACACGAGCTACTGCGGCCTTGCGGCGACCGGTACCCAAATTGAACCCGCCCTTGTCAACGGCTGCCGGCTTGGCAAGCGTGGCTTGGGTGGCGGGAGTTTGAGCTGACTCCGCATCGGCTTTAGGCTGAGCAGCCAGTTGATTTTCTGCCATGGACATTTACCTCGACTGCTTGGCCTTGTGTATCAGCGTACTTGCTAAGCACTACACTGCCAGCGGCTGGGGCCGCTGTGCCTGATGCGGGTGATCGGTCCCCGAGTAAATTTTCAGCTTCAGCAACTGCCGCCGTGCCAGCTTGTTCTTGGGCAGCATGCGACGAACAGAACGCTGCAACAAACGCTGCGGCTGGTTTTCCATCATCCAGCGGTAGCTGCGGCTCCTGAGCCCCCCAGGATAGCCGCTGTAGGACTGGAACATTTTCTGGTCCAGCTTGGAACCGGTCAACCGCATCTTTTCCACGTTGGTCACGATTACGAAATCACCCACATCATGGTGCGGCGTGTACTGGGGCTTGTGTTTGCCCATCAGGATCACCGCTACCTTGGTTGACAAACGCCCCATGACCTGATCGGTCGCGTCCACCACGTGCCACACGCGGTCAATTTCGTCGTTCTTGGCCAAGTACGTCTGACGGTTCATCGTTCGTACACCACCATCGCCACGCGGTAAAGGGCAAAACATACTAACAATGTCGTCGAAACTGTCAAACAAACCGATCTGTGGGCTCCGGGCAATGCGTTGCCGTTCCGGCACTGCAATTCAGCGTTTGTACGCCTTGCGTGGCCACCATGAATGCTGCTGGGCGTGGGCTGGTTCCCATAATCGTCACGACCAGGCCGACCCGCAACGACTTGTCTATTCGACGGCGGGTGGTATGACCGATCCTTTAGAACAACCTCGTCGTATGGTAAACGGTATAGGAGTTTCCCGATGCCTTGGGAATCATGGGTCACCATCAGCACCATCATGGTGATGGCCGCGGCGCTACTGAAGAACCTTGCTGGGCCGGATACCGTGCTGCTGGCTGGGCTGACACTTCTAATGACACTGGGTCTGTTCTCCGATGGCCTGCTTCCTGATCCCACGCAAGCAGTGGCTGGGTTTGGCAGTGAAGGTCTGATCACAATCGCCGTGTTGTTTGTCGTGTCGGCGGGGTTGCAACACACCGGCGCGATGAACTTGGTTATCGATCGTTGGCTGGGCCGACCTCGCAACGTGCTGAGCGCTCAGGCGCGGCTGATGTTTCCCGTGGCGGGTTTGTCTGCCTTTATGAACAACACGCCTGTCGTCGCCATGTTCATGCCTGTCGTCAGCGACTGGTGCAAAAAGACTGGCTTGAGTCCCTCAAAGTTGTTTATTCCGCTCAGCTACGCGGCCATCATGGGCGGCTCATGCACGCTGATTGGTACGGCCACGAATGTCGTGGTTTATGATCAGTTGGACGATGCGCTGGCCGACCAGATTGGCATGTTCACGATTTCGCTGTTGGCGGTACCGGTTGCGGTGGTCGGCATCACCTACGTACTGGTATCGTCGTTTAAACTGCTGCCCGATCGGCACACGGATAGCCATGACCGTGACGAGTCCCGCCGTTACACGGTTGAGATGCTCGTTGAGCCGGGCAGTCCCATCGATGGCGCGACGGTCGAGGGGGCGGGACTGCGTCACCTGCCCGGGCTCTACCTGGTTGAGGTTGAACGCCAAGGGCAGACGATAGTGGCCGTCGGGCCTGACGAGGTCTTGCGCGGTAACGATCGGCTGATCTTCGCTGGAGTCGTCGATTCGGTGGTGGACCTGCAACGCATCCGCGGTCTATTGCCTGCCACGGACCAAGTGTTTAAGCTTTCCGATCCACGCCCCAACCGTCGGTTGGTCGAGGCTGTGGTCAGTGATACCTGCCCGCTGGTCGGCAAAAGCGTTCGCGAAGGGCGGTTTCGCAGCCTTTATGATGCTGCGGTTATCGCTGTGCACCGCAACGGTGAACACTTGAATCAGCGCATCGGTGACATCGTGCTTCAACCGGGAGACACGCTGCTGATCGAGACGCATCCGCGATTTATTGATGCCCACCGCGATAGCGGCCACTTTTTTTTGGTTTCGGCCGTGTCGAATTTCCAGCCGATGCGTTTTGACCGGGCGTGGCTGGCACTTTCAATTCTGATCGCCATGGTGGTGGCGGCCACATTCATTCCCCACATGAAACTGGTCAACGCGGCGCTGATTGCCTCCGGTTTGATGGTGGCAGCCAAGTGCTGTTCAGCGCAAGAGGCCCGCAGCAGTATCCAATGGCGAGTCCTGCTGGTCATTGGTGCGGCCATCGGGATCGGCAAAGCAGTGGAAAACAGTGGAGCGGCCGGCCACATCGGCGGGGTACTGGTTGATGTGTTGCAACCGATGGGTGCGAGGGTGGTATTACTGGGTATCTGCGTGTTGGCCATGGCATTGGCCTCGGTGATACAACCGGTGGCCACCGCCCTGTTGTTGCTGCCGGTGGCCAAGGTTGCGGCGACTCAACTGGAGTCGGACTTCATGCCCTTCGCCATGGCGTTGATGATGATTCCCGCTGCTAGCTTTGCCACGCCTATTGCCTACCAGACCAACCTCATGGTGTTGGGCCCCGGCGGGTACCGCTTCAGCGATTACCTGCGCATCGGGCTGCCGTTGAACCTACTGGTTATCGTTGTGACGGTTATTCTGGCGCCGATGCTCTGGCCGTTCCACTAGGCCATCGGCGAAACGGGTTTCATCCACGCGCAATCGGACGCGGCGCAGCGGTGCGCCTTTGTAGTGCCTAGCCAGTTGCTTTTCCAATCCACTACGTAGCAGCCGGTCCAACTCGTAAAGCCGCGGGCTGCTGTCCACCGCCACCTGCAACACACCCCGGTGGAAACTTTCCAGGCAACTATGTTCTGCCAACTCAGGGGGTAGTAGTTGCCGCCACAAGGGTGCAATGGCCTCCAGTTGGCGAAAGGGCTTTTCGATCTCACGCTGGAATTGGCCACGCAGAAATTGCAGGCTCAAGTCCCGGTCGGCGCAGCCCTTCCAGCGGCGCAATTTTTCCAGATGATCGGCCTGAAGATCGGCATCGGCCATGGCCGTATGATACGTCATGATTGGCGGTTGCTAAACTACAGGCAGCAGACGGAAACGACCACGTGAACATCATCCTCATTGGTTATCGCGGTTGCGGCAAGACCACGCTAGGCAGGATGCTCGCCGAACGGCTATGGATGACCTTCGTCGATGTGGACGACGAAATCTGCAAACAATTCGACAACAAGACCATCGCCCAAATATGGAAGGATCATGGCGAGGCCACATTTAGAAGTGCCGAAGTTGAGGTTGCCCGCGATCTGTGTCAAAAGCAACAACTGATCATCGGTCTAGGTGGTGGCACACTGATGCAGAAGGGGGCCCATGAGGCGGTCGTGCAGGCTGACGCGGTACGCATCTATCTCAAGTGTGAGCCACAAACGCTGCTGCAGCGCATCGAAGGCGACAGCCACTCGTCTGGGTCGCGGCCTAATCTGACCGATCTCGGCGACGGGATTAAGGAGATCCAGGCCATGTTGGCGATGCGTGAACCGGTGTACCAGGCGGTGGCCGACAAGGTGTTGGACATAACGCATTTTGAACCTGAGGAGGCGGTTCGCTACCTGATTGACCGTTGTTTGTAAGGCTGGCCTTGATGCGCAAAGCGTGCCAGGCATTGTCATGTGATTTGCCCACACCGGATTTTTCCCAGATGGCCAAATTGGTCACTGTCTCACCGAAGCTGCTTTGAGCGTCAGCAGCAAGAACATTTATTCCATTGTTTGATTTTCACATCATCGGTATTGGTGTTCGATGAGGTATGGTCAGGACAACCGATCTAGCCGGTTGACGTAATGCTAAAAGCTGGGTTTAGCTAACTGGTTGGCAGGGAGGCACTTCCAGTGGCATGGCCTGATTCGGGTTGTTTGGCATGGAATTCGCCTATTTCTTGGCGTGAGGGTAAGAGCACACGCAAGCCTTACGGTGGCAGCCTTGCAGTGTCGCCAGTTCGACGCGCACCAGATCAAGCTGCAACTTCGACAACCTGAGCAGCAGGGT
>Ga0310125_10001418_pt1 | contig 12080 bp, 8 predicted proteins | sample CB11b_Tmax_Bot8__FD_203508 | JGI IMG/M metagenome (GOLD analysis project Ga0310125, IMG submission 203508) | Marine microbial communities from Western Arctic Ocean, Canada - CB11b_Tmax_Bot8 | ecosystem: Environmental > Aquatic > Marine > Oceanic | place: Canada: Western Arctic Ocean | collected... | reverse complement strand
GCGCTTCCGTCACGCCGGGGCAGTCGATCGCCAAGTGGAGCACGCTGACAATCAACACCACCATCGAGAACCCGACCGACTACACGCTGAACTTCGGGGTGCTGCTGGCGGTCAACAACATCAGCGGCTACGCCTCGGGCTGGGTCGCGCTCGAGCCGCGCAGTAGCGCCACGGTGACACTGGTGTGGAAGGTTTCGCTCGAGGGTTTCCTCGTCGTGAGCGTGCTGGCCGACGACCGCACCATGCCGCTTCCCGACCTGCGCACCAACAGCCACATCCAGGTCGCCTCGACCGCGCCCGTGGCCGAGGAGGAGCAACCGTGGCTGGCGCTGCTGTTCCTGCTGGCGCTGGCGGGCGGTGCGGCGTGGGCGCTGCTCGGTACGGACGAGGAGGCCGGCGCAGCCGACGCTGTATCGGCCGATGCTGAGCCCGAAGAGCCGGCCGACGCTGAGCCCGAAGAGCCGGCCGACGCTGAGCCCGAAGAGCCGGCCGATGATGAAAGCGCCGACGATGAATCCGGCGACGAATCCGCCGAAGATTGAGCGGAGCCGTCCTGGGCATCGAGTCCACCGCGCACACCGCCGCCGCCGGCATCGTATCGCCTGACGGGGAAATCCTGGCTGACCGCAAGGCCATCTTCACGCCCGAGGCGGGGAGCGGCATCCACCCCCGCGAGGCGGCCAACCACCATGCCGTGGCGTTGCCGGGGCTTGTCCGCGAGGCGCTGGCTGACGCCGGGCTGCGGCCGTCCGAACTGGCGCTGGTCGTGTACGCGCGCGGCCCCGGGCTCGGCCCCTGTCTCCGCACCGGCGCGACTGCCGCACGGGCGCTCGCGCACGCCCACGGGCTGCCGCTTTTAGGGGTGAACCACTGCGTTGCGCACCTGGAGATTGGCTTGCTCGAGGGCGCATCGGACCCGGTGCTGCTCTACCTGAGCGGCGGCAACACGCAGGTCATCGGCTACGCGCACGGCCGCTATCGTGTCTTCGGCGAGACGCTCGATATCGGCATCGGCAACATGCTCGACAAGTTCGGCCGCGAAGCGGGGCTCGAGTTCCCCGGCGGCCCGAAGCTCGAAGCGCTGGCCGAGGGGCCGGAGCTGGAGTCGCTGCCCTATTCGGTGAAGGGCATGGACATGGCGTTCTCGGGGCTGCTGACCGCGGCGCTGCGCAAGCTCGCCGACGGGATGCCGTTGCCGCGGCTCGCCTATGCCATCCAGGAGACGGCGTTCGCGATGGCGTGCGAGGTCGCCGAACGCGCGCTGGCGCACACCGGCAAGACCGAGCTGGTGCTCGGCGGCGGCGTCGCTTGCAACGCGCGGCTGCGTGAAATGGCGGCGACGATGGCTGACGCGCGCGACGTCGCCTGCTTCGCCCCGTCGAAGGCGTTATGCGTCGACAACGGCGTGATGATTGCATGGCTGGGCCATGTGATGCACTCCGGCGGTTACGAGACGGGGCCGGCCGACGACAGGGTCGACCAGCGCTTCCGCACCGACATGGCTGAGGTGACATGGCGCTAGCGCAACCCGGGCCGCTGGAGCACCGCGGCGCCGAGGCGGTCGTCACGGCTGTCGAGTGGCACGGCCGCCCCGCGGTCGTGAAGCACCGCAATCGCCGCAGCTACCGCCACCCCGACCTGGAGACGCGGCTGGTGGTGGAGAGGCTGCGCGCCGAGGCGAGGCTGCTCGAGCGCGCAGCCGAGGCGGGGCTGCCGGTGCCCGCGCTCTACGCGGTCGACCCCGCCGCGGCGACGTTGGTTATGGCGCGGCTCCCGGGCGAGACGCTCGAGCGGGCGCTGCGCGCTCCCGACGGCGCGCGCTGGCTGCCGCAGCTCGGCGAACTACTGGCGCGCATCCATGCGGCGGGCATTGTCCACGGCGACCCGACCACTAGCAATTTTATCGCGGCCGACGGCGAGCCCGGCGCGAACGCCGGGCTCGCCGTCATTGACTTCGGGCTTGGCGCCGCGAGCGACGACGACGAGCAGCGCGCGACCGACTTGCGGGTAATGCTCGAATCGCTCGAGGCGCACCACCCCGAGCTCACGGCGCGCGAGCCGCTGCTCGCGGCTTACGGTGCGTGGGACGGCGCCGCCGGCGTGCTGGAGCGGCTGGCGGCGTTAGAGCAACGCGGGCGCTACAATCTCGTGCGCGGATAATCCACCTTCTTACCTTTCCGTGAAAAGGTGGGACACGATTTTTATTGCCAACACGTTTTGCCGTTAACTTTAAATATAATCAGTTATACTTGTCACGTCCGTGATTGGTTACCTGAAATTCCTTGTCCTCGCGTTGCCCTGGGAGTTTTTCCTGTTGCCATTCATCTTCGGCCACTGAACTTTTTGCGCTGCCGCAGCGCCGCAATTTTGCGCTTGACGAACCGTTAAGAAGCGCGACGGCTCCGCCGGCCGCATGGCGAGCGGCGCAGACGCGAAAGGCAGTCGGGCGCACCGCACCGCCGGCGCAAGCCTGCTACTGTTCGTCGCGCTGGCGTGCCTCGCGCTCGGGGCCAGCGGTGAGAAGGCGCCGGAGTGGGAATACATCCTGTCGAGCCCGGCAACCGACATCGAGCTCTCCAACGACGGCGTCAACCTCTCGGCGGGCTGGGGCAACCGGCTCGGCTGGTTCTACACCAACTCGTCGGTGCCGCTGAAGAACTTCCAGCGCGACGCGGCGGGGCCAATGGCGCTCTCGTCGGACGGCAAGTACCTTTTCGCCGCCGGCGAGGGCAATGACGGCGGGCAGAAGCTGACGCTGTGGGAAGAGCGCACCATGGAGTGGAACCCGCCTTACGGGACGGCGTTGACCATCACCGATGTCGACGCCTCGGCCGACGGCAGCTACCTCGTGGCGGGCGACTACAACGGCAACCTCTACGTCTTCCGCCGGCAATCGAGCACCCCCATTTGGATCGCTTCGCTGGGCGAGATTGGCGTGCTGCAGGTGGCGATTTCTCCCGACGGGACGTGGGTCGCGGCGGGGACGCAGACTGGCGAAATCCACCTCTACGAGCGCTCCTCGGGCAACGAGTTGTGGGCCTACAACAGCGCGCCGCGGGTCTACGACCTTGAGTTCGCGCGCGAGGCGCCGCTGCTGGCGGTCGCGTCGGGCTCCGCCAGCTCGGGCATGCTCTACCTTTTCTCCAACGCCAGCAGCGAGCCGCTGGTCGAATATCCCATTGGGGCGGCGTTCACGAGCGTCGCGGTCCACCGCAACGGCAGCTGGCTGGCGGGTGGCGCCGACGATGGCAAGGTCTACCTGATTTCGGCGCAGACCGGCCTCCCTGAATGGAGCTACAGCCTCGGCAGCTCGGTCGACGACATCGCCGCCAACGGGGTCGGGACGCACCTGCTGGCGGGCGGTGGCAACAAGCTGCTGGCACTGCTCGCGGTGGCCGACGGCGTGCCGCTCTGGACCGTGACGGTTGAGGACCCCATCACCTGCGTCGCCGCCTCATGGCGCGGTGAATACCTCGCGGTGGGGCAGGAGGACCGGCTGGCGCTCTTCTACGAAGAGGCGCTCGACAACCAGCCGCCCAACGCCACCATTGTAGGGATATCGCCGTTGACCGCGATGCCGGGCTGGAACGTCACCTTCAGCGGCAGCGGCGAGGACCAGGACGGCACGGTGGCGGACTACTCCTGGCGCTCGTCGCGCGACGGCTGGCTCTCCGACGAGACGCAGTTCAACGTCTCGTGGCTCTCGGAGGGCTACCACACCATCTTCCTGAAAGTGCAGGACAACGACGGCCTCTGGAGCGCCGAGGTCTCGGCCGAGGTCGCGATTGGCGACTTCCCGACCGCGACGCTCGAGCCAGTCATCCCCTGCCCCGGGGCGGGCGATTGCGTCGTCAACCTGGGCGACGCGGTCACCTTCACCGGCAGCGGGACGCCGCTCACCAACGTCTCGGCCGCCATCAACGTCTTCTGGTGGGAGTCGTCACGCGACGGCCCGCTCTCGACCGCGGCACAGTTCTCGACCAGCGCGCTGTCGCGCGGCTGGCACATCATAACTTTCCGCGTCGGCAACACCGACGGCTTCTGGTCGCCCAACATCACCGCCACGCTGAGCGTCAACGGGCAGCCGACCGCCTACATCGCCAGCGTTTCGCCCAACCCGGCGCTGGTGGGGCAGACGGTGATGCTCTCGGGCGACGGCCTCGACCCCGAAGGCGACGCGGTCGTCTACCACTGGAACTCGAGCCGCGACGGTTTCCTCGGCGACAGCGCGCTGCTCTACCTCGGGCAGCTCTCGGTCGGCGAGCACCTCGTCACGCTGGCGGTACGCGACTCCGACGGCTTCTGGAGCGCGGAGGTCAACCGCACGCTGGCGGTCTGGTCGCCGCCGACCGTCACCGCCCTTTGCCCCGAAGAGGGCACCATCGGCGACGAGTTGCACTTCAGCGCCAGCGCGAGCGACTACGACGGGCAGGTTGTCCTCTACGAGTGGGACTTCCAGTCGCCGACGGGGCAGCTGCTGAAGGTGGACGACTTCGGCGCGACCCCCGACGCGTACAAGGTCTACGACCGCATGCCGCCGGGCGACCAGCCGTTCTACAACATCGTGCTGCGGGTCACCGATGATGATAGCCTCTCGTCGACCGCTAACTGCGTCGTCTTCATGTCCGAGCCGGCGCCGCCGGCTACAACTGGCGGCGCCGGCGGCAGCGGAGGCTTCTCACTCGATCTGGGTGAAGTGGCCGGCTTCCCCGCTACAACGCTCCTTGCGGGGGTGCTGCTGCTGATGCTGCTGATGGTGGGCGGAACCTGGTTCATGACTCGCGAGCAACCGCCGCCGTCGCTGACCGCCCCCACCCCGTTGCCGCCCCCGGCCGCCGCCCCTTCGCCCATCAAGCAGCGCAAGAAGCGAGCGCGGCGCAAGGCGGCCGTGGAGACCATGACCATCGAATGCCCCGGCTGTAGCGCACGCATGGAAGTGCCGAAGACCAGCGGAGTGCAGACGGTGGAGTGCGACTCCTGCGGCCTCTCGGGCGAGATGGAACTGTAGCCCCCTCCTTTTTACCGGTGCTCGCTATCGCCCGCGCAGCCACATGAAACGTACCAAGTTAATCAACGACCCGGCCGAGCTGGTAGCCCTGTTCCGGTCGGTGGATTCGCCCGAGCGACGCGCGGTCCTCGCGCTGCTGGCGGGAGGCTGGACCCCAACGAGTGAGCTGGCCGACAAGTTCGGTGACGAGGCGTTCGCCGCCATCACCTACTTCGAGAAATTCAAGCTGGTAGAGTCACGCTGGGAGGTGAAGGATGGCAAGCCCGAAAAGGCGTACCGTACCTTCTACAATGCGTTCCAGATTTCGACCTCGCTCACCTTCGAGGAGACCGAGCAGCTGCTGACAGTAGTGCTTTTGACGCCCGAGGAGTTCGATGAAATCGAGGGAAAGATTATGGAAATGGTCGGTGACGAGGGGCGTTTCGCCAACGACATCGCGCGCGAGCTCGAGCTGACCACGCTGCAGCTCAAGGGGCTAGTGCGACGCTCGGTCAAGTTCAACTCCCGCGGCCACAACATCGTCCCCATCCGGGAGGTGAAGTGATGAACGAACCCGACATCGACGGGAGCCTGCCGGGCGACGACGAGGAAGAAGGGGAGCAGCCGGTGCGCCGCGAAAGCGAGCCGGCGGTGCGGCGTCAGGGCACGCCCCCTGCCCCGCGTTCCGCTCCCGAGTCGCCGAGCGCCTGGGGCTCGATGTCGGACAAGGCGTCGCCCGACGCGATGCGCGAGAGGCTGTCGCTGATTGCGGGCGCCGGCTTCACGACGCTGCTGGCGTATTTCTATTTCTTTATCTACCTTGTCGAGGAGAAGATACTGCAGCTGGCGTTGGTAGTCACTATCCTGGTTGCAGTCTCGCTCTGGTTCTACATGCGTGGCGCCGCCCGGATGGATCCGGTGCGCGCCAACTTCTTCGCCGGGGTTATCGGTATCCTGGCGCTCATAGTCCTGTGGCAGGGGTGGGAGGCTGCCAAGCAGCACCTCATCGTCTCGGCGCTGCTCTCTGCATTCTCGACCGTCTGCTTCCTCAAGGCGTCTGAACTGGAGTAAGCCTTGGTTTCTGGCGGGCGCGGTTCCCTGCGTTGGTTCCTGCTGCTTCTGCCGCTTCTCGTGCTGCTGCTGCCGCAGGCCGCGGCGGTGCCCTCCATCCCGTACGACCTCGCGCCGCAGCCACCGGGCCACGCGCCGCCGCAGGATCAGCAGACCGAACAGCCGCAGCTGGCGCAGCGCGACTGGATTGGCGACGCGCACCTGCTGGTGCTGCTGATACAGTTCCCCGACTACCTGGCTAACAGCAGCCACGACGTCGCGTACTACGAGGAGCTGCTGTTTGCGCGCGAGGCGGGCTCGATGTGGGACTTCTTCGACGAGAATTCGTACGGACAGTTCAACATTTCGGGAACGGTCGTCCCGCAATGGCTCAACGCCAGCGAGAACATGTCCTACTACGGCGAATACGAGTTCCAGAATTCCGAAGCGCAGGGCAACGCGCAGACGCTGGTGCGTGAGGCGGTCGCGCTGGCGCAGCCGTTCGTCAACTTCAGCCACTTCGACCGTGATGGCGACGGCAACCTCGACCACCTGATTATCGTCCACTCGGGGCCGACCGACGAGTCGAACGGCGGCGGCGGCCCTGCCGGCGACGACGCCATCTGGTCGCACCGCTGGGCGATTTCGGCTGAATACCGCAACGGGACCCGCATCAGCGGCTACGCGATGCAGGGCGAGGGGACGCCGATGGGGGTCTTCGGGCACGAGTTCGGCCACGACCTGGGGCTGCCCGACCTGTATGATACGGACTACTCGTCGTCGGGCATCGGCACATGGGGCATGATGTCGGGCGGCTCCTGGCTCAACGGCGGCAAGACCCCGGCGCAATACTGCGCCTGGTCCAAGATATTCCTGGGGTGGGTAGAACCAACCCTGCCCCTCGCGGGGGAAGGGGAGTACAACCTCTCGCGTGTCGAGGACAATGCCTCTATCATGAAGATTCCCATTGACGGCCTCGGCGGCCGCGAATACTTCCTGCTCGAGAACCGGCAGAACGTGGGCTACGACACCTACCTCCCCGGGCATGGCCTGCTCATCTGGCACATCGACGAGGATGGCAGCCAGTCGAATGACGCGCACCGGCGGGTCCACCTGGAGGAGGCGGACAACAATAACAACCCGAAGCAGGCGGACGACCCGTGGGCCAACACCACCAGCGGTTTCACCAACGTCTCGAGTCCGTCGAGCCACGATTATGACGGCGCCGAGACGCACATCGGCGTGACCAACATTTCTGTCTCGGGCGACTGGATGACTTTCGAATTGCAGCTGCCGTCCGACCTGGCGGTCGTCCGCGCCAGCCCGGGCTGGGCCGAAGTGCACCAGCCGACGCTGCTGGTGCTAACGGTAGAGAACGCCGGTTTTGAGAGCCTGAACGCGACGCTGCTCGTCAGCGGCGTTGTTGAGCGCACTGTCGCGGTGCCGTGGCTCCCGCCCGGCGCTGCGTGGGAGTGGAGCGAGGCGTGGACGCCCGGTGCGTGGGGCAACTACACGCTCGAGGCGGAGCTGGTCGTGGAGGACGACGAGCCCTCCAACGACGCGCTGACACACACTTTCGCGACGACGGTCGTGATTATGTTCGAGGATTTCGAATCGGGCCTCGCGTGGCCGGTGGCCAACGAGAGCCTCTGGAACGTGACCGGCGGGCGCAGCTACTCCGGCGAACGCGCACTCTGGTGCGGCGTCGGCACGGGTTATGTTGACGACATGAATGACATGCTGCTGCTGCCCTCGCTTATGCTCGGGGGCTTCGACTCTGCATGGCTCGACTTTTCACACTGGTTCAACACCGAGGCGAACTACGACGGCGGCGTGGTCGAGTACTCGACCGATGGCGAGAACTGGTCGCTGCTAACGCCCGAAGGGGGCTACCCCGGCAGCGCGTCCGCCGTGGGCGGCAGCGCCTTCGCCGGCGGTTCGGGCGGCTGGGTTGGCGCCAGCTTCAACCTGACCGGCTTCGAGAACGTTACGCTGCGCTTGCGCTTTGCGACCGACTTCGGGTCGGTTGCCGAAGGGTGGTTTGTCGATGACCTGCTGGTCCACGGCCAACCCCATTACGGCGTCGCGGCACCGCCCGCGCTCGAGTTCATGGTCTACCCGGAATCGGAGCTGAACGCCAGCGTTCCGCTCACCAACACCGGCGTTTTCGAGGATAATTACAGCGTCATGCTTACGCTGCCGGAGGGCTGGAACGGCAGCGTTCCCGCCAACGTTTCCGCAGCGGGCGGTGAAACTGGCGGCTTCCGGCTCGACCTCTGGCTGCCGCAGCAGGTGCTGGCGGGCAACTACAGTGGCTGGCTCAACCTGACGTCGCAGACCGACGGCAATTCGAGCGCGGCCATCGCGCTGCACTTCGTGGTGGGCAAGGTGCACCTGCTCGCGGTCGCGCCCCCGGTGCCGGCGAGTGGCCTGCCGGGGACGAATATTACTTTCACGCTTACGCTGCGCAACGACGGCAACGTGCCGGAGAGCGTCGCCGTCGGAATCTCGGCTGGCGCGTGGGCGGTCGCGGCGCCCGCTAATATCACCATCGGGCCGTACGCGACGCTGGAATTCAACGTCACGGTCACGGTTCCGGAAGTCCTGGCCGAAAGCCTGCTGCTGACCACGGTCAATCTCGCGGCCGAGGAGACGAACGCAAACGCATTACTGCGATTAACAGTCGAGCAACGGGAGCAGCCTGGAATCGAGCTGGCGCTGCCGGGCGAGTTCCGCCCGGCCGAGACGCGCAACATCACGCTCACGCTCTACAACTACGGCAACGGCCCCGCCAGCATGGGGCTGGCGCTCGCGGCGCCCGCCAACTGGACCATTGGTGGTTGGAACGCGACGTCGACGGTGCCGGCGTGGAGCAACGCCAGCGTCATCGTGCAGCTCACCGCCCCCGCCGGCGACGTCGTCGCCGGCAGCGGCGCGCTCTACGCACTGCTCCAGCACGGCAGCGAAGCGGCGTTCGCCAATGACACGCTGCTGCTGAACCAGACCCACCGGCTGCGCGTGCTCGTCGCCGGCGACAGCGCGCTCCCGGAGCAGAACGGCACCGCCACCGCGACCATCCGCAACCGCGGCGACGGGCTGGTGCGAATTGTCCTGACGGCGAGCGGTGACTGGGAGCACGAGCTTTCGCAGACGGTGCTCTGGCTGGCGGCCGGCGCCGAGCAGGATGTGACGCTGCGCGTCGCGGTGCCGGCGCGCACGCTCGCTGGCACTCTCGGCGGCTTCATGGTCAACGCCACCGACGACGCGGGCGCGACCGATGAGGCGGCCGGCACGGTCGAGGCGTTGCAGTACAGCGGCGCGCGGTTCAACGGCGTCTGGGAAGCGCTGGCGACCGACGGCGTCCCGGGCTCGCAGATGCTGTCGCTGGTGAGCGAGAGCAACGGCCCGCAGGAGGTCACGCTCGAGGTCCACGGCGACACGACGTGGGAGTGGACGATTATCCCTGCCTTCGACGACCTTGGCGCGTGGGAGGCGCAGGCGCTGCAGCTGGTGTTCCAGCCGCCCTACGGCACCCCCGCTAGTACCAGCGCCAGCGCGACGCTCCAGTGCTGGCGCGGCGGCGAGCTGCTCGCCGAGCGGGAATTCAGCGCGACGGTCCTGCCGGAGGAGAGCTACGGCTTCATCGCGGAGTCGTTCGTCTCGGTCGAGCCGGGCGATTCGGTCGAGCTGCCGGTAGAAGTGTGGAACTACGGCAACGTCCCGCACAATGCGCGCATCGTCGCGGTCGTCCCGGGCGGCTGGCAGCCGCTCCCCGTCGACTTCGTCCTCTCCCCGCGCGAGCGGCAGGTGCAGCAGCTGACGCTCTTCATCCCCGGAGGTGTCGAGCCGGGCGTCCGTCAGATCGAGCTGCAGCTGCTCAGCAGCGACGGCGTACTGCTCGCCTCCACGGAAATGCAGGTCTCGGTCGTCGGCGAGGAGTCGAGCCTCTCGGCTGCCGGCATCGTGCTGTTCAGCGGCATACTGTTGGTGGGCGGAGTGGTGGTGGCGTGGATGTGGCGGCTGGCGGGGAAGTGAATTAAATTATTATTAACAGGATTGAACGACAAATGACTCTCTACTCCCACTCGCGCCTTTCCTGCTACGAAACCTGCCCTTTCCAGTACAAGCTGAAGTACGTTGACCGGGTCAAGTCAACGCTCGGCACCACCATCGAAGCGTTCGTGGGCAGCATGGTCCACGACGCACTGGAATGGCTGTACGGCCTGGCACGCAACGGTCGCGTTGCGACGAAAGAAGAGCTGGCGGAGAAGTACCAGGAGCTATGGGAAGCGGAATGGAAGGATGATATCCGCATCATCAAGAAGGACCTCGATGTCGATAACTACCGCTCAAACGGGCAGAAGTGGGTCGAACAGTACTGGGACCACTACCAGCCCTTCGACCAGGGCATAACCATCGATCTGGAGTGCAAGGTCTACATCGACCTGCCCGGCGGCAAGAAGATAATGGGTTACATAGACCGTCTGGAGAAAGTCGGCAACAACCACTTCGTAATCCACGACTACAAGACCAGCGGCAAGCTGCCGACACCGCACGAAACCGCGAATGACCGGCAGCTGGCGCTCTACATGCTCGGGGTCCAGCAGAGGTATCCGGACCTGGAGAAGATTGATCTGGTCTGGCATTTCGTAAGATTTGACGAGGATGTATGGTCGCAGCGGACCGAGGGTCAGCTGCAGAAAATGGCCGGGGAGGCCACGAGCCTGATTAATACCATCGAGGCGGCAGTAGCGAACCGGGACCTGCCGACGAAGCCCAGCACTCTCTGTGACTGGTGTGAATTCCGTCCGCAATGCCCGGAGTTCGCGCACCTCTACCAGCTGGAGAGCAAGGGAGAGACGCTGTCAGCCTCGACCATCACTGCCTCCGAAGCCTCAGGACTGGTGGACGAGCTGGTGAGCCTGAGGGACGAGAAGCGGCGCGTTACGAACGTGATGGATGAACGGGCTGAAGAGATAAGGGATAAGCTGGCGGCGTACTCAGCCGAGACCGGGAACACCTCGATTTACGGCGCCGAACACTATGCTACCATTTCCGCCACGACCTCGGTCCACGTCCCGAAGGCGGGCAGCGAATCCCGGATCGAGCTTGAGCAGTTGCTGAAGTCACTCAACCTCTGGGAGCAGGTCGACCAACTCTCATCGAGCAAGCTGAAGAAGCTCGCTGACTCTGATGTCCTGACGGATGAACAGCGGGAAGCGGTCAACAAGTACCTCGAGCACAGTGAATCTTCCCGGGTCGGGCTGCGGAAACGGAAGTAGCCATGGAGGCGACGGGTTACGACGCCAAGAGGGTTGCCAGCCATTTGCCGGTCTTCAAGCGCAAATGGAGCGAAATCCGTAAGGAGAAGTGGGCGCATATATTCGTGATGGAGCGGCCAGAGGCTGTGGCAGGAAAGGGGTGATAAAGTGCCATGCCTGCCTGAATTCACATGAGACTGTTTGACTGGTTCCGAGGCCGGAAGGGAGGTGGTGGCCTGAAGCCTGCGCAGGCCTGCCTACTCTTCGTTGATGGAGAGAATGGTCCGCCCGACCCGCTACTGCTGGTGGAGGCGGTCGAACGGCATGCTGGGATGCACCCGGAAGTGAAGATTGCGTACGGCAAGTGGAACCTGCTCGCCAAGAACACCCAGAAATTCGGTGAGGCCGGGTTTGAGCGGGTGTTGGCTGACAAGGGTTCTAACAACGCCGACCTGATGCTGTCGCTGAAGGCGCTGAGGGAGGTCCAGGACCGCTCGCAGCAGGGGCAGACGGGAGCAATCTACATCGCTTTCAAGGACGACAAGGGGTTTGCCCACCTCTTCAACCACGTTCGTTCCCTCGCCGGCTGGAGGGTGATTTTCGTCACCTCCAGCACGGACCCCCCGCGCTCGCTCGCAAACCTCGCCGACGAAGTGCTGGTAATCGAGGCGGATGCGCCCGGTGGCCGCCCGCCCGCCCGCAGGCCAGCCGCTGGCCGCGGCCGTGGCCGCGGCCGTGGCCGCGGCGGCGGCCGGCAAAGGCAGGGCACTGTGCAGACCCGC
>Ga0310125_10001414_pt1 | contig 12085 bp, 7 predicted proteins | sample CB11b_Tmax_Bot8__FD_203508 | JGI IMG/M metagenome (GOLD analysis project Ga0310125, IMG submission 203508) | Marine microbial communities from Western Arctic Ocean, Canada - CB11b_Tmax_Bot8 | ecosystem: Environmental > Aquatic > Marine > Oceanic | place: Canada: Western Arctic Ocean | collected... | reverse complement strand
CGGTCTGTCCAATCGAATCGACGGTCTGCCCGGCCATAGCGGGCACCGCCTGTGAGATGGTCCCTGGATAGGTTCTGAAACAGACAACCGCCCGGATGCCGGCCCCAACCGGCACCCGGGCGGTTTTTTTTAGCCCCAACGTTGCCTGAAAGCGCTACTTCTTGATCATTTCATGCGTCGAGAACTTTGTCGTAATCTTCATCGAGTTCTGAGTCGAAGAGCGTCGATTGAGATTGCGACAAAGAAGATCAATGCAGGGGGAGGCAGCCCTGAGCCTTATACGCAACTTGGGAGCTTGTCGTGGGGTAGCATAGGGGCTGTCTGCTCTGAGCCTGTCGAAGAGAGCACCTGTCCGGAGGATGGACACGAAGGAGATGAGAAGAAAAACAGGATCTCAATCCCGGTCTCAAATCTCATAGCGCCGGGAGGCGGCTGCGACCCGCAGGTTCCATCATCCCCTGAAGGGGTCGAACGTGGGTGTGAAAATCTATTTAATCCAGCGATAGATTCGTAGCACCGAAGACAAAGACTGGGCAAAGTGGGCTACCATTCCACCATTCCACCCTCCCCCCTTCAATCATGCAGAACCACGGTCGCATTGCCGGCCCGGCCCGTCGCGATATCCGTGGCGGTGATCCTCCACTCTCCGGGGAGGTCGTTGTACGCGAAGGGAATCTCGGCGGCGCCGTCCGGTCCGGAGAGCCGAACAAACTTGCGATAGTGACGAATGACCCTGCCCTGGGGATCCGCCACATCAACCCGAACCAGCCGGTCGGACGAAGTCTGCCCCGGATCCTCGAACCCAACCCCCACGTTCACGGCCAGCGTCTCGCCCCGCACGATCGCCGGACTCGATTCGAGGGTTACTTCCGACACCGCACTGCGTTGCAAGGCAAACAAGTGCACTGCCCGAAGAGGATCCGAAAGCGGGATCGACAACCCGGTCTGCTCACCCAGGTGAGCGCCCGCGCGCACGTCGTAGAGTTGGGTAGGCTCATCCCAGGTCAAGCGGACGCCCTCCGCGGCATCCTCCGGCAATACCACGCCAATCAAGGTCACTTCGCCCCGGCGCAATACCGATACCTGGGTCTCCGGCGGTCCCTCCACCATCCGGTAGACGGGCTCCGCCCCGGCCACCTGCAGCAGGGAAGAAACAAACCCCCGGCGCTGGTCGCGACTGCATCGGGACAAATCAAAGTTCAGCAGGATCGCTCTCCCGCGGCCCACTTCGTTCACCAGCATCATCGGGATGTCCCGGTCGGCAACCAGAACCCGGGCTCCCTGTACGCGGGCATCGGCGTGAGCGATGGTCCGCGGACAGGTCAGGCGCAGCGGTGTCCCGTCCAGCGCAACATCAAGACGCAGGTCGCTGACTGCGACCGGGGTGGTCTTGCCGGCGCAGGTGGCCCCGAACATTTCGTCAAGCCGCCCCTCCGGCAGCCGGCGCCCGAATTCGTTCAAGGCGGGGAGAAAATCGGCCACCACGGTGCCGCCCCCGCGGACGTACTCGATAATCCCTTCCGCCGTGGCTTCGTTCAGACAATGCGAAGCCGGGAGAAACAGGATCCCGGCTTCCGGCGCGATCAGTTTGCCGTCCACGATCTGTCGCGAACTGACATACCGGTAGTCCCGACTCAATGCATCCATGGTCTTGACCAGGGTGTTTCGCGAGCTTTCCGTCGTGCCCAGGGTCTTCAGGGCGAAACTGGCATGCTCCGATTCACGCGACCAATGAACGGCGATGGGATATTGGCTGGTGACCTCGGCATCCCGGAGCATCAGGGCCGTGCCGGAGTGGATCTCCCGCCACTCGGGAAGGAAGTTCTCAAAAAACGGGCGCAGGGAATAGTCGACGTTGAACAAGGCCCCGTCGATGTGGAGCGCACAGAAGAACTGGTGGTAGTTGATGAAGCCCCGGATCAACCAGGTCCATAGCTTGGTGCAGTCCTCCGGTCCGTAACTCAAACCGGCCCACCAGTGCGAGGCCAGGAGGTCCGGCGGCGCGAGAGAACGGAGCAGGACGTCGTCGCCGTACGGGCCCCACATTTGTACCCCGTCCAGCATCCGCTCCATGTCCCCGGCCTCGGAGCCTTCGGCACCCACCCGCGCATGGGGATCGAGCTCACGGATCGCTTGCACCATCTCGTGGTGATACCGGGCATACTCGTCTTCGGTGCCCATGCGATGATCAATCAGCGCCGGGATCACGTCCTCATCAATGGCATCGGCCTCCGCATAGCGGGGCACGTCGGCAAACCCCGCGTACTCCGCCCCGTACTCCTCGTTCAAGCGGGCAATCGTCCCGTACCGCTGCTGCAGAAACTGCCGGTACGCCTTGAGTTCGTAAGGGGAATAGCCGATGCCGAACTGGAACGAGTTCTCGTCGCCCAGGCTGTAGTACGGGGGACCCAGGGGCATGCTGGCCTGCACGTCCTCTTTGAACTTCTCGAGAAACACCTTTCGCTTTGGATCCAGGCGGCCATCGCCGGGAATGCCGGTAGGCCAGCCACGGGCATCCGGGGCGAGGGTGATTCGCGTGCAGTATTGCACGGGCATCAGGTCGGCCATGGCGTCATTCTGAAAATCACCACACTGATTGCCCCAGTGATAAACGGCGTCGAATCCGAGTTCCCGTGCCTGCCGAAGCGCCACCTGGCCGACCCCCGGGTTGGCGATGGTGCACCACAGCACCGAGAGAAAGTCGGTGAAGTCCCGCTTGGGGACGAAAACGATGGCATCCCCGAAGGAGATGACTTCGTCCCCCTCCCACAGCTCGACTTCGATATGGCTGGCCAGCGTCGTGGGCCGGTCTACCGGGATCTCGAATCCCACCTCGGCCGCTCCGGGGACATCGGAAATCGTGATCTCATGATAGATTCGGCCATTGGTATCTCTCGCCCGAATTCGGAGTTCTGCCCGCTCCGGGACATCTTGATTGAACTGCACCGTGGCGCGGACGGTTTCTCCCCGTTCATAGTGTTCCTTTTCCGTGGTGACGGCGGCGATCCGTCCCGGGCCGTCGACCAGAAACGAAACGGTAGCCCAGTTCTCCACCCCGGCATCGGTGGTGAGCACCAGGTCCAGGAAGTGCAGTCCATGTTTCAGGCGCGGTATGTCCAGGGGTATCGCATTGGCGCCGGGGACCAGGGTGACGGCGTGCGCCTCCTCCAATTCGACCTGTCCCAGCGGATCACGCAGCGTGGCCTGGAGCATGGCGGGCGTGCCCTCAGCACCGCTCCAGTTCACGCCCACGGGGAGCTCCATGGGCAGCTCAGCCCGTTGAAGGGTCTGCCCCTCCGGCGGAAGCTCGCTCCACTCCGCCTGCATTTCCCGGCCGGCGGCCCATAGGAGCGCCTTGCCGACCAGCCCAATGTGATAGTTGTACCGGTGCTCGTATTGGCGGGTCCAACGCCCGCCCGAGGCTACCGGGGCCAGCCCCTCGAAGCCTTCACCCTCCTCGGCCTCCTGGTCGCTCCACCGGATCACCACCACCCGCCCGCTGCCTACCTTGTAGGCGCGCACGCTGTTTTCTGCCCGTTCCGCCGGTGATTTTTCCGTCCCCGGAAAAAACTCCGGCAGTCCGGCCAGCGGGACGCCAGCCAGGATCTGTTCGCCCGCCCCGGCGACTCGCCCATCGCTTCCGTCGGCGGAGGCGGCATCCGGTTGAAAGTCGGCGTGCAGCCGGCGGGGTCCGGGCACCACCAGTCCCATGCCGTTCCTCACCCGCTGCAGGATCACGTTGTGCAGGTGCTGAGGCAACTTGGTGTAGATCACGTTAGCCAGCACCAGGACTTCAGGCTCCTCGCTCAGACGCGCTTGAATCTCGGCCACTTTCTCCGCGGTGGAGGTATCTTTCCACATGCGGAAATACTCCCGGTCGTAGCCGAGAGTCCACGGGTACCACGTGGTGACCGCGCTGAACTCGACATCGAAACGCTGGGCCAGTTCCACCACGTCCCGGCAGGCGCCCGAGAGCTGCACGGGACACACGAAAAGCGCCTTTACCGGCCCCGATGCCAACCGGCGCGCGAACTGGATGTGGGGGGTTTCCAACCTGGCCTCGAGCCGGTTGACGTGGGCGGGATCCAGAGGATCCACATCGTCGGCGACCTTGGGGGTCGTTCCGGCCAGTCCGGCTGCTTCTTCGAGGGTTAGGGCCCGGTTGAAGATCATCAATTCATCCAGTGCCGCGTCCACGCTGTCGCCGCCGGTTTCCGAGAATCGGCGCGGCAGGTGACCATAGAAATCCCCTTTTTCGGTCTCCTCGATGGAGCGTCCCCCCAGCCGCGCGCCGACCACCAGGACCCGTCCCGCGGACGAAGGCCGCTCCTGCATGACCTCGTACTTCTGGGTTTGCACCAGTTCGCCGTTCCAGAAAAGCTGCAGCAGCTTCCGTTTCAGACTCCACGTAAACGTGATGTGCACCCACTCGTTCGCCTCGAAGTCATTGCCGCCGCTCATGTGGTAATGCCCGGGACTGTTGTACCAGTAGGAGAGGTTGGGCATGACACCGGTGGACCACCCCTTGGTCATGACGAATCCCCCGTCCGTGAACAACTCGGGCCCCACCGGCACTTCCAGGAAGCAGTGGGGAATGCCGTCGGAGTTCGGCCAATAGGGTTGAACCCACATCGCCACACTGCCCTCGGATTGGTCGAAGTTGCCTTCGGCATTGAACACCAGGTTGGCCGCATCGGTAAACGAAGCGGCTTGACCCTTTTTGCCCTCCACGAAGACCGGTTTACCACGCACTTCGGGCTGCGGGTTTCCACCGGACTCCGCCGCCTCAAACGAACCGTCGAAGGAAAGGTAAAAGATCCGTGCGCCCTGCCACGGGTCATTGGCGTTCTCCCCGGCGGCGGCCCCCTGGTATCCGAACACGACAAACATGGATGCAATGGCCGCCGGCCATGCGATGCGCCGGAGCGCTTGCAGTAGGATCTGTCTAGGAAAATGTGTTGGCATGCTGACTCCTTTCGCCTCGTGGATGTGCCCCTGAAAACTGTGGGAGGCGGTATCGTGCACGAGCAAGGGTCGTATGACCACAAAAACGATGGCAAGTCACCAAGGGTTGGTAGGACAGGGGCTGTCTGCTCTGAGCCTGTCGAAGAGCGGACCTGTCCGGGAGGATGGGGACGAGGGAGAGGAGAAGAAGGCTGAGATTTCAATCCCGGTCTGAAATGCCATGGCTCCAGGCTGCGGCTTAGACTCTCAAGACCCATCGTCCACTGAAGACCTGATCTTCTTCCTCATCTCCATCCACTCCATCCGCAAGGGCAGGTGCACAACCCCTGCCCTACCCACCGCCAACGCCGTGGGGGTAGGACAGGGGCTGCGATTGCCAGCTCCAGCGACACCGTGACCGCCTGGAACGCATCCTTCCGATACGATAGTGTGCCGTTAACGGTTACCAATACCACGCCGCCGGACGGTGCCAGAATTCTGCTTCCCTTTACCAATCTGACGGTCCGTTTCAACGAACCGGTCTTGGCCGCTTCCATCGATCCATCAGACCTCGTCACCAGCAGTGGCATGGTTCAAGAGGCCACTCTCTCCGCCCCCGACATCGTCGATTTTACGCTCACGAACCTGTCGGTTGAGGGCGCCTTCACGTTCGCGATTCTGGTGGACGACAGCGGTTCGCTTGCCCTGTTCGCGACGGACTTCGAAGCGGGGCTGGACGGCTTGGTGATCTCGAATGGCTTTGGTTCCGGGAATGGACTGTGGCATTTGTCGACCGGACGGCAGGGAGATCCCGGGCATTCTTCTACGCAGAGTCTCTATTTTGGCCAGGGGGAAGGCGCTTCCGGCGGGGGGACATATGACACCGGCGATGCCACAGGTGGTGCGGTGTACTCCCCCCTGATTACCCTGCCCACCAACGCCGTCATCACGCTGCGTTTCAACTATCTTCTGGACACGGAGGACACTCCGTCTACGGAATTCGATATCGCCGAAGTGGCGGCCGACGATGGGTCCGGTTATGTTACGCTCCTTACCACCGGCACGACTTCCCTGCCGGAAACTGGAACATGGAAACCGATCAGCGCTGATTTGTCGTCATTCGCAGGCAACCAGATTCGTCTTCGGTTCAGTTTTGATACGCTTGACGACTTCGGTAACAATTTTGAGGGCTGGTATATCGATGACGTCGCCATTGACGTGGCAGAGCCGGCGGGCGACTGGTATTCGGTGGTGCAGGACGCGGGCGAGTCCCTGACCGTGCTGCTTCAACGGCTGTCGGGCACGAATGCAACAGTGGCCTTGTACGACTCATCCGGCGCCTTGGCGACTAGCAGCGTGACGGGCACAGCCAATGTCCACCAGCTCATCGACGCGTACCCAGTCTCACTTACCGGCACCAACTTCATTCGTGTGACGGGTGTGCAAGACGATTACGGTGACCAACTCGGGCAACGTGAATCTAGCCAACGTCATGGTCACCGACCCCCTGGCCCCGGAATGCGATCTCACCATCACCAACCTCGCCCCCGGCGGCGACCAGGAAAAAAATAGCGCGCGCCGAACCGGGGACTTGGGTTCACGGACAACCAGATAGGCGGCCAGCCCTGCCACGGCAAGAAAACCAGCCTCGAATATCGCGTTGGCAATCCCCGCGTTCATTGCTTTTCGTCCTGGGTCACGACGTCATTCACCCGCTTCGTCCAATATGCCTCCTCGCCGGTCTTTGACCCAGACTTACCGCACGTAAATGAAGCCCGGTTCTTCCGCCGCGATCAGCTTCTTCAACGGAGGGATCGTGATCTCGCCCATGCCGAGCTGCTTGCCCCGCCGGGGAAGCTGGACCACCCAATGGCCGTCCGGTCCCATGATTCCGGTCACCGCATTCACCGGCTTCGACTCGGCCGCGTTCACCGACACAATGAAGAGATGCCCTTCCATGGCCCGCAGCATGACATTCGATTCATGCATGGGGCGGAACCGCGCGTCGCAGCCGGAATAGGAGGAACAAAAGACAACCCTCGCCCCGCGTTTGGCCAGCGTCCGTGTCATCCGGGGATCGCCATCCGCGCCGGATAGCGGAACCACCCACAGGTCGTTGCAGACCTGGCAACCAAATTTCAGTCCGCGGTCCGAAAAGACGCGCAACGACTTCCCCGGCGTGGCCCAGTGCCGGTCGATTGACGCCAATACCGTCTTCGCGTGGCGCCCCATCAACCCGCCGTCCCGCCGGATAATCAATTGCTCGATCGTGCTTTTCCCGTTCCGCTTGTCGCAGGCGCCGATAATGCCCGTGACGTTTGCCCGGCGAAGCGCCCTGCGAATTTCTTTTACAAAGGTGTCGCGCTCCTTCTTGTCAAACCGGTCGTGATGGCCGGTCAACCCGCTCTCGGGTGTTACCAGAAAGTCGGCTTTGCGCCGCCCCGCCCAGCGAACCGCCTGCAGGATTCCCTTCGCGTTGGCCTCCAGGTCCTCGGCGTGAACGGGCAGTTGCGCCATGGCAATCCGGTAGGTGTTCTTGCTCATTCTCTCTCTTTGCGGCCCATGCCTGCGGCTTGGCGAGCTTCGCGATCTTCTGTGAAATCTCCGGCTCTCAGGTGGCGGGGGCGCGTTCCTCGGTGGGGTCGACGTGGGTTTCGACCTGGTCGGCGGTGCTGCCCACCAGGCAGGGCTTCTTTGAGAGCGTTTTCCCTTCAAACGCGGGCAGGCAGAAACGCAGCGCCTCCAGGAGTTCGATCGTCATGTTGCGGATTTCGTCCAGGGCCAGGACGGCCGCGGTGAGCGGATCCATGGCCATGGCCTGGAACACGATCTCCGGATCGGCCGTAATAGCCGCCTCTACCGCCAGCTCCTGCATCGAAACCTGGCTCCGGTTGATCGCCGCCAGGTGCATGGGCAGCGCCCCCACCTTCATCGGCTGCAGGCCGTTCCGGTCGACGTAAACCGGCACCTCCACGCAGCAGGATTCGGGCAAATTGTCAATCAACCCCGTGTTTTCGACGTTGCCGTGGATGACCGCGGAACCGCCCCCTTCGCATGCGTTGATGATCTGCGAACCATACTCGAGGCTGCGCTTCAAATCGACCGGCTCCTCCCAATTGGCCATGCGCTCCATCTGCGCTTTCCAATCGCGCCGGGCATAGAGTTCCTTGATGAACCCACTGGCGCCGTTCCAGGGAGTACTGGGCGGACAATATTTTCCGATCAGCTCCGGCCGCTTGCGCCACCACGGCGTGTATTCGGAACAGTGACCGCTCGACTCGGTCACCGGGTATCCGAGGTGTTTGACGTACTCCATGCGTACCGTGTCGCCCAGCCAGATCTCCGGTTGTTCCGCCAGCTCCCGGATTTTCGGCAGCAGGTCTTCCCCGTCCTTTTCGTATTTATAGATCCAGGCCTGGTGATTGATTCCTGCGCACTGCCATTGAATGTCGGCCAGGTCGAGTCCAAGGCGCTTGGCCCACTCCTGGGTGGTACCCTGGACGGAGTGGCACAGGCCCACCAGCTGAATCCCCGGCGCTTCCCGGTACATGCCCCAGCAGAGCATCGACATCGGGTTGGTGTAGTTCAGGAGAATGGCCCCAGGGCAGAGTTCCATGATGTCCCGGGCAATTCCGGCCTGGTGCGGGAGGGTGCGCAGGCAGCGAAGGATTCCGCCGGGGTTCAGCGTATCGCCGATACACTGGTCGACCCCGTACTTCATAGAGATGTCGATCTCCTTCTCGATGGCCTCGTACCCGCCGACGAGCAGGCTGCTGATCACGTAGTCCGCGCCGGGCAACGCCTCCCGCCGGTCGGATGTGGCGGTATAGCTCGCTCCGTCATACCCCCCTTCCAGAAAAATCCGTTCAATAATCCGGCTCGCGTAGGCCAGCCGTTCCTCGTCGATGTCGACCAGCGCGAACTCCGTGCCGCTCATGGCGGGATAGGACAGGATATCCGCCGTCAGGCGGGTGGAAAAAACCAGGCTCCCGGCCCCGATAATGACTACTTTGGGCATACTGTGTCCTCCATAAGTTTATCTTTACAGAAGCACGCAAAGCTTGCCAAGCTGGAAGCATGATTCGCAAAGATTTTTTCTAAACCGGAAAGGAAGTTGAACAAATGACATTGGATCCCGCTTTTGGCGTCTCGGTCACCCCGGACGAATTCTCGGAACGCTTCTTGGAACTCCACAAACGGCTCTTCGCTACCACGGAGTTCGAATTCAATGACGTGGCGACCCACATCTTTACTCCCCCCGAGGGCATGTACCAGGTCGATCACAGCTTCTTTCACGACGGTGAACGGTGGCACTTGTTTTACGTCACTGGGGACATGAAAAATACGGATAAGTATGTCGAGTACTTCGCTGCTGGGGACTACGAGAATGCGGCCAAATGGACCGTGGAACCCGGCATGGGCCATGCCGTGGGGAAGAGCCTCTTCGACCTGGAGTACAAGGAACTCCTCGCTCCCGCCGTCGAGGGTGATTTTGACCTGGTCACCCGCAGCAATGGCTGGGCCTTTCGCTACCAGGGCCGCTACGGCATGCTCTACGGGGTACGGGGGAAAGAGGGCTATGTCGGGTTTTCGCTGATGTGGTCGGATGACCTGTGGAACTGGACCCCCGGCGACAACAACCCGGTCTTCGGCCCGCCCGACTGGACGGTCAAGGGGTCGACGTGCAAGGATGTTCACGTCATGGAGCATGAGGGTGTCTTTCTGCTCTATTATATCACGTCGGACGAAAACGGATATTGCATCGTGGCGCTGAAATCGACCACGGACTGGAAGACGTTCGAAGATCACGGACCGGTCTTCCAGGCCGCCCCCATGCTGCGGGGCACGATGGGCATCGAATCCCCGGCGGTGGTGCATCGCGACGGCCTCTGGCACCTTTTCTTCACCTATGGCATCGGGCTCTGGCATGCCGTCAGCCCGTCCCCGACACAATTTGTGCACTCCCGGGGCAGTAGTTTCAACGTAGGCACGGGCTACTACCTCATGGGCCCCTTGCACGCCACCGAAGTTCTGCAGGACCCCGACGGGGAATGGTGGATCACGACCGATCGCAAGGAGGAAACCCGCCACCTCAACCGGGTTGCCGGCCGCCTCTGCTATCGCGGCTCCTACAAGGATGAAAAGACGCTGGAGGAGGGAATGTATCTATCCCGCATCCGGTGGGACGGGGATTTCCCGGTGCTGGAAAAGCCGGAGAGGTGAGGTTTCGGGTGTCAGTGCGGCCTCTGATGGCGCAGTGCGCCGTCAAATTCTTCAATACGTCTGAGTCCGGGGGTTGGCACCCCCGGCTATTCATGTTCATCCCCTCCGGGGATGTCCCGGCCGATTCCGACGGATTCACGGTCGGCATCCCGATATCCATCCCTTCCACTAGTGCATCGTATGGAGTGCGGAGGGTTACCACTCTTTGACGCGAGCCTTGGAGAAAAACCTTAAGACAAAGGGTTTATGGCTGTGCGCCTGTTACTATTGAGTCGCCGGAGTAATCGTTTCCGTTTTTGAATTCAGGCGCCGGCAGCAACGTGATATTCTCGCATCGGTCCTCCCCCCGAACCAACACCGCCTGCCATTCGAACTTTCGGTTTGCTTCGGCCACAACCCGGATCTCCGGGGGAGCGAACCGGCAGGTGAGCCCGCAGCGGCGGCGGGTGGAACGATTGGGCCTGGATCCGTGCACGGCCAGTCCGTCGTGTAGTGAAATCTGGCCGGCCTTCATCTCGATCAACCGGGCCCGGCTCATGTCGAGATCCGACTCCGGGATGGCCTGATTGACCGACAGCAAGTTCCCTTCCTGTTCGCTCTTCCCATGTTCGTAGAAACCGCGGGTGTGCGATCCCGCCACCACCACCATGGCGCCGTTTTCCTCGTCGACGTCGTCGATCGCCAGCCAGGCCGTGACCACCCGGGGCGGCTCCAGCCCCCAGTAGGTCGCATCCTGGTGCCACGCCACAAACGATTCTTTTCCCATTTCGGCGGCCGGGTACTTGCAGAAGGCGTGCGTACCCAGCAGGAGCAGGTTCGGGCCCAGCACCGATTCCACCGCATCCAGAATCCGGGGATGGGTGGCCGCGTTCCAGAGAAAGGCATACTCCCGCTCCTTACCCACCAGTCCGATCTGTGCCGCCTCGCGGCCCACCACCGATTCCACCTCATCGAACGCGGCGCGAACGCCGGCGATTTCAACCGGCGACAGCGCGTCGATGGGAAAGACCACCCCGTCGCGTTCGAATGCTTCCCTGTGCCGGTTATGCGTTCTAGTATGCACCTCCCCCTCCTCCCGGCGCTGCACCAGGGGAAGGCGAATCCTGCGTCGATGCGGCACGCATCGTCTCCAGTTGCGCTGCCGCAGCCGTGCGTAACATCGAGATATCCGACCCGCAGACAAAACAGCGGTAACCCAGTTCCATGGCCATTTCGATTGCCGGTTGATTTCCCGCCACCGTGCCGCACAACTTTCCGGCTTCGACCGCGGCTTTCGCGGTTTGTTGCATCGCTTCCCGGAGGCGGTCGTTCTCGTAAATGCCGGTGGACATGGGTAGATTCAGCCGCACCTTGGCATCATCCGGACCGAAAAACAGCATGTCGATGCCCTCGGTTCCGATGATTTTATCCGCACAGGCCACCGCCTCCAACGTCTCGATCTGGGCAATGACCATCGTCTCGCGTTCCCGGACATACTCGCGGCCGTACACATCGATCACGCGTCGTCCTCCGTACGACCGTTTGCCCAGCGGGGGAAAGCGGGTGGACTCCACCACGGATTGCGCCTGCTCCGGCGTATCCACCATGGGCACCATGAGGGCCGAAGGCGCCAGGTCCATCATCGGTCCGATGATGCCGAACTCGTGGCCGGGTACACGCAGGACCGTCTCCACCCCCACCCCGGCCGAGGCGTGGATCGCCCCCAGGCATGCGGCATAGTCCAGCGCCCCGTGCTGGCCGTCGACCCAAACAAAATCCCACCCCTTGCACATCCCCTCAACCAACCCGGGGGCACCGTAGGAAAGACCGAGCCCAAGACAAATGTCCCCCTCCCTAAGCCGGTCAAATAGTATGTTTTTGCTCATGGGATCCGCCCTAAAAAGACAACCCAGCACCTCCGCTGAACTGATCCCCTAGG
>Ga0310125_10001412_pt1 | contig 12097 bp, 16 predicted proteins | sample CB11b_Tmax_Bot8__FD_203508 | JGI IMG/M metagenome (GOLD analysis project Ga0310125, IMG submission 203508) | Marine microbial communities from Western Arctic Ocean, Canada - CB11b_Tmax_Bot8 | ecosystem: Environmental > Aquatic > Marine > Oceanic | place: Canada: Western Arctic Ocean | collected... | reverse complement strand
ATAGAAGAAGCCAAACAAATCTGTGTAGATAAGTTTAAATAATGACACTAACAACTTTTTTTTGGATATTAGTTGGTATTAGTATTTTGGTGTTAATGGCAATTCGGTTTAACATTAAGAAAGAACTATTTACACCCGTTTTCTGGTTATTAATTGGAATAAGTTTTATGACGTTAATAGGTATGCTTTGGAACGTCATTAAAGGTTCATAGGTTTGATTTATATGAAAAAAGTTTTAGATTTTTAATTAATGTCAAAAAGATATAGTGGAAAATCATTTAAAGATAGCAGTGTAATGAAAAAACCTAAATTAACTTTCAAAGAAAAAAGGAAATTAAAAGAGGAAAAAAAAAGAAAAGATGAAAAAATTTCTTACAACAAATAAAGTTAAACCATCAACAAGCTTTTATAGTAGAGAATTAAAAAATGATAAACTTCTTTAACTATTGGAGAAAGGAACTGTCTATACGTTCTGTAATTAAGACGAACTGTATCCAGTGCTGCGTCCTGAAGAAAGTATCCCTGATATTTTTGGAGCGGGAGAAGGGAATTGAACCCTCGACCTAAACGTTGGCAACGTTTCGCTCTACCACTGAGCTACTCCCGCATTGTAAAAAAACATTATTATATAAAGTTTTTTTAAGGTCAAGAAATTTAATCATCATAGATAACCTAGTTCTTTCATTTCGTCTTTAAAAATTACTTCTATTTTTCTTCTTAAATTATGATCTAAATCTTTTTTCCAGCTGTCTTTTACGCCTTTTCGAAAAAACTTATTTTCTGTAGCTTCTTTAAACCCATATACATCTTCCATTTTACTCAATTTTGAAAATTGGCAAGAATTTATACTTTTCAAAATTTTTTTTTGATCGATACTAATATTCATAATTTTCTTTAGAAAAATTAAAATTTTTGTAAATTCTTTTTCTGTATTATCAATCAAATCTTCATATTTAACTACTATACCGTCAAAATTTTTTTTCTTTTTCCATGATAAATAATTTATTTTCCAAGAAGCAGATATTTCAGCCAATTTATATGATCCGTTATAACCAACTTCATTCTTATTAATTAAAGTATTGACTGATTCTTCTATTGAAAGACCAGAGTGAAAAGCTTTGGAGCAGACTACAGCTCTTGGATCTCTGACAGTATATATGTACCCTATTGTATTATACTCATCTGTAAACCATCTATCTTTATAAGATACACAAGCATTATGGGTTTTAAAAAACATAGTTTGGTTAATTAAGTTTATTCTTGATTGTGCATCTTTCCAATATTCAGTTATTTTAAGTGGATCTTTTTTAAGTTCATATAATTTTATAAGAGGAGAAAAATATTTGTCTTGAATAAATTTTGGTACTTTTTCTAGCAAACTAAAATTAAATTCACCATTTTCAGAATAAAGATAAGTCGAAATTAATGCTCTAATCCATGTATTCCCACTTTTGGGGTATGAAGCAATCCAGCAAATCATAATAAATACATTATAATTAAGAAAAACTAATCAGCAACATAAACTGATATTCCTCTTTTATTTAAATCAATATCAAATTTTTTATGAAGAGGAGGAAATGCTCTTTGTTGGCAATCCATACGATCGCAAGTTCTACAATTTACCCCAATTGGAGTTTCTGATTTTTTGTCATTTAAATTTAAAGAATCTGCATAAACAAAATCTTTTGCATATTTAACCTGACATCCCAAACCTATGGATAATAAAGTTTTTTCCATTCCATGTTTTCCGATTCCTTTTTCAACAGTCCTAGCTATACAAATGTACTTTTCACCATTTGTCATTTTTGATACTGCAGCATTAATTTTGCCAGGCATTGTAAATGCTTTGTAAATGTTCCACCTTGGGCAAGCTCCACCATAACGGGGTATTTCTATACCGGATAAAGAAAATCGTTTGGAAATATTTCCAGCAACATCAGCTCTTAACATATGAAAAGGAATTCCTTTCATTTTGGAGTCTTGTAAACAGGTAATTCTATGTGCAACTTGTTCGAATGAAACAGCAAAGGTATTTTGTAAAAGCTCAACATCATATCTCTGTTTAATGCATTCTTCATAGAAAGGTTTGTAGGGCATTATTATTGCAGCGCCCGCATAATTAAGCAAAGCAACTTTTGATAATTTTTTTGATTCCTCTGAAGGAAATGAAAACGAATTCAAATATTCATCTATAATTTCACCTGCCTCTAATTGGGCTACCTGCGCCCCTGCATACAATTTTTTTGTTTCTAAAGTTAAATAATCAGATACAAGAAAAATTTTAGTTACCAAATCAAATTGCTTTGTAAAAGGCTTTTTTTCATCTGGAACTACATCTTTTACTTCTATTCCATGTTTCCTAAACAAATATTCGCATATTGATGAATATCCTACTCGATTATTAGCTTGGATTTTATTATAAAAATTACTTGCAAATTCTTCTAGTTTTGGAAAATAATTTTCGTTTTCTTGTAAAAAATCAGATACCACTTCTCCTGGAAAAGAATTTCTTCTACTATCAATAAATTTACCAGATATATTTTCTACTTTACTGACTATATCTTGATTTTTTTTTTTATAATTATCTCCCAGTTTTATCAATGCTTTTGCAATTAAAGGATTCGTGTTAACTAATTCTTTGATGTCAAAATTTGTAATATCTAAATCCTCAAACAAATTGTCACCTAATAAATCCATTAAATTTTGATAAAGATTTGTGTCAGTTTTTTTCGATATATCTGAGATCTCAATATTTAGTTCGTTTACTAATTTTAATAATAAATCCACATTAATTTTGCGTTTTCCGCTTTCTATTAAATTGAGATAGCTTGGTGATATGGATAATTTCTTGGCCAAGTTAGCTTGCGAAACACCTGTTTTTCTTCTTTTGGTCCTAATTTTATGGCCTATTTGCAAGTCTATTTGTGTCATATTTACAGCATTTACTATTAGTAAATTATTTATTGACTAATATTTACTAATTTATATTTAAAATCAACATAAATATTGCATATATTACATTTTGTAAATACAGTAAATCTTATGAATGATTTTTTAAATCCTAAGAGCGGCACAATGTTGGTGGAAAAAGACCGACAAATGGACAAATACTCTGAAAAAGGTTTGTATGTCAGAGAAGATGATCAGGATTGGGGCAGCGCTGGGATGGACGACGTTATTCAAGAAGATTCCAAATAAGATCACTAACATTATTCAAAAAATAATTAATGAGCTCTAAAATGAAATCTGGCAAAGTGTCTTTTGATCTCAAACGGTTTGTTGGAATAAAAAGAGATTATTCAAAAGAGGATGTTGAAAAACTCAAAGGAACATTTAAAATTGAATATACTCTTTGTAAATTTCTATCAGAAAAACTGTGGAACTTATTAAATACTGAACCTTATGTTAACACGTTAGGTTCCTTGTCGGGTAACCAAGCTGTTCAACATGCTAAAGCAGGATTGAAAGCAATTTATTTAAGTGGCTGGCAAGTTGCTGCCGATGCAAATAGCGCTGGAGAAATGTATCCAGATCAAAGTTTATACCCTTATGATAGTGCACCAAAATTAGTTGAAGCAATGAATAATGCTTTAATAAGAGCAGATCAAATACAACACTTGGAAACATCGGAAGGAAAAATTACTAGCAAAGAGCAAATAGATTATAAGATGCCTATTATAGCTGATGGAGAAGCTGGATTCGGCGGTCCATTAAATGTATTTGAATTAACAAAAAAATTTATAAAGGCTGGTGCGGCTGGTGTACATTTTGAAGATCAATTAGCTTCTGAAAAAAAATGCGGTCATATGGGAGGAAAAGTACTGGTTCCTACTCAAACTATGATCAAAAATTTAAAATCAGCAAGACTTGCAGCAGATATAATGGAAGTTCCGTTAATTATTTTAGCAAGAACTGATGCTAATGCGGCAAAGTTAATTACTAGTGATATTGATGAAAATGACAAACCATTTTTAACAGGAAAAAGATCACCAGAAGGTTTTTATTATGTTAAAGCAGGATTAGATCAGGCTATTGCTAGAGGTTTGGCTTATGCACCATATAGTGACTTAATTTGGTGTGAAACTGCAAAACCGAATTTAGAAGAAGCGAAAACTTTTGCAGCTGCTATTCATAATAAATTTCCTGGCAAACTACTAGCATACAATTGCTCACCGTCATTTAACTGGAAAAAAAATTTATCAGATAAAGAAATTGAAATTTTTCAAAAAGAAATTGGTACTATGGGTTATAAATTTCAATTTATAACACTTGCTGGATTTCATGCTCAAAATTATGCTATTTTTGATTTGGCAAAAAAATATAAACAATATGGGATGTCTGCTTATTCAAGATTGCAACAGCAAGAATTTGATAGTGAAAAAGAAGGTTATACTGCTACAAAACATCAGAGGGAAGTTGGAACATCATACTTTGATGCAGTTTCGAGTACTGTTTCTTCTGGGGAAAGCACCACTACAGCAATGAAGGATTCAACTGAAAGTGATCAGTTTTAATTAAAACTAAAATTTAAATCCCTTGTCTGCAATGTTAAAAAAAATATCTTTTGCAAAATTACTTTTGTTTAACATTTTTAACATATCATTTCTTGGTTTTTTAAAATAAAGAGAATTTTTCAATAAATCGGAAGCAACAGAAAAGGCAAAATTTCTTGGTTTTGTTTCGCTAGAAAATTCAGATAAAATATCTGAACTCCCAATATCTAAACCTAAATTTATTTTTTTTGTTAATATTTTTTCTAAAGATGCCAAATCTCTGAGCGTCATATTAAAACCTTGACCGATAAAGGGATGCATTACATGTAAAGCATCTCCAAATAATAGAACTCTGCCTGAATAATATTTTTTTCTAATTAATAGATTTAAATCTTTAAGCTCTATATTGGATAAAAATTTTATTTTTTTTAAATAATTTTTAGTATAAAATTTTATTTTATTTTTTAAAAAAGAATTTTTACTCCTGCTTATATTTTTTTTCACAGACCATACTATTGAAGTTTTATTATTTGAAATTGGAAGCATAGCAAATATTGAATTTTCTAAAAATATTTGTCTTGCAATATTATTTTTTATTTCACTATGTTCTAAAATTGTAGTAATCCCTGTTTCTTTATAAGAATTCTCTATAATTTTACTATCGAAAGCATTTTTTGTTAAACATGAATTATATCCACTACAGATAATTACCAAGTTATATTTAGAGATATTATTATTATATTTCACATTCTTTAATGATCCGGAATGAGAAATTAAAGAAACCTTTTTATAATTTTTCATAGAAATAGATTTAATTTTTTTAATTTTACACATCATAAGTTTCATTATTTTTGAATTTTCTAACATATATAAAACTTTTTCTTCTTCATTCTCCTTATTTAATTCAAATACTTCTAAAAAATTTTTATTTTCAGTTTCCGTATACAATTTCATTAACGAGCAGGGCCATGTATTTTTTTTCAAAAGTTTAGAAATATTTAATTTATCGAGAAAATCTAAGTTATTCTGGGAAATTGCTATAGTTCTGTTGGATTTGGAATTTTGTTCAATATCTCTAGCCATTAGATCTATTTTACAATTAAGTTTCGAAAGGGTAATTGCTGTTATTAATCCTGTTAAGCCACCACCAATAATACAAATTTTTTGATTTTTCATGATTATTTTTTTTTATAAATTAATTTTAACAATTATTAATAAATGATACAAAGTGAATTAACTGATTTATAAAAAAAAATGAATTATCAAATATTAGCAAAATTCAACAATTTTATAAAAAATAGATTAATTGAGACCTTTGGTATTATATTGGTAATTTTTAGTATATTTTTGTTAGCGACAATTGTTAGTTATTCTCCGAGTGATCCAAATTTTATTTATTCTATTGAAAATACAAAAATTAATAATATTGGAGGTTTTTATGGAAGCGTTGCATCGGATTTTTTACTTCAATCCTTTGGGTTGATATCTATTTTTCTTGTCCTTAATTTTTGTTATTGGGGTTTAAAACTCATTAGTAAGAAAACAATAAATAATTTTATAACAAAAATATTTTTTACTTTAATCTATACGGTTTTTGGTACAACTGTTTTAAACATTTATTACAGTGATTCATTTTGGTTAATCGATAATGGAAATGGAGGATTTGTTGGTAGAACAATTAAAGAAAATATTTATTACTTTACACCTTTAATTGAAAACGAATATGTAATTTATTCTCTTATATTACTTACAATACTTTTTTTTATTTTAAGTTTAAGTATAAAATTAAATGAAATAATAATAATTTTAATTTCTCCTTTTGCAGGAATAAAAAAAATAATAAATTTATTTAGAAAAAATAAGAAAAAAATTGATTATAGCGCAGATACCTCAAATATTTATTTAGAAAAAGAAAATTATGACGAAAATTCTTCTAAAGAGAAACAGCCAATATTACCTTTTTCAAGTAAAGTTAAAATAAAAAATATTGATAGTGTTTTTAAATTACCTGCTGCAAAATTTTTAGAAAATAATCCTGATTTGAAAAAAAGAAAAAGTATTGACGATTCTGAATTAACTAAAAATTCACGATTTTTAGAAAAAATTTTACTTGATTTTGGCGTAGAAGGTTCAATTAAAAGAATTAGCTACGGACCCGTTGTAACGTTGTATGAATTTGAACCAGCCTCTGGAATAAAAGTATCAAAAATTGTTAATTTAGCCGATGACATTGCAAGAAATACTAGTTCTGTTTCAGCAAGAGTGGCTACGATACCAGGAAAAAGTACAATCGGTATAGAAATTCCTAATTTAAAAAGAGAAAATGTATTTTTAAATGAAATTATTACAGATGAAAGATTTAACAAAAAAGAAATTAAACTCCCAATAGCTTTAGGAAAAAGTATTTCTGGAGTGCCTGTTATCAGTGATCTTTATTCAATGCCCCATCTATTAATAGCTGGAACTACTGGTTCTGGAAAATCTGTATGCATTAACACTATAATATTATCTTTGCTTTACAAATATACTCCTGAAAAATGTAATTTAATTTTAATTGATCCAAAAATGTTGGAGTTGTCAGCTTATGAAGGAATTCCGCATTTACTTTGCCCCGTTATTACTGAAGCAAAAAAAGCTACAGCAGCACTAGGTTGGGCAGTTAAAGAAATGGAAAGTAGATATAAATTAATGACAAGCGTAGGTGTAAAAAACATAGATGGATACAATTCTAAACATAAAAAGCATATGCCCTACATTGTAGTAATAGTTGATGAAATGTCTGATTTGATGTTGATAGCAGGAAAGGAAATAGAAAATTATATTCAACGATTGTCACAGATGGCTAGAGCTGCTGGAATTCATATTATTATGGCAACACAAAGACCAAGCGTTGATGTAATAACTGGTACTATTAAAGCAAATTTCCCTACACGAATTTCATTCCAGGTAAGTTCAAAAATTGATAGCAGAACAATTCTGGGAGAACAAGGCGCTGAACAATTATTGGGTAAAGGTGATATGTTATTTATGTCTTCTGCAAACAGAATAGTAAGAATTCACGGCCCTTATGTCTCCGAAATGGAAATAGAAAAGGTAAATAGTTATTTAAGATCACAAGGAAAACCTGATTACATTGATGAAATTACAACAGTTAAGGATACTGAATCAGTAAGTAGTGAAAACATTAGTGAGGAAAAAGATGAATTATACCATAAGGCTGTAAGAATAAAAACTGAAGGAAAAGCGTCTACAAGCTTTTTACAGAGAAAGTTACAAATTGGATATAACAGAGCTGCAAGAATTATGGAGACTATGGAAAAAGAAGGTATTGTAGGACAAGCCAATCACGTAGGCAAAAGGGAAATTTTATAGGATTATTTTGAGAAAAAAATTTTATTTTATTTTATTAGCTACATTTTTTTCCCTATTTTTATCTAATTATTCTGAAGCAAGTTTTAAAGAAAAACTTATAAATAAATTAATAACTACCAATACTTTATCTTTTGATTTTGTTCAAACAATTGGAAAAAAAATAGAAACAGGAAATTGTCAAATAAAATATCCATTGCTTATGAAATGTGAATATCCCAAAAAAAAGAAAAGTATAATTTCAAATGGTAAAAAGTTTGCAATAGTAAAAAGAAGGTACAAAAAAATTTACTATTATCCATTAAAAAAAACACCTTTATTTTATCTACTTAAAAAAGAAAATATTTTAAACTTAATACAAAGCAATCCACCAAGAACCACAAACTCTAAAGTGATAGAATATGAGTTAATTGAAAATTCAAATAAACTTATAGTTTTTTTTGATAAAAATTCACTAGAATTTATAGGATGGAAAACAATAGATGCGTATTCCAATGAAGTAGGTTTTATTTTTAAAAATGTAAAAACAAATATACCAATTAAGAACGAAATTTTTAATATTCCAAAAGAAGAAGATCTTTAAATAGTTTGTATATCAAATTTTTATATTTAGATTGGAAAATGCATCCATCCAGTAACTATATATTTTGTTCCACTTTTTAAAACTTCTCCAGCATGGACATGGGTCCATTCCGCTGGCCAAATTAATGTTTTTCCGATTTCAGGTTTTATTTTTATCCCATAATGATTAAAACTTGTATGCCCTCCGTCCTCAACATCATTAAGGTAAGTCATCCAAGCAAATAGTCTATGCAAGCCACTTAGAGAGGTTCTTTCACTGTGAGGCCTAGCAAAATGATCTCCTGAAGAATATTTTTGAATATTAAAACTGCCTACATGAATATTTTTTAATATAGATTTCAAAAAAGGCCATTCGTTTTGATAATCTAAATAACATTTATGCAACTCGCTTATATATTTTTTTAATGGTTCAAAATTTTGGTTTTCCAAATCTTTTGGATTTATTTGTATATCAATTGTTTTTTTTGCTTTTGGATCGTAACCTCCAGAAAATACTCCTTTACTTTGTTTGCCTTTGTTATTTTCAAAAAATTTTATTATATCATTACACAGATCATTATTTTCTAAATTCCAACATCCAATAAAATGTGGTTTCTTTGTAATGTTAATATTTACTTTTTTCATTTAAGTTTTAAATAATTTTAAAATTCTGTTGCGTAAAATCAATACAGCCTGACCCTTTATTAACATATTCCAAACCTTTCTTATGCTGATTTAAGGAAAGTAATAATTCACCATAATTAGCATTAAATTTTTCTTTATTTGGATCTAAAACTAATGCTTGTTCATAATAAACTTTTGCCTTTTGCAATTCTCCTAATTGCTGATGAGCTAATCCAAGATTATTATGTGTGTCCGCATGATTGGGTTCAATTTCAATTGCTTTTTTATAACAACCTATTGCTTTATTAAATTCTCCTAATTTCATAAAAACAATTCCAAGATTATTGTGTGTGTTTGTATGATTAGATCTAATCACAATTGCCTTTTCATAATAACTGATTGCTTTTTGATCTTCTCCTAACTCTACTGATACGACGCCAAGATTATAAAGTGCATTTGGTTCATTGGGCTTAATTTTCATTGCTTTTTCATAATAATCTTTTGCCTTCTTAAAATTATTTATTTCGAATGATAATGATCCTAATAAAAAAATTGCATCAAAATGATTTGATCTAATTTTTAATATCTTCTTATAAAGCTCTTCAGCTTTCTTATAGTTTTTATTTTTGTGATTTTGATAAGCTAGCGTAAAAGTTTCTTTTATTTTAAGATTTTCTTGTTTTTTCACTTTAATTTATCATTTTTGTTTAATTAATTTATCTTTTTTCCAAATTCCTTTTTCTGCTTTTCCATTAAAATGTGTAAAAATTCCATTTCCATGTCGTAAGCCTTTTTTCCATTTTCCAGCATATTTATCTCCATTAGCGTAAGTATAGGTTCCTCGTCCGTGACGTTCTTTTAAATTATCTGGTTTATTATATTTACGTTTTTTCCATTCTCCAACATACTCATCTCCATTAGCGTAAGTATAGGTTCCTTGTCCGTGATACTTGCCTTTTTTCCATTCTCCAACATATTCATCTCCGTTAGGATATGTATAAGTTCCTTGTCCATGTTGTTTGCCTCTTTTCCATTCTCCTACGTATTTTCTACCTTTGTGTATAAAAGTTCCTTGTCCATTTGGTTGCCCTTTGTAAAACCCGCCGACATATGCTGGATTACCTTTTAAATCTAGAAAAGAACCATAACAATTTGTCCATTTTTTAGTTTTAAAATATTTTTTTATTGGGTTTGTTATATGATTTCCCTCACATTCGGGTAATGAACTTTGTGCAAATACTATATTGCAAAACATTAAAATCAGAAACAAGTATGGAGATAGTTTTTTCATTATTATTTACTTCATTTGGGTTATTTTTAAAAAAACTAAAGCTAAGAAACCATTTTACCAACTTTCTCACCTCCAAAAATATGAAAGTGCAAATGAGGAACTTCCTGTCCACCATTATCACCTACATTAACCAAGGATCTGTAACCTCCACCTTTGACTTCTTCGGATATACCAATTTTTTTAGCAACTTCTCTTATTCCTTTTATTAAACCAACAATTTCTTTCTCAGATGCCTTTGAAGAAAAATCATCTAAATTTACGTATTCACCTTTAGGAATAACAAGAGCATGAACTTTTTTTTGTGGATTAGCATCATGAAAAGCAAGAACAAATTCATCCTCATAAATCTTTTTACAAGGAATCTCTCCTCTTAAAATTTTGGCAAAAATATTATTTTTATCGTAAGTCATTTTATTTCCTTTGTCTTTTCTTTAACTCATCCATTACATCCTCTATTTTAATACCATTTGCTTCTAAAAGTACCATTAAATGATATAAAACATCTGCTGCTTCATGAACTTGGTTTGTATTTTTTTCTATCGCATCAATAAGTTCTGTTATTTCTTCTTTCGTTTTTTCGACGTTTAACTTTTTGTTATTTAACAATTTGTTCGTATAAGATTCCTTAGTTGAGGATTCTTTTCTTTGACGAATAACAACAATCAATTCTTCTAAAGTTTTAAACATTTCTCAGATTCTTACAGGAATTCCCTTTAAGTCTAAATATTTTTTTGCATCTTGTATTGAAAACTCCCCAAAATGAAAAATTGATGCTGCTAATACAGCACTTGCCTTTCCAATTTTTATCCCTTGGTGTAAGTGTTCTAGATTACCAACACCTCCTGAAGCAATAACTGGTATATTCACAAGATTAGATACTTTTTTGGTTAAATCTAAATCATAGCCCTTTTTTGTTCCATCCCTATCCATTGAAGTAAGCAATATTTCTCCAGCACCCATTGATTCCATCTTTTCTACAAATTTCAAAGCATCTATTCCTGTAGATTTTCTTCCTCCGTGAGTAAATATTTCCCACTTATTTTCTTTAACTTTTTTTGCATCCACTGCAACAACGATACACTGAGAGCCAAATTTTTCAGCACTTTCTTGAACTAAATTTTTATTATTAACTGCAGCTGTATTTATTGATACTTTATCAGCTCCAGCTATTAGTAAGTTTCTTATATCTTCCAAAGTACGCACGCCTCCGCCTACCGTTAGAGGCATAAAACATTTTTCTGCAGTTTTTCTAACGGTATCTAATATAATATTTCTATTCTCATTCGAGGCTGTAATATCTAAAAAGCAAAGTTCATCTGCGCCTTGCTCATCATATATTTTTGCTTGTTCTGCTGGATCTCCCGCATCAACCAAATTAACAAAGTTAATTCCTTTAACCACTCTGCCATTTTTTACATCTAAACAAGGTATAATTCTATTTTTTAACATTTTATATCTGCTTTGCTAATTCGTTAATTTTTATATCTCCATCATAAATTGATTTACCGACTATTACGCCTTCAATATTTGAGTTATTAAGGGATTTAATTTTTTTAATATCTTCTATAGAAGAAATTCCTCCAGATATAATAAAAGGTATTTTTACTTTACTGGATAACCTAATTGCATCTTTTATATTTGGACCTTTTTTTGTTCCATCTTTATTAATATCTGTATAAATAATTCTAGAAACTCCGAAATTTTCAATTTCTTTTACAAAATCAGCAGCTAAAATATTAGTTCGTTTTTTCCAACCTGA
>Ga0310125_10001411_pt1 | contig 12104 bp, 8 predicted proteins | sample CB11b_Tmax_Bot8__FD_203508 | JGI IMG/M metagenome (GOLD analysis project Ga0310125, IMG submission 203508) | Marine microbial communities from Western Arctic Ocean, Canada - CB11b_Tmax_Bot8 | ecosystem: Environmental > Aquatic > Marine > Oceanic | place: Canada: Western Arctic Ocean | collected... | reverse complement strand
CTTAGGTATACCAATGTTAGGGAGGGCCTGGAGGACTTTAGGGTCCGCAATTGCATCGATATTAGAATCGGAACCTGCCGGAGCGGGGTCGGGCGTAGAACAAGCAAGAGCGGAGACGGCAATCAGTGCCGCTAGAAATATTGGGAAGCGCAACAGTATCCCCTTGTCATCGAACCTGGATATCCCTGACATTATATCCCAAAGCCCCTTTCGGCAGATTGGATGTCTTATGAGCCTAATGAATTCTGGTGTAGATCCAGACTTCTTGCTTAGTGTCGGCGACAAGTTCCCATGAGCCAATAAGAGGGATGTTAGCCCTGTTGCCTGCTATATAGTCCAGGTCTATGAACCGGGGATTAATTGGGTAGGTTAGGGCATGATGGACTCGATGGCTCGAAGGGGACGACAGCCACTAGAAGACAGAGGACATGAGGCGTACCGTTGCTGATTGACTATTGGGAAACGACTCGCAGGATATGGACCATACTTTAGTCCCGCTATTTTGCCATCCCCACGCATAAATGCGATATTGTTTCCCAGACCGAGACGAGCCTAGGACTCGTGCGAACCTTTATTTCGGGTAACCGTGCCTGGATATGTGCGTTTCTCGGCCGTTTACCAGCTGTTCTTAGGCAATAATCGTGCCATAGTTATCAACATCAGGAAGCCGCTACCTTTGCGGAACGGGCCGGCTCGGCGGCTGCATCGAGGAAATATTGGATCGCAATAAGCTGTCGCCGCGGCGGGCCGTCATTTGTGGCAGCACTTGGAGAAGAATAACTACCATTATCCTTTATCCTAGCCATGAGAAAGCTTTGCGGGCACGAGGTTATTAAATCCAGTTGCACAGGTTACGAGTGGTCTATAACAAGGATAATCATGGCATAGTATGATCCTGATTCAACAGCCAACTGTGGAAAAAATCTTGTAGCCCAACTTTCCACTCGGTTGATCTCCACAGGTTCACTCCGAAAATTGGCGATTCCTGGGCTTGTTTACTCACTTTTGATGGATACCATTCAGATACGATCCACCTTGTTTCCATGCAAGAATATACGCAGTCGAATCTACAGACGATTTACTGACGCTTCGATGGCAGCATGAAGACTCTCTATAGACGCTCCCTAGACACTAAATCGAGGAGGAGCAAATGAGAAGTGGAATGAACAACTAGGGGATTCGGGTTGATGAGGTTCCCCTAGTACGACTAACGCCGCAATAGATCGGTTGAGAAGGACCATGTACGAAGCGTTGCATGGAAACTGAATAGTTATTAACTCCATGGCCCAATGGGGATAATACCTCGACCTAACAACCACTCCGATGATTAAAATGCACAAACGCGTGAGGGTGACTGAAGGCATTGGTAACATTGTCGTTTTTCTGACCCTCTATACTCCGAGAACCTGACCGAGAACATGGCAAAAACTCAGGACTTTGACGAGGAATGAGACATCCAACAACATGGCTCACGAGATGCAAAATCGATAGGGTTTCTCGATTAGCATCAAGGCTAGGAGTCTAGGGAATAGTTGATTGGACTCAATCTTTGGATACATTGGGTACATCTGTTGTCGATGTACTGGAAATCACCTATCACAAGGTCATTATTAGGGGTGGCACAAACTCTCGCCAGTTCGTTATCCTATATCCATAGCAAGGAAACATCCGTTGCTTTACGGTGGGCCGTAATCCTGGTGTCTAAACGGTTTTAATGCCGCGGATCCATGATCAGAGTAAGCAAACAAACTACAATTGCAATCCTCCTGGGACTACTGTGTATCGTATCGTTCATTACACTGGCTGCGTTGTTAGTTGGATACGTTAGCGAGAAAAACCGAATCGTATCCGATGCCAAGCTACAAGCGGAGAAGATGGCTCTTGTTGCTGCCACCAAAATTGAACAAAAGGTAGGTTATCTTAGTGAGGCTGAACGAATCGCCAGGGAATTTTCCGATAGCGATATATTCACGAATCAGCAGAATATAGAGGACAAATTAAAAGTCGAAGCCCAGACATTCCCTAGCGTTAGCGCCTTTACCCTGGCCTTCAATCCAAAAAGCGTACCAGACTCTATTCCACTCGCGGACGGAAAGTCCTACGAACGGGCATTATATTCTCCTTATACGTGGCGGGACGGGCACGACAAGATCTACGTCATGAACACCGACGGATCCAACCAGACCAGACCGCCTGACGACCCAGGCTACCCGAGCTGGGACACGAACCCTTCATGGTCTCCCGAGTCTCCAGACGGCAACAGAATCGCCTTTCGCTCCGATCGGGACGGAAACGACGAGATCTACGTCATGGACGTCGACGGCTCCAATCAGACCAGGCTGACCGATAATCCGGGCCATGATCGGTACCCTTCCTGGTCTCCCGACGGCACAAAGATCGCCTTTCGCTCGAATCGGGACGGGAACGACGAGATCTATGTCATGGACGCCGACGGCTCCAACCAGACCAGGCTGACCGATGACCTGGCCGTCGACCTTAGACCCTCCTGGTCTCCCGACGGTGCCAGGATCGCCTTCACCTCCTACCGGGACGGGGACTACGAGATATACGTCATGGACGCCGATGGCTCCAACCCGACCAACCTGACCGACAACCCTGCCTGGGATTTTGGGCCTTCCTGGTCGCCTGACGGCACCAAAATCGCTTTCATATCCGATCGGGACGGAGACACGCTAGGAATAATTAGAATAGAAGACACGTACGACTATACCCTGCCTGATCCTTGGTCAGATCCTGCCTGCGACGTGATAGGTGATTCTATCCCTCCGGATTGCTACGGCGACCGAACCATCTGGTACCACGGTCCGGTAGATGCTGATGAGCCGGTGTGGAGTGAGCCATATTTCGGCTCCAGCGGTCCTTATTATTGGGTAGGGTTCGGGGCACCTTTTTACAATACCGACCCCAACGATGGCCAAAAGGTTCAGGCCGGCATGATATCCGCGGATATGACGCTGGATGATATCCAGAACATGGTCGCGTCATTAACCCCTGGCAAACCGGGTGACGGCTATGGATTCATAGTCTCTGGCCGTGGAGTCTTCGTTTCACACCCTATAGACAAGTACGTGGCTCAGAGAAAATCACTGTCGGACTTTGATCCATCCCTTAGTGTCGAATACCTAGAGGAATCTTTAAAGGCAAAGGAAGGCAAGCGAATCTTGGTGTTTGACCATGTGGACGTATCGTCAAACCAGACATCTTGGGTTTTCTTTGCGCCAGTGAAGAACGCTGGATGGTGGATTGGAATTTCACTAGACAAAGAACAGATTCTTAGAAGTAGCGGATTCCTATCTAAAGAACGCAAGACTCTGGGTCGTATAGTTTCAGCGTTGATAATTTTCCTATCGTCTGCCCTCGCATTGATCTTCAAAGTTCATACCGGAGATACTAGGCGTCTCTGGTATACAACGATCTCCCTGTCTTTGCTACTCATGGCGGGCATAGTGTTCCTGTGGCATATGAACTTAGGAGATGACCCTGGGGAACGCGAGAAAAACCTGGAACTGGCAGATCCGGCCATAACGGCCAAAGTAGTGGCGGACATCGCAGAGTCTATTGAGACGCTTTCGGAATCCAAAGCGGTCGAGATACCGATTGGTGCATTCCTCAGGTCTATTGAATTCTCGGGAGGCGATAGAACTACAGTAGCGGGCTATATCTGGCATAAGAATCCCGATGCAACTCCTTCTGCGCTGAAAGCCGAGGAAATTGCACAAGGTTTCACATTGCCAGATGCACAAGAAATCGATATACGTGAAGTTTACAGGCGGGAAGAAGGCGGCCTCACAACTGTCGGATCGAACTTCAGTGCGTTGATACGACAACGCTTCGATTTCACGAAATACCCTTTCGATCGGGGCGATATTCGAATACGAATCTGGCCATCGGAATTTTCTGATGATGTGTTTTTATCTCCTGATCTTGATGCGTACGCCACTACCGATCCGCAAACGCTTCCAGGATTGGACCAGGAGATGGTTTTAGAGGGATGGGATGTATCAAGGTCTTTTTTCAGCTATAGATCAAGCGAATACAATACTAATTTTGGAATTTCCAATTTCAAGAGCACTGAGGATTCTCTTGAATTGTACTTCAACGTCAGCCTCCGACGGTCATTCATTACTCCTTTGCTGTCAAACTTCATACCGATCGGTGTCGTTGCGTTGCTATTGTTCGCAGTCTTAGCAACAACATCTACGGACGCGGGGATAACGCAGCGTTTCGGTTTTACTACCGCGGCAATATTAGGATTGAGCGCCGGTCTCTTCTTCGTTGTCATTATTGCTCATATCAACCTACGTGATGACCTGGCAACGCAAGGTGTCATTTATCTCGAATCTTTCTATTTCGTGTTATACGGAGCTATCTTAGTTATAGCCCTGAATTCTCTCCTAGTTACTTCTAGCGTCCAATACCAAGTCGTGAGATTTAGAGATAATATGGTACCTAAGCTGTTATATTGGCCTATAATAATGCTGATATCATTTGTAGTTACCCTATTCGCATTTACATAACGTTAAATAGGGTTGACATATAGACGATCTACTCATTATCATCCCCTGGTTCCTTTCTAAATGTTGTCTTAAAGCCCTCCATTATTAGACGGACTCAGCCCAATGTTTAGGGTCGCTTACATAGAAGTCCAACAAAAAGTTTACTCGAATGCGGGCCTAATCTTTGTGCATGTAACCAGGCGGATTTGACTAAGAACATGCAACCAATTCAGGATTTATTACAGCGAATCAGGAGAGACTATTCTGCAATGTTGACGGCACTAGAAGAGACTGTCGGAGTGATAAAACGAGGACAGGATTCTCTCGATAGAGCCATCGAATCTTCGAGTGACGTCCAAGTCGGCCTCAACGAACCAACCGTGCTTAAAGATGACTCACTGCTCAGCGAAGCGACTGTAGATCAACCAGATGCAATAGACTTGAAAAGAAGCAGAGAGTCCGAAAGTAAATCCAAGGATGATCAACCAATGCAAAAACTCCAGATTCGGACCTTCGGTAGGTTTGACGTAGCGGTGGACGGTAAGTCCATAACGAACTGGAACAATACCCGAGCTAAAAACATCCTCAAATTACTTGTGATACACGCCGAAACGACGTTACCTCAAGAGTTCTTCGTGGAAGCTTTATGGCCAGACCAACCTGTAGATGCTGCCTTAAATTCGTTGAGGGTGGCCATCTACGAACTGCGCAGGAAACTCCAATCTGTGGGTGCAACGAATGGTTCCCAGTCCCCCATAGCCCGTATTCATGGAGGGTACTCACTAGATTTAACTCGACCAATTTGGATTGATTGCGTACATTTCCAGCAACTCTGGGAGCTTGGTAGAAATCATGCAACGAATGGCGATATGTCACTTGCTTCTCGAGTTTACGAAGAAGCGATAGAACTTTACCGAGGCGACTTCCTGGATGAAGACCGGTATGAAGAATGGACGTTGATTCGGCGAGAACGTTTGCTAGACATTTACTTGACCATGTTGGAACAAGTCGCGGATATCTACCTCCAGCATGGTGAATTCTTGGGATGTATCCAAGCTTGTCAGAAGATTCTAGAAAAAGATTTATGTCATGAAGGTGCGTATCACAAAATCATCGACTGTTACTTGCGTGAAGGCCAGGCGAGCAGAGCGATAAGATGGTTTGAGATATGCCGCAATGCATTGCTTGTAGAATTGGGATGCGAAGTCTCCGATAGAATTATCGCGCTCGTGCTGCCTTATCAGAAAGCGGTCTAAATTCATGGTTTCATCCACCTAGCATTTGGAACTACTAAGGTGGGCCGAATCAGTGGGACAGGTTTGGCATGAAATTAAGTGAGAGTCCCGCAGGATTCCCAAGGGTTACCAATGCTCTACTTGACGACCAGTTCCTGTCTATTGACTGGTCCTCTGATGGCGCCGAATCTTCGTTGAACACATTGGCTGGTGTCCTGTAATCTAGGGCCTGATGAGGCCGCTCGGTGTTGTAGAAGCGGAAGGAGGCATCGAGTCCGGCCTCGGCCTCCCGTCCGCTGGAGTAGGCCTTCAAGTATACCTCTTCGTACTTCACCGTTCTCCACAGCCTTTCTATGAAGATGTTGTCCAGGTACCGCCCTTTCCCGTCCATGCTGATTCTGACTCCGTGGCTCACCAGGAGACCGGTGAAGCCATCGCCGGTGAGCTGGCTCCCTTGGTCTGTGTTAAAGACAACTGGCTTTCCTTTGCGCAGAGCTTCTTCCAAGGCTTCGACACAAAAGTTGGCATCCAAGGTGTTGGACAGATTCCAGGCCACCACGTACCGGCTATGCCAATCCATGATCGCCACCAGGTACAGAAAGCCTCTGGCCATAGGCATGTAGGTAATGTCGGCCGCCCACACCCGGTTGGGCTTGGTGATTTCCATGCCTCCCAGCAGGTAGGGATACACCTTGTGCCCTGGTCCGGGGCCTCCGGTAGAAGGCAATCAGTCCCATGATTCGCATCAGACGCTGTACCCGCTTACGGCTCAGTGAATAGCCCTGCCTGCTGAGCCAGACCGTCATGCGCCGCGAGCCGTAGAAGAGCGTGACCAGGTATTGCTGGTCTATTGCCTTCATCACGGCCAGGTCCTCCGGGGAAGTTCCCCTGCGCGGGTAGTACAGGTTGGACCGGCTAACGTCCAATAAGGCACACTGCCTCAACGTAGAAAAGGCCGGGTGTGGCGGTCCATCATCTCCCGCTGCTGCTCCCGATTCATGGACCGGACCTCTCCGCTAAGAAATCTCTTTCTACCTTGAGTTGGCCGATCTGCTGATAGAGCCTGGCAACCAGGGCTTCATCGCACTTCTGCCCTTTGTCGCGATCCCCGTTGAAAACGCCGGCCACCCCCATCAGGACCTTTTTCCAGGCCTGGATCTGGCCGGGACGCGCCTTGTACCGGGCGGCAAGTTGGGCTGCCGTCTTCTCCCCATTCACCGCCTCCGATTCTACTTGGCTTTGAATGTTGGGCTGTGCTTCCTCCGTTCTTTCTACATGTCCCACTCCTCTTTCACAGTAACAGCTGCCATTATTTTTGGAACGGAAACCTCACTTAGTCAGTTGTCCGAAAAACCGGGTCCACCTCAATAGAAGATTATTAATCCGGAAATAATTTGCACCTAATTATCACTTAACTTACGAGACTTACCATGTCAGCGCTGGTTGAATCTTTCAACTCAAGCGCTTTTTTTATTTTCTAGGAGCGTATATGCCCGGTCAGAGGGTTTATGTCTAGATTCGAAAGCTTCGTACTGAGACTGAACGTTGACGATGAATTCGGATCGATTGATGCTCAAATCACCCACGTTGGGTCTCAATCTACTTTGTATTTCAAGGGTTTGGCAAATCTTGAAAAGGTAATCTTAGACCAGCTGAAGTCGAGCCAATTTGAAAGCCATGACGGTCAGACAAATGGTCATACCGTACCGCCGTCCAACTTGGGTGGAACAAACCATGCCCAAAGTGATCATAGAGATTCATCTCTTGACGGTCCGATGGTTCCATAGGGATTTATGCTGCCTTTAATGGATGAGCTGAAAACGTCCGTCGACACGGGTGTGGCCAATCTCATAGAGGAAATGGCCATACTGAACCTTCGAATATTGAAGGCGGTCGTTGAATACCGTGAGAGAACTCAATCATTCATGCCTGAGGATTCACTGGGTTATGCGATAACGGACGGACAGGTCGATGCAGTGCTGTCCGACCTTATCTCTGGGGTCGACGGGCGTACAAGTGTTGCGGTGTCGGATATAGAGATTCAGATCGAGATCCTGAAGCGAGGCCAAGAGATTAACGCTCTTGCGAATCAGGATGGGCATCCCGATTCCCGCACCTCTCGTATCACCGACGCTTTCCAGTTATCCGATTTCGAACAACTCGTGGTGTGCCTTTGTGTCGCCCCAGAAATAGATCAAAGATATGGTGTCTTGTTCGGCTATCTACAAGATGACGCTACTAAACGGCTTCCGACCCTTGGACTAGCTATGACCCTTTTCCCCCACCGGACCGGTGTGGACCTCGATGCTAAGGTCTTTTATCCGGGTATAAGTAATCTGATCACACAAAGGCTACTTGCCACGGATCAATCCAACCATGGAAGGAGCGTTAGCAGACTTGATAGGGTATTGAGGCTTGAAGAACGCGTCTTGGATTATCTGTTCGGATCGGATGTGGTTGAACCCTTGATTCAAGACATGGTCTCGATAGAGAAACCGTCTAGAAACCCCGTACAATTCATAGCCCATCAAGGCGTACTTGATGCTATGGAACGCGTATCAGTGGAAAGACTCTCAAGGTTGGACCGTCACGTAAATGTAGTTATACAGGTCGTCGGGCAACAGGGAACTGGGAAACGAACGGCGGCCAGGTCCCTCTTACAATATTCCAACAATAACCTTCTCCTGGCCGATTTAAAGAAATTTAGTAACTCTGAGAGGATCCCGCGGGATCTAATCGCTCTCGTCAGTAGGGAGGCGAAATTGCAAAGCGCCGATGTCTACTGGGAGAACTTCGACGTACTGTTTGACAATGACACCAGACACGAAAACGTGTACCAGGACTTCCAAGATTACGTAGCCCCAAAAATAGGAACAACGTTTATAGCATCCACAAAACGCTGGTATCCCTTAAACACCTCCAATGATTGGGATCTCTTGAGTGTCGACATACCCTCTCCGGCTTTCCCGGAACGGTTGAGAATCTGGCAATCACACCTAGGATCGCTCGGCATAGATAGCAATGTACAAATCGTTTCCGACATCGCCAGCAAATTTGAACTTAACGGTTTTCAGATTCAAGCTGCGACTCGGTCAGCATTCCATGAGTCGCGAGGGCAATGGCTAGACGGAGAGGAGATTCCGGCTCGATATCTTTGGGAAGCTGCTCGGCGACACTCGAATACCAGGCTTGAACAAGTGGCCCAAGTCGTACTATCGCGACATCGCCTGGAGGACCTGGTCTTGCCTCCTCAACAAAAGGAACTCCTGGATGAGATCTGCAATAGATTCAACAACGCACATGTGGTGTATGACGACTGGGGATTTCTAAGCGGCAGTCTTCGTGGTCGAGGGCTGAATATATTATTTGCGGGTCCGTCGGGAACTGGTAAGACCATGTCTGCAGAAGTGATGGCGGGAGAACTCGGACTCGAACTATACAAGATCGATCTTTCAAGCGTGGTTAGTAAATATATCGGCGAGACAGAAAAGAACTTGGATGTCGTTTTCCGGGAAGCCGAGGGAAGTAATGCCATCTTGCTTTTCGATGAGGCCGATTCAATCTTCGGTAAAAGATCTGAGGTCAAGGACGCTCATGACCGTTATGCAAACCTAGAGGTCAGTTACCTTCTACAAAAGATGGAGGACTATAAGGGAATCGCGATATTGACCACCAACTTCAGGAGAAACATGGACGACGCTTTCTTGAGGAGGATGCATTGCTCCCTGGAATTCCCCTTCCCAAACGAAGAAGACCGATACGAGATTTGGCAACGATCAATTCCTTCAGAGGCGCCAACTCATCCCGATTTAGATCTACGGTTCATGGCTAAGCAATTCAAATTCACTGGAGGCAGCATAAAAAACGTGGCTGTAAGTGCCGCGTTTTATGCCGCTGAATCGTCGTTAGAGATATGCATGGAACACGTAATAAGGGCGACCAAACGCGAGTTTCAAAAGCAGGGGCGCTTGATTACTGAATCCGATTTTGGATCTTATTATCCCCTAGTTAAATCATAAAGCACTGGTACGGATCATTATGATTTCTGATGTTGACGAGACCCTTCGAGAGCTTATGTTGACATATGGCAACCTCGACCCTACAGAAATAGATATTTCTTTCGAGAAGCCAGACCGTCAATGGGCAGCCGGCGTGTCGAAGCCGACCGTAAATCTGTACCTTTACGAAATCACGGAGAACACAGACCTGAAAAATCCTGGCGCTTGGGTCGTTCGAAGGGGGCCCGACAACACCGCGATCAAGAGCAAACCGGATGTGCGGATAAATCTATCGTACAACGTAACCGTATTTGCCTCTAGCGTCGACGATGAACACCGATTGCTATCAAGAGTACTCCTCACATTGCTTAAATATCCGACGCTTCCCGCGGGGTCGCTACAGGGTTTGTTGGTTGGCCAAGACTTGATCACTTCGACGGCGCATCCTGGGGATGCTCCACAAAGCCCTTCCGACTATTGGGGCGCGGTAGACAACGATTTGAAAGCATCTCTGGAATATCGCATCACCATAAGGTTGGATGTTGGTGAAGAGATCACCACGGGCGTAGTTCTTAATTCTCAATTCAAGGTCGGTCAGATGGGGATGGCTCGCGATGAATTCGAAGCACAACCAATAAATATAGGAGGTCGTGTACACGATCGCGACGACGCATCCATAGGGGTAGAGAACGCGCTCGTAACCGTATTAGAAAGAGGATTGGATACTACATCCGGCAAAAATGGCGAATATTCAATACCCAGGATGCTCCCTGGTTTGTACACCCTAATCATAGCGGTGGAAGGTTATGAAGAATCTAGGATTCCGATTCAAGTTCCATCCCGTAATTACGATATTGCTATTTGACGACACGGTACGGAGGACGTATATGAACTGACTCAAAAGCCTATTTGAATAGGCGGAAATTCAAACACCGAAAACATCCTAAGTATAAAATTCGGAGGACGATTATGCCGACGTATTTGTCGCCAGGTGTATATGTCGAAGAAGTTGATGGGGGAAGCAAACCGATAGCCGGTGTTGGAACTGCGGTTGCTGCCTTCGTGGGCTTTACAAAAAAAGGACCAATGAATACCCCGACACTGGTAACTAACTGGACCCAGTTCGTCGATAATTTCGGCGATTTTATGGAAAATTCGTTCTTAGCCCACTCCGTCTACGGTTATTACAACAATGGCGGAGGGAGGGCTTATGTGATGCGCATCGGGGGGCCCGATGAATCAACGGAGGAAGAAGCTCTGCCGTTACCCGCAGCAGAGCTACCAAGTAGGTCAACGGAGCCCCAAGATACGCTTAGAATCACCGCCAGAGAATCTGAGGGTGATGAGATCACAGTAGAGATCAGCAATCCAGAACCTATCGCTCCTGAACCGGCTACGCAAGAAGGGGAGGCAACGGCTGAGGAAGGTTCTGCTGCTCCAGCCACACCTCCAGAACCTCCAACTGATACTTTCAACCTGACGGTCCGCCGGGGTGGTCAACAGGAGGTTTTCGAGAATCTCTCTCTCCGACGGGGAGCGGATGCACGAAACGTAGAAACGGTAGTCAACGACCCAGACCTCGGGTCGAAGATCATTTTGGTAGCTATGTTGAGGGCGACGGGGCCGATGCGCGACCGTATCCCAGCTCTCGGAACGTTTGACCTTACTGTCACAGAGATCGTTCCATTGGCGCAAAACATCGACGTTTCTCCAGCTGCATTCGAAGGCAGCGCTCCCGCACGCACAGGTATGGGTGCCCTGGAAGTCCCTGACGACATCACAATGTTGGTTTGTCCCGACCTTATGATGGCTTACCAGTCGGGGGTTTTGGATCTTGAAGGCGTTCAGGCGGTCCAAACCGCTATGATCACCCACTGTGAGAGGATGGCAGACAGAGTCGCTATTCTGGACGCTCCTCCCGGAATGAACCCGCAAGAGATTCAGGACTGGCGAGTGAATATCGCCAACTATGACTCCTCCTTCGCTGCGCTCTACTATCCTTGGATAAAGGTCTTCGATCCTGCCTCAGGCCAAAACATCCTAGTCCCGCCATCTGGCCATATGGCAGGAATCTGGGCGAGGAACGATTCGAGTCGCGGCGTTCACAAAGCGCCGGCTAACGAAGTGATTGGCGGCGCTTTAGATGTCGAGACTCAAATCACCCGAGGCGAGCAAGACGGACTCAACCCAGTTGGAATCAACTGTATTCGGGCTTTTCCAGGACGGGGTATAAGAGTCTGGGGAGCCAGGACATTGAGCAGCAACCCATCGTGGACTTACCTAAACGTTCGTAGACTGTTCAACATGGTAGAAAAGTCAATCGACAACGGTACCCAATGGGTCGTATTTGAACC
>Ga0310125_10001408_pt1 | contig 12109 bp, 14 predicted proteins | sample CB11b_Tmax_Bot8__FD_203508 | JGI IMG/M metagenome (GOLD analysis project Ga0310125, IMG submission 203508) | Marine microbial communities from Western Arctic Ocean, Canada - CB11b_Tmax_Bot8 | ecosystem: Environmental > Aquatic > Marine > Oceanic | place: Canada: Western Arctic Ocean | collected... | reverse complement strand
CCTGGGGATTCAGGCGTTCCAGCCGATCCTCGTAGAGGGCAAGGCCATTCAACTGCATCCCCTGGTCTGCGCGGCGTTTAACGCCGATTTCGACGGCGACCAGATGGCGGTGCACGTGCCGCTGTCTTTCGAGGCGCAGATCGAGGCCCGTCTGTTGATGCTGTCCTCGCAGAATCTGCTCAAGCCCGCCGATGGCGAACCGGTGATCATGATGGATCCGAAGGACATCGTCCTCGGCGCCTATTTCCTCACCAAAGTCAAGTTCTCTGATGCTGAGGGTACGGAGCGCCTCTTCGCCAATCCGATGCAGGCGCGCTCGGCCTACGAATCCGGTCTGGTGACACTGCATCAGCCGATCAAGGTGCGTATCGATGGCGAACTGGTCGATACGACGGCAGGGCGCATCATTTTCAATGAGGCGCTTCCTGACGATATGCCCTTCATCAACCAGAACATTGACAAGGGTGCCATCAAGCGAATCTCGGCTGACGTGCACAAGCGTCACGGCAACCGTCAGACCGCGGAAGCTGTGGATCAGCTGAAGCGTATCGGGTACTACTGGGCAACCCTGTCGGGGACGACGGTCGCCGTCGACGACGTTGTGGTGCCGAAGCAGAAGGATGAAATCATCGACGAAGCGCAGGCGGAAGTGAAGAAGGTTCGTGATCAGTATGCGAACGGTATCATCACCGACGGTGAGCGCTATAACAAGATCATCGACATCTGGACCCACGCGACATCGTCGGTATCGCGAGCCGTGCAACGGGCGCTGGAGGAGGCCGACGAAGGCTTCAACTCCGTGTTCGTGATGAAAGATTCCGGCGCACGAGGCTCCGAAGATCAAGTCAAGCAGTTGGGGGGCATGCGCGGTCTGATGAACAAGCCGCAGAAGAAGCTCACCGGTGCGGTCGGCGAGATCATCGAGACACCGATCATCGCCTCCTTCAAGGAGGGGTTGTCAGTTCTTGAATACTTCATCTCCACCCACGGTGCCCGCAAAGGACTTGCCGACACGGCGTTGAAAACGGCCGAGGCTGGTTATCTGACACGCCGCATGGTCGATGTCGCCCAGGATGTAGTTATCAGTGACATCGATTGCGGTACACGGCAGGGCATCTGGATCGGCGCTCTGAAGGACGGGGAAGAGATCGTCGAGCCGCTTGCTGACCGCATCGTCGGACGGGTTCTGCTCGAAGATGCTATCGATCAGGATGGCAATGTCGTTGTCACTGCTGACTCACTGCTCGAAGAAGAAGATGCCAATCGGATCGCACAGGCAGGCTTTGAGCAGGTTCGTATCCGCTCGGTACTGTCCTGTGAGTCCGATCGAGGTGTCTGCGCCAAATGTTACGGTCGCAACCTGGCCTCCGGTCGCATTGTCAATATCGGGGAAGCCGTGGGGGTCATCGCCGCGCAGTCCATCGGCGAGCCGGGGACGCAACTGACCCTCCGGACCTTCCACATTGGTGGCACGGCAAGTCGCATCGCCGAGCAGTCGCAGATCACGGCGCGCCGTGCTGGAACGGTGAACCTGGTGAATATCGCCACGGTAGCGCACCCCGAACTCGGCAGGGTTGTCACCGGTCGTAACGGTGAGATCGAGTTGAAGGACGAGCAGAACCGTGTCCGTCACCGCATCAACGTGCCTTACGGTTCGGTACTCACCGTCGAGGAAGGTGACGAGGTCGATGCAGCCCAGGTTGTGTATGAGTGGGACCCGTACAGTAACTCGATCATTACCGACCGGGCCGGCACGGTAAAGTTCACCGATCTGAAGGATGATGTGACAATCCGGGAGGAGTTCGATGAAACCACTGGCATGAGTGCCAGAGTCGTCGTCGAGCAGCGTGATCGCAGCCTCAGTCCGACGATCGAGGTGGACGGCACCGAGGGCACGCGGACCTACATCATTCCCGTGGGGGCTCGTCTGCTGGTTGCAGACGGGGATCAGATCCACCCCGGTTCGGGGTTGGTCAAGATTCCGCGGGAGCGCACCAAGACGCGCGATATCACCGGTGGTCTACCACGCGTCGCCGAGTTGTTTGAGGCCCGCCGACCGAAAGAACCGGCCGTCATCTCCGAGATCGACGGGAGCGTTGACTTTGGTGGCTTGGTGCGCGGCAATCGAGAGGTGCTGGTGACCTCACCCGATGGCGAGGAATGCAAGTATCTGGTGCCCTACGGCAAGCATCTGCGTGTCCACGAAGGGGACCACGTGGTGGCCGGTGAGCGGCTGTCTGAGGGGGCGGTAAACCCCCACGACATTCTTGCCGTGCAAGGTGTGCACAAGGTGCAGGAATACCTCGTGAACGAGATCCAGGATGTGTACCGGCTGCAGGCGGTGGAGATCAACGACAAACATATCGAAGCCATCGTTCGTCAGATGTTGCAGAAGGTGAAGGTTCTCGATCCGGGGGATACCAACTTCCTCGAGGGCGAGGAGATCGACAAGATCCGCTTCAGCCGAGAGAACGAAAAGGTTATTGGCGAAGGCGGCGATCCGGCGACTTGTCAACCGATCCTGCTCGGTATTACCCGTGCGTCACTGCGAACGGACAGCTTTATCTCCGCCGCCTCCTTCCAGGAGACGACGAGAGTGCTGACTGAGGCGGCCGTGCAGGGCAAGGTCGACCACCTGCGGGGTCTGAAGGAGAACGTTATCATCGGCCGCCTGATCCCGGCTGGCACGGGCTCCTCCCACTACCGCGGTATCAGTTACGCCGACCTGCAGTCCGAAGATGCCGTCGCTGGAAATGGCGAGCGTCTGCCGGAGTTCGAGGGGGCGGCAGAGGCGGTTGTTGGCGAATAAAGTGTAGTCTTGGGTCCTGTTGGCGGGGTGGGAAGGGGTGGGAAGAAAGATCTCATCCCCGCCCCGACCGCCATGCTCTCAACCCGTTTCAACTGTTGACGAGTCAAGGGTTTACGCTTATCTTTTGAGTTTATCGTATTTGCGGTTGTAGCCGGGCCAGGTTCCGGTCGTAACCGCCTATGTTTGAAGGGCGTAGTTCAAAGTTGAAGGCCATGGAACCGAAGTATTTCGAGCGCGCTAGGCTCGAGTGCTTGGTCTTGGACGTGCAGATTCAACAAACCTGAACCAACGAGGCTCCACGCAAGTGCCAACAATAAGCCAACTGGTCCGCAAAGGCCGTCGCAAGGCAAGTAAGCGCACCGATTCGCCCGCTCTTCGGGGTTGTCCGCAACGGCGGGGTGTGTGCACACGCATCTACACGACCACACCTAAGAAGCCGAATTCGGCATTGCGCAAGATGGCTCGCGTGCGGCTGACGACCGGTCAGGAGGTTACTGCCTACATCCCCGGCGAAGGCAACAATCTCCAGGAGCACTCCATCGTCTTGGTTCGCGGAGGTCGCGTCAAGGATGTCCCTGGAGTGCGTTATCACATCATCCGCGGTGTCCTCGACGCCAGTGGCGTTGCCGAGCGCAAGCAGGGCCGTTCCAAGTACGGCGCCCGCCGCGTGGACTCGTAAACAGGTAAGGCAAGAGGCATGTCGCGCAGAAGGCGGGCGGTTAAGCGCCAGATTCTTCCGGATCCAAAGTTCCACAACATACTGGCTACTCGATTCATCAATTGCATGATGACGTCGGGCAAGAAGAGCACATCGGAGCAGATTTTTTATTCCGCCATCGATATGGTTACGGATCGTTCCGACCAGCAGGGCCTAGATATCTTTCTGAAGGCCATCGAAAACTGTAAACCGATGGTGGTTACCAAGTCTAGGCGTGTGGGTTCGCAGACTCTGCAGGTTCCCTTGGAGGTGCGCCCCGAAGAGCGCACGACGCGGGCGATCAAGTGGCTCATCCGGTATGCTCGCGAACGTTCAGAGCGCACCATGGCGGAGCGTTTGGCCAACGAATTGGTCATGGCTGCCAATGGTGAAGGGGGTGCGATCCGTGCCCGCGATGACGTGCATCGCATGGCGGAGGCCAACAAGGCTTTCGCGCACTACAGATTCTAAGAAAAGTTCTCACGCACTCGACGTCTCACCAAATTTCAGTAAATCTTATATGTTCGAGCCTTGAGGTAAGGCAACCGTGGGCAGATCGCACAGCATAGAAATGACGAGGAACATCGGTATCGCCGCCCATATCGACGCGGGCAAGACGACGACGACCGAACGTATCCTCTACTACACGGGCCGCGTCCACCGAATGGGGGAGGTCCATGATGGCAACGCCACCATGGATTGGATGGAGCAAGAGCGGGAGCGTGGGATCACGATCACGTCCGCCGCTACTGCGTGTGAGTGGAATGACCATCGTATCAACATTATCGACACGCCCGGTCACGTAGATTTTACCGCCGAGGTCGAGCGCTCGTTGCGTGTTCTCGATGGCGCCGTCGGTGTATTCTGTGCCGTCGGTGGTGTGGAGCCGCAATCGGAAACAGTCTGGCGTCAGGCGGATCGTTACGAGGTTCCGCGAATTGCTTTCGTCAACAAGATGGATCGCAACGGGGCTGATTTCTATCAGGTCCTGGAGATGTTGTCGGATCGATTGGGCAGCAATTTCGTCCCGATACAATTGCCGATCGGCACGGGCGAGACGTTTACCGGTCTGATCGATCTTGTGGCGATGAAGGCGATTACCTACGAAGAGACCTCCCTGGGGGCCGATTTTTTTGAAGGTGACATTCCGGAGGACCTGATGTCTCGGGCCCTCGAGTTTCGTGAGAAGTTGCTCGAGGCCGTCGCTGAGTTTGACGACCATCTGCTGGAGAAATTTCTTGAGGGTGACAAGATCGAAGAGGCGGAGATCATCGCCGCTTTGCGTCAGGCGACCATCGCGCAGAAAGCGGTGCCGGTCTGTTGTGGCAGCGCTTTCAAGCACAAGGGCGTGCAGCGTCTTCTTGATAGTGTTATCGATTATCTTCCGGCGCCGTCCGATGTGCCTCCGGTGAAGGGGCGTCTGCCCGACTCCGAGGAGGAAGCGACTCGCGAGGCTCGCGACGACGAACCTTTCTCGGCGCTGGCCTTCAAGATCATGACGGATCCTTTCGTCGGCCGGCTGTCCTTTATTCGAGTCTATTCGGGAACGTTGCAGGCTGGTTCCTATATCTACAATGTCTCAACCGGGCGTCGAGAACGTGTCTCGCGATTGTTGGAGATGCATGCCAACGATCGCACCGAAAAGAAAGACGTCCACGCCGGCGACATCGTCGCTGTGGTCGGCCTGAAGGGCACCACGACTGGTGACACACTGTGCGACGAGGAGCATCCCGTCGCCCTTGAGAAGATCGAGTTTGCCGAACCTGTCGTGCACGTCGCCATCGAGCCGAAGACGCGTGCCGATCAGGAGTCCCTGCAGGCGGCGCTGGGAAAATTGGCCGAAGAGGATCCGACTTTTCGAGTCCGCGTCGATCCGGATACGGCTCAGACCGTTATCTCGGGCATGGGCGAATTGCACCTCGAGATTCTTGTAGATCGGTTGTTCCGAGAGTTCAAGGTCGAGGCCAATGTCGGCAAACCTCAGGTGGCTTACAAAGAGGGTCTTCGTGTGCCGAGCCATGGCACGGGACGCTTTGTGCGACAGTCAGGCGGTCGTGGTCAGTATGGCCACGTTGAGTTGGAGGTTTTTCCTGGCGAAGCGGGAATCGGTCTGGTCTTCGACAACAAGATTGTTGGCGGTTCCGTACCGCGCGAGTATGTGAACGCCGTTAAACAGGGCATCGCCGAGGCCATGTCGAATGGTCCCGTTGCGGGCTATCCGATCGAGGACATAAAAGTTGAGCTCGTCGACGGTTCCTACCACGACGTCGATTCGTCCGAGATGGCCTTCAAGATTGCCGGGTCCATGGGCTTCAAAGATGGCGCCAGCAAGGCGAAGCCATTCCTGATGGAGCCCATTATGAGTCTCGAGGTCGTCGTTCCGGAGAAATATCTGGGGGATGTGATCGGTGATCTAAACTCGCATCGTGCTGATATCGAGGGGATCAACCCGCGCTCTGATGCCCAGGTGATTGCCGCTAATATACCGCTCTCTGAGACCTTCGGTTATGCAACACGTCTGCGCTCTTTGACGCAGGGACGTGCTGTCTTCACTCTGCAGTTTGCCAACTTCCGTGAGGTGCCCAAGTCTGTCATGGAAGAGATTGTTGCCAGGATTCAGGGAACTGGGGCAGCCAAGGGCGGCAACTAACAACAGCTTTCACACAGGATAAAGAAGCAGAAAGATAGCAAGGAGAGAGATCAAGATGGCCAAAGACAAATTCGAGCGTAACAAACCTCATGTGAATGTTGGCACCATCGGTCATGTAGACCATGGTAAGACGACGCTGACGGCGGCAATCACTATGTTCCTGGCCAGCAAGGGCCTTGCAGTGGCCCGCGGTGTCGAGGACATCGACAACGCACCGGAAGAGAAGGCCCGGGGGGTGACGATCAACGTGTCCCACCAGGAGTACGAGACGGAAGCGCGACACTATGCGCACGTCGATTGCCCTGGCCATGCCGACTACATCAAGAACATGATCACCGGTGCGGCACAGATGGATGGTGCCATCCTGGTTGTCAGCGCCGCTGATGGTCCGATGATCCAGACCCGAGAGCACATTCTGTTGGCACGCCAGGTTAACGTGCCGCGCATCGTCGTTTTCATGAACAAAGTGGACATGGTCGACGATCCCGAGTTGCTCGATCTGGTTGAACTCGAGACCCGTGAGTTGCTCTCAGAGTATGACTTTCCTGGTGACGATGTGCCCATCATCCGCGGCTCGGCCCTCAAGGCCCTCGAGGGAGATGCTGGCGAGACTGGTATCGGCGCCATCGATGAGTTGATGAATGCTGTCGATGACTATGTGCCGATGCCGGAGCGTCCTGTGGATCAGCCCTTCCTGCTCCCCATTGAGGATGTCTTCTCCATCACGGGCCGTGGCACCGTGGGTACCGGTCGTATCGAGCGTGGTATCGTCAAGGTCGGCGAAGATCTCGAGATCGTCGGTATCAAGGACACGCGCAAGACCGTGTGCACCGGCGTCGAAATGTTCCGCAAATTGCTCGACTCCGGCGAGGCCGGCGACAACGTCGGAATTCTGGTGCGTGGCGTCGAAAAGGACGAGTTGCAGCGCGGCATGGAAGGTGGCCGTGAAAAGCCCTTCTTCACCGGCTATCGTCCGCAGTTCTACTTCCGGACGACGGACGTGACGGGCAACATCCTGTTGCCCGAAGGGACTGAGATGGTCATGCCTGGTGACAACATCACCATGGATGTCGACCTGATCCAGCCCATCGCCATCGAACCCGGCTTGCGTTTTGCCATCCGTGAGGGTGGTCGAACGATCGGCTCGGGCGTCGTCACCGAGATCACTGAGTAAGGAACCCACGTGGCTGTTGACAGGATTCGCATTCGGCTGAAGGCCTATGATCACGCGGCGCTCGACCGCTCCGTGGACGAGATCGTCCAAACGGTGCGGCGGAGCGGCGCCCGGATCGCGGGTCCCGTGCCTCTGCCCACACGGCGTACGATCTACACCGTGCTTCGTGGGCCGTTCGTCGACAAGAAGTCCCGCGAACAATTCGAGACGCGTGTACACAAACGGCTCATCGATATCTACGACTCGACGCCACAGACGGTCGATTCGTTGATGAAGCTCGACCTGCCTGCCGGTATCGGCATCGATATCAAGGTCTGAAATCATGCCCTCCATAGACATACTGAGCACAGCGGGGCAGAAGACGGGTACCGTCGAGTTGCCGGCGGCCCTGTTCGAGGCGCGCATCTCGACCACTGCCGTGCACACGGCAGTGGTCGCGTATCAGGCAAATCAACGCCAGGGCAATGCGTCAGTACTCAGTAGATCTGAGACGAGTCGCTCGGGCAAGAAGCACCATCGTCAGAAAGGCACCGGTGGCGCGCGTCGCGGCACGGTGAGTAGTCCACTGCTGCGAGGAGGGGGTGTCGCATTTGGTCTCCCAAAGCCGCGTGACTACCGCACGAAACTGCCACGCTCGCTGCGCAAGCAAGCGCTTCGTTCGGCTTTGACGTCCATGGGCCAGGATGGTCAGATCGTTGTCGTTGATGAGCTGGGATTGACGGAGCCGAGCACTCGGAGCTTCGCCGCTGCGCTGAAGGCCTGCGAACTCGAAGGCCGCAAGGTCTTGTTTGTCACGGCGGAAAACAATCCGGTGGTCGTCAAGTCCGGGCGCAACATTCCCGGGGTGCAGATTCGCACGGCTGAGACACTGGGCACATACGACGTCGTTGCCGCCGATGTGCTACTCCTCGAACGGGCCGCCATCGATGCGCTTGAGCGCATACACGGCGACGGCGCAGGCGAGTAAGGGAAGGCAAAATGTCTGGTCTACGCAGTATTCTCCGCAACCCGGTGATCACCGAAAAAGCCACGATTCTACGCGACGCCAATACCTACACGTTCCGCGTAGATGCGCGAGCGAATAAGGTGCAGATCCGGCAGGCGGTAGAGTCAGTATTTGAAGTCAAGGTCGAGTCCGTGCGGACGCTGACGGTGCGTCCCAAACCGAAGCGGCAAGGTGCACACCAGGGCAGTACGTCATCCTGGAAGAAGGCCTACGTAAAGTTGTGTTCCGGCGAATCGATCGATCTAATCGAGAACCTCTGAGAGAAGGATAGAGAATGCCCATCAAGAGGTTCCGCCCGGTTACGCCGACGCAGCGCCACAAAACGGTCAATACCTTCACCGAGGTGACAACGGACACGCCGCAGAAGTCGCTCACGGCGCCACTGACAAAGTCTGGCGGTCGCAACAGCCGGGGCCGTATCACGTCGCGTCGACGCGGCGGCGGTCACAAGCGTCGCTATCGTGAGATCGACTTTCGTCGCAACAAGGACGGGGTCCCTGGTCGAGTTGCCACCATCGAATACGATCCGAACCGCTCGGCTTTTATCGCCTTGTTGGTGTATCGAGATGGTGACAAGCGCTACATGCTGGCACCGCATGGGTTGGCTGTGGGCTCCGAAGTTGTGAGTGGTCCAGGCGCACCGATAACGGTCGGAAACGCGCTACCCCTGTCGCTGATTCCCGTCGGGACGACGGTGCATAACATCGAGCTCAATCCTGGCCAGGGCGGCCGGATGGCTCGTAGCGCCGGTTCTGAAGTGCAGATCATGGGCCGTGACGAAGAACGCGGTCGTGTGCAGTTGCGCCTGCCCTCGGGTGAGGATCGGGAAGTGTTGATAACCTGCAGGGCCACGGTCGGTCGGGTGGGGAATGTCGATCACGGCAATGTGGTCCTCGGCAAGGCCGGGCGTTCGCGTTGGCTGGGTCGTCGGCCGAAGGTTCGGGGTGTGGTTATGAATCCCGTCGATCACCCCCATGGTGGTGGTGAGGGCAAGACGTCAGGTGGCCGGCATCCGGTCACACCTTGGGGTAAACCGACCAAGGGTTATCGGACGCGTAAGCGGAAGAAGGCGTCCAACGCCTGGATTCTGCGTCGCCGCAATCGCAAGTAAGAAGAGGGAAGGAACGCTTAAGTGTCGCGCTCGATTAAGAAGGGCCCCTTCGTCGATGGTCATCTGGCCGACAAGATCGAAGGCATGAACAAGACGGGTGACAAAACAGTGCTGCGCACGTGGTCGCGACGATCGACGATCACGCCGGACTTCGTTGGGCACACGCTGGCCGTGCACAACGGCAACAAGTTCATCCCAGTGTACATCACCGAGAACATGGTGGGCCACAAGTTGGGAGAGTTCGCGCCGACACGCACATTCCGATCGCATACAGGCCGCGCCAACGAGCGCGCCACGGGTGTCCGGTAAGAGGGTATACGAACCATGGAAGCGCGAGCCATACAACGTCATATAGGAATTCCCGCCACGAAGGTGCGTCAGGTGATCGATCTGATTCGTGGCAAGCCAGTGGAAGAGGCGCTGTCCATCCTTCAATACTTGCCACAACTATCTGCCGGCATCATCGAAAAGACGTTGCGCTCAGCGATCGCCAATGCCACACGTCAGGATGACGACGAAGAGATGGAAGGACCTGTGGTGGATGTGGAGGATCTGTTCGTCAGTCGTATTCAGGCTGACCAGGGACGTACCCTCAAGCGCATGCGCCCACGGGCACGAGGGACCTCGGATCGCATCATGAAGCGCCAGAGCCACGTCACCATCATTGTCTCCGACGGTCGGGATGATGTTGTGCCATCGGTCGTGCCGGTGACCCCGGACGACAGCGCCTCGGCCGAGCAAGCCGAACAGGCTGAGTAGGCGGCCGAGTACGGCCAGAAAGAGTCAAGAGAGGAACTGCATTGGGTCAAAAGACACATCCCTACGGCTTCCGCCTGGGCGTTATCAAGGGTTGGAGTTCAAACTGGTTCGCCGAAAAGGACTTCTCCACGCTTCTCGGAGAAGATATCACGCTACGGAGGTATATCCATCAGCGCTTGCAGCGAGCCGGTGTTTCTCGAATCCATATCGAGCGACATCCCAAGCGTGTGACCATAGAGGTGCACACAGCACGACCAGGGATCGCTATCGGGCGCCGAGGGGCTGAAGTCGATAAGCTGCGCGACGAATTGAAGACCCTGACCAACAAGGATGTGACTCTCAACATCCAGGAAGTAAAGAAACCCGAACTCGATGCACAGTTGGTGGCTGATAATCTGGCCCGCCAATTTGAGCAAAGGGTGGCGTTCCGTCGAGCCATCAAGAAGTGCGTCGCCTCATCCATGCGCATGGGGGCCGAGGGGATCCGTATCGAGTGCAACGGTCGTATCGGTGGCTCTGAAATGACCCGCCACGAGCGTTCCGAACCTGCAGGACGAGTGCCACTACACACGCTACGCGCCGACATCGACTTCGCCACGTCCACCGCTTTCACCGTGTCAGGTACTGTTGGTGTGAAGGTGTGGATCTGTCACGGCGAGGTTGTCGATGAAACCGAAGAAGAACAGAAGCAACAGGCCTGAGGACGTAAAACCACCATGTTGATGCCGAAAAGGGTCCAGTGGCGAAAGCAGTCCCGTGGACGCATGCGCGGACAGACCAAGGGAGGGGCTCTGGTCTCCTTCGGGGAGTATGGCTTGAAGGCCCAGGAGTGTGGCTGGGTGACGAGCCGTCAGATCGAAGCTGCTCGCGTCGCCATCAGTCGCGCGATGAGTCGCACCGGCAAGCTGTGGATCCGAGTGTTTCCGGACAAGCCGCTGACAAAGAAGCCTGCCGAAACACGGATGGGCAAAGGCAAGGGCGCTCTCGAGGATTGGGTTGCCGTCGTCAAGCCCGGTCGGGTGATGTTCGAACTGTCGGGCGTCTCCCCTGAGATCGCCAAAGAGGCGTTGCGGCGCGCGAGCCACAAGCTGCCGATCAAGACAAAGTTCGTCGAACGGTTGGCTTGAGGGAGCGAGAAAGAGCAATTGATGAAAGCAAGTGAATTGAGAGAGCAGGGCGCCGAGGAATTGGTGTCACGCTTGGAGGAGCTCGAAGAAGAGAGCTTCAATCTGCGTTTTCAGCACTCTCTCGGGCAGTTGAGCAGTCCACTGAAACTGCGTGACGTTCGCCGAGATATCGCCAGGGTGCGGACGCTGCTGCAAGAGAACAATGCCGCCGTGGCTGAAGCCGGGCAGGAGAACTAGGTAGAACATGGCAGATGATCAGAACAGTTACGGCGGACGTGTCATCGAAGGTCGCGTGGTAAAGGCAGGCAACGAAAAGACGCGTATTGTCGTTATTGATTTGCGCAGTTCCCATCGGCTCTATGGAAAAGGCATGACCCGATCGACGAAGGCAGTCGCTCACGACGAACGGAACGAGTCGGGTGTTGGCGATGTCGTCCGCTTGCGGGAGTGCCGGCCCATAAGCAAGACGAAGTGCTGGCGCCTCGTGCAGATATTGGAAAAGGCAGCCGTCCACGGCTGACGGCTCTGGCGATCTCATTCAAGAAAGTCTGAAATGGTTCACGAGTACACCATACTCCGCATGGCGGACAATGCGGGCGCCCGCAAGGCAAAATGTATCCGCGTTCTGGGCGGCTCCAAGCGTCGGTACGCCAGCGTCGGTGATCTGATCGTCGTCGCCGTCCACGATGTCCTGCCGAATGGCCCTCTGAAGGAGGGCGAGGTGGCGCGCGCCGTGGTCGTGCGTACCAAGAAGGAATACCGCCGTCCCGATGGCT
>Ga0310125_10001407_pt1 | contig 12115 bp, 8 predicted proteins | sample CB11b_Tmax_Bot8__FD_203508 | JGI IMG/M metagenome (GOLD analysis project Ga0310125, IMG submission 203508) | Marine microbial communities from Western Arctic Ocean, Canada - CB11b_Tmax_Bot8 | ecosystem: Environmental > Aquatic > Marine > Oceanic | place: Canada: Western Arctic Ocean | collected... | reverse complement strand
TATCTTGGCGCGGCCCGTGATGAAACCAGAGCCACCCTTCCCTTCCAGACTCAACACGCAAGACCTGGGGGGATTTTGTTCTAGAATCTTGACCGAGCCCTTGTAATCGCCTCTGACCATGGCGACGCCTACCGTGATAGTCACCTCGTAGGTGTTGTCTTCCGTGGCCTCGAAACGTGAGCAGCCGGGGATGCAGCCAGCCAGTATCTCAGGGTCGAGCAAAGCTGAGTAAACTCGCTCTGGGGATGCGTCGACGATGTAGTTCTCTTCAATCTTCAAGGCCGTTCTCCCTGTTTCAGCCGTCCGTCAAGATTTCTTAGAGGCGCCACCCATGTCTTCGGCGGCTGCTTTGATTGACTCTACGATCTGCATGTATCCGGTGCAGCGGCAGAGGTTGCCGGAGATTGCTTCTCTTATCTCCAAGTCGCTGGGGTCCGGATTGCTCTTCAGCAGATAAGCCCCGGCCATAATCATGCCGGGAGTGCAATAACCGCATTGGAGACCGTGATGTTCGGCGAACGCCTTTTGCACCGGATGCATGTCCCGAACCGTGCCCAGACCTTCTATAGTCGTAACTTCACGGCCCTCGGCTTGAACTGCTAGGACGATGCAAGAACGGACGAGTTCTCCGTCCAGATAGACATTGCAACAACCGCAGACGCCGTGCTCACATCCCACGTGGGTGCCGGTTAACATCACGTCTTCCCGCACAAAGTCCAACAGTGTCTTGCGAACCGGGATGTTGGCCGTATATTCAACTCCGTTCACTTTGAGGGAGATGGTTCGTGTTGGCTCAGTTATTGGGCTAAGCATTTTCACTCCCTTTTAAAGACGTCTGCCGGGCTGTTCGGTGGCCGCGTTGACCTTCTGCCCGGTCATTTCCTGGTCAAGCCGTCACATTTGTCTGAGTCTTGGGTCCAGGCGGTCTCGGAGCCAATCGCCGGCCAGATTCATAGAGAGAACCGTTAGCATTATCGCCATCCCGGGGAATACGGAGATCCACCATGCCACGACGATGTAGTTCCGGCCTTCAGCCACCATCTGCCCCCACGAAGGCTCCGGCGGCGGTACGCCGAGACCCAAAAAGCTGAGAGTAGCTTCAAGCAGAATCACGGCTCCCACCTGCAATGTGGCCAGCACAATTATCGTGTTGAAAACGTTGGGCAGGATGTGCCGGAACATGATGCGGAAATCGGAGGAACCGATGGACCGGGCCAGCACCACATAGTCCCGCTCCTTGACAGTCAGGACTTCGCCCCGCACTTGCCGGGTGTAGTTAGCCCAGGTCAGTGACCCAATGACGATAATTACCGTGCCTACGCCTGGTCGCAGCACAGACACCAGAACCAGCGCCATCAAGATCGTTGGCAAGGCCAGGGCCACATCCACCATACGGGATATCACTGCGTCCACACCCCGGCCGAAGTAGCCGGCTATCAGGCCCAGGGCGGTCCCAATAGTTCCGGCCATGAATATCGCCACGAAAGACACCATCAATGATATGCGAGCGCCGTATATCAACCGGCTGAGCAAATCCCGTCCAAGACTGTCCGTCCCCAATAGATGCGCCGCGCTACCGCCTTCGGCCCAAGCCGGAGGGATAAAGGCGCTACTCAACTTACCAAAGGTGGGAGCCTCCGGTGCGAACAGAGGCCCGAAAATGGCGGAGATTACCACCACGGCCAGAACCGCTCCTGGAATCAAAGGCAACTGGCGCATTCCGCGCCACCATCTGATGGGCGGGAGTCTCAGAACCTGACTTGCTGGGGTCGTTGAGTCGCTCAATACTTTGCCTCCCCAAGTGGCGTGTTGGCGCTAATCGAACCTGATACGAGGGTCCAGAAAGCCATATAGGATATCCACCAGGAAGTTAAGGGTTATGAATACAACCCCGCCGAACAGCACGACGGTCTGGACGACAGCAAAATCGTTGCGTTGGATAGCATTGATAGCCAAAAGTCCTATTCCAGGCCAGGCGAAGATAGTTTCGACCACTACGAATCCGGTGAGGAAATTGCCCAGGATGATTCCCACGAAGGTGACCACTGGGATGGCTGCGTTCCTCAGGGCGTGGTTCCAAATCACCGCAGGCTCCGGAACGCCCTTAACCCGGGCCAGTTTGATGAACTCGCTGTCCAGCACGTCCAGCATCGCTGAGCGGGTGATGCGCATGATGCCGGCCACCACGAACCAGCCCAGAGTGACGGTCGGGAGAAGCAAGTGGATTAGACCGTCTCGCCCGGAAGTGGGAACAAGGTCCAGCGTAACGGCAAACACCCAGATCAGGATGATACCCAGCCAGAAGGCCGGCATCGATTGCCCAAGCATGGCTATAGACTTGCCGATGTTATCGACCCAAGTGTTGCGCTTCACCGCCGAGATCACACCCATGGGCACTGCTACGAGCACGCCCATGGACAATGCGCTGGCGGTTAGCTGCAAGGTGGCCGGGATTCTCCGAACCAGCATGTCTAATGCCGGTTCGTTATAGAAGATAGAGTTTCCTAGATTGCCGGTGAGGGAGTTCTTGAGAAACACTCCGTATTGCACCGGAACCGGCTCGTCCAGTCCCCACAACTCCCCCAAAGCATCCCATTGTACCTGCGTGTAGTCATCGCCCAAAAGGATGTCACGGGGGTCCCCAGTCAGTCTGACCAGGAAAAAGACGATGACGCTCAAGGCCAGAAGGCTGACCACGGCCTGAAGAAAGCGCATCAAGATATGTCGCCGCATCGGTCGTTCCTCCTCCTAGATCGTCCGGCGTGGCCAACCGGGGTTATACAAAGACCCGCCAATCGCATCTTTCGCCATGTAGCGGTAGGATATGACTAACTTGCGGTCTCAGTATTCGGTGCATCACCTGCGTCTGATTCTAGCCAGACCCACCGGTTTCCTGAGGTGAGAGTTGTGGTGGAGCGAGCGACGATAGGCCACCGCTCCACCACATGAATTCCATGAGGCTTATTTGGCGTGTCCGACCTTTTCAATCTCGGTGGTGAAACGTTCTCCCAACCGTGGGGTCCATCCCCCAACTCGGGGACCGATGGCGTAGAGAGAGGCAGTTTGCACGACCGGAATTATTGTTCGCTCATCCAAGATGAGCTCATATGCCCGGTGCATCAGCTTGTCTTTCTCTTCCAGGTTGATCGAAGCAGCAATCTTGGGAGACAGAAGTTCAAGCTCCTCGTTGCAGGTGAACAGAGCGGTCTTCTCTTGTGTGCAACGCAATTGGGACATGATTCGCCGGGTTGTATCAGTAAGGTGACCGAGGCGCATCATCCAGAGCTCACCTTCCAATGCTCTACTGCGGCGCGAGGAAGAGTGCTGGCTGGACTGCAGGTTAAGCGAGAGATCAATATCAAGCCCAGCCGCCTCCCACATTCCGGCGATAGCTTCGGCCAGTTGGGGAGCTTCCGGTATCCCGCCGAGGGAGCGTTGACCGAATTTGAAGGTCTGCCCTGAGATTCCTGTCTCCTCAAAGAGCTGCTTGGCGCGATCAAGATCGAAGGGGTCGGGCTCTTCCCACCTTTCGTCGTATCCGAGGGATATGGGCGAAAGATCGGTCAGTCCCGTGGGCACGGCTCCTCCTGAGAACACTACGTCGGCAATCTCCTGCCGGTTAATAGCCAGGCTGAACGCCTCCCGAACCAAGGGGTTTGCCAGCGGGTTGTCAGGGTTCGGGGCATCTATACCGAATGTGCCTGGGATGTAGACCACCGGAACGATGAACACACCAGCCACTCCGGGGTTGAGGATTGTTCTAACTCCAGAGGATTCGGCCATCCGCTTAAAGGACCCCGGAAGAAGGGCTATGTCCACTTCATCACTCAGGACTTGGGCCAGGCGTGTCGATGGCTCAATGGTAACCATAATCTTTAGATCCCGCCATTGGGGCACGATCCGCCAGTGCTCACCCTCTACGGCTTCTAAGGTGATAGACTCTCCCAGTTTGTGTTCGATGAACCGGTAAGGGCCGGTGCCTATGCCCTTCCGGCGGGCTAGGTCGAAACCAACTTCGTCTACGTAGGCCTTGGACATCATTCCGACCCCGTTATTGCCGGAAGATGCGTCCATCAGCGCTGTCAGATACGGTGAGCTTCGAAATTCGATCTCTACCGTATATTTGTCTATGGCTCTCACTTCGGGATCGGCCTGGATCATGGCGGCGACTGCGGGGTGGGTAGAAGTCTCGTGGAATAGCCATTGATTCAGTGTGAAGACGGCGTCTTCAGAGGTAAACTCACCATAGTCTTCGTGGAACTGTATCCCTTCCTGAAGCTTCCAGGTGACTGTGTGCCCGTCAGGGGAAACCTCCCATTCCTTTGCCAAGCCGGGGAGAAATTCCCAGGTGATAGGATCCAGCATCAATAGCTGTTCCATGACCCGCTCCCAGTAGAACTGCTGGTTGGTCTCCTCCCATGGCAACCATGACTCGGTGGAGAAATCAAACTCCGACAGAGTCAAAGTGCCCTCCGGCATCCTGGCGACAGCGCCAGGGGCCAAAGGAGCCTCTGTGGGTTGCGCCACCGGCAGCGGCGCCAGGGTTGACGCGGCCCGCGCGATGGGCGCTTGGGACTTCACTTCAGCTGGCGCTTTGTCCGCTACGACGGGCGTATCAACCACCGGGGCTGCTGGGACCTCGGTTGCCACCTCTGCCACTGGAGGCGCGCTGCCACCGCAACTCACGGCCAGAAGAGTTAACAAACCGATCGCCGATATCAATGTCAATATCCGAATAAACTTAGGTCCTTCCATAGCACAACCTCTCCTTACAAGATGCGGCAGTTATATACCGCGAGTGATACACACATGGTAGAATGTCGGAAACGGATATCCATGATGCTACACGGTAAACATCATATATTCCAATCAGAATTGTATCCCAATGTGGAATACTAACGCTAGACCAAAACCCGCTCATGTAAAACCTCTCAGCGGTAAAGCTCACGGGTTGAGACCGATAACAAACCTCCAACCGCCAGCACTATATCAGACCTTGGCTTCTTTAATCGCTGACAAGTCGATACAAAACGCCTTGCAGTATGCCGTTTTTAGATTATATTAAATAGTCATCTGGCGATGACAGCGCCACTCAACCCTAGTAGTTAGAGCCGGTTGGCCTTTGCCGATAGAGGCATATGGCGATGGCAAGTAATTGGAATCAGCTCAAGAACTGGGGCTAGGCTGTGGTTTGTCATTCATTCCCCATCGAAGTGCGGTGCTTTCCCCTCTACTATGGGGATTTAACAACAGTAATGAGAACCAGTTGGTTGGGAATCAATGCCGGCAACGCCGGCTCTATTCAGGAGTGATAAGTGTCATTGGATGAGGGTCAAGCAAGCGTATCAACCGCCGGGTCACCACCGGACGACGGGTCCGTACGGCTACAGGTGGAGAACCTCCAGACATACTTCTACACCAGACGAGGTGTGGTGAAGGCGGTTGACGGCGTCAGTTTTTCACTGAACGGAGGGGAGACGCTGGGATTGGTGGGTGAGTCTGGGTCCGGTAAGAGCATGACCTGTCTGTCCCTGGTAAGGCTTGTTCCAGAACCGGCGGGTAAGATAGTTGGCGGGAAGATCTTGCTGGATGGGACCGATCTTCTGGAAGCTTCCAGCCAGGAGATGCAGCAGATCCGTGGCCGGAAAATCTCGATGATTCTTCAGGACCCCATGAGTTCGTTGAACCCCGTGTTCAACATAGAGAAGCAGGTGGGCGAGGGCGCCAAGTACCACCTTGGACTCAAGGGCGTTCCGCTTCGTGAGCGGGTACAGAAACTTCTTCGGAACGTCCAGATCTCAGCACCGGAAACGCGGGCCCGTCATTACCCCCATCAGATGAGCGGAGGGATGCGCCAACGGATGGTCGGGGCCATCGCCCTTTCGTCAGAGCCACAGGTGTTGATCGCCGACGAGCCTACAACCTCCCTGGACGTTACTATCCAAGCCCAATATCTGAGGTTATTGAAAGAACTACAACGGGAACACGGATTCTCCATGATTTTCGTGACCCATGACTTCGGCATCGTGGCCAGGGTATGCGACCGGGTAGCAGTGATGTACGCCGGAAAAATCATAGAGACAGCACCGACCCGTGAGTTGTTCAATAATCCTAAACACCCCTATACCCAGGCGTTGATGGATTCCCTTCCGGATCCGGATAAAGAAGTAGAATCCCTGACAAGCATCCCAGGTCAACCGCCTTCCATGTTGGATGCGGGACCGGGATGTCCTTTTGCCCCTCGCTGCGCCCACGCGATGGATATTTGCCAGGTAGAATATCCGCCTAGCTTCACGATGGGCACGGCGAATCATACTGCCGATTGCTGGCTGCACAAGGGGGACGATTAATGAACGAGCAAGCGATCTTGGAAGTCGATCGCATAAAGAAACATTTTCCGGTTTACAAAGGCGTTGTGATGCGGAAAGCCGCCGGGTGGATCAAGGCGGTCGACGACGTAGGATTCTCCATCTACCCCGGCAAAACCTTCGCTCTCGTGGGAGAGTCCGGATGCGGCAAGTCCACGGTAGCCAAGCTCATCTTGCTTCTTGAACCACTCACCGAAGGAACGATACGGTTCGAAGGGCAGCCTCTATCCGAGGTAAGCGGCGAAGGACTTAAACGCTACAGGGGCGCCGTGGGCGCCGTATTTCAGGACCCGTTCAGTTCCTTGTCTCCCCGGATGCGGGTGGCCGACATCGTGGGCGAACCCATGACGGTAATCGCCAAGGCATCCCAGGACCAAGTGGTCAAAAGGGTGGACGAGGTGCTGGAACAAGTAGGACTGAGTTCGGACAGCGCTACCAATTTCCCTCACGAGTTCTCCGGGGGGCAGCGCCAGCGTATCGCCATCGCCAGGGCACTGGCGGCGTCTCCTCAAATCATGGTCCTTGATGAACCCGTGTCGTCGCTGGATGTCTCCATCCGTGCCCAGATCATGAACCTATTGAAATCGCTACAGCGGGAGTTTGGCCTCAGCTACCTGCTGATTGCCCACGACTTGGGAACGGTGCGTTTCCTCAGTGACGAGGTAGGAGTGATGTACTTGGGGAAACTGGTCGAAAGAGCCAGTTCTAGGGAAGTGTTTACCAACGCCCTGCATCCATACACCAAGGCGTTGCAATCCGCCGCCCTCCCCATCCATCCAGACATCCACCGGGACGAGATTATTCTGACCGGGGAAGTCCCCAGCCCTTTGCAACCTCCCCAAGGGTGCCATTTCCATCCCCGTTGTCCTCAAGTAATGCCCATCTGTCGAGAGATAGAACCCCAGTTGGCTGAAGCCCAACCTGAGCACCAGGTTGCCTGCCACCTCTATCCAACTAGTCAACCGGACCCCGCAGCACCGGTTTAGCAGCACCAGCGCCGTTAAACCGGCGGACCCGCAGGGAAGCCGGCCATAATTTCCGGCCGGGTCTAGTAACCTGAAGGGCGAGTGCCATACGGCACCTGTAAATGGGTCTAGATGGCGCTGGCCTACCGCTGATAGCCTACCCATAATAGCTCATGACTCCTAGTATCAGATGCTAGGTCAGGCATTCGGAGGTCATGCCAGAATCACAGGCGTTAGCACCCCTTCCTGGGGTTGAGGACGCGACCCTAGGGTGGGCTATTCCTTCAAATCCTGGGGGACTGCGAGGAGATGCTTCAGTGTTAGCTCAAAAAACCGATGCAAGACATTACCAAAAAGGAACTGATTACGATGGCCACATGAAGGGCGAAGACATTCCTATCCATACCGGGAATTCGGTTAATGCCTTCAACCTCGAACTTGGCCATTGGAAGCGAGCCGGGATCGACGCCGCCTTCGTCGACCTTCCGTTGGCCGAGCAGTTGTCGGGTTGTATGGTGTGGGAGATTCCCGCAGGCCACTCCACAAAGCTTCAGCGTCACCTATACGAGATTTACTTCTACGTTCTGCAAGGCTCGGGTGAGACAGCTTTCGAAAACCCAGACGGTCCGAGGCAGACATTCCAGTGGAAGGATATGGACTTCTTCACCGTCCCGTTGAACGTGCCCTACGAGATATCGGCTGGACGTGATGGTCCGGCGCGGTTCTACGTAGTCAACAGCGCTCCGTTGATGGTCAACCTATTGCACAACGATGAGTTCATATTCAACAACGACTTTGTCTTCACCGACCGGTACAACGGCGAGGAAGACTACTTCTACCGTAACCGGACCGTCTCCCAGCAACCTTTCATCGCGGACATGCCCTACGCACCCAACATCAGGAACTTCGATAGCGGGCGTACGGTAGACGACATGGAAGGCAACAACTGGGGCCGCCGGGTTCAGTTGGAACCAGCCCATTCTTCCATGGCCATCCACTTTGGCGAGGAAGGCGGCGCTCAACCGGTGGGCATGTACAACCCGGCCCATCGCCACCAGGCTTGCTACTTGCTCCAACTGAGGGGTGAGGGCTTCAGCATGGTGTACTACGGCAGTCCCGGAGATGAGTTGATCGAGGTGGACTGGGAATACGGGACAATCTTTGCTCCCGGCACCAGTATGTTCCACCATCACTTCAATCTAGGGAGCGATGCCTCCGGACACTTGGCGATCAAGTGGCATAACAATCTACAGCATCCCCAGTTCAAACAATGGAAGATCGCCGTCCCGGTACGAGAAGGTGGAGACCGGCTCCCCCACGAGGACGAACCGCCGGAGATCCGGGTAATCTTCCAGGCGGAACTGGACAAGAGGGGTTTGCCTAACCTCATGCCCATGGTTGGGGCCGGGCGGTAACCTCTACTCTATCCGAAACTGCACGGGCAGTTGCTTGATCCATCACAGAAACAGGGTCCCCCCGAATAGTTCGGGGGGGACCCTGTTTCTTGGTGTCTACCAGGCTGAGGTCAGGCTACCGGTCTGAGAACCTGCTGGCCTTTCTTTCCCTGTTGGCCAACACTTGTCCCGAAGGTAGGTGGGCGTGACTGGCACGTCGAGAAGGAACAGCCCGTAATCATCGGCCAAGGCGTCTTCCACTGCACTAATCACGGCGGCCGGGGCAGTCATATATCCCCCTTCTCCCGCTCCTTTCGCCCCCAGAGGGTGCCCAGGCGCCGGGGTGCAGTGGCTGACCGTTGTCATATAAGGCACTTCCATCGCCGATGACAAGAGGTGATCCATGAAGGTCTGGCTTAGCAACTGGCCGTTCTCGCTGAAGCAATATTGGGATAGAAGGGCGGCATCGATGCCCCGCATCGTGCCCCCGTACACCAATCCCTCAACTATCTGGGGGTTCATTTGAACGCCACAGTCGTGGGCGATGTAATACTGAGTGAGCTTAATCTCGAAGGTTTCCGGGTCTACCTCCACGATGGGGACGTGTGCAGCGAAGGCGAAGGATATGAATCCCCGGGTTTTGAAGTCTCCTTCGGGCACCGTGTCTTCCCTTTCGCCACTCTTGGGGTTCCGGTACACGTAGGTTTCGACCAACGCCGCCTCCATGTTGGACGGCCTCAGGTCGGCGCGGCGGTATGCTATGCGGGCCACTTGGTCGAAGTCGATGCGAAGATTGGGCAGTAGCTTGGCCACGAACTCGCCGCCCCGAAGCTCTAGAATGCTGGAATCTATTCCCAAAGTCTGGGCGGCGATGGCGACCATCTTCTCTTTGATCCGGGCGGCGGCCCCAAGCACCGCCGCGCCCATCATCAGGTGCATCCGGCTGCCCGTGGTGGCGACGGACGGAACGCCGCCGGTGGAATCTGCGCGGACCACAGTGACCCGGTCCGGTTCCACTTGGAGGGCCTCGCACACCAACTGAGTCACCGTGGTTTCGTGCCCCTGCCCGGCCGACTGGAAGCCTATGGAGGCGATAACGTTGCCGTTCACGTCTACCTGAAGACGGACGCCCTCTCCAGCGTCTCCGCCGCCAATCACCGACGGGTTATTGAAGATTCCGAATACGCTCCCGCCACCGGCACTGGGTTCGATGCAAGCGGCAATCCCCATCCCCAACAGCTTACCCCGCTGGCGGGCCTCGGCCTTTAGCTCGGCTATCCTGTCGTACCCCGCTAGATCCAGCGCCTTGCGCAGCACCGTGGGGTAATCACCGCTATCGTAGGTGGCTCCAGTGGGAATCTCATATGGGAACTCACCCGGCTGGATGTAGTTTCGCAAGCGAATCTCCGCCCGGTCTATCCCCAATTCCTGAGCCACCAGATCAAGGCTACGCTCCACCGCAAAGTTGGTCGGTGCTTGTCCAAACCCGTTGTAGGGAGCCTGGTTGGTCTTGCAGGTCAGCACCGATATGGGGCTGTAGCGTACGGCAGGGATGGTGTAAGGACCAACCAGGGCGGTAAGGGGTTTGCCGATCTGCATAGCGCCCCGGCCAGCGTAGGCCCCGGCATCGTCGATGACCGTTAGGTCCAAGCCAAGAATCTTGCCGTCATCATCACTGGCCACCCGGACATTCCAGACACGATCTGGCCCATGGGCGTCTCCGGCGGCCATGTTCTCCAGTCGGTCCTCGATGAACTTGACGGGCTTGCCCACCATCCGGCTGGCTACGGCGGTGAGAAATATCTGCTTGCGGCCCCGTTTGTTGCCGTAACTCCCGCCGATGTCCACGTCCATGTGGACCCGAACCCTGTTGGTGTATACGCGCATGGTGCGGGCGACCTGCTCGGTTATCTGAGGGTTCTGCTGCGACGCCCAGATGTCGACCATTCCCGACACATCGTCCCAGGAAGCAACGCATCCGAATGTCTCCATGGGCACCCCGGAATGCCGGTTCCAACGGTATCGGCCTTCAAAAACATGAGACGCCTTATAGAAAGCTCCGTCGACATCGCCAAAGTCCAGCGAGGTCTGGAAGGCGATGTTGGAGCCATGTTTTTCGTGGAGCACCGGAGCGTCCTTGGATATGGCTTCCTCCGGGTCCACCACGGGTTGAAGAGGCTCGTATTCAACCTCCACCAACTCGGCGGCGTCTTCGGCCAGATAGCGGCTGGTAGCCACCACCACGGCGACCCACTCTCCGGCATACAGGGCTTTCCCGATGGCCAGGGGATACCAAAGGACGTTGGGCAGGTACATGTTCTGGGGAACGCACTCCATCCATTCGGGCAACTCGCTGCCAACTATGACCTTCACGACGCCGGGAGACTTTTCAGCCTCCTCAGTGTTTATGGACTTGATGATTGCATGGGCATGGGGGCTGGGCACCGTAGCCATGTGGAGCATCCCCGGCAATACCACGTCGTTAACGTAGTGGCCCTTGCCCAGAACGAACCGTTTGTCTTCTATAGGTGGAAAGCGCCTGCCGATCCAGCTCTTGTTTTCGTTAGTCATAGAACCCCCTACGTTACTCGCCGGTAGCTATAAAGATACCGGCGCGCGATGTTGGACCAATAGTGCCGACGGGCCATTCTTGTGACGGCCATACGGCATGTCATGTAGATTCGAAAACAGGTCGACAGGTATGAATCACTCCGCCAAACAGCGGATGCAGATCCGGCGTAATCTCAGGTCATAACGGCGGCGCGATAAAGAGCCGATTGGCTTCCAGCAGCTACCCATCCAGCACTTTTGCAGCTCCGTTCAACCGTTTAGCATGGGATTGGATGGGTACGGCATTCATAGGCGATCGCGGATGATTCTTCCAACAGTTCGTAGAGATGTGTTAGTCACGCCATTTCGTAGCCTGCGCCGGAGCCAAAGGCGGATGTTGAGATACTGGCACTCAATGGGTCTCCAATGGAAGAGCGCATTGACGTTGGGTCTAGGGCTAGCGCTCCTCTTTAGCCTGTTCGGGCTGATCGCGGCTCAAACGCTGAACCAGAGCACGGGCGCCGCTCTACAGCAGCGGCTGGCATTCGCTCGCATGTCCGCCGAAACCGTAGACGATCTAATCACCCATGCCCGTCACCAGCTAGAGAGCGTGGCTCGCTTATCCGCGTTGACCGCTGGAGAACCTAACGAACAGACAGCCATCCTTGAAAACATATTTCATGTTGCAGGCAGCTTTGAAACCCTACGTCTTCTGGATGATCGTGGCAGGGTAGTCTGGATCAAATCCTTGGCCCTTGGTGGACCGGACGCAAGCGGTCAAGACCTGTCGTCCCTTGAAAACGTGGCCCAAGTGTTGGCCAACAAGGAAACGGCAGTG
>Ga0310125_10001403_pt1 | contig 12118 bp, 7 predicted proteins | sample CB11b_Tmax_Bot8__FD_203508 | JGI IMG/M metagenome (GOLD analysis project Ga0310125, IMG submission 203508) | Marine microbial communities from Western Arctic Ocean, Canada - CB11b_Tmax_Bot8 | ecosystem: Environmental > Aquatic > Marine > Oceanic | place: Canada: Western Arctic Ocean | collected... | reverse complement strand
AATTAATCTTAGGGGAGTTCCTATTGTTTTAAAAGACACGGCTGGAATAAGAAAAACAAAAAATGTTATTGAAAAAATTGGAATGAACAAAACTTCCAAACAAATTTCATCTGCTGATGTTGTTATTTTTCTTGGAAAAAAACCAAAAAAGAAGGGTTCTAATGGGCGCTTTATATATGTTCTTAACAAAATAGACCTGAAAAAGAAATTCTCTGGAGACTATGATATAAAAATTTCTGCTCTTAAAGGAAAAAACATAAAAGAACTAACAGAAACAATTTTAGAGCTTCTTTCCGGCCAGGGAAAGGATTCCAATATTATATTAACCTCAAAAAGACAGGTAGAAAACATTGCGGGGGCTAAAAAGTTTTTAAAAAAATCTTTATTAGGCTTAAAAGAGGGAAAATCTTTGGAGCTTGTTGTTGAAGACCTTAACTCTTCTCTGGCTTTTTTAGATAATATTACAAAAAAAACAACAAAAGACGATATTTTGTCTAGTATTTTTTCGTCTTTTTGTGTTGGAAAATAGTTTCACGTGAAACACATAACAAAAAAATATGATTTAGTAGTTGTTGGTGGAGGACATGCTGGGGTAGAGGCTGCCTTAATTTCTCAAAAACTAGGAATTAATATTCTTTTAGTTTCTATGGACAAGAAATCAATAGGTAGAATGTCTTGTAATCCCGCAATAGGTGGTTTAGCAAAGGGGCAAATGGTAAGAGAATTGGATGTTCTTGGTGGCTCTATGGGGTTTTTTGCAGACAATTGTACTCTTCAAAGCAAAACTCTAAACCTTTCAAAGGGAAGGGCTGTTTGGTCTCCTCGTTCTCAAATAGATAAAATTAAATATGAAAAAACCGTCCAAAGATATTTTCAAAAAATTAACCTTCCCATTATCGAGGGAGAGGTCGTGTTGGTTTCTGAAAAAAATGGAAAAATAGAGTCAGTGGCTTTGTCTAATGGAGAAAAAATTTTTTGTAAAGCAGTCATATTGACCTGTGGAACATTTTTAAATGGTCTAATTCATGTTGGTGAAAAAAAAATAAAGGCTGGAAGAATGGGGGAAGAAAGTGCTATTGGAATAACAGAATCTCTTAAGGAACTTGGTTTTCTTGCTGGTCGACTAAAAACAGGAACTCCCCCAAGAATAAAAAAGAGCTCTGTGAAGTGGGGTGTTGGGACTGCCGGATACGGAGACAAAAACCCTAGGGCTCTCTCATATAGAACAAAAAATTTTAAACCAAAAAATGAACCCTGTTTTGCTTTTAGAACAAATGAAAAAACCCACGATTTAATATTAAAAAATATTTCTAGATCTCCAATGTATTCTGGGGACATTAATTCTTCAGGACCAAGATACTGTCCTTCTATAGAAGACAAGGTTTATAAATTTTCTCATAATCCTAGCCATGTTTTACAATTAGAGCCTGAATGGTCTAATTCCGAACAAATTTATGTTAATGGTTTTTCAACAAGCCTTCCAGAAAGTGTTCAGTTGGAATGTTTAAAAACCGTTGATGGTTTGTCTGGGGTGGAATTTTTAAGACCGGGGTATGCTATAGAATATGATTTTTTCTTTCCTTCCCAACTAAAAGCAACCCTTGAAACAAAAAATATTGATGGTTTATTTCTTGCTGGACAAATAAATGGAACATCTGGATATGAAGAGGCTTCCTCACAGGGGCTTATTTCTGGAATTAATGCCTCCCTTAAAATAAAAAGAAAGAAACCTTTGCAGCTAAAAAGAAATGAGGCATATATTGGTGTTTTAATTGATGATTTGATTGTAAAAGACACAAAAGAACCTTATAGAATGTTTACTTCTCGAGCCGAATATCGCCTACAGCTAAGGGCTTCTAACGCAGATCAAAGACTTTTAAAACACTCTAAAAAACTTGGATTACTCGACGACAAAACTTTAAAAAGCTTAGACAAAAAAATAAGAGAGACTGAAAGTCTAATTAATTATTTAACTAAAAAAACTATAAAACCAGAAGAAATAAATGCTTCTTTAAAAGCTGTTGGAGAAAAACCAATAAAAGAACCTGTGAAAGCTGCTTCTCTTTTAAAAAGACCCCGTGTTTTTCTAAAAGATTTTCCAAAAAATAAAAAAACAGACAAGAAAGAATATAAAAAAGAATATGCTGAAGAAATTCTATTTGAGGCTGAAACAAAAATTAAATATAGTGGGTATATAAATAGACAAAAGGCAGAAATTGAAAAAACAAAAATCTATGAGGATATGATTATTCCAAAAGGATTTAATTATAATGAAATAAAAAGTATTTCTAATGAAAGTAGGGAAAAATTTTTATTAATATTACCCGAAACTGTTGGTCAAGCTCAGCGGATTAATGGCATTAGGCCAACAGATATATCTATTTTATTAGTATATTTAAAGCGATGGTTTCACGTGAAACGAAATAAGGTTATATAAAAATGAATAAAAAAATATTCTTATTATTTTTTTGTAGTATATTGTTTTCTCAACAATCAATTTTGTTAGATGAAATTGCTGCTGTTGTCGACGATGAAATTGTTTTATTAAGTGATGTTGTTTTGTCTGCAAATGCTCTTGCTGCACAAGAAAATGTTGATCCTTATAAAAGCCCAAATGAATATAAAAACCTGTTATTAAAGTCTGCAGAAAGCATGATTGAACAACTTGTTATTATAAAAATGGCAGAAATTGATTCTGTTATGATTTTAGAAAAAGATGTAGAAAGAGCTTTAGAAAGACAGGTTCAAAATATTATTTCTCAAGCGGGAAGCGAAGAAGCTGCGGAACAAGTTTTGGGTCGAAAAATATCTGAGTTTAAAAGATCTTATAAAGATGATATGGAAGGAAAATTAATAGCTGAAAAATATACTGGTGAATTAACAAGAAGTATTGAAATTACAAGGCTTGAAGTAGAAGATTTTTTTAAAACATATAAAGATAGTATTCCCTCTTTCCCTAAAAAATATAAAGTTAGACATATATTAATTCAAATAACCCCCTCTGAAGAATCAATGAAAGAAACAGAATTAAAAGCTTTAAATATTTTAGAAGAAATTAACGAAGGTTTATCTTTTGAAGAGGCTGCAAAAAAATATTCAGAAGATCCTGGTTCAAAAGATAATGGTGGTTATTTAGGTTTTGTTCCAAGAGGAACATTTGTAAAAGAATTTGAAAAAGTAGCTTTTACTTTAGCAATAAATACCATAAGTAAACCAATAAAAACACAATTTGGTTTTCACATTATAGAGGTTTTAGAACGATCTGGGGAGAAGGTTGGAGTGAGACATATTTTACTACAAACAAAAGTTGTCGACGAGGATAAAACAAAAACTTATAAGACTGTTGCTAATCTCTCTAAAAAAATAAGTACAAAAAATAATTTTATTTCAATAGCTAAAGAATATTCAAATGATGAAACAACAAAAGACAATGGTGGATTATTAGGGTGGATTAATACAGATATATATCAAATAGAGGAATTATCCTCTGTAATAGAAAACATTCCAGAAAACACTTGTAGTACACCAATTCTTACTAACTTTGGCTATCACTTGCTTTGGGTAGACGAAATTGAAGAAGGAGGTCTTCCAACTATAGAAAAAAATTGGATTGAATTAGAACAAATGGCTTTAAACAAAAAAAAATCAGATTGGTACAATAATTGGATAGAAAAAATAAAAACAAAAGTCTATATAAAAAGAAATCCACTTAATTATCCACAAATAACTAATTAAAAAAACAAAAAACATATTTTTTAGTTATTAACATTTTTTACACATTTTATCTTTATGATTATGTGTTTCCTTTTCTCGTCTAAAAAATTTGCCTTTTTAAGTCTTTATTAACATTTACACCTTATTATTAATATTTATCTTTTATATATAAGTATATAATAATTAATAAGTAACTTTTTCGAGAATAAAGTCTTCAAAATAGCTCTAAAATCCATTTTCTTTTATTTAGGCAATATAATATACCCTAATTAAGACTTGTTAAAAGCTAAGTATCTTTTTATAATTGATGGCTATTATATGAACATTTCAACAACAAAAAAAGAACTTCAAAGGGCATTCTCTAAATTAATAAAGACAACCCAAGCAAGATCACAAAATCCTCTTATAAATTATACTTATATATCTTCAGGGGCTCATGGAGTGACATTACACTCAACAGATTTAGAGGTTGGAATAAAAACAACTATTACCGCATCTGTTAATACTGATGGGGAAGGATTGTTTCCCACTACCGAACTAAATGATATTATATCAGTAATAGATGAAGGAAGAGTTGATATTGAAATAGCCGGACCACATATTAATATTAAATCAGAGAAGGGAACTTCTTTTGATATACCCACTCTTCCATTCCAAGAATATCCAAAAGTTCCAGAAAATAAGCATGAAACTATTTACAATATGAATACTAGCGAATTAAAAAAGATATTAGATGTTATAATTTATGCAATAAATAAAGATCAATTAAAGCCAGCATTAAGTGGAGCTCTATTTTCTTTCTCGGAAGAGGGATTAAATTTTGTTTCAACCGATGGTCATAGACTTGTTGTTGTAGCAAAGAAAAATGAATCTAACATTATAGAAGATTTTATAATCCCAAAAAAATATTTAAATATGTTAAGCTCTTTTATTCAAGGCCAAAAAGAATCTTCATTGATATTTAGTAATAATCATATATTCATTAATAATGATGGAGATATTTTATACTCAAGATTAATTGACGAAAAATATCCAAACTATAGTGCTGTTATACCTCAGGATAATTCTTATGTTCTCAAGCTTCAAAAAGAAGATTTTTTAAATAGTATAAAAGCAACATTCATAGCAACAAATAAAAATACAAATCAAATTTCTCTTAACCTTGCATTGGGAGAAGTTTTTCTAAAAAGTGTTAATCAGCCGGAAAGTAAAACAGTGCATGCTCCTCTTAAAACAGCAGAATATAATGGAGAAAAAATTTCTATTGGATTTAATGCAACATATTTGAAAGAAGCCATTACAAACTATCCATCAGAAGAGATTCTTTTTGTTTTTAAAGACGAATTATCAGCAACCCTGCTTTTGCCAAAAACAAAAAATCACAAGATAACTATTTTGTTAATGCCGGTAAGAATTAATGAATAATAAAAGTAGTTATACCGCAGAAAAAATTACAGTTTTAAAAGGATTAGAAGCTGTAAGAAAAAGACCAGCAATGTATATTGGGGATGTTGGGAAAAGAGGTCTTCATCATTTAGTTAATGAAGTTATTGATAATAGCATTGATGAGGCTCTTGCTGGTTTTTGTACGAAAATAATTGTTAGTATTGAGAAAGATGGATCTATTTCTATAGAAGACAATGGAAGAGGTATTCCTGTAGAAATTCACAAAGAAGAAGGTATTCCCGCGCTTGAAGTTGTTATGACAATTTTACATGCTGGTGGAAAATTTGATAAAAACACATACAAGGTTTCAGGAGGTCTTCATGGAGTTGGAGTTTCTGTTGTAAATGCTTTGTCTGAGAATTTAAGAGCAGAAGTTCATCGTGATGGAGAAGTACATGAACAAGAATATCAAATTGGAAAAGCAGTAGGTCCTGTAAAAAAAATTGGAAAAAGTGATAAAACAGGAACAATTATTAATTTTATTCCAGATTCAACAATCTTTAAAAATCAAAGCTTTGAAGAAGAAATAATAAGAGTAAGACTTAAAGAATTAGCATATTTGAATAAAAATTTAGTTATTATTTTAAAAAATAATATAACAGAAGAAGAAGAAACAAAATTTCATTTTTCAGGAGGTTTGTCTGATTTTGTAAAATATTTAGATGGAGACGAAGACCTTATTCACAATGAAATTATTACTGTCTTTAGAGAAGAAGGAGAAGTTCCAGTAGATCTTGCCTTAAGATATAGTACAAGTTATAATAATAATATTTTTTCTTTTGTTAATAATATTAATACGATAGAAGGAGGAACTCATCTTTCTGGTTTTAGGTCTGCACTAACAAGATCTCTTAATAATTACGCAAATAAAAATGATTTAATTAAAGCAAAGAAAAATGAAAAATTTTCTCTTTCAGGAGATGATTTTAGAGAAGGGTTAACAGCAGTTCTTTCTATAAAAGTTCAAGAACCTCAATTTGAAGGGCAAACAAAAACAAAGCTTGGAAACGGAGAAATTAGAGGAATTGTAGACACAGTTGTTTATGATGGAATTCAGGCATTTTTAGAAGAAAATCCACAAGTTGGAAAAAGAATAATTGAAAAAGCAGCAGAAGCGGCACGAGCAAGAATTGCTGCAAAAAAAGCTAGAGAGCTTGTTAGAAAAAAATCTGGACTTGGATCAACTCTTCCAGGAAAATTAGCAGATTGTTCAAACAAAGATCCCTTACAGTGTGAAATTTTTTTGGTTGAAGGAGACTCTGCAGGAGGAACGGCAAAACAAGGAAGAGATAGAAGAACCCAAGCAATTTTACCCCTTAGGGGGAAAGTAATCAATTCTGAGAAAGCCAGAGAAGATAAGCTTCTATCTAATAATGAAATCCAATCAATTATTACAGCGCTTGGTGCCGGGTTTGGAGAAGATGAGACAGATCCAAACAGCTTTAATTTAGAAAAACTTCGATACCACAAAGTGGTGATTATGACAGATGCAGACGTAGATGGTAGTCATATTAGAACTCTTTTATTAACCTTCTTTTGGAGAAAAATGAAAAGACTAGTACAAAACGGACACGTTTATATGGCAAGACCTCCTTTATATAAATTAAAACAAGGAAAAAAAGAAAGATATGCATATACAGACGAAGAAAGAGATTTAATAATACAAAGACTTGAAGCTGAGAACTCCACAACAAAAATTGATATTCAAAGATATAAAGGTCTTGGAGAAATGAATGCCGACCAACTTTGGAACACAACCATGAATGCCGAAACAAGAACTCTTATACAAGTTACCGTTGATCATTTTATGGAAGAAGAAACAAATGTTCGTTTTAGAGAATTAATGGGAAGCGAAGTAGAACATAGAAGAAAATTTATTACAGAAAGAGCAAAATTTGCAACAAATATTGATATATAAAAATGGACCTAGACAGAGATAACATAATAGATAAAGAGCTTTTAAAAGAGCTAGAAGAAAGCTATTTAAACTATTCTATGTCGGTTATTATGTCGAGAGCTCTTCCCGACGCTCGAGACGGATTAAAACCTGTTCATAGAAGAATTTTATATGCAATGCACGAACTTGGATGTTTTTGGAACAGATCCTATAAAAAATCTGCCAGGGTTGTTGGAGATGTTTTGGGAAAGTATCACCCACACGGAGATTCTTCTATTTATGATGCCTTAGTTAGAATGGCCCAAGACTTTTCAATGAGACACGAACTTGTACAGGGTCAAGGAAACTTTGGGTCTGTTGATGGAGACAGGGCCGCTGCAATGAGATATACCGAATCGCGAATGTCAAAAATTGGAGGAGAACTCCTAAGAGACCTTGAAAAAGAAACCGTTACCTGGACAACCAACTTTGACGAAACACTTAAAGAACCCGCGGTTCTTCCTGCCGTTTTTCCAAACCTACTAATAAACGGATCTGAAGGAATTGCTGTTGGTATGGCAACAAAAATTCCACCACACAACCTATCAGAAATAATAAACGCTTTAGTTGAGCTTATTGATAATCCCAACATGGAAACAGAAGACCTTATGAAACACGTTAAAGGTCCAGACTTTCCAACAGGTGGAAAAGTTTTGGGGCTTGAAGGAATAAGGGACGCTTATTCTACTGGAAGGGGAAAGGTAAAAATGCAAGGAAAAGCCTACACAGAAACCCCAGATAGAGGAAGAAGTAAAATTATTATAACAGAACTTCCCTACCAGGTAAACAAAGCAAACCTTGTTGAAAAAGTTGCAGGATTATCAAGAGATAAAAAGGTAGAAGGAATTGCAGAAATTCGCGACGAATCAGACAAAGACGGAATGAGGGTTGTTATAGAGGTAAAAAAAGACGCAGTTCCTGAGGTTGTTTTAAACCAGCTTTATAAACAAACACAATTTGAAGACACTTTCGGAATAATTTTATTGGCGCTTGTTGACGGAACCCCGCGGGTTATGTCCCTCAAACAGCTTTTAAAGGAATTTTTAACCTTTAGACAAGATGTTGTAATAAAAAGAACAGAGTTTGATCTTAGAAAAGCTGAAAACAGAGCCCACATTTTAGAGGGTTTAAAAATTGCTCTAAACAATATTGATAAAATTATAGAAACAATCAAAAAAAGCCCAGACCCGAAAGCGGCAAAAGAGAAACTTATAAAAAACTTTAAGCTTTCTGACAAACAGTCGCAGGCAATACTTGACATGAGGCTTCAAAAGCTTACAGGTCTTGAAACTGAAAAAATTATCGCTGAATATAAAGAAATAATCCAGCTTATTGCAGAGCTTAAAGGAATTTTAGAGAGCGAAGCAAAGCGCATGGGAATAATTAAAGAAGAACTAACAGAAATAAAAGAGAAATACGGAGAAGAAAGAAGAACAGAGGTTATAGAAAAATGGTCTGCCAAAGGAATGGAAGATATGATTGCGGACGAAGAAGTAGTTTTAACCGTTACTCACAACGGGTATATTAAAAGAACAAACATCAACACATATAGAAGTCAAAGACGCGGAGGCAGAGGCGTTCAAGGGGCGGGTTCTAGAATAGAAGATTTTGTTGAACATCTTTTTACGGCAACAAACCACAGCTACATTTTGTTTTTTACAGACAGGGGAAAATGTCACTGGGTAAAGGTTTATGATATTCCCGAAGGGGGCCGAGCCGCCAAAGGAAGAGCCATTGTTAACCTTATTGACTGTGAGCCACACGAAAAGGTAAATGCTTTTATTGCGGTTAAAGATTTTTCAGAAGACCACTATGTTGTGATGGCAACAGAAAAAGGAAAGGTGAAAAAAACAGCGCTTTCTGCATACTCCCACCCAAGAAAAAAAGGAATATATGCGGTAGAAATTAGAGAGGGAGACAAGCTGATAGAGGCAAGGGTTTCTACAGGAGACAACGACATTTTGCTTGGAACAAGAAACGGAAAGTCCATTAGATTTTCTGAACAACAAATTAGAGCAAGCGGAAGAAAAACAATGGGAGTAAAGGGAATCACCCTCAGCTCAAAAGACGACAAAGTTGTTGGTATGTTGTTGATAAAAAGAGAAGGAACAACGGTTTTGGTTGCCACAGATAAAGGGTTTGGAAAACGAACAGACATTTCTCAATACCGCCCACAAAGAAGGGGTGGCAAGGGCGTTTTAACAATGAAAACAAACGACAAGATTGGAAAAATGATCACCATTAAAGAAGCCATAGACTCTGACGACCTAATGATTATTACCACAAGGGGCGTTTTAATTAGGCAGCCAGTTTCTAAAATAAGAGCAATTGGAAGAGCCACACAAGGAGTAAAGCTAATAAACCTTGATAAGGGTTCAAAGGTTGCGTCTATTACAAGAATTATTTCTGATGACGAAAAGGAACCAGAAACAAATGAGCCAAATAGCAAAGAACCTGAAGAGGGTTAACCAACAGATTTTAAAAAATGCAACAGGCCCCCCTCCAACCCTGGTGGCTGTAACAAAAACAAGATCTGTAAAAGAAATTAACGAAGCAATTAGCCTGGGAATAAAATCAATTGGGGAAAACAGGGTTCAAGAAGCAGAAACTAAATTTCAAAAAATTTCAAAAAAAGTAGAAAAAAGATTTGTTGGACACCTTCAGTCTAACAAGATAAAGAAAGCAATAAACCTTTTTGACTCAATAGACTCGGTTGGGTCCTATGTTTTGGCACAAAAAATATCCGTTCACTGTCAAAAAAAAGGAAAAATACAAAGAATTTTAATACAAATTAATACCAGCGAAGAAAAGACAAAAAGAGGATTCCTTCTAAGTGAAAAAAAAGATATTTTAAAATGTTTTTCTTTGCCAAACCTTCAAGTTGACGGACTAATGACTATTGGCCCCCTTACCAAAGACCAAAACAAAAGAAAAAAAGCCTTTCAAAACCTTAAAGACTTTTTTAGTATAATAAACAAGGCCGTTGGCCCAGAAAAACAGGCAAGGGAGCTGTCTATGGGCATGAGCGACGACTTTCTTCTTGCAATAAAAGAAGGGTCTACAATGATAAGAATTGGAACTAATATTTTTGGAGCTAGAAAAACAAATGCTTGATCTAAAAAAATGGTTTAACTCAAAACACTATATGAGGCTTTGGAATGTAGGCCCCCCTGGCCTTCTTTTTTCTGTGGCCACAATACACGGCCTCCACCACGCGGAGCAGGCCCTTTTGTTCAAAACCTTTTCCCTTTCTTCTGGCTGGCTTTGGGGTCTAATGACGATAGTGGAACTTGATGCAATTGTTCTTTTGGTTTGGGTTTTGTTTAGTCTTCCGCCAAAAGAAAGAGGGATTAAGCTTTCTAAAAAAGGCGTTTATGGCTTTATTCGCCACCCAGTTTATACGGCCATTGTTTACCACATGCCAATTTTATATGCCCTTTCTTGGGGTTCTTTTTTAATTCTTTTTTTTCTTCCGGTTCACCACATGCTTTGGGGAAAACTCGTCGCGAGAGAAGAACAATACCTTGTTGGCATTTTTGGACAAGAATATTTAGATTATATGAACGAGGTCCCAAGGTTTGTTCCTTGGCCTAAACCGCGAAATTTTTAGCCAGTCTGAAAAAAAAGCAAAACAAAAGGACAAAGAATGAAAAAACTTTTTTTAATTTCAATTTTTATAACAGGAGCAATGATGTCTCAAGAAAAATATCCAACACAAACACCTTACGGATTTGAATACATTAAAGAATCTGGAGGGATTCAAGAATACAAAATGACAACAAACAACCTAACGGTCTTGTTAAAAGAAGACCACAGCGCACCGGTGGCAACCTTTATGGTAACCTACAATGTGGGGTCCAGAAACGAAGCAATCGGGTATACGGGGTCAACACACCTCTTGGAACACCTAATGTTTAAGGGGTCTAGAAAATTTAACACAGACAAAGAAAATTCTGTTTTTCAACTTCTGCAGTCTTTGGGGTCCAGAATGAACGCAACAACTTGGCTGGACAGAACAAACTATTATGAAACCATGCCAAGCGAACACCTTGAAACCGCGATAGAGATTGAAGCAGACAGAATGAGAAACGCCTTTATTAAAGAAGAAGATAGACAGGCCGAAATGACCGTTGTTAGAAACGAGTTTGAAAGAGGGCAAAACAACCCATTTTCAGTTTTAGACGAACACATTTGGGCTACAGCATACTTGGCCCATCCGTACCACCATTCAACCATTGGGTGGAAATCTGATATTGAAAACGTTTCCATAGAAAGGCTTAAAAAGTTTTATGACACATTTTATTGGCCAAACAACGCAACGGTTACCATGGTTGGGGATTTTGAAAAAGAAAAAGCCCTTGCCCTAGTTAAAAAACATTTTGGTAGAATTCCAAAAAGCAGAGAAGAAATTCCAGAAGTTTATACAGAAGAACCAAAACAAGAAGGACAAAGAAGAGTTTTGCTCAAAAGAGCTGGACAGCAAGGAGTTGTTGGGGTTGCCCACAAAACGCCGTCAGCAACACACGAAGACGCCCCAAACTTTTTAGTGCTATCCTCTATTCTTTCTTCTGGAAAAAACAGCAGATTTTATAAAAACATTACCGACAAAGGACTTACTACAAGCGTTTTTATTTGGGACTCTTTGTTCAGAGATCCCGGACTTTTTGCGGTTTATGCAAACCTTACTCCGGGAACTGATCACCAAAAAGTAGAAGACCTCGTCATGGCAGAATATGAAAAAATTAAAGAAGATGGCGTAACGGAAGAAGAGGTTGAAAAAGCAAAGGCACAACTTATAGCCTCTATGAAGTTCGGGCAAGACGGCTCGTTTGCTGTTGCCGGAGGACTTAATGAAGCAATTGCCAGCGGAGACTGGACCTTGTTTACGACCTACGACGAAAAACTTTCGGGAGTTACAAAAGAAACAGTCAAAGCGGTTGTGGAAAAATATTTTCTTGAAGACCTAAGCACCGTTGGACACTTTATTCCAAAAGTTAGTGGGGAACAACAAACAAAAAGAGG
>Ga0310125_10001402_pt1 | contig 12119 bp, 8 predicted proteins | sample CB11b_Tmax_Bot8__FD_203508 | JGI IMG/M metagenome (GOLD analysis project Ga0310125, IMG submission 203508) | Marine microbial communities from Western Arctic Ocean, Canada - CB11b_Tmax_Bot8 | ecosystem: Environmental > Aquatic > Marine > Oceanic | place: Canada: Western Arctic Ocean | collected... | reverse complement strand
GCTGTACAGTTCTGGGACTACTGGACGACCGAAGGGGATTCTTAGAGCGCTGCCCGAGATCAAGGTGACGGACATTGAGCCAACTGCCCCTGGGATCGGGTCGGTTTATGGATTTGACCGCGAAACGATCTATCTGTCGCCGGCCCCACTCTATCACGCAGCTCCGTTTGGGTTTACGACGGGGGTTCAGAGGCTCGGGGGTACGGTGGTGGTCATGCCACGATTTGATCCGCTTGATGCCCTCCGTTATATCGAGGAATTTGAGGTCACTCATAGTCAGTGGGTGCCAACTATGTTCGTCCGAATGCTCAAGCTCAGTGACGCCGAGCGCTCTCGGTATCAACTTGTGTCGCACCGGGTGGCGGTTCACGCAGCAGCTCCGTGTCCGGTGGATGTCAAACGTCGAATGATCGAGTGGTGGGGACCGATTCTCGAGGAGTACTACGCGGGCACGGAAGGTAACGGCTCGACGGCGATCGGAAGTAAAGAATGGCTGGAACACCCTGGTTCAGTAGGTCAGTCAAGGAGCGGCGTACTACACGTCTGTGACGATGATGGCAAAGAACTTCCGCCAGGCAAGCCTGGCGTCATCTACTTTGAGCAGCCCGTCATGTCGTTCAGTTATCACAACGCTCCGGAGAAAACCCGCGAGGCGCAGCACCCGGAGTACCCCAACTGGTCGGCGCTCGGTGACGTCGGATATCTTGATGAGGAAGGGTATTTGTATCTGACCGATCGAAAGTCGTTCATGATTATTTCAGGGGGCGTCAACATCTATCCCCAAGAAATAGAGAACGCGTTGGTTATGCACCCGAGTGTTATCGATGTCGCGGTATTTGGTGTCCCAAACGACGATTTCGGTGAGGAAGTAAAGGCGGTCATTCAACTAGCCGACGACGTGGAAGGCAACGAGTCCACCGCCGAAGATTTACTTGAATATTCGAGGGAACATCTTGCCAACTACATGGTGCCGCGTTCCATTGATTTTATTGAGGAGATGCCGCGTTTGCCGACCGGGAAGTTGTACAAACGTCTGCTGCGAGATAAATACTGGGGGAAGCGTGACTCGCGCATCGTCTGACGCCGCGAGTACGATCACGCGATCCGTGACCGCGGTGACCGAGCCTTGGCATTCGTGGATGACGTTTCGGCGAAGACAAAGGACACGGCAGTGGAATTGACATCCGCCGACATAACGCAATACGAGGAGGACGGCTATCTCGTGGTCCGAGATGCGTTGGACGCCGCGGAACTGAATCGTTTCGACAAGGCGTTTCGGACGCATCTAGAAGAATTGCATCCGAGTGAGCTGAAATATCCCGACCCTGGCCGATATACCTTGGCTAAAAGCTGCATGGCCGATCCGGATCTTGCGTTCGTTGTCGAGCATCCCAATATCGTCGAGCCAGCGAGTTGCTTATTGCAAGAAGCCCCGATCCTTACCGCATTCGTTATTTACGATAGAACGCCGGGTGGTCCAGGAATTCCTGCGCACAACGACTACAAGCGTTGGCGTCCTGTCGGGTCGTCTATGAATTGGCTGTTTACGATTGTCCCGTTGTGCGATTTTGATGAAACGCGTGGTCAGCTGTTTGTTGCGCCGGGGTCGCATCGACTCGAGCGCGTGCACCCCGGTCCAGGGCGTGCGCGGGAAGTGGCCGAAGCGGTCCGTCCTGATAACGAAGCGTTTATCGACCCGGAGCTCTGCCGTGGTGACTTGCTGATTATGAATATGCACTGTTGGCATCGCGCTGGGCCGAATCACAGCGCTGACCATCGCGTGGGTTTCTTCAATAAATATGCGGGAATTTCTTGTCCTCCAGCGACGGGCTATTACCTGTTCAATGACGATGCATTTAATGCCTTGTCGACTGCAGGCCGGCGCTATATTGCCGTGCATAGCGATCGGCCGATCTCGCGGGCGCGGATGTTATTGCAGCGAGGCGACCGATATCTATTTACAGAAGGCGAGGATGGTCTCTATTTGCCCGGCGGACCGACGTGGCGGGAAAGTGCGATCCCTGATTGGGACATCGGAAATTACATTGCGTCGGTGCATGGGCATATGCGGGATCAGGTGAGGGTTGAAACGCCCTGGGCGAGCTATGTCGGTGATTATTACGAAGACGGTGATCTTTGCCGCGTGTACGGTTACGAACTGAACGACAACGGTTTCCCAGTTGCGTACGAAGGCGAGTGGCTAGATCTCGACAACGTCCAGGAACGAGCAACCCAAGGCTATGAGCTGGAAGCAATTGCAACATGGAATCGACCGGACCTGACGCGGGGTAAAGGCGTGACACAAGCTCAGGCACGCATTGATCAATATGCGTACTGACATATACGTCGATGTCGCGACTGGGATTTCAGCATAGCGATAGACGGGCTCGGCCCTGTTAGTTCAATTGAAGAGAATGTTCTTAATGATGAAAGCGGAGAGAATCGCTTGCACAAAAAAGATCACAAAGATGCAGGCCGTGACCCATACGCGCGGGCGAATACGCTGATCCATTTGTTTGGCCTGTAGATACAGAGTCATGAAACTCTGAACCGGTAGCATAAACGCGCCGAAGGTAGCGCCGAAAATCACCAACGTGATGGGTTCCTGGTAGAACACATAAATAAGGGTGCTGATGATGGGCATCGCAACGATATAACCGCGGGTCCATTTCTTTCGCCCCGCGAGGTTTTGGCGGTCAATAAAGCCGAACGTCACCATGAGATCTGGGAAAGACCGGGATCCGGCACCAATTCCGGAGAGGGTTGTTGAGAACAGAATGCAGAATGCACCGAAGGTAAATAGCCAAAATGCCCAGGGCCCGAACGTCTTTGTGTACATACTCGAGAGCATCGCGATGGTTTCGCGCCCGGAGGGAATCTCCCCGAGTCGGTTCAAGACGCCCGCCCCCAAGAAGTAAAACGATAACGTCGCAAACGTCAGGATGATGAGCGTGACCCATACATCCGTTTGCACTACCCGTATCCATCCTTTCGCGCGTTCGAGCCATTGGGGATCATCCGGATCGCCGCCTACGTAGCTCGGATACCCCTTCTCGACACACCAGTAAGTGTAGGCGGATATTTCGCTGGCGGCGACGCCGGTGGCTCCATACATGCCAATTGCGAGCACCCAATGTTCGCTAAGACCTTCGAATCGGAGACCTTCCATAAGGTTCGCTGGCGTCGCCGCATATTCTGTCGACTGCATCAGCAAAGCGGAGACAATGGTCGCGAAGGAGAAACTCAGAACCATTGCCAGCATGACTTTTTCGAATCGGCCATAGTCACCGCTGCCCAAGATTGCCATGACGATGAGGGCCGCAATCACCGTAGCCCACGCACCGTCGACGACGGGCAGCATGAGCCCCAGCGCTTGGCCAGCGCCGCCGATAATTCCGCCGGACGTTAATATCCCGGGTACGAAGCCGATGAGACCCAGCCATATCGGCCACGAAATAGGACCGTTAGGTCCGGGGATTTTCCCAGGCACTCGATTGAGAGCCCGAAGATAGGTATCACCGCTGGTGACAACGTAGCGGGCGAGCTCCGCTTGTATCAGCGATTTAACCCAGCAAGAGAATAAAACCCACCACAAAAGCGTGAATCCCGCGGCGGCGCCCAGGCCAGCTGTCAACAGGATCTCGCCTGATCCCACGATTGAGCCGGAGACGACAATCCCAGGCCCCAAATTTTTCAGTCTGCCGGCCCAGGTGGTCGGCGGCTGTCTGGTCGCCCCTGGTTCAATGGTATAAGGATCGTCGCTCATGGTCCGAGCATAACGCGATGTGCCGTGCAGCATGAATGGCGCACGGTGCCCTTAATTACCTCGTGGGTAATCGAACGGTGCGTTGCGGCTGGTGTGAGTTGCATTCGCATTCTAGACTGCCGTCTATGCAAGCGGTCACTGATTTAAGAGTCGTTGCCGATTATGACCCCGCCGGCGATCAACCCGAGGCGATTGCCGGCCTACTTGAAGGGCTCGACAGTGGGCTCGCGCAACAGACGTTACTTGGCGTTACCGGTTCGGGGAAAACGTTCACAATCGCGAACGTCATCGAGAATGTCCAACGCCCAACCTTAGTCCTAGCGCCAAACAAGACACTTGCGGCACAGCTCTACGGAGAATTTCGAGAGTTTTTCCCTGAGAACGCGGTGGAGTATTTCGTCTCGTATTACGATTACTACCAACCCGAAGCTTATGTGCCTTCCTCTGATACTTATATCGAGAAGGATGCTTCCATCAACGCGCATATCGAACGGATGCGCCTATCGGCGACGAAAGCAATCCTTGAACGTCGAGACACAGTCATTGTTGCGTCTGTTTCCGCCATCTATGGACTGGGAGACCCACAATCATACTTACAGATGGTTTTGCACTTGGATCGTGGCGATCGGATTGATCAGCGATACGTCCTAATGCGATTGGCCGAGCTGCAATACACCCGCAATGATATGGCGTTTGAGCGGGGCACCTATCGCGTACGAGGCGACGTCATCGATATCTTTCCAGCCGAATCAGAACGCGAAGGGGTTCGGATCGAACTCCTCGACGATGAGATCGAAAACCTTTCGACGTTCGATCCACTGACGGGAGAAGTTTCGAATCGTGTACCTCGTTATACAGTCTTTCCTAAAACGCATTACGTTACGCCGCGCGAAAAAATCCTGAGCGTTTTAGACGAAATCAACGAGGAACTAAAAGAGCGACTCGCACTACTTAAGTCGAACGACAAACTCGTGGAAGCGCAACGTCTGGAACAGCGGACTCGTTTTGATCTCGAAATGATTAAAGAGCTGGGCTATTGCAGTGGTATCGAGAATTACTCTCGCTATCTGTCTGGGCGAAAGGAGGGCGAACCGCCACCGACGCTGTTTGATTACCTCCCGGCGGATGCGCTTCTCATTATTGATGAGTCTCACGTGACCGTGCCTCAGCTTGGAGGTATGTACAAGGGCGACCGCTCGCGGAAGGAAACACTGGTGGAATACGGCTTTCGATTGCCGTCAGCGCTCGACAACCGGCCCTTACGGTTTGATGAATGGGAAGGACTCGCACCACAAATGATCTTTGTTTCGGCGACGCCGGGACCCTATGAGGCTGAACATGCCGGTAGCGTCGTTGAACAAGTAGTTCGGCCGACGGGACTTGTGGATCCGCAGATTTCGGTACGGCCGGCTACATCGCAGGTTGATGATCTCTTCGAGGAAATTCGTATCACCGTCGATGTTGGTGAGCGCGTGCTCGTTACAACCTTAACGAAGCGGATGGCAGAGGATTTAACCGAATACTTGGACGAACACGGTGTTCGAGTCAGATATTTGCACTCGGACATCGAGACCGTCGAACGGATGGAGATTATCCGCGATTTGAGACTCGGCGAGTTCGATGTTTTGGTCGGTATCAATCTCCTACGAGAAGGATTGGATATGCCCGAAGTTTCGCTGGTAGCCATTCTCGATGCGGACAAAGAAGGTTTCTTACGTTCAGAACGCTCGCTGATCCAAACCATCGGTCGTGCGGCACGGAATGTAAACGGGCGAGCGATCCTCTATGCCGACAAGGTTACGGGCTCTATGGAGCGAGCGATTGCGGAGACGGATCGACGGCGAACCAAACAGCAGATCTTTAATAAGGAACACGACATTACTCCGAAGACGGTCGAGAAGGGCGTGACCGATGTCATGGAAGGGGCGCGATCGCAGTCGGGTGGTCGCGGAAAATCTCGTCGTTTTGAACGGACCGCGCCTAACAGGACTCATGCGGTCCCGGATGATCCGAAGGCGCTCGGGAAGCTTCTTAAGAAACTTGAAAAAGAGATGTTGGAAAGTGCGCGCAATTTGGAATTCGAAGAAGCTGCGGCTCTTCGTGACGAGATCGAAGATATTCGCGTGCAGCGATTCCTATGAAGTTGGGTCCAACGCGTGTTGTATCGACCGCGAGGCTCTGCTAAACACGATCTATGCGGATTCGTAAGGCAGCGGCGAGTATTAGCGCGGACATCGATGGGGTCGATCTCGCCGATCTCGACAGCACCGAGTTTCGGGATATTTATGGTGCGTGGCTGGAATCTTCCGTTCTAAGGTTTCGAGACCAGGAGCTCACGAAAGATGAACTGCAGGGGTTTAGCGAACGTTTTGGGCCGCTGGAATACGCACCCATGGGTAACATCACAGCAGAGCAGCGTGCAAGTGTTCCGAATCCTTTTGTGACCAACATCTCGAATATTATCGAGGACGGTCGTCCGATCGGGGGCCTCGGGTCAGGGGAGGCAAACTGGCACACGGATATGTCCTACATCGAACGTCCACCGACCGCGAGTATTCTGATGGCGGTCGAGGTGCCTGAGGTAGGCGGTGATACGGAGTACTGTGATATGCACGCGGCGTTTGAATCGCTTCCTACCGGATTAAGTGATCGTGCGCGCACATTGTCCATTAAGCACGACGCTGCTCACGACAGCGTTGGTAACTTACGGCGAGGGTTTGATCATGCGGTATCCCCCGTGGATGCACCGGGGTGTGTCCATCCGATGGTGCGGAGGCACGAAGAAACGGGTCGCGATGCGCTCTTCTTGGGCCGACGACAAGACGCGTACATACCGCAAATGGACTTGGATAAAAGCGAAGCGTTGCTGGACGAGATTTGGGACTATGTTGCGCTCGAGGGGCATTCCTGGGTTCAGCAATGGCAGAAAGGCGATGTGGTGATGTGGGACAACCGGTCGGTGATGCATCGGCGCATGTCGTTCCGCGCATCAAGTCGACGGCTGATGCATCGCACCCAAGTTCGCCCTGTACTTTAGATTGGATTAAGTCGCACTTTAGTTTCGGCGCGTCGATCGCCGGTACGAGCAGCGAGTAGTCGATGAGTGAAGCTCGATTTCAGGTCAATCTCCCGGGTGATCCCGATGTCGAAGATACGCCACGGATTACAGGACGACGGATTCTAGAACTGGCTGCCAAGACCTGGCCTTTTCTTCGTCCTCTGAAGATGCACCTGATCTTCTACCTCATTTTGATCGGATTGTCGGGGTTAGTAGGGACCGTCGCATACACTCAAGGGTTAGACCTCTTGTCGAACAAGGTGTTGGTGGGGGAGGAAAAGTTATTGCCCCTACAAGCGTCACTATTGTGGCTCGACGACTCGTTCGGAGATGCGGGTGCAGGGCTGGAAGTTCCCACGGACGAGCAGCGAAAAATTGTTCTTGATCGGTTGCTCATCTGGATGGCGATACTGCTGGTTGTCGGTATCGGTTCCTTTATTGCAATTTGGTACTGGGGCACTTGGATTTGGCATAGCGTAAACCAATCCTTGCGCGTCGCGATGGTGGAACGTTCGCAACACCTTTCGCTTCGCCACCACAGCGATACGCGAGTTGGAGACACGGTGTTTCGTGTCTACCAGGACAGTGCGCAAATTATCAATCTGATACAGGAGGGACTGATCGGTCCAATGGGTCTGTTATTTGGACTCATTTGGGCCATCGTGCTGATCGTGTTGCTCGCCCCCAGTCTTTTGCTCGCGTTGTTGATCGTGGTGGTACCAACGGTCTGGTTGACGATCGCTTTTACCCCGAGGATTCGACGCAGAGCGCTAGCTAATCGCGTGGCCAATAGTGATCTCACGTCGCGACTACAAGAAACTTTCGTGGCAGCGAAGATTATCAAGGCGAATCGGGCTGAAGATGGAGCATTGCAACGTTTCGACAAGGATTCGCATCGGGCGCTCGATGCGGCGTTTAGAGTTCGATTGGAGATGATCGTTTTGAGTTTGCTCGTGATGATGATGGGCGGACTCTGTGTGATCTCGACCGAGTACGTCATGGCCTCGTGGTCCAACGAGCGTTTGGGCCTGAATGTCCCCGCCGTCATGGCTTTTTTGGTCCCGTTTGTTGCCTGGAACCTTGGAGCGTTTCAATTCGGGCGTGATCAGACGGGAGGTGCTATCGGGCAAGGCTACGGTGCGGTGCGAATGTGGAGCCAGCTGCAGGATCTCTTCATCGCGTTGGAACGAGCCTTTTTTATTCTTGACCTTGAGCCTGAAGTGGAAAGCCCGGATAACCCGGAACCTTTTCCTGTGGAAGTCGAGCGGCTTGAGTGGCGCGGGGTCGATTTTGCGTATGAACCAAGTCACCCCGTATTGGCGTCGCTTGATTTGGTTGCCGACGTCGGCACCATCACGGCGATTGTTGGTGCGACTGGGTCAGGGAAGTCGACGCTCATGTCGATGCTATTGCGGTTGTACGATCCGGATCAGGGCGCTGTCTCGATTAATGGGGTTGATCTCAAGCGGTTAAGCGTTGAAGACGTTCGAGCTAACACCGCTATCGCGCTGCAAAAAAATGTTCTGTTCACGGGCAGCGTTGCCGACAACATTGGATATGCAATACCAAACATAGATCGCGACCGGATCGTGGAAGCGGCCAAGATTGCCTGCGCCGACGAGTTTATCGATGAGCTTGACCGAGGATACGACACGGAGCTCGGCGAGCGTGGAGTTAAGTTGTCGACCGGTCAACGACAGCGCTTATCGATCGCTAGGGCAGTGGTTCGTGATACGCCTATTTTGATTCTAGATGAACCCACGGCTTCGCTGGACGCCGTCAACGAAAAGCGCGTGCTTGCGAACCTTGAGTTATGGGGAAGTCAGCGGGTGGTATTCGTGATCACCCATCGGCTGTCGACTATTCGAGAGGCCGACACCATCGCTTTTCTTGAGGACGGTCGCATCGCGGAACTTGGAAGCCATGACGAATTGATGAGTCGAGAAGATGGGCGCTACCGGCGTTTCGTGCGGGCAGAGACGTCGGGTCTCGCGGAGGCAATGAGGGATGAGTGACGGATCGGATCCGTATACGCCTCGCCGCGGCGAGGGCTTGCTTGAATCAATTTTCGGTAAGGGAGGGCGTGCTCAGTACGACGACCAAGTCGACATCGATACCGAACTCACCAACAAAGAAACGTTCTTCTTGGTGGGGCGTGCTGTCGGGTTGTTGAAGCCAGTTAAGGAATTATTTTTCGCGAAGTTTCTGTTGTCGACGGGGATGTGGGTACCTGGTCTTTTATTACCCTGGATCGCGAAAATCATTGTCGATCACGTTGTTGGTGGAAAAGCGCTCGACGATGTTGAACTACGTTATCCACCGTTCATGGATCCGATTTTGCTGTCTCTCCAGGGTTTGAGTCCGATGCAAATCATGATGGTCTTGAGCATCCTATATGTCGGGTTGTTGTTTTTTATTGGGACGCGAGCGGGTGGTACCGGTGCTTATTTATACGAGGGCTCCGATGCTGCTACGCAAGCCGAGAATCAGATTAGTGGTGGTGGGAGTGAAGCCGGCGGACTATGGGGGCTCCTTGAATATTGGGTGAACGTGCGGTTGACCCAGCGCATGGTCAATTTTCTTCGAACCGACTTGTTTGAAGGTCTTACCAGGCTTTCGTTGACCACCTTGCAAGATCAGCGGATTGGAGATTCCATGTACCGGGTGCTCTATGACGCGCCGATGGTGCCGGAAGTGGTGTATCAACTGACGCTTCGGCCATTGGCAATATTGATTGCCGCACTTATTCAGATTTATCTCATCGAATACACGTATGGGGATATTTCGCCAGAACTTGTCTGGCTTGCTTGGTCTATTTTCCCGATTGCTATCGCCATTACCTTCCCGTTTTCGGGGTTGGTGCGTCGCACCAATCAAACGAAAAGAGCGGCGGGATCGTCGACGACAAGCAGCATGGAAGAAAGCATGGATAGCATCACTGCTGTGCAGAGTCTGGGGGGCATGGAACGTGAAAAAGAACGCTTCGCGGAGCGAAGCGAAGAATCTTTTTTGCGAGAACGCTACGCGATTGTCGTTTGGGCGATCGTTATTGCATTAGGCGGTATCACGTTGACGTCGATGTTGATCTTTTGGGGTCGCGGCATCGCCCACGACGTAATCGGTGGACTTCTAACCCCGGGTGACTTCTTCGCACTTATCGGAATTCTCGTGGCCATATTTTATGCAGCAGGAGAGCTTGGCGATACGTGGATATTTGTGCAGGAACCTGCGGCCGCCCTTAGACGCGTCTTTTTCTTCATAGACCAAGAGCGGGACGAGGATGCGCATGGCGAGGAAGAGCTTGGGACGTTAAGTGAAGGTGTTACTTTCGAAAACCTCAGTTACGAATACCCCGACGGATCCGTCGCGCTGAAAGAAATCGACCTCGAGTTGCCGACCAATTCATTCGTGGCCATCGTTGGCCCAACCGGGGCGGGTAAGACGAGTCTCGCTTATATGATCCCGGCGCTACTTAGGCCAACGAGCGGCAGAGTTCTTATTGACAGTCTCGATGTAACACGCGTTGACTTAGATTCACTCAGGCGTCAAGTCACGTACGTGTTTCAAGAACATCTGCTGTTGTCGGAAAGTATTCGGGACAATCTAGGTATTGCCAATCCCGATGCGACGGAGAGCGAGTTACTAGAGGCGTTGCGGACAGCGGGATGTATGGATTTTATCGCTTCGATGCCTGACGGGATTGATACCGTGTTGGGCCGCTCAGGCGAAACGTTGTCTGTAGGTCAGCAGCAGCGGCTGAGTATCGCCCGCGGACTCATCCGAAATTCCCAAATTTTGATATTGGATGAACCGACAGCGGCCCTTGATCCTGTTGCGGAAAATCGTTTGGTTGAAGCGTTAACAGAGATTTCAAAAGATCGATTGGTGATTGTCATCGCCCACCGTCTTTCGACGATTCGTCGGGCTAATCGAATTGTCTTCATGGATCAGGGCAGGGTGCTCGAAGTGGGCAGCCACGACGCGTTGATGCGCGATAACGAGAGTCAATATCGACGTTACGCGATGTTGCAGGGCGTCGACTCTCCGGCGGGGCGATAAACGCGCGGTGTATGATTCCGTCTGGGTATACGATCCGGTGGACGATCAAGTAGAGCGGATTGAGACGCAAATTAATGGAGCGAGGCCTGAGGTCTTTGTGTACCAATTGTTGCCGGCGGATCGCAAACGAACCGCCGACGACAATCTTGGTAGGCGCGATTGGAATCGAACCAACGACCTCTGCCATGTCAAGGCAACGCTCTAACCAACTGAGCTACGCGCCTTTGCGTCCCGCCACTCGCGGCGGGTGGCAAACCCTAACACTGCGATTCGTAACGAATCAACGAAGTTAGACTGTTCCCCTATACGGGCCACATTTTATTCTTTGATGACAAGGACTTAAGGTTGTTTTGTCATACGTCGGGTCGTACACTCGGCGCGCTTTTTTGTCGGAAAAGTGAGCATCTTTTGTTACTGTTTCGTCCGGGGGAAACTTGGACGAGAAGTTACATCGGCTAAGATCAACGTAAGGGTTTATATGGAGAGAATGTCCAATTAAAAAATCAGGAATGAACGCGCAACGCGAACGCGCAGTGTTGAACGAAGATATTCAGGGTACGCAGCTGCGATTAATCGGCGCCGACGGTAGTCAAGTCGGTATTGTGAGTCGGGTGGATGCACTCGATGAGGCGCAAAAAGCTGGGCTTGATCTGGTGTTGATTGCACCTGAGGCAGAGCCCCCGGTCGTGAAGGTAATGGATTATGGAAAGCACCTTTTCGACCTCAAGAAAGAGAAGGCCGCCCAAAGAAAGAAGCAGAAGCAAACCCAAGTTAAGGAACAGAAGTTTCGGCCCGGAACAGAAGAGGCCGACTACCAGATAAAATTGCGCAACCTGATTCGTTTTTTAGAGGACGGTGACAAAGCGAAAGTCACGCTACGTTTTCGGGGGCGCGAAATGGCGCATCCTGAAATCGGAATGAAACTGATGGAGAGGGTCGAAGAAGACCTAGAGCCTATGGCCACAATCGAAGCTAGCCCAAAGTTTGAAGGCCGGCAGGTGACGATGGTTTTGGCTCCTCGTAAAAAGAAAAGATAACAAGAAGATGCGGCGCGCTTGTCGTTAGCTCACAAGTCGCGCAAACGTGCTAACAGGGGTTTCGTTTGACGAAACTTGTAATGCGATGAGGCGTTAGGGAGCAGCTATGCCAAAAATGAAAACTAATCGAGGTGCGGCCAAACGATTCCGCCGGACCGCTAAAGGCTTCAAGCATAAGCGGACAGGTAAGAACCACTTG
>Ga0310125_10001400_pt1 | contig 12136 bp, 12 predicted proteins | sample CB11b_Tmax_Bot8__FD_203508 | JGI IMG/M metagenome (GOLD analysis project Ga0310125, IMG submission 203508) | Marine microbial communities from Western Arctic Ocean, Canada - CB11b_Tmax_Bot8 | ecosystem: Environmental > Aquatic > Marine > Oceanic | place: Canada: Western Arctic Ocean | collected... | reverse complement strand
CGCGAAGCCCTGGAAGTCGCGGAATCGGCCCGCGAATCGAACTGGAACTATCCCACGTTCGTGGGGCAGCTCTTCCTGGGGAAGTTGCCCTGGGATATCATTTATCCCTACCCCGCTCAACCCGACGATGAGCGGGCCAAGGGGGAGGTCTTCCTGGATCAACTCGAGGCGTTTTTAAAGGACAAGGTAGACGCCGACCAGATCCACCGGGAGGGGGAGATCCCCGACGAAGTCCTGGAAGGGCTGGCCCGGATCGGCGCCATGGGGATCAAGATCCCCACCGAGTATGGCGGCTTGGGCTTGTCCCAGGCCGACTATTGCCGCGCTGCCATCCTGTTCGGCAGCCACTGCGGGAACATTTCGGCGCTTCTTTCCGCGCACCAGTCCATCGGGGTCCCCCAGCCCCTGCTGATGTTCGGGACCGAGGCCCAGAAGAAGAAATACCTGCCTCGCGTCGCCACGGGGGAGATCTCGGCCTTTGCCCTCACCGAAGATAGCGCCGGTTCTGATCCGGCGAAGATGGAAACCACCGCGGAACCGACGGAGGACGGCGAGCATTTCATCCTCAACGGGGAGAAGCTGTGGTGCACCAATGGGGTGAAGGCCGGCGCGCTGGTCGTCATGTCCCGGACGCCCTCCAAGATGGTGAAAGGGAAAGAGCGCCGGCAGATTACGGCCTTTATCGTGGAGACAGACTGGCCGGGGGTCACGGTGGAGCGGCGTTGTTATTTCATGGGGCTGAAGGCGCTGTACAACGGCGTGATGAAGTTCGAAAACGTCAAGGTCCCCCGCGAGAACATCATTCTGGCTGAGGGCAAGGGGTTGCGCGTGGCGCTGAGCACCCTCAACACGGGGCGTCTCTCGTTGCCCGCCATTTGCACCGGCACCTCCAAGGCGTGCCTCAAGATCGCCCGCGACTGGTCCAACGAGCGCGAACAGTGGGGCGCCAAGATCGGGCGGCATGCCGCCATCGCGGACAAGATCGCCAAGATGGCCGCCTACACCTTTGCCATGGAGTCGATGACCCAGTTGTCCGCGGCGCTGGTGGACGAGAAGAAAACGGACATCCGGCTCGAGGCGGCGGTGTGCAAGATGTTCGCCACCGAGGAGGGGTGGCGCATACTCGACGAGACGATGCAGATCCGCGGCGGACGCGGCTACGAAACGTCGGACTCCCTTCGCGCGCGCGGCGAGCGGCCGGTCCCGATCGAGCGGATGATGCGTGATTCACGCATCAACCTCATTTTCGAAGGCTCCAGCGAAATCATGCGATTGTTCATTGCCCGCGAGGCGCTGGACCCTCATCTCAAACTCGGCGGTGCGGCCATGAACGGCAAGCTCCCGACGTCCACCCGGATCCAGGCGGGCCTGAGGGCAGCCCGATTTTACGCGCTATGGTATCCGCGGCTCTGGTTTCCGCGGAGTATGCGGGCCACCCGGTCTATGGATCCCCTGTTGCGGAGGCATGCCCGCCATGCGCAACGCACCAGCCGGAAGCTGGCCCGGTCCTTATTCCACGCGATGGTGCGACATGGTGCCTCCCTGGAGGCAAAGCAGATCCTGCTCAAGCGCCTGGTTGACATTGGCGCCGACATCTTTGCCATGGCGGCCAGTTGCAGCCGCGCGCAGATGATGCTCGAACGCGGGGACTCGCGGGACGCGATCTTGCCCACCATCGACTTCTTCTGCCGCGAGGCCCGGCACCGCATCGCGGACAACTTCAAGGGCATCGGGCGGAACAACGACGGCAAAGGATACTCGCTCGCCGAACAGGTGCTCGACGGGAATTGCACCTGGCTGGAAGAAGGGATCGTCCCGCAGTCGTATTACGATACGGAGTAGGCCCGGGCTAGTCGTCGCCGAAGATCTCTTTGCGGAGCGCCGCCTCTCGTTCGGCCTGTTTTGAGGCCGACCTTCCCCGGCGGTATTTCCGGGCCTGCCGGCTGGACGTGCCGGAAGGCGGTTTCTTGAGTTCATCCTGCAGTCTCTGCAGTCTGGCTTCCAGCCGGGCTTGCTTTTCACTTGCCGCATTGACCTCGGAGCGTGCGGTGTTCAAGTGTTCGGAGACATTTACTCCGGGATATTTCCGGTTGAAATCTCGCCAGAAGACCAGTCGCGCTCCGGCCGGCTTTTTGGCGAAGGATTCATTGGCCAGCACGCGTTCAAGTTCGGCCTTGCCCGCTTCCGTCCGCTTTTGCCGCGTCACGGCTTGTTGCTCCAGCCGCTGTGCTTTCACCTTCTCGCGCTCCGCCACGCGTTCGTCGAATTCCTGCTGGGTGACCATGGTGCTGGATTCTACCTTGCCGTCCTTCAGTTCGACTTCGCCCAGCGGGTAGTAAAGAATCTCGGTGGAACCGCCGCTCAAGGAGCCGGAGGGTTCGCCCAGGGCATCGATCACCACTTCGCGGCGGTTCGTTTGTCAAGGTTCTCAGCCCGGTTTGGAATGGGGTTTACGCCGTCCAAACCGTTCCTTCATCACCTGGATGGGTTCCGGTTCGCCGATGATGGTGAGGCGATCGCCCTCATTGATCACCGTCGTGGTGTGGGGTACAAAGGTGAACTCACCGCGCTGCACCATGACCACGCGGCAATCCTTCTCCAGTTTCAGGCCGGCAACCGGAACCCCGATGAGCTTGCGGTGCGGCGGCTCGGCCTTCACCGATACAAACCGTTCGGTGCGCAGGAGCAATTCTTTCAGGAGTTGTTCGTTCCCGGCTTGAAGCCACAGCGGAAGAAATCCGTCGTCGTCTACGCGTTCTGCGATCTGGGCCAGGATCCGGAGGTGTTGCCGGGGTTTAGCCTCCGGGCTGATGAAGAAGAAGGCGGCCTGGACGGGTGGACCCACGGGTTGCTCGCGCCCCTTGGCGACGGGAATGTCGATCCGCAAGCCGTGGTGGGCACGGACTAACACCATCTCCGGATTTTCCAGGCCGGGCATGATGATGTGGGGGAGGGCGGCGCCGTGGGAGACCGGGGTCATGCCGATGCGGGTGCCGCGCAAGAAACCGCCCAGGATTTCTTCCGCGCCGGCCGGCACCCGCTCGGCCAGCAGAGTAGAAACTCGGCGCGCGATCGATTCGAATTCCACGGCATTGATTTCGTCGATGACGTACGCACGGGCGACGATCTCGTCGAACGGATCTTCACTGCGCAGCCCTTTCTCTTTGAGGATGCCGCGCAGCTCGGTGTCGAGTCCCTCGAAACGGTGCCGGCCCAGGCGTTCGAAAACATGGAGGACGGCTCCTCGGCGCTCCACGCGGCCGTGGGCATACCACACATACCAGGCCACGCTTGCGATAATCAGACCGATCGTGAACAGCACGGGAAGCCAACCCATCGCCACGATTAGTCCGAACGGCAGCACGATGCCGGCGATCTGCATCCCAGGATAGAGGGGCGAACGGAAGATCGGATCATAGGCGTCGAGCCGGCTCTCTCGCATGACGATGACGGCGAGGCAGTTCAACGAAAACAGGAGGAGTTGAAACGCGCTGGCCAGTTTTGCGATCTTGATGGGCTCAAAGAAGATGAGGAAGGCCAGGATCAAGCCTACGGTAACGAAGACGCCGTTGGAGGGGACATTATTTCCGTTCAACTTGCCGAAGAACTGCGGCACCATGCGGTCGCGACTCATGGCCAGCGGATAGCGCGATGCGCTGAGAATGGCGGCGTTGGCCACCGAGGAGAAGGCCAGGAGTGCGGCAATCACCATCAATCCCTTCCCCACGTCACCGGCCAGGACGAATGCGGCGGTAGCCGCCGGCGTCATGTCGCCCACCAGGTCGTCCGTCGGGATCACGCCGACCATCACGGTGGTGCCCACGACATAGACGAGCAAGGCGGTGACCAGGCTGAGGAAGACACCGAGGGGCAGGTTGCGTCCGGGATCCTTGATCTCCTCGGAGATGCTGGCCACGTTGGTGATGCCGACGTAACTGATGTAGACCATGCCGGCGGTGGCGAACAAGGATCCTCCGCCAGTACGAAAGAAATCGGCAAACGCCTCACCGCGGACGTGAAAGATCCCGCCCATGAACCAGGTCAGAAGCAAAAGCAGACCGAAGACCATCGTCGTTTGAAATCGTCCGGCGCGGCGCGCCCCCCGAAGGTTGACAGCGGCGAACAAGAGGGCGCACGCGATGGCCAGGTAGAACAGATCCAGGTTGGGCAAAAAGAGGTTGATATAGGCCCCCATGCCGATGAGGGCAAAGGCGGCCTTGAGGGCCAGGGCCAACCAGGTCCCCAGTCCGCTGATCGTGCCCATCAGGGGCCCGAGGCTGCGGTCGATGAAATAATAGATGCCGCCCGCCCGCGGCATGGCGGTGGCCAATTCAATGTTGCTGAAGATGGCCGGGACGAGCGGCACGGCGGCGATAACATAGGCCAGGGGGAGCGCCGGTCCGGCCCCCTCAGCTGCCAGGCCGGGCAGGAGGAAAAAACCGGCGCTCAAGGTCGTGCCTGTGGCCAGGGCATACACGTCGAGCAGTCCGAGTTCCTTTTTCAGACGTTCAGATTTTTTCAGGATGGCCATGGATACCAGTCAGGGGAAACGCGCCCCTGCGTCGGCAAGGTGCCCGGCTTGCGGTAATCCGTCGAGAGAAATGTTTAGGGCTATTTTTCCAGCGGATTCGGGTCGGAAACGGAAGAAGGGAGATGGTTTCCAACGGATTCGGGTCGGCAGCGGAAGAAGAGGGATGACTACCAACGGATTCGAGGCGGCAACGGAAGAAGAGGGAAGATTACCAACGGATTCGGGCCGGCAACGGATGCGAATATCTGTTGCCGCCCCGAATCCGTTGGCACTCCTCTGCGACGTTTCTCTTCGAGACAATCTACTTCTCAGCGATCAAGTAACCGAACCAGGCCTCCATGCCTTCGTATTCGATGCGCCGCCGGAAAACGCCGTCGGTATCGTCGGCATCGTCGTCCCAGCCCTCCAGGTAGACTTCGACATTCTTGTAGCCCGCTTCGTGGAGCAGATCGCGAAGTTCGGGGACGGTCCACAAGCGCCACTCATACGTGAAGGCATTCTTTATTTGCGTGCCGTCGCGAAACTTGAAGTGGATGTGGCATCGAATGTCATGCGTGAGCGTGTTGTAGTAGGCTTGGTCCCAGATGTAGGTGAATGTCTCCAGCGGCCTTCCGTCCGGCATGGCGCCGTCGCGGATTTTTCGCTTGTCCTTGATCACCGAGTGACCTTCCTCGCCGCCGAATTCGTCGATGAGCAGGACGCCGTCGGGCGCCAGATCTCCGTACGTTTTTCGGAAGTAATTCAGGAGCGATGCGCGCTCCTTGAAGATGTTGAAGGAGAAGTTAAAGGCGCCGATCAGGTCGACCGGCGGTGTCCGCACGGTCATGACATCTTCGCAGAGAAGATGGACCCGCGAAGCCGCCGCCGCGCTCAACCGCGACAGGTGGTGGGTCCGGCCCCAATCCAGAGTGGGCGCATGGAGGTCCACGCCCCATGACTCATTGTCCTTGCCGCGACGCGCCCAATCGCAGGAAAGGATGGCGGTCCCGCAAAAATCCTCCCGGAACCGGCGCAGCCTCCTGCCGCGCCGCCGCTTGAACTGCCGCTCCATAAAATCGAGCTGACCTTCCACGCCCTGCACGGAGCTTGTGTAGAGAATGTGGGTATCCGCAGTCCGTGCGGTGAGCTTGACTTTTTTCTTCGCCATCGCGTCCTTTCGATTTTTCTAGGCCGAATCCTTGTTTTGCTCTGGTGCAGGCCGCAAGGGGATGGGTTATACAACGCCGGGCGGTTTGGATTCCAGCGAAGAGAGGGAGACGGACTGATGGCCGGCCGCTCCGGAAGTTCAGAGGGTCTCGCCCACCCCGACGTACTGGGCGGAGAAGGTTTGCCACATGGCGAGGTCGCCCAGCTCGGGAGGTTCTTCCACGTCGTAGACCTCGTTGCCTACGATTTCCTCGGAATGGGTGTCCCAGATCATTACGCTGACTTTCCCGAGGCTGCGTTCATCCGGCTCCGTGTCCACGGCCAGGTAGCGCGGCACCCCGGCCTTGTCGCCCGCCTTCAACTGGGCCTGTGCCGCCTTGGCGCGGGCCTCGGCGACCTGGCGCTGTTCGTCCGTGGCGGGGTGGGTGGCGAGGATCTTGATGACGGCGGGCAGCCGGGAGAGCATAATCCCGGTCCCTTCCTGGCCGGGGGTGCCTTCGATCTTTCGAATCGTTTTCGGGGAGAGGCAACCCGCCAGGCCCAGCGCCACACCGGTGGCGCCTATTGCAATCGTACCACGTGACACCCCGATCTGCTCCGTTCACGTACATGCACGCCGGCCGTTGTGCCGGCCGTTGTGCCGGCCGGAGTGCGTGCAGTGGTTTTCGTTTAGAAACTGTGGCTTACCCCGATACCGTAATAGAAACTGAGATCACTGGTATTGCCGTTTTGGATGGCTGCCATGCTCATGGCAATGCCGGCCGCGCGCCACTGCAGCCCCAACGAGTAGGGAATGTGACGTGCCACGTCGCGGTCTCTCGACGTAATCTCACTGACCGCATACACACGCAGCGGCAACTGCAATTCGCCCCCAAGGTAGCCGGCAAACGTGTCGTCGTTCGGCACGTCCGGGTGAAACCACTTTTGCCGCACGCCGGCATGGAGGCCCACAGCCCGCAGGGGACAATCCTCATGAATAGGCACACGTTTGTAGGCGGCGGTAAAGATCGTGTAGTGGGTGAGGGGCTTGTCCCCCAGCCGGGAATACCCGCCCGCGGAAATCTGGGGAAGTGTCCCGTCGTCCTTCCGGATCCGGTAGGTTGCGTAGGGTCCGACGGATTCGGCATGCCCTCCATCCCCTTTGAAATCGAGGAACGTGGCAATGGCGCCGAACTCGAAGTCGTCCGTCGACCCGAAACTGCCCAGGGCGCCGTGACCCACCACGTCAGAGCGGTTATCGGGGAAGAAGACGCAATACTGGGCGGTGTATGCGTTCTTCGGCAACGTGGCTGAGGTCGGGTTGATAAAGAGCCCGGATGGGCCTTCGAGGGTGATCAGCCCCCGGCCACCTTCGTAGCCGCTTCCCGCATCCCCGTCTTCTCCGTGCGCGTTCCAACCCCAACCGACGAGGAGGAGACCGGACACGGCATGAACCAGCACCTTGTATTGGATATGTAATGGCTTCATGCTTCGGGACGCTACCACTTTCCTTCTGAGGGGAAAAGCGTATTCTTAACCTTAAATTAAGTCCCATTTTGGAGAGCGCGATGCGGCTACAGTGGATCGTTGGGTTGGTGTATGCCTTGGGCACGTGGGGATTCCCCGCTCCGGCGTCCCAGGCCGGGGAGGCGGCGGCCGGGGCTGAAGCCCTCGCGGAGACCGCGGCCTCCTTTGACCGCCAGGAAGCGTGGGCGCAGGCCGTCGAGGCCTACCTGAAGGCCATGGCGGCCGCACCGGACAGCGATATCGCCTCCGATGCGCGCCGGAAGATTGAATCCATCGTCGGCGTCCTGCGTGAGCCGCGGAATGTCCTTCCCGACGAACTGTTTTCCGATCTGCAGCCCCAGCTCGAGGCCGCGTCGAAGGCACGAATCTTTCCGGCGGCGATGCTGCTGGGGGAGGGGCGGGGTCATCCCCTGGTGACCATGAGTGCCTACATCGACCTGAACCCGGTGCGGGCGGGAATCGTGGAGGATCCCAGGGAATACCGCTGGTGCGGATACGGCGAGGCACTGGGTGGCGAAAAGTTAGCGCGCAAGGGGTTGGGGGTGGTGACGAAGAGTTTCGGTCCCGGCGGCGATTGGCGGGTGGTGAGCAGGATCTACCGGCGGGTGCTCTTCGGCGCGGGGGAGGAATCGGGACTCGACGAGCATGGCCCGCCACTGCAGAAGGGGTTTTCGAAGAAGAACGTTGCGAAGGTACTGGCGAAGAACGGTGAATTGAGCCAGTTCGAGTTGCTGCGGTGCCAGGTGAGGTATTTCTCTGACGGGGTTGTTCTAGGCAGCAGGGGATTTGTGAACGAGGTGTTTGAGGCGCATCGAGGGAAGGCCTTTCACACGAAACGCAAGGAGGGCGTGCGGGCCATGAAGGGCGGAGACTGGGCCGGCCTCTGCACCGCACGGGACCTGCGTCAAGGGCCCATTCAAGTGGGCGAATAGACAACTCCCGCGCCGCCCCAGCCAGTCGGGCATCCCGGGAGCGATCCGGGCAACAAATCTGAATTGCGCCAACGCTATCAAGACCGTCCCGTTCCCCGCCTACCCGGGAATAGCGCGAGCTGTTCGTCCTCCCCCTCGAGGAGTCGGTGCGGATAGTCCCGCCAACTCCCGCACCATGTCCCAAGCCCACATCGCTCGACATCGGTTGCGCCGTTTCGCGTCAATCCAATAAAATAAAAGGCATGTCCCTTATATGAGACTCGTGCGTGAAATCCCCGGCAAGTCCCCTACCCGGAATCAGGCGGGCCGGCCTACTGGGGGTCCTGCGGGGCAAACCGGTCCAGGAACGCCGCCGGATCCATGGGCTTTTTCTCCGCGTTCCAGACTTCGAAATGGAGATGGGGGCTCACGGCCATCCACTTGCGCGCGTCGGCGATACGGCTGGTGGCGCCCATGGTGCCGAGCCGGCGGCCGGCTTGCACCACGGCGCCTTCCTTCACCGACACATCGGCCAGGTGTCCGTACAACGAGTAGAAGGAACCACCGTCCCCGGGCCATTCGTGCCGCATGACCACGTGCCGGCCGAAATCCGAGGTGGCCGGATCCGTAATCGCCTCCGCGACGATCCCGTTGTACACGCTGAACACCGGATCTTCGGCGATGAAGGTCGGTTCTTCGCTGTCGTATTCAGCCCCGGTAGCGCAATCGGTGAACGTGACAGTCGTCTTCCTGCCCGTGACCCGCTTTCGTACCGGGGTCACATCACAACCCTGGTGAAAACGTTTTCCGCATTCGCGGGTCCATCCGGGTTTTCCATAATCCGGATTCGCCTTGGTGCGGGCGAAGAAATGGTCCGGCGCGGTGCGGAGGGCATGGTTCGGTGTGGGCCACGCGGCGTCGATCGTTTCGCCGACCGGCAGGTCGGCGAAACCGGATGGCCGGGATGGAGAACCTTCCGTCACCTGCGCCACTCCCAAAAGAACTGCGACCGCCGATCTGTACATTTGTGGGTTAAAACTGAGGTACGTTGCTGGGGATAAACGGGTGCAACGTCAGTGAGGAGTCGTCTTCCCAGGCGATCCCGAAGTTCATGTCCCGGTCGGCCACCGCCTTTTTCAGCTCATCGTAATTCACCGTGGTTCCGTGGCCGTCGGCAAACATCATGTTGAGATATTTGCCCTCATGAACGGGAAAGGCAACGTTATACGGTTGGAGAAAGCCCGCGGCATTGTTGAAACTAATTCCGGTGGACATGCCAGCGTACCAGGAATCGAGTGCGCCGTCGAGCATGAGCAATGTCGAGGTGGGCCGCTCAATATCGGTCTGGCTGAACCGCGTTCGCGGAGCACTTGGAAAGCGAGGATCGCCATCCGGATTATAGTACACCATAAAATTCCAGTTCACGGTAAAGGAGGTGGGGTACCAGGAACCCATGAACCCGCTTTGGCCCGCGCCTCCCGGATTGGCGCCGGAATCGAGATTGTCGAGTTGGACCCATTTGGGGCAATAGCAAATGCTCTTGGGCCGATTGTCTCGAAGGTTAAATAGCACGCTGTTCAATTCATCGATGGCGATGCTTTCGGAGGTGGCATGCAGGTAGGCGGACCATTGCGCGGCGTTGACACCCTGGACGTACCCGGGCAAGACCAATTGGTCAGGAGGACCGAGAGCCCGGCGACCTTTTCCACTCCGCGCAAAGGACGGATTTTTTCTCGCATGTTCTACTCCTTATTCCGTGTGGCCACTGCCCGTTCCTGCTCGTAAAGTACGGGGCTCGTTGGATACCGTCAACGTATATACCGATAGCCGCGGATTCGACGGCACCTTCCATAGACACCGGGCATTCGATCCCCACATCGGTCAGCAGGGCCTTCAGGTTTTCACGCAGCTGCGCGCCCCAGGGCTCGTCGCGCCCGTCCGCGTCCTCACGGAGCCGGCGTTCATAGCGGGCGAGCTCATGTTCGAACAACCGCCCCTTTTGACCGTCGAACAGTTCGGCGAGATCCGGTTCAGGCAGCGGGGCCAGATGGTGATCGAAGCGTCCCGGCATTGTATCCGAAATCACCACGCCGCCCCGGATTGTGAATTCCTTGATTGCAACTGCAGCTTCGGGGTTGAGCGCATGCGTTTCCGGGAGCCATAGGCAGACGGGGATCGCCTTTGCCCTCTATTCCAGTGACAATGACGACCAGATCATGCCGCTCTGGAAGCAGGACTACCCCGGCGGCAACGGGGGGCTCACCTGGTGCAAGAATGTCACGGGGATCGGCAGTTTGTATCATGATCCTTCCGCCTATCTGCCCACACCCAGCCTGGAGGATTTCGCGAGCGCCAATCACGTCCTGATCTGTCCTTCACGTGCGCGACTCAGCTCCGGTGGCAACCTGACGGCAAACTTTCAGACCAACTACGACAACTCTCACTACGCGTACAACGCCCACCTTGGGTGGGGGTCATGGCCCCATACCGGAAATATCGACGTGGGCTCCGTGGTCTGTGAGAAGTATCAGAATTTTATCACCAACCCCCGCGGCATGGATGTGGATGAAGGCGACGGGCCTTCCCGGGTTTTCATTCTTTGTCACAACGGCACCGGCGAGGATTTCGGTGAGTTCAGCGGCAGAGGGTTCAGTGTCTGGGGCAACGGCAGAAACGACGGGGCGCCACTCGGTTCGAATATCGCCGGCTATCCGCACAATGAAGCCACTCCCCGGCTGTATTTGGACGGCCATGTCGCGAACTGGGGAACGGTGCTTCCACGGTCATGGCTCCTCACGGATCCCGGCTATCCATGGCGCTGGCCGAAGTAGCCCGCCTCAATGCCCCGGGCTAGCGTGCAACTTCACCTCGGTCGCGTCTTCGGCAAACCATGTTCCGTCTTCGTGTCCCCATGTTATCCCCCGATGATTTCATTGAGCCCTTCTACAACAAGATTGAGTTCCTCTGGAGACGCTCTGCCCATTTTCTTTGTGAGTCTCTGGACGGAAAGAGTTCGGATTTGGCTGATCTTGGCCCATGATTTCTTGGGAAGCTTAGGACTGTCCAGTTCCAGATTAAGGGGGAAACCGGCGCTCTGTGGCCGGCTTCAGATTAAGGGGGAAACCGGCGCTCTGTGGCCGGCTTGTGAGTGCCACGGCAATCACGGTGCCGGAACGCTCGTTGAACACATCCTGACTGAGGATCAAAACAGGACGCAGGCCGGCCTGCTCGTGTCCTTTCGTCGGATTCAGATCTGCCCAGACAATGTCGCCCCTCAGTATTCTGGCCATGACTCCATCTCCGAGTTCATTCCTTCTTCTGCCATGGCCTGCTCGAAACTCTTGTCGAGTTTTGAGCACTCCTGGGCAAGGCGACGATGATCCATTCGTGCCAGCTTATCTGACACCGCCTCCTGAATCGCCTTGCTGCGATTTGGAAACGCATGCGCCTTGACCAGACGGTCAAGCCTGCTCAACAGGCTTTTGTCTATTGTGATAGCGACTTTGGTCGTACTCATTCGGTGCTTCTCCAGTATGATGATATATCAGATCGCTCTCAGCGCCAGATGGCAAGGACCCTTTTCCCCCAAATTCATCGAGACAGAACGAAGTCCCACTCCCCCTTCTTCACGGCAAACCGCACGAATCGCTCGCTGCCGAATACCTCGGGGGTTCCCACCGCGTCCTGGTCGTCAATCCGGACGGTCGCCTCGCCCCACTCGGCAGGCCACCAGGCGATGATTTCACTGTCGTGATTGGCGGAGACCTCGAGGACGACGCGTTTGCCGCTCTCATCGACAGTGCCGATGATGCGGCTGCCGAGCGTCGTCGGCACCAGGGTCTGCACCGATAGCCCGGCGATGGAGATGAACCCGGCCGGCGTCTGGGTGATACTGGTCACGCAGACCCGCTCCGGCGGAAGCTCTTGGATCGTATAGGCGAGAGACGTGTCGCCGGGCACGAGGCTGCTGCAGCTCCTTTCGCTGAACATCTTGTCCCAATTCTCCGGCACCGGCACCTGCTTGGGGTATTCCTCGTAATCG
>Ga0310125_10001397_pt1 | contig 12139 bp, 9 predicted proteins | sample CB11b_Tmax_Bot8__FD_203508 | JGI IMG/M metagenome (GOLD analysis project Ga0310125, IMG submission 203508) | Marine microbial communities from Western Arctic Ocean, Canada - CB11b_Tmax_Bot8 | ecosystem: Environmental > Aquatic > Marine > Oceanic | place: Canada: Western Arctic Ocean | collected... | reverse complement strand
TTGCCAGATTTACAAGAGCCATCGCTCTCGCAACCACAATCTGGTTCAGCTTCGCAACCACAATCTGGTTCAGCTTCGCAACCACAATCTGGTTCAGCTTCGCAACCACAATCTGGTTCAGCTTCGCAACCACAATCTGGTTCAGCTTCGCAACCACATTCTGGTTCAGCTTCGCAACCACAGGAGGATTCACAACAACCAGAGTTACCGATTCCGAGAATTCGATCTAAAAGCTCGAATCCAAAGGTTTGGCTACAGAGGCCAAAACTCAGGATGAGCACTCCTAGAAAACTTGTCCATTTCATCGAAAAACATCTCCTTTTCAGGTCTATCGAGCTAGAAGTCTTACTTCCCTCAAAACGCCATCTGATACATGGGAGCGCATGTTAAATCGCGTACCTTGCCGATTCCAATTGCTTTGCCAGAGTTCCTTCCATTGGGAAGATGTAACAAAGCGTTTGTTTTGGGTGTGGTGATGACTGGGGGGTGGGAGGTGCGAAACGATCAGTACGCGCCGGTTTAAGTCGAGCCCGTCCTTGACTCGAATCATTCCAGTTGGGTACTAACGCTCCGGTTCGCGCCATGTACGAGGGTTTTCTCACAAACGACATCTAGGGTATCGGCGTTGATTGCGAACAGCCTTGAGATTAGCTAACATTTTTTCAACAACTGGCTTACATCAACTATTAAGTAATTCTTAAGGCCTTGAGAAGGTGGCCAAACCTTAACGGTTATCCAGGATTTTAGATGGGTCGTGTGCCCTTAAACTCTATCTAACCCCTTATCCTTAGTGGGGGTTGTGGTAGTAGGGCTTGGAATATGTTAGTTTGTCGACACCTACCGTGAGCTCGGTTGCCCATTGAAGGAGGTTGGTTGGTCGTTTCACCATATCCTTCCAATTGCCCGCCACAGTCTCCAGAAGTGCTAATTCTAAGGTTGCCCTTTTGGAGGTTCCCGGTTTCAAAGTTTTGATTTTTTGTTTTCGTTGGTTCTCAATTTCGTTGTTGAATTCCTGCGACGGAAGATGGTCTCCATGAAGTATTACTTGATTGGCTGTCAGATCACATTGTTCCACAACTTTCCTAAAAAAAAGGGTGTTCCTCACACAAAGGGCGAAGAGTTTGTGAGTTGGATCCGTTTTAGGGGAGGCACATTACTACTGGTAAGTTGCCTGCTGATGGGTTGCTTTGCGGCGCCAGCACAGGCTGCCGACTCGCTTGACTGGCCTCATTGGCGTGGTCCACGCTACGACGGTGTATCAACAGAGACCGGGTTGATCGACGATTGGGACTCTGAGGGAGGACCCGGCAGTAACGTTTTGTGGAGTAGTGAGGAACTGGCAGGTCGTAGCTCTCCAATCGTAATGAATGGGAGGGTTTACACAATCGTGCGGAATGAACCGGGCACGACCAAGGAAGGGGAGAAAGTTGTATGTGCTGATGCAGTGACCGGGAAAATTCTTTGGGAAAACCGCTTCGGTGTTTATCTATCTGACGTTCCTGATACACGTGTGGGGTGGTCCTCATGTACGGGAGATCCGGCGACGGGACATATTTATTCTTTGGGTGTGTGTGGAATTTTCCAATGCCTGGACGGCGAAACGGGAGAGACGATTTGGCGAATTCCGTTACATGAGCGATTTGGGTTGCTAAGTACCTATGGTGGAAGAACCAATGTACCGGTCATTTGCGACGATCTGGTGATCATTAGTGCGATCGTAATTGGTTGGGGGGACCAGGCCAAACCGGCTCACCGATTCTTGGGACTGAACAAAACTACTGGAGAGGTTGTTTGGATAAGCAGTACGCGCTTGCTGCCCTATGACACAACATATAGTACTCCAACGGTATGTGTTCTGGCGGGCCAAAAGGCACTGGTGTTTGGTTCTGGTGACGGGGCTGTTTGGGCTCTCCAGCCGCGTACAGGAAAAGCCATCTGGCAGTGTCGCCTTTCACGACGAGGTATTAACGTTTCGCCGTTAGTTATTGGGAATAACGTCTACGCAGGGCACAGTGAAGAGAATATGGTTGGAACAACGATGGGTATCGTCGTTGCAATTGATGGCGCGGGTCACGGAGATATTACTGACACAGGACAACGGTGGCGCATTGAAGAATTGATGATGGGAAAGAGCTCGCCCATTTATATTGACGGTCGAATTTACTGTGTTGATGATCGTGCCAAGTTGCATTGTCTGGATGCGGCTAGTGGCGAAGCCGTGGTGCGACGCAAGGCTTTGGGTTCGAAGCAGAAGGCGAGTCCGTTGTATGCGGATGGAAAAATCTACACATTTACTGAAGACGGACGCTGGTATGTTTTACGCCCGAAAACCTCGGGTGGTGTGACAGTTGTTTCCCAGGGACGGTTGTCTGATGGAGGCGAGTGCCATGCTTCGCCGATTTGTTCTCACGGTCGGTTATACGTCCAGACGACGACGCGTATGTACTGTCTTCAAGATAAAGAAAAACAACCAGGGGTATCGGATCGAGAACCTGCTGCTGAAGAAACTCCGGTTGATCCGAATCAGCCTGTGGCTCATGTCCAACTGGTTCCGGCTGATGCCTTGTTGCGACCCGATGAGAAGCAACCTTTTCAGGTTCGCCTGTTTAACAATCGTGGTCAGTTCCTGCGAGTGGCCCCAGCGGAGGAAGTGGAGCTGAAACTTGCCGGACCGGGTCAGATGGATGATCAGGGCGTGTACACCGTCTCACAAGACACCGGTCATGCCAGTGCGACCATTACTGCGAAAGTTGGACCACTGACTGGTAGATCACGCGTAAGAATTGTTCCTGCCATTCCATGGCACTTTGATTTCGAAAATCTCAAGGATCTGCCAATCAGCTGGGTGGGCGCGCGGTATCGACATGTTTTACGTAACGTAGATGGCAACCAGGTAATGGTGAAATTGACGACAATTCCCAAGGGAACCCGTAGCCGTAGTTGGTTTGGCCATTCCGACTTGCACGATTACACGATCCAGGCGGATGTGATGGGTGGTGAAAAGGCTGGTAAGATGCCTGACATCGGCTTGATTGCTCAGGGATACACATTGGACCTTAAAGGGGCACACCAGGAATTACAGGTTCGCAGTTGGACATCGCAGTTGCGAATTGCCAAAACGGTACCCTTTACTTGGCGTCCCAATACTTGGTATTCGATGAAATTGCGAGTTGTCAACGACGGTGATCAAGCTGTGTTGCTTGGCAAGGTATGGCTTCGAGGGGAAGAGGAACCCGACCAATGGCATGTCGAAACAACCGATCCTGCACCCATTCGCACCGGTAGTCCTGGCCTCTTTGGCAACGCCAAGGATGCTGAAATCGTACTCGACAATATTCGCGTTACTCCGAATTCCTGAAAAATTTGACTAATCAACGGACCCTCCTTGGCAGAAGCCCTTGAAGGGGAGATCGGCATTCGAGGAGCTGAGGTAAAACATGAGTATAATGAAGAGAAGAACGGCATACGATTTTCTGGCACTTGCAGTGTCTGCGCTTTTAGGTGCACTTACGGTGGCTGTTGTTCCCGCTTGCCAGCGGACTCCAGGTGATGTTTCTGAAGAAACGGCGACTGATTCATCCACTGCAGACCAACAGACCGCTAATTTACAGACCGACGATTCGTCTGGGATTGACCAATCGCAACAAGAAACAGTTTGGGAATCTGCAGCGACCGATGACGTTTCTGTTGATTCAGCCATAACCGATGTGTCTGAAAAAGATGTTCAATCCAGTGACGAGGTTGTTTCTCCCAATGAGGCGACGGCATCTGAGGATTTACCGGATGCGCAACAAGAGAATTCTCCCACTGGCGATAATGCAGTAACCGAAGAAACGACGCAGGATATCGCTGCAACTTCGTCTAACGATGAATCTTCAGATCCACTGGCAGCCGTTGATAAAGCGTCCAATCCCGACATTCAACCTGGTGATTGGGCTCAATGGGGTGGAAGTACCTATCGTAATAACACACCCATTGGAACCAACATTCCCATAGAATGGTCGATTGGGAAAATCGATCGGAGAACGGGTGAATGGAATCCCACGGGTTCGGAAAATATAAAGTATGTTGTCAGGGTCGGAAGTCAAACCTACGGAAATATCGTAATTTCCAAGGGAAGCTTGTTTATTGGAACGAACAACAGTGCTGGTTATCTTTCGCGATATGCTTCCACAGTTGACCTTGGTTGTTTGCTCTCATTCAACGAGACAGATGGTCAATTTCTTTGGCAGCATTCCAGCGAAAAGCTCTCGACCGGTCGAGTTCACGATTGGCCGTTGCAGGGCATCTGTTGTGCTCCATTGGTAGAGGAAGATCGCCTCTGGTTTGTATCAAGTCGTGGTGAAGTCATCTGTCTCGATGCACAAGGGTACTACGACGATGAGGATGACGGTCCCGTTACGGCTGAATGGGAAAATCTATTGTCCATAAATGTTGATTTGACCAAGGGCTTGGATGAGGGTGCGTTGCACGCTGATTTGCGATCAGAATTTGCTCGCGTTGGTTATGAGCTTCCAGAGCAAGTCGAAATGACAACGGTTGAAGCAGGTAAGAGTTGGGAAATGGCAGCCGAATTGGAAAGTGGAAGACGGCTGTTCAAGGCGAATGTGCGAGGCAGCAAACTCGTTGTCCAGTTCCAAATCACAATTGCTGATAAACATGAGGCCGATACCATTTGGTCCTATGACATGATGAGCGAGTTAAAAATTTCTCAACACAATATGTGCAGTTGCTCAGTTACCTCCTGGGGAGATATTCTTTTTGTAAATACTTCCAATGGAGTTGACGAGTCGCACATCAATATTCCGTCGATCGAGGCTCCCAGTTTCATTGCGATGAATAAAAACACCGGTGAAGTTTTGTGGACCGATCACTCGCCGGGCTCCAATATTTTGCACGGTCAATGGTCCTCTCCCACCATTGGAGTGATTCAGGGGGAACCGCAGGTCATCTTTGCAGGTGGCGATGGATGGGTTTACAGTTTTCGTGCCAATGAGGGCGAAAATGGAAAACCCGAGTTGTTATGGAAGTTTGATGTGAATCCCAAGGTTTCGAAATGGATTCTCAACGGACGTGGAACTCGTAACAATATCATTGCCACTCCAGTGATTTATGACGGACTGGTCTATGTTGCCGTAGGACAAGATCCTGAGCATGGTCAAGGAATTGGTCATCTGTGGTGTATCGACCCCACTTGCCAAGGTGATGTGAGTGCTGAGTTAGCGGTCCACGTCGATGACCGTAACCAAACGATTTCCCATCGTCGTTTGATTGCCGTTGAGCCGGAAAAGGGTGAAATTGCGATTGATAATCCTAATTCTGCTGTCATCTGGCACTACAGCGAACAGGATCAAAATGGTGATGATAAAATTGATTTCGAAGAAACCATGCATCGTAGTTGTGGAACTGTCGCGATCAAAAACGATATTTTGCTTATTGCGGACTTTAGTGGATTAGTGCATTGTCTTCATGCAAAAACAGGAGAGGTTCATTGGACTTACGATATGTTGGCAGAGTCGTGGGGGTCACCGCTGATTGTCGAGGATAAAGTATACGTGGGGGATGAAGATGGAGAGGTTTGTGTGTTCAACCTGTCCATTGATCCGCACGAGCCGATCGCCGAAAACGATATGGGTAATTCTGTTTACAGTACGCCCATTGTGGCAAATGGTGTTATGTACATCTCGAATAAATCTCATGTGTTTGCGATTCAGTCAAAAATAAATGAGTAAACGAGTTTTAGATGTAGGACAGTGCGACGCCGATCATGCTTCGATCAGTTGGCTGATTGTGGAAGGTTTCGATGCAGAAGTTGTTCGTGCTCATAGTGATATTGGAGTAATGAGTGCACTGTCCAGCGATCACTTCGATCTGGTGCTAATCAATCGTAAATTGGACCGTGACCATAGCGACGGAATCGATATCATTCATCAAATTAAGTCGGACCCAATTGTGAAAGATGTCCCGGTCATGTTGGTGACGAATTTCGCAGATCACCAAGCGTTGGCCATTGAGGCTGGCGCGATTCCCGGCTTTGGCAAGGCAGAGCTAGAGGATTTGGCCACACGTGAGAAGTTGGCCGACGTACTGTCTTAAAGCGTCCATTCGGGTTGAACCGAAGACCCATAGCGCAATGCTATGTCGAAATGACGTTTCTTGATTTACAGAGATGGTCTTTTTCAGCTGAAAAAGACAGAGACTTTGTTGAGAGCATCTGGTGAAATTCAGCCCTCAATCGGTGATTTCAACCTTGACTTTCTGGACAAAGTGAGGGTTTTTTGCCGAAGTACTCAAATCAGTCGCCTTCTTGGTAGCCTGCTTTCGCTGATTGTACTCGTACAAGGCAACTCGCTTGAGCGATTGATTAAAGACACCCCAGAACAGCTTCATCCGAATCTCAACGGGTTTCTTCTTTGTTCGGGTCTTCCGCTTAGTCGGTGTTTTCTTCTTTTTTGTGGCTGCTTCTGCTGCTTCTGCTTCTTCCCGTAACTCCTTGCGATTGATTATTTTGCGAGCCATATCTTACTTCTTATGGGGTTGGACCGGCGCCACTATCCCCTCTGCGAAGGGGGTTCACTTGGCGAATCCTTAGATCCTATCCGATTTGGCTCGTCAGCGGGAGGGGGGGCCGCTGCCGGCGGCGGTGTCCCTTTTCCGTCTTGGATATACTTTTTCCGCTGCTGGGAATATTGTTCGGTGGAAGGTAGTTCGCGGTCCGTAGTTCCCGTGCCCTCGTTAAAGAGTCGCTCTAAAAACGGTCGGCACCAGCCACATCCTGTACCCGCACTAAAGCAGTCGCTCAACTGACCTGGCCGTTTGGGCTTTTGGATCCTAATGAAGTTCACCACCTTGCGTTTGGTGACGTGAAAACAGAGGCACAATTCGTCGTCAAGATTCACCGCGAAAATCCTTACTGAAGTTATTTACAAAATGAGTCATTCGTACAATGCCAAACGCAGCGCAATTCGACAAGCCGTCTGCAACTCGCCGGTGTCCAAGGCTTCGTCTAGGGTATGTTGATTACGTTGGCCGGCACCTAAGGAGACCGTTGGGATGCCATGTTGGACCATCCAATTTGCATCGACTCCGCCATTAGTAATGGTCCGTACGGGGGTTTTCCCAACGGCTTGCACTGCGTTTTCGGCCGCGAGTAACGCTGGTTCCTTTTCGTCTAGTTGAAAAGACTCATAATCCAAACTTTCATCGAAAGTGACACGCCCCGATTTGCCCTTTGCACAGGTGGTCGTACGTGCTGCTTCGCGAAATGCCTGTTCAATTTTTTTTACGATGCGTTTTCGAAATGGCGGATGATGACTCCTTGCTTCGGCTCGAAGAACAACGTGGTCAGTGACGACATTGGTTGCGTGACCTCCGCGCACGATTCCGATATTGCTAGTTCCCATGCGATTTTTTTTCTGGACCAAACCTAACCAAGCCGTTCGATCCAATTCGGCGATTGCACGCCCAGCAATCGTAATTGCACTAATCCCTTGTTCGGGTGCGCCGCCAGCGTGGCTAGCCAAGCCATGGACGTTGATCTTAATGCGATAACCGCCAGTTGCACCAATGGTAAGTTTGTCTGGTGCACCACCGTCCCAGTTAAATCCCATTCGTGGCCGTCCCAAAAGGCTGCGCTGGATAAGCCGCACGCCATGGATGCCGGTTTCCTCTTGCACTGACCAAAGAAATGTTAGCGGAGGATGTGGCAAGTTGTTGCGCAGGAGTTTCAATGCTGTCCAAAGTACAACGGCTGTACCGGCGCGATCATCGGCTCCTAAACCGGAATTGGGATTAGCCGAAACAATCAGAGGACCGCGACGTACGGGAATGGAACCGACACAAATTGGTACCGTGTCCAAATGAGCCATAAGAAGACGCCGAGGTCCGCGTTTGGTGCCCGGAAGTTTGAACACCAGATTGCCAGTTTCTCCTTGAATGGGAGTTCGCCGATGGGCATCATCGCTGTGGATCGTTTGCGCAGGGGCCCCGGCTCGACGAAGCTGAGCGCAGATGAATTTGGAAACCCGCCCCTCCTGACCACTTGGACCGGGTATTTTCATCAGTTTCATTGCCAGGGGGATGACGTCAGCAACGTTATCATCCAGGCTTTTCGTAGCGAGTCGGGCTTTGGGCTGAGAAGATTGAACTGAGCGGGTAGTCATTGAGTTATCGGTGATTGGCAAAGAAGGAGAGAATGAGGTATACCAAAAGGGCCAAGAGGAATTCTAACATTGTGTTGGAGAATCGTGAAGGACAAGGGAAAATGATGCAGCATTTTTTGGATGCAAGTTCTGATCAGCTTGAAACGTGGTTTTCCAGACATGGGCAGCCTTCCTATCGCCTTGACCAGGTTCGTCAATGGTTATTTGAACAGCGCGCTTCAGAATTCACAGAGATGACCAATTTACCGGAATCGCTGCGTGGGTTACTTGGTGAGCACTTTTTGATTTGGTCGTCCCAAATAGCACAACATCACCAATCCAACGACGGTACTGAAAAGCTGTTATTCAAACTCGCTGGAGGTGGAACGATAGAATCTGTTCTGTTACGAGACGGTCAACGACGGACCATTTGCATCAGCACACAAGTAGGTTGTGCTATGGGCTGTGTGTTTTGCGCAAGCGGTCTTAACGGCGTTGAGAGGAATTTGACATCCGGTGAGATTGTAGAGCAAATGTTGCGCCTTGCACAATTGCTACCCGCTGAAGAACGGTTGAGCCATATTGTCGTAATGGGGATGGGTGAACCATTAGCCAATCTCGACAGTTTATTGCCGGCGCTAGAGATTGCGGCTTCTGAAAAGGGATTGGGAATTAGCGCACGACGAATAACAATTTCGACAGTTGGCCTGCCTGAGGCGATTGATCGGTTGACAGCGAGAAACGCTCGATTTCACTTGGCAGTTTCTTTGCACGCTCCCGACGATGAGCTTCGTAATGAACTCGTACCGGTCAACCGAAATATTGGATTGGACCGTATTCTGCAGTCAGCTGATCGGTACTTTGATGTTTCTGGTCGCCGACTTACTTTCGAATATGTACTTCTTCGCGGAATCAACGATACAATTGCCCATGCGCATCGTCTGGTTGGGTTGTTGCGGGGACGTTCTGCATTGCTGAATTTGATTCCGTATAATCCAGTGGTTGGTCTTCCCTACAAAACCCCTGGTACGGGTGATCTAGGAAAGTTTCGTGAAGTATTGCAAGCGAGTGGTTTAACCGTTAAGGTTCGACAGCGGAAGGGGGACAAGATTAATGCCGCCTGCGGTCAGCTGAGACGTGTCATGTCCACGGACGATCATTTCGAAGGTATGCCTTCCCAGTGAAGTCGGAGAAAAATACACATACCAAAGGGTGGTCGATTTGATCGACCGAGGTATCTGCTTCCAGGCTGGCTTGCGCTGCATAGGTAGAAATATTGTTGCCGTCGACCAAAACATGGTACCATGGTTGGTTCTTTGCCGGTTGTGTTTGGTTGTTTTCGTACCAGTCGTCGGACGCGCGACAGTGCAAATCGAGTTCGACAATCACGCCACGATAGCCGTAGCGACGGTGTCGAACCAACTGGCCTGGTTGGAACAACGGATTTGATTCAGCAGGGGCGATCATAACGTTGGTTTTAGCGACTTTGAAAATTTTTGGAAACCAAGAAACTTTGTTGTTAGCTCGGGGTTCAATGGGGATACCCTGTTGTTTTCCACTGATTTTTGGGGAGATGGAGGGGGTGAGTTGACGTTTGATGGTCACAGGTTGTTTCGTATCTTAGACTTACGGCATGGCTTCTGAGTTGATAGCCGTTATCTGCTAGGCCATCGCACGGTTGGCCAAGGGGTCAGGGAATCCGTTCATTTGTTGGAGATCACGAGTTTGGCAGTTACCGAATCAACAGCTCTCAGGTACAGCAGTCAGGATCCGGATGTGCAGCGGATGTTGCGGGTCAAAGAGGATGATGCTGCAGCTTTTGAGGAATTGGTACTTCGTTACCAGGCACGGTTGATTTCGGTTCTGGAGCACCTCGTGTACAGTAAAGATCAGGCGGAGGATTTGGCACAGGAGGTATTCTTACGGGTTTACCGTTCTCGTAAGCGTTATGAACCGGGAGCCAAGTTTTCAACCTGGTTATTTACCATTGCCAACAACGTTGCCAGCAACGCCCGGCGCAGCTGGTCACGACGCAAGGAAGTGAACGTTGATGCTCGCGCTAGTGGTCCGATGGGAATCAATCCCATGGAGCAGATGGCATTGGAGGCGAGTGGACTGATGCCTGCTCGGCAGATCGACAAGGCAGAAATGGCAGAAATCGTTGACACCGCGGTGCAAAATTTGAGCGAACGACAAAGGATGGCAGTACTGCTTTCAAAATTCGAAGGAATGAGTTATGTAGATATAGGCGCCGTGATGGAGCTTTCGCCGCAAGCCATTAAGTCTTTGTTGTCACGTGCACGACAAAACTTGCGAATAAATTTGGAACCGTATCTCAGCAGCGGACAGCGTCCGCCGTCGGCAGAAGTATGAATTGAATTTGGTATGAACGATTCTTCCATAAAGAATTCTGAAATTCCCGATGATCTTTCGCAGGAGGAGATCGTTGCCTATTTAGACGGTGAGACGAGTGACGCGGAGCGTCGTGTGATTGAGCAACGGTTGGCGCGTGACGAAAATTATCGCCAGCAGCTTCATCAGTTAGAACGTGCTTGGGATATGCTGGATGTCTTGCCGCAGAAGCAGGTTGATCCATTGTTCGTGCATACGACTATGGAAATGGTAGCCGTGACAGCGGCTGAAGACCTTAAGGCGACTCAGCAATCTAGCGGAGTTCGTGGTATGTGGTTGTGGTCGGCAGGCATCGGAAGTGCAGTGTTTGCCGGATTGCTTGGCTACTTCACGATTGGTTGGACTTCAGGTAATACCAATGATCGTCTTTTGCGAGATTTGCCGGTCATTGAGAAAGCCGATCTTTATCGACAAATCAAAAATTTTGAATTCTTACAGCAAATCTACCAGGCAGGTTTGTTTGCTGTTGAAGTGGAGCCCATTCGGACATCGGTTACCGCTTCTGAAACACGTCAACAAAGCGAATCGTTGGCTCAGCGCCGGTCCAGAATCAACCAGCTGTTGCCTTCAGAAAAAAATGAAATCAAAACAAAGGTTGTGCGGTTTAATGAATTGGCATCGGAGGAGCAAAAACGGTTGCGAAACTTCCACCGTTTGATTTCTCAGCATCCCAAGTCAGTTGAATTGACAGCCGTGATGCAAGGCTACGTCAATTGGCTCCGGACGCTTTCGGTCACCGAACGAGCGGATTTATTGGCACTTTCACTGTCGGACCGTGTTCAGCACATCCGTCTGATTCAGAAAAGCCAAAGGGAAAACCGCTTTCATTTAAAAGGGCTTGAACTTAGCGATCGAGAAAAACTTTTGAATTGGCTTAATAACTATCTGCTGAAACATGAATCTACGCTGATTGCTTTGCTCCCTCCCAGGATCCAGCAGACACTGCATGAAATTGAAGAGATTCATCGACGTCGTCCTTTTTTAATGATGGGCCTCCGACGAGCTAAAGAACTCAAGCAGATTCCCGAATTGACCGAGCAGGATATTCAACGACTACAGGAGTTTCTTTCCGATGATGCCCGTGTTCATCTGGATAACTTGAAATCTAACGAGGAGCGTAAGAAATTAATTGTCCGTTGGATCAAGGGAGAACTAACGAAGCGAACGATGGAGTCGCGTCATCCCCTGGCGCCGCCAATGCCACACCGGCCATCGCAAGTGATGCTTTCGAAGTTTTTGGAAGAACTGCCTTTGGAAGAACGACAACGGTTGGAGGATTTGAACCAGGAGGATTTTCGGCGAGAATTGATGGAGATGTATTATCTAGAACATCAGATGCGCGACCGGCGCAGACCACCACCAGGTCCTTCACGGGACCATCACCGTGCCGGGCGGCCCCATCCGCATCGCAATTTCCATCCCAAACCGCCACGCGGTCCTGAATAGGCATTCCACAGCTTTCCATCACATCGACTTTTCAACACCCGAAGGTTTGGCGAACGTCGATGAAGTATGGTGGCAAGTGCGATGGGAATCGGGTGGACGAAAAATTTTGATTGCCCCTCGCGGTAGAACGGAAGTTGAAG
>Ga0310125_10001394_pt1 | contig 12152 bp, 7 predicted proteins | sample CB11b_Tmax_Bot8__FD_203508 | JGI IMG/M metagenome (GOLD analysis project Ga0310125, IMG submission 203508) | Marine microbial communities from Western Arctic Ocean, Canada - CB11b_Tmax_Bot8 | ecosystem: Environmental > Aquatic > Marine > Oceanic | place: Canada: Western Arctic Ocean | collected... | reverse complement strand
GACAATCCGGATGGATCGTCCTAACTAATTTTCAAACAATAACTTAGTCTCTAGCAATGCAAACAGCTGCGGATTCCCGCAACCGTGCATGCATCCACCGGACACCTGACAGCCACGGGACATCCCTGTGGGGGATACCGTGACGACACACCGGTCAAGTGCCGCTATCGGATAATCGACATAACCGGCAAAGAATTACAGCTGTTTTTTGTAACTCGGTAAAATTTTCCGGTCGTTTCATATTCTGCAAATTGATAGCGGGACCCCTTCACTTTACATATCACTTTTGGCAACCTACGATCCCTTCTATGAACCGAGTAGGATCGGATCCCTTTTAGTGTCTACCTGTCTCGGCCACCCGAGAATCTCGTCTTCAATCCGACGATTGCAATGCAATCATTGGTTGACATGTAACCAAATCCACAGGTCATGAGAAAACCAACACTCATGCCACCAAATCGGTTCAACAATGTCCATCACGGTGCTGCTGAAGATCGGTTCAATTCACACGTTGCTGATTGATTCAACCCGTGCCAAACCTGATGGTTTCGGTCAACATGTCTCGTCTGAAAAAATATCGAAAATCACTTGAATCTTTAGCTGTTACATCTCGCAACCCGCTGCGCTGAATCGACTCTGAAAATAGTTTCCCGATTCGTTACAACAAACCATTAGGAGCCGAACAAAGACCGGCTGCTCACAAACAACCGTCTCGACCACAATCAGCTCGTTTCGTAACATGGCATCTTTCCCTGTGATCATTAAAACGTACTGTACTTTCTACTCATGGCCCAACTCTATCCACTCTGTATGCAACCTGAACTGCGACGCTACCTTTGGGGTGGGCGTCGACTCGGAACAGCCCTGGGAAAACCTATCGTTGAACATGCGGACTATGCCGAAAGTTGGGAAATCGTGGATCACGATCAGGGTCAGAGCGTTGTCGCCAACGGTGCACTGGCCGGCTGGACCCTGGCAAAGATTCTCGAACATCACGGCCGTGAACTCATGGGCCGACATTATCCACAAAAAAGATTTCCATTGTTATTTAAATTTTTGGATTGCAACCGCAAGCCATCGGTTCAGGTCCATCCTGATGACCATCAGGCTCGGCTACTCGATCCGCCAGATTTGGGAAAAACCGAGGCGTGGGTGGTGTTGGAAACCGATCCAGGAAGTACCCTCTACGCTGGTTTGAAACCCAATGTTGATCGCACATCACTGGCAAAAGCAATTCAAAACGGGACAACCGAATCCTGTTTGAATACGATCCAAGCCAAAGCGGGTGATTGTCTGTTGATACCGGCCGGAGTCGTCCATGCATTAGGCGAAGGCATGCTGGTTGCAGAAATCCAACAATCAAGCAACACAACATTTCGCCTCTTCGATTGGAACCGGGTCGGAGCCGATGGTCAGCCTCGCATCCTTCATGTCCAAGAAGCCTTAACCGTCATCGATTTCGACATCGGTCCGATTCAACGGCAGATTCCCCAACCTCTTTCTGGTCAGCCGGCCAGCCGCTTGGTGGAATGTAATAAGTTTGTTCTGGATCGCTGGTCAACCAACGAACCATTCCTGTTAGCTGGAGATGACCGCTTTCACATCATTACCATTGTGAAAGGAACTGTTACAACCGAGCACGTGGATTTATCAAACACTTTCACTGTGGGACAAACGATTCTTCAACCTGCTTCAGGGGGAACATTGCGTTTGGTACCCCAAACGCCCGCAGTTATTTTGGACATGTTTCTCCCCTGAAAAAATGATTTTTGAAGAGAAAGAATCTTCGCTGAGTTCGCCTGCCGGGCTCTTGGACAGGCGGCAAAACAGTCCGAGACTGAATTGCAATTTCTTCCTTCGTCCTCAAAAACTTCGATACAACCATTGATTTCGCACAGCGGGTGGCAGGGGTTGCTGGAAATCACGCGGACGTGCCCCCACAACATCCGGACCTGCATCCACATCGGGGTAGGGATCATGCAGAATTGCCCGTGACTGTTGATACCGAATGGGTCCAGGTTCGAATAGCTGAGGTTGCCCCAAGTGACAACCAGATAGAATCGACAGCAGCCCGAGAGTCGACAAGATCTTTACGAAAAACAAGGGTTTGCCTGCTGGTTGTGGGAATCCATACCAAACGCAGGGATTATAGGATGCAGTGAACGGAACAGCTATGCCGAATCCGAGTGGTTTTAAGCTAGCACTGTCATGACCCGGTCAACAGGAGTATCATGATAGGACCGTCTGGGATCATCCAAAATTGAACCAAGTCCTGTTGGCCTGAATACATGCCTCCTCACGCCCGCTCTCGTCGTCGCTCAAAACGATCATCCACTTCACAAACATCCAATGGGCCATCATCTCCACAACCCTCAGCAGTGCGTCTGCAAAAAGTACTTGCCGATGCCGGATTCGGCAGTCGCCGAGCATGTGAAGAACTGATCACTGTCGGACGAGTATCTATCGACAACGAAGTGGTAACGCTGCTGGGAACCAAAGTGGATTTGCAGCGACAATCTTTGCAGGTAGACGGCGAATCCGTGCTTCACCAGGCACGCACGTATCATCTGGTCAACAAACCACGAGGTGTGGTATCGACCCATCGTGACCCCGCGCGTCGGCCCCGTGTCATTGATCTTGTCCCCGGGCAGCAACGAATGTTTACCGTAGGGCGCTTGGACATGGCAAGTGAAGGCCTGATTCTGGTCACCAACGACGGTAATTTGGCGAATCAGCTGGCGCACCCTCGGTATGGCGTTGAGAAAACCTACGAGGTTGAGGTAGCAGGAAACCCCGACCGAGCAACCTTGGATCGACTCCGCCGTGGTGTGCATCTGGCAGAGGCCTTTGTCAAATTGGCCAGTTTAAAGGTGCGCAGACGACGCAAATCGACCACGGTTCTTGAGTTCGTCTTAAACGAAGGTCGCAACCGTGAAATACGTCGAATGATGGCTCGCATGGGCCATAAAGTCCTCCGTTTACGGCGCATCGCGCTGGGGCCATTGAAACTTGGTGATTTACAGCCTGGCAGCAGTCGGCCGCTCAAGTCCGGCGAGATCCGGACATTGAAACGGTTGACCACGGCAAACTCCTCGAACCGACAAAAAGGACATTCAGCCAGTTCGCTCGATGATGGAAAGCCAAAAGGACGTCCGACCCAACAGGGCCACAGATCGCGACAGGGTCCAACCACACGGTCGAATCGTCACACTCATAGGAAATGAGAAGAATCGCAACTCCATGCCGATGATGACCAGTCCACTGGATGCCAAGTATTACGCTGACGACGCCATTTCACTGACGGCTGAAGTTTTGGAAAACGTCCGCATCGCCCAGGATACGTATCGCTTACGTGTTGCCTGTCCAGAGATCGCTCAGCTCGCTTGTCCTGGTCAATTTGTAATGCTACGACTATCCCAATTTAACGATCCGTTGATCGGAAGACCACTTGCCCTTTACGACACCTACCTGGATAAATCGCAATCTCCGCTGGGGCTGGACGTTGTTTACCTGGTCGCCGGAAAGTTGACACAGCGACTGGCACAAATTCAACCTGGCCAGTTTGTCGAGATCTGGGGTCCTTTGGGAAATGGTTTCCTGCCCGCGCCGGTTGAACATTTAGTGATGGTGGCAGGTGGCATTGGCCAAACTCCATTCTTAGCGCTTGCCAAGGAATACCTGGGCGTGAAACGATACGGATCGCCACCCCGTGAACTAACAGCCAGCCGAAAAATCACTTTTTGTTATGGAGCCCGCCGCGCGGATTTGCTGGCAGGTGTCGAAGACTTCGAGTCACTGGGCATCCACGTCCGCATTGCGACCGAGGATGGTAGCCGAGGTCACCAGGGTCGCGTAACTGACTTATTGCAAAAAATACTTATTGAAGAAGATCCTCACACGAAACGCATTGTTTGCTGTGGTCCTGAACCCATGATGGAAGCCGTCGCCCAAATTGCGGAATCGCGGGATGTCCCCTGTCAAGTGTCACTCGAAACACCCATGGCCTGTGGAATTGGCATTTGTTTTACCTGTGTGGCAAAAGTACACACTCAGGACGGTCAATGGGATTACAAACGGACCTGTGTCGAGGGCCCCGTCTTCGATGCCAGGGACATTCAATGGTAACCCGTGCTGTTGTGCGAGTCGCTGTTACTCCCGAGCACTTGATTTCTGAAATCAGGCACCCGTGCAAAGCCTTATCGTCTGGGTGGATTGGCTCTTAGCTCCAACCTCGGCTTGCAAATAACGTCTTCGTACGATCAATCCTTGTTGACCCCGCTGATAACCACCAACTTTTTGCCGTCCATTCGCCAGGCAAGATCGGCCGGTTCAAGCACAGCACGCAGCAGTTCTTCTTCTGTAAGGTCCTTCACATCAACAGTAATCCGCTGATCCAATTGTTGATCAAGACCCTCTTCCAAGACGAGTTGGTAGCTTTGCTGCTCCACGATGACACGCAACAAGGCTACAACCGTTTGTTCGACCTTGAGCGTAAAACGAACATCAGGATTCGTCCGCGATGGACGTCTCAGTGGCTTGTTTCCTGCAAGATATTTTTTGATCCATTGGTGCGATTCCCACCTGCCACGAACAGAAATCCCATCGGCATCTATGCGCACAACGGCATCCGGAAAGTGAGATGACAACGCTGCCTGAAATCGCTTGACGCCTCCATGTTGAACTTCGTAAACGTGGTCAAGCGTCGGCTGCTTTGGAAACTCAATGGGGAGAATCGCTGTCCCGTCAGAAGTGACCTGATAAGTCAAACCGAAACCGCTTAATAGAATCGTTAGACGATCTGCCAGGCTCAACTCGGGTAGTTGGCCGGCAGCCCAAAGATCGTGAGGAATTTGATCCACTGAGTCGATTTCAATGGCATTCCCGGCTGCCAGCTCTCGGACAAGAATTTTCGGTTGGGTCAATTTTTTCCATGACATGGCCTGGCTTTGAAACCAACGGCGGGTAATGTTCACGTCGTATTGCCGCAATTCCTCCCGGCGCAGCGCTGCCACGGTGGCAAGATTCTCAGTCGTCGACCGGGGACCGACATAGTATAAATCGCCAATCTGCGTTAATCCGGCCGACGCAAGATCGGCTACCTGGCGAAGAAACTCATCCTCGGTAACATCACGTGCAGAGATAGCAATCGTTTGGCTCGGATCGACCCGGCGATCCAAAAAGATGTCGATCTTGCGGACAGCCGCAAACCGCATCAAGCCTTCCCGCAGCGTGTTGCCCGTCCAGGTAATGCTGGTCTTCAAACGGGCCGCATGGCGAATCGTTTGGCTTTCGTCAAATTCACTACCACCGGCGGCCGGCAACTGGGCCAGTGCAACCCACACCACAATCGCCACGAAAATCCGGATTGGACAGTCTGTAGTCATTGTAACGTCGCTCAAATGGGGCCATGTTAAGGGGCTTTATCTATTGTCCTGTAAGGAGTTCGAAAAGAAAAGCAGAAAAACAAGTTTCAGTCTCTGAAAACATTGCTCAATACACCAATTTCAATTACACTCGATGTTACCGTCGTCCTTGCTCCAAATAGCGCCCCCCGCGGTGCAATCGGGTGCTCAAGTAACGATCCACCGTACAAAATACGGACCACCTCTCCAAGCAAGAATCACGATTCATACCGGATTCCTGGTCATTCTTAATGTCCGACGAAGCCCTCAATCCGATCATCCACAAATTCCTGCGACGGTATTTGCAGGACGAAAAATCGGCTGGGTTCATCAAGATTATCTCTGAGCACTACACCGTCGGCACCTTGGAAAGATTAGCGGTCAATGGCGAAGTAACCACTCGTCGCTCCGCTGTCATGGCACTTGGTTTCGTTGGAGATTATCGCTCCAACCCTATTCTGGGCCGGGCTCTCCGTGACCCCGATCGGGCCGTACGCATGCTGGCCGAAAACGCCATTCGCTCGGTTTGGCATCGTGCCTGCGGTGTTGTGCAAATGCAAAAGCTTCGTTGCGTGATTCGATTCAATACTTCCCGACAGTTCTCTGAGGCAATTGAATCCGCTTCCAGCTTGATCGAAGAAATACCATCCTTCGCAGAAGCGTGGAATCAACGTGCCGTGGCCTACTATCGTTTAGGGCACTTTGACCAGTCATTGTCCGATTGTCTGCAAACGTTGGAACTGAATCCTTTTCACTTCGACGCCGAAGTCGAAATGGGTCAGTGCTATCTTGAACGGAATGATGCGTTCTCGGCAATCAATTGTTTTCGGAGAGCGCTTAAGCTGAACCCTGGACTCGAGAGCATTCGGGCCCGTGTTGACTACCTTCGCTGGTCGTTGCGAAACCGGTAGCCAACATTGGGAAGAGGTGTCTCTTACCTGTTGCAGATTCTCTTTGCGCCACCGGCGTCGCTAATAAAAAGAACACGGCCGTGGGGGACGACCGTGTTCTTTTGCAGGAATCATCCATCCCTCGTAGTCGGCGGGGCGAGCGAGGGGGAGTGCTCGAGACTACAAGTATTGGATGTGCGGTGATTTTTTGGCTGCCGAAACAACCATTGTTTTGTACAAACTCCATCGACGCTTGGAAGCCCGCTTAACTATAATTTTCCGAGTGCCGCTTACAGTTCGAAAATCAGTTAAAAACCGGAGATTTGTTATCGATTCCCTAGCCGTCAAGCTTTGACACTTCCAGCTCGCCCCATCTCAGGGCAACCTCACCGGCCAAATCGGTGATCAGCGACTCCATTTCTGCTGAAATATGACTTCCCTGGAACATCAACGACGGGCCCATCTCCCCTGGGGCGCTGTCATCGGCCAGCCGAGATGCTAGCGCCGATTCAATCAATCCGCTACCCGGGGCGTTCGGGCCAGCAAGGCGATCCGCATTGAGATGGACCTGGTCCACCGACGCTAGCTTGATGGCTTGCTGATCGGATTCAGCAAAAGCGATAAGTTCACTTGCGGAGGAATCTTGGTCACCGGCTACAAACCGGTTGCTGAGTGCAGTCGCGGCATGATGTTGGGCAGTGAGGTGGTTGGCAACCAGAAAAACGTCCACAGCCGTAACAAAATTATCACCATTGGTGTCAATGAAAGGCGGTTGTAAATCAGCGTTTTGCGCGTCGGGAAGCTGGCGTGAACCAAGAAAAACGATGTCCCAGGCAATCTTGAACACATCAGCCGCTGTGACAACTCCGTTTCCGTCCACGTCCAACGGATTTACCGTATTATAAAACATGGATGTGGATGCCACTTTGTTCACTGAAATGGTAAGCGACGTGTCACTGGAAAGAGTTCCCGTTGTGTCCTGGATTGCGAAGCTTAGCAAGTCGGATCCTGCAAAACCAACGTCGGGCGTGTAGAAAATTTCGCCAGTGGTCGTGTTAACATGCGCCGTTCCATTGGACGGCAGAACAGCAAGAGTGATCGTGGCGTCCTTCAATGGCACCTTGTAGACATTGTCTTGGCTGTTGGAATTGACACTGAATTCACCCCCCTGGGCAACAGCCTCTGGATCGGCGGCTGAGGAATCATCAGCTGTTACGTTGACGGTGACCGTAGCTTGGTCGGTTCCACCATTTCCATCAGAAACGGTGTAGCTAAACGTCTCTTGCCCCGTGAAACCGGCTTTTGGCAAATAACGCAAACTTTGGCCTCCGGGTCGAATCGAGACGAGTCCTCCCTGGCTGGCCTGGCCCGTACCGACAATGGTTAAAACTTCTTCAAGGTCCGGGGCAAATGTATCATTAGCTAAAACGTCGAGGGTTGTGAGCCCATCAACGACCGTCTCGAAAGCATCATCGGCGGCCTGCGGCTGATCGTTGACGTTTTCAACTTCAACAGCCACGCTGGCCAGCGAAGTTCGTCCATCGGTTTCTTCAACGGTGTAGGTAAACGACTCGACCCCAAAGAAATTTGCCACGGGGGTATAAATCAGGCTGCCCCCGTCGTTGGCAATCGAGACCGTGCCGCCTTGATTGGACGTTCCGACAGCGATAATCCTCGCGGTTGCCACACTTACCAGATCATTGGAAAATACATCCAACTCGTTTTCAGACGTATCCTCGTCCACTTGAAATGCATCATCTTCAACGACTGCAGCCGAAATGGCGTAATCCTCGACCTCGCCACTCTGGGACGGACCGGTGGGAGCAAGTCCTGCTTCAAAACCCAGGCGGAATCGAGCAAAATGCCCATCGTCGGCAATACTGGCCGGCACTTCAAAACTAAGTGAATTTAGACCCGGGCTGAGGCGTACATCCTTGAAGATCTGCTCGCCACCGTCATTCCAATCCCCATCAGCATTGAAATCAATCCACCCCTGTAAATAACCAACCGCCGCGGCCGGTCCTGCGGTAATCTCCAACGTCGACGCACCTCCCGGATTCAGAGGGGACGTGAACTCGACACCATCCTCGTCGGCCAGTCCATCCATGTCGTCACCCTGTGCCTGGCCAGTGGGCAGGCCGTCGTCTTCAGCGTCGGCTCGCTTACCAAGATAGAAATTATCCAGCAATCCGTGCACCGGCCCATTATCGCTCGACAATGTCGGATAGGGATCCGGAGCATCCCCGTAGTCCGCCGCAACACGGTTGCCAAAATCGACATTCGCAACAACCCGATCAACTTCATCAGGGAAAAACGAGACAATTTGTGAGCTGTCGCCCAAGTTCGGAGTTGTCTGCTGCATACCGGCAATCGAGGTCTGGCGTACAAGAAAGTTTTTCTTACCTGCAAACTCACCGGTCACACCCCTAACAGCCTGGGCAATCGCATCGGCAATTGAATCGGGAAAGCCCGTGTTAACGACAAAATAGAAGGGATCTGCCGGAGATATCGGGTCCCCCGGTACGCCGCTGTCCAGCGCAAACCGCGTGTTGTTCACTGCACCTGTCAGTCGAGCCAATGCCTGCATGGTTTTGCGAGGCGCCTCCAGTGGATCGGCATCGGCACCCAGCCCCACAACCTTGATACCGAGTGCGTTCAGTGCATAAATGGTTTCTTGGATCTGGGCCCCGCGTCCGGCGGGAAGATCGTACTCGGTTGCGGTTGGTTTCTGGCCGGGTGTTGTTGCACGCCCGTCCAGTTGAATATCCTCAGCGAGAACGGCATCCCCGTCGGCGCTGACGTAAACCGGAAACATATCCGGCTCAAACACCAATCCGTCATCTGTCAGCACCAAGGCCAGTTTGAGCGCACCGTTTCGGAAGCCCACACCACCCAGGTCGCCCGCCGGATCAACAATGCGATTTCGTGCGTCGGTAATGAATGTGTCGAACGAAGGCACATCACCTGTGTCGTTGGGCGCAACCTGGGTTTTCCATTCACCTGCCAGTTGTTGAACCGAATTGTCACTGGTACTGCCATCGGTCGTGCCATTGCCGTCGCCATCAAATCCCATGCCCGTTGCAGTCTGGTAAAGGGCTTCGATCACTGTTTTCGGCTGGTCATTGGAAATATCAACCGGAGTGTTTCGTCCCAATGCCGCGATCAACGAAGCGTTGAACAAAGGATGTGAGGTTTCCAGAATCGGTTGGCTCAGGACAAACGGCCGAGTTTGTTGGTCATTATCGAGGAAACCTCCACCATAATCATCAAATCGTCCCACACCGAACGCCAGGTCAAATTCGCTCAACTGCATTTCGAGCAAATTCACAACTCGCGGCAACGTGTTCTGTAAATGGACATTGTCATCAGTGTTTTCATCCTCCAGAGCAATCGATTCGTCCATCAACAAAAAGACATCGACCTGCAAGGGCGCCGGGCCGTTTGTTTCCAAATCCAACGGAATCAAATAGTTGCCATCTTCATCCGACCTGGCTGACGGTTCGCCAACCCCTGGCGAACCGTTGTTGTCACAATCCAAGTAGACCAGCACATCGGAAATACCCTGGTCGTCTGGCTGCTGCCCCCATACGTCCGTCTGCTCCTGGTAGACCTGACCCCCAACCGCCGAGTTGTCACTCGCGGGTCGTCTATCCGTCGCGGGGAACTGGTAACCCCGCGCACCCGTTGAAAGACCAAAGGCCATTGCATTGACCACGTCCTGCACGCCGGTAAACCCCTCAACGATGTAATATTGGTCCTCCAGGAAGTCGACGTCATAATCGTCAACGCTGCCAAAGACTCCGTCGGGGCCAATTCCGAGGGTATTATCAAGCCCACTGACACCATCACCACCGGAAGCGTTGTTATCGATTTCCTCAGCAGGATCTTCAACAACGTTCGCCGGTGCGGCAGCGTCCATAATGGAAGGAGCTCCATTAAAAGGATTCTGATGCCAGGCGCCAAAGAAATGTCCCGCTTCGTGGGACACAATGTTGCCAACGCCAACGCCAATCAGTTCAATGATGCTCGAATTTGGATCAATGGGATACTGATTCAGTGAAGCCAGGTTGGTGGGATCAGGGTCACTGAGCAAGTCAAGTAAAACAACTCCCGTTTCGTTTGTTTCAAAGTTACCCACATCGACGGACTCTGTGAGACCAATAGTCGGAATAGTGAATTCCGCAATCGTTCCACCGATAATCATTCGGCTGACATCCGACCGCCCAAACGGATCGGTATGGTCGCGGCTATTTAGGATCGTGATTCCAAAATCACCAGGATTCTGCGTACTGTCAAAATTTCCGTTATTTCCTTTCGCAGCAATGTCCCGTTCAATATTTTCTTTAACAACACCGACAATGCTGTTAATCACGGCATCCAAAGCCCAATCCCCAATTGGGTAGGAAGGTCGACAAGGGACTTAGATACGTGTTGCGTACCGGAGAACCAAAAATGGCAGGATCGATCGTGGCACCATCAAAATCCAGAAACAACGTCTGTTTCTGACCAACGCTGCGGCTTTCCATTTCAGGTCGAAACAGACGAAGATTCAGCAGGTAATTGCCACTGCCACCCCCAACATGCATTTGGTAGGTGCCCGAACTACCCACCACCCATGAAAGTGATGCGTTACCACCTCCCGGTAATGGCGATGAAGATGGATGGAGTGGAGTCAGATCCTGACCTGATCCAATCAGTTCGATTCCAGCACCATTGCGTAAAGACAACAGCGTCGCCACGTTTCCCGGCCCCGCAGCCGGGAAGGCGCCGATTTGAATGTTCGCACCAAGGATGTCGCCTGCCTTGAGTTCCAAGCGATAAAAATCTTGATCACCCGGCGTTGTAATCACACCCTCGATATCGATTTCGCTACTCTCGTCTGGGGAAAATCCGAGCGCGATGTCTTGCGCCATGGCTGGTGAATCGTTCGGCTCAGCTTCCGGCAAGCCGACCAAAGCACGAGTCACGGATCCCGACGCTCGATGAGGCACATCCCTGAAAGCATCAGCAAATTCCTGCCTTGAGACCCCCGGGGGAAGGAACGCCGTAAAAACGGCAGGATGTTTGGGCAACTCACTTGCCTGGGCGAAAAAGTTAGCGATCGGCCCACCGGAATTTGTCGACGGATTGGGATTGGCCTCAACAACGTTCCCAACACCATCGGTAAAATCTGGGTCGACTGCAATCTGCGAATCGCCGCCGTTGACCGACAGCAGACGCCGGCCCTCCAGCCTTTCAAAATTCAAAGGACAATGTGCCCCGTGTGATGGAGATTGAAGATAGAGCCTACCGCGCTGGTTTTTTAGTCGAAGTCGTGACATCAGTGTTGCGTCATCTCCCGGAAAGGAATCAGCTTCAGGCAGCTATGGAACAAGGGGAAACCGTTTACCCGTCATTAAAATAACCGGGTGGTGTCCGTCAGCTTTGCCGGACACCACCCGGCTTTCATTTCACCACCTATGCGTGCCTCTTCTAGCCGGCCACTGTCAACTGCATCAATCGAAATGTTTTTTGAATTAGTTGACTGCTCTCCGGACACAATTTAGAGAGACTGAATAGCAGACATAAACTCTAAAGCTTATGGTAATTAGGAAGCATATTAGCGTCAAGATATCGAACGAGTGTGCGCAACTTGAGAGGCACAATGTGGACCGATTGTATTGATTGTCCGCGTTGCACCAGCGTGATGCTGTTGTTCATTGACCACGAACCAACGATGGCGCACAGGAAAGCAGCGACTTTCTAGGGAGTTGTCATGAAAAAAAGATGTGTGTGACAGCAAAATGAAACATGAACTGGCAATCAATGACGATCAGGTGAAGCGATAGTGGAACTATGGTGTGACGTCCCACACGCCAAC
>Ga0310125_10001392_pt1 | contig 12154 bp, 7 predicted proteins | sample CB11b_Tmax_Bot8__FD_203508 | JGI IMG/M metagenome (GOLD analysis project Ga0310125, IMG submission 203508) | Marine microbial communities from Western Arctic Ocean, Canada - CB11b_Tmax_Bot8 | ecosystem: Environmental > Aquatic > Marine > Oceanic | place: Canada: Western Arctic Ocean | collected... | reverse complement strand
TTGGTGTTTTAGGTGGTGAACGATCCCATCCTCAGCTGCTTGATTGGTTGGCCGCGCGATTGGTTGAGCGTCAATGGTCACTGAAGGCAGTGCATCGCATGATGGTCGCTTCGAGTACTTATCAGCAAGCCTGGGTTCAAAATCCGGTGGCAGAAAATTTGGATCCCGAAAACCGGCTTCACTGGCGTCGTAGTCGCCGACGGCTTGAGGCGGAACCCATTCGTGATGCAATGCTGGTGGCCAACGGACAATTGGACCGATTTGTTGGCGGATTGGTATTGCCCGGTTGGTGGGTAGAAGCCGAGATCGTTGTCGACGCCGATGCTGGCTTGACGGCTTTGGCCGAACCGGCGGCAAAACTGAAGGCTTATGAGAGTACGCGTCGCAGTGTTTACTTACCCGTTTCACGTAACCAGCTTTATGAAATGTTTCGTCTTTTTGATTATGCTGATGCGAGCAGTGTGTTGGCAAGTCGTAATGAATCAACGGTTGCACCCCAGGCGTTGTTCATGTTGAACAACGAATTCGTAATCCGTCAGGCAGCGCAATTTGCCGATCTATTGTTGAAGAGCGATGGAACACTACCTGACGAAGAATTATTGAAGTTGGCGCATGTCAGAGCATTCGGTCGGTTGCCGACCACTGAAGAGCTATTGGAGGCAGTAGAGTTACTGAATGACTTTGCTGGGCAATCGCCTGATACGGAGTCTACCGAGTCAGACATTCGACGAGTGGCCTGGCAGGAGTATTGTCATATTTTGTTTTGTCAAAACGAATTTATTTATGTCGAGTAACGAGACAATGACCGTTTGACTTGACGGTGCAGTTTATGGAAAATTTCTGATAGACTCGTTCACATGCTAGTTCCCAGAGCCGATAAGGTGAGTATGGATCATTCTCAACGACTTTGTCGCATTCATCATTTCAACGATCGCCGCGAGATGTTGCAGAACATCGCGTGCGGGTTTGGGCATGTTGCATTGCTGGGGTTGTTGGGGTCTGAAACGTCGGCGGTAGCGAGTCCTGGTTCCTCGGGAAGCAGTCCACTCGCTCCCAAACCGCACCAACACCTTCCGCAAGCCAAACGGGTCATCTTTCTCTTTCTTCATGGGGGACTGTCTCATGTGGACAGTTTTGATCCCAAGCCGAAACTGTCCGAAATGGATGGGGAACCGACACCGATTGAAAAGCCGAAATTCAATTTTGCCTCGACCGGGAATCTGCTCAAATCGCCGTGGAAGTTCCACAAATACGGACAAAGTGGCATTGAGGTGAGTGATTTGTTCCCGCGTGTAGGCCAGTGCATTGATGATATCTGTGTGATTCGTTCCATGTCGACAAATTTTGTTGCTCACGGTGGAGCTAATCTTCAGTTGAATACCGGCAATGGGATTTTTGTCCGCCCCTGCATGGGAGCCTGGCTGCTTTATGGCTTGGGATCGGAGAATGAAAATCTGCCCGGTTTCATTACCATTTGTCCATCGGTTCAACATGGCGGCGCTCAAAACTATGGTTCAGCCTTTTTACCAGCCATGTTCCAGGGCACCGCGATTGGTGATGGTAGTTCTGCATTTGAAGACAAGGGTTTTGACAATCTCGAATCCATGTCGGGGACCAGCGGTTTTCAACGGCGTAAACTTGATTTGCTCGCCCAGCGAAACCAGCGGCATCTGAAACAAAGCGGCCAGGACGCCCGTTTGGCAGCACGCATGGAGAGTTTTGAACTTGCCTACCGTATGCAAATGGAGGCGCCTGAGGCGTTGGACCTTTCCGATGAGACTCGGGAAACGCAACAATTGTATGGCATTGGAGAGGATCCCACGGACGAATTTGGCCGTGAGTGTTTGTTGGCACGCCGCTTTGCCGAACGTGGTGTACGTTATATTCAAGTCGGTCACAGTGGACCTCGACACTACTGGGACCAGCATGGCAATCTCAAGGGAGGCCATGAAGCCAATGCCAGGAAAGTCGACAAGCCAATTGCCGGTTTGCTGCGGGATCTCAAACGGCGCGGTTTATGGGACGACACGCTTGTGATTTGCGGTACCGAATTTGGCCGGACTCCGGCAGCTCAAGGCAAAGATGGTCGTGATCACCATCCGGATGCCTTTACGATGTGGATGGCAGGTGCTGGTCTGAAGGGTGGTTACGTTTACGGTGCAACGGACGATTTTGGTTATTACGTGACGGAAAATAAAATGCACATCCACGATTTTCATGCCACGGTACTTCATCTTTTGGGTCTGGACCATACGAAGCTGACCTATCGCTATAGTGGCCGGGATTATCGGCTGACCGATGTCCACGGAAACGTGGCCCACGACATCATTGCCTAGGCAATCGGATCTTATGGGGATGAGGCAAGTTTTTTCTTGAGAGTCCGCGTTTTTGCTTCAAAGGACTGAATTCGGGGGGCGTGTTGTGCAAGTGTTTGGCGGGCATGCTGGAGGACCTCATCGCTGGCAGTTACAACGATCAGATCGCTGACAGCGAGTTGGGAATGCTCGAACACCATTTGATTGCCGATCTGTTGTGGTTGCAATGGTTCGATTGTTTGATAATCAATACGAAACACATGCTTTACCCGGCCACGCAACCATGGCGGTACGGTTAATTCCACTCGTACATCAACCGGGTCGTATCGTAGGGGTACGACATCGGAGTTAGATAGCGGGCCAAATTCCGGGTGTGGCCCTTGAACGATTTCCAGGTTGTGGTTGACCACGGGGATCACGATTGTGTCTAACCCGTGAATCAGCGCTGCCGTGGATGCCGCCGGCAGATCGAAAATGCCGCGAGGCGGTTCTACCTTGGTCACTTGTGCATAACCGGTGACATCACTTTGTGCGATGGATTCACCCACGGCTTGCATCTCGAGATTCAAGCGACCGATTTCGTCCCACGTGTCACGGAGCATATTAACGATGTGATTGGGGATGAAATAGGTTACCGGATTTCCATTTGAATCGCGATCTTCCCAGTCGTAGGCTCGATTTTCGTCCAGACCTCCCAGTCCGATCCTCAATGTGGGTTCGTTGATTGAATAAAATCCACTCCGTTCGAAATGTGCCCAGTAACCCCAATGGGCGATACTCTTCATCCCTTGAATTAAATTACCGTAATACATCCAACGTTCTTCGGCAGGTGTAATGATCCGTTGCCAGAACTTGTGGGGCGGTTTGCAGATTTTTTGTTTGGGATCATAGGGTACATTGATTTCGGCATCCCGATGATGTGGCAGATGCGGGCGTCGGCTTATCCGGTATTCCATCAACGGCAAGGATTCGAACCGACCAAAAGACGGATGCAAAGGTATTTGGCACATCAAGTAGCCTCGAGCGTGCATGACGGTATCCGGATATGCCAGATGGCCATGGTACCTGGATCCACGAAATGGTCGCACACAATTGAACAGATAACGTGTGTGGGGTCGTCCTTCAGCCAGGTAATAACGTTCCACTTCACGAAGAGCTCGCAGCATGTTTTCGATGGGTTGTACGTTTCCTTTATCAACCTCGTCAATCCATATCCAGTCGGTCAAGTCGTAGTCTTGTCCCGATCGATCTCGGTTGAGGAAACTGGCCAGCATATGGGGTTCCCGCGGGGCCATATCAAAGGCTCTCAATCCGCTGGATGGTGGTGGGATCTTGCTGTCATTACGATCAAGCATGTTGCTCACGTGTGTCACGCCATGATCGGTAAGGTCTTCCCAAACATCTTTACGATGTTGATGCGAGTGACCTCGCACTAAAACATCAAAACGTCCAGGAAAGGCTCGCTGTGACAACCCGGCCTTTACACCTTCGTTGGTCTCGACGGTAATCACAGCGTGTTGGCCTTGTTGGAGCGGTGGATTCAGGGAAATCACCAAGGGCACAATGCCGTCGGTCACCTCGCGACTTCCGAATTGTGTTGTTTTCGTGACGTCTTGTCCGTTTAGTGTCACACGGGAAATCGTTAAGGGACGACCGTTTGGGTGTTGAGGCCGATTGGGGTCCTGAAAAGAATTGTTCTGGACATAGGTATACACCGTACGAAGATCACGGCTGAAGGTAATCACGTTCAATTGCAGGCTTGTGATGGGACCCCACAGGGACGCGAGATGAGTCACGGGATCTGCATGCGTACAGCGGATTGTAACAGGCACTTTTAGGAGCTGCTCATTTTGCTGGGTTTCCAGAAACTGATCGAGCAATGTAAGAGGGACGCCTCGTACGCGAATGTGCAATTCACCTGTTTCTCCGGGAGGTACGATTGAAGGTGACAGCACGGCATACGCAAGCCAATCGTCCACAATGCCCAGGTCGGCCGATTGGCCTGCAAGGGTGACATCTTCCAGCTTGGCAGGACCTTTGCCCTGATTGGAAATGTATACGTAAAGCGATCCGTGTACGGCGGCCGCCTCTTGCGGTTGAAGCCGCACAGGATGCCAGCTTTCAAATAAAACTTTGGGCTTTGGCGAATCCTTGATTTGGGAAGCGTCTGGAAGAATTTGGATGTCACCTTCGACACGGAAATCGTCAAACGACCCTTCACCGATTCCCAGGGCAACGAATCCGTCTGACGCAGATAACCCTTCTGGCATCGATCCGATTAGCTGGCCATCAACGTAGGCCGTCATTCGACCCGCCTGAACCTCGACACTTAAATGATTCCATTTGTCCGGCTCGATCTTCTTTTTCCCCAGCAAGGTTTCTCCCTGACCGTCGACAAATCCTACGATTTCTGAACCGTTCCGACCAAATTGGACAAACATCCGTTGTTCGGTGTTGAAATACTTAGGAAAAATCAGCACTCCTTGTTTTCCCTTGGGACGAGCCCGTACTGAGATGCGTCCGGAACGCATTTTGATTCGTCGAAAAATGATGGATTGACGAATTCCGGCAGCGTAGGATCCAGTCGCCGTTTGTTGAAGGGTCTGGTCGTGAACATGCCAATCGCCACTGGCTGCGTACCATTTTTCACGGCCAGTGGAGAAGTCATCGACCAGCACCTCTGAGGGTTGTGCGACGCTGGTGAGGACCCGAATGAGGAGCACGATGATCACCAGAGGAGAGCCGGAAACAAGGATCTTTGCAGATTGGTTGGTCATGACCTGTTGTCCCCGTCGGGTCGGTGTGGGGAAATGACACTTGGATAGGTTTCGGTCAGTTGATTTATCTCTTCCAAGCTACTCATTTGTCGACCCGACTCCTAGGGATGCACTGACGAATCTGGGAAATGGACTTGGTTTTGTCGGTAGTTTCCCCATGTTACGGACACGGCAAACGACAATTTTTCATGAACTCTGTCGAATTCGACTGCTAACAGATCAGGTTTTCGAGTTGAAATGGTTGTCGCCATCCGTTTTGGAGTTTATCCTGGCTTGCAGAACGAATTACCCCATCTACTGAATTCAGGAATTTTGATAATGTCCAAGAATCCATTTTTGCCAACAACAAGCATGCTTTGCCGACTTTCAGATCTGCTTTGGCCCAAGCGGAAGTCCCACTGGTCCATTCTGAAGAGAATCACATTTTTGCTGGCGGTTGTGGCTTTGTCGATAGAGGTCACATGGCAGTTGATGGCTGAAGAAACGAGTGCGGCAGGGGGAATCCTGTCTCAATTGCAGAATGTTCCCGCAGCCACATTATCTGATGCGGTTGATCAAGTTGTGGGGCGACGTGGTTTCATGTCGTACGATATGCGGCCGATCAGTCTCGAGAAGCGTATGGCAGGACGTGCTAAAACGGTTTTGTTTGGCCCTTCAGGAGAAACGACCAAGGAAAAGAATCTGGGGCCAGCCTATGGTGTGCAGGTGATTGATGAGTCGGGACCGGGCGACATCATGGTGGTTGTTACGGGCGATTTGAATGTGACCGGCCTGGGTGGTTTGATGGCGACCACGGCCCACGTGCGAGGCATGTCGGGTGTGGTTGTGGATGGTGCTGTTCGTGACGTTGACGAGATCAATGCACTTGGCCTTTCGGTCTTTAGTAGGAGCATTTCTCCATCCACCATGCTGGGTCGATCGACCAGCATTGCCCGTGATGTTCCCGTTCATTGTGGCGGAGTGACCGTTTCAAGCGGGGACTACATCGTGGGCGATCGTGATGGAGTGGTCTGCATTCCCGCGGGTCAGGTGGACGCTGTGCTGGAAAGGGCTCTTGAGATGGAGGCGGCCGAGAAAAAAATGGTGCCGATGATTTATGAGATCAAGGCGTTGCAAAAAGTTGTGGAAATGTTCAAAAGAATTTGAACACCCAAAGGAAATAATGGTCAACGATAGCGTTTCAAGACGTAGTTTTTTGCAGAACGTTGGCCTCGTCACCGGGGGAATTGCGGCTTGGTCCAGTGCGACCGGGTGTGGGCAAACGGCTGCCAATTGGAGTAAAAAACGGCTCGTACAAGTTCTGTCCGGTGTGCACAATTTTCTCACCACTCCTTTTTTTCCCGATTTTCGTCTGGATGCTGAAGGACTACGCCGTAACGTCTCTTTTCACGCACGTTCCATGGCAGAAAACATGACGATCGTGGTTTCCGGTGGATTGGGAGAAATCTTCAGCCTGAGTGTCGACGAGCACAAACGCCTGGTTGAAGCAGCTGTGGCCGGTGCCGAGGGAAAAATGCCGGTGGTGGCAGGCGTGGGTGGTGGCTACCGGAATGCCTTGTTGATGGCACGCAACGCTGAACGGGCAGGAGCCACAGCGATTTTTATCTATGCGAATCCGTTGGCTTGTGATCAGGCTGCCGGCGCGCTTCAGTATGTGAGCGAAGTTGCCAAATCTGTCCGTATTGGCGCGATGGCTTATCCGTGTGCCCAAGGCGACTTTTGGCCGGAGGTCCTTCGGGCGCTGATTCAGCTGCCCAATGTCATGGGATTCAAGGATCCCAGTGGTGAACTCAACGTGGGGGCTCCGTTGGTGAGCGACGAATTTCTATGGGTGGCCGAAGGGGAAGGTCATGCCGAAAAGACATTACCTGCCGGGGGACAAGCCTATACGACTGCGGTAGCGACGTTTGTACCTCGGGCATCTCTCGAATTTTGGCGGCGGGGAACGGTGGGTGATGTAAAAGCAATGAGAACCATTCGCGAGCAACGAATCGATCCGATCGTCAAACTACGCAATGTTCAATCGGGGTATGGAATCAGTGGTATCAAAGTGGCTCTGGAAGCCTTGGGACGAGCCGGTGGACCGGTGCGCCCTCCCGGTACACAGGTTGCCGAACAAGATCGAGTTGAAATTGCCACGATCGCACGTAAGCATGCCGAAAAGATTGAGGGCTAATCTGGCAAAGCCTGACAAGGTACCTCATCTTCTGACTTGCTCCTGTTGCACTCATTCGGCCGCCAGTCACGAGTTTTCCGGGAGGAAAAGTATTTGGCAAGGTGTTAAGCCAGAATTACGTGTAGGCGTGGTTGCCGCTAAACGTTTGATAGGGAACAATAACGGCTATATTGCAGTTGAATGACAATTGTCTTTGACACAAGTGAACGCACCTTGTCCGACAACACTACTGGTTCTACCCAGCAAACTCGCCAGGGGACTCAAAGCGAATAACAAACCAAGAGAGGTCTTGTCATGAATTGTACAAAGCAATCCTTCATTTCCTTGCTGGTGGTGCTTGTCTTGATTTTGGCGAGAGCACATGCCGATTCCGTAGACGATGTTCTGGAGCGGGTCGGAATCCATCGTGGAATTGTTGCGTTGATCGGCGTGCCAAACGACCGTGCCGATCAAGCTGTTGAAATAGCCAACAAAAGTGAACTCACGCTTTATATTCAGACTGGGGATGAAGAGCTGGCGAATCGCATTCGGAAGAAAGCGGCTGAATCCAAATTATTGGGAAACCGCATCTTTGTCGCGCACGGATCGTTCAACACCGTCCATCTCGCTGACAACGTAGCGGACTGCATTCTGGTAGCACCGGCGGCTGAAGGCAAAATCTCGGATGAAGAACTGCTGCGCGCAGTGCGTCCACGCGCCATGGTATTGGTTGGTGATCGTGAACTCGTGAAGCCAGTACCCGCCGGAATTGACGAGTGGACTCATCCCTATCACGGTCCCGATAACAACCCACAATCGACTGACCAATGGGTACGGGGTTCGTTTCGCACTCAATTTCTTGGTTTTCCCAAGTTTTCACCAATGCCCGAGCAAACGGTCGTGGCTGGTGGGCGAATTTACAAGGCGATGGGACATATCGCCCACAAGGCAAATCAGAATGACAACTTAAACACTCTGTTATGCATCAACGCCTACAACGGTACGATTCTTTGGCAGCGTCCCCTTTCGCCCGGATTCATGATGCATCGCAACACAATGATTGCTACCGACGATGCTTTGTATATGGGTGATCATGAATCCTGCAAAATCATTGATGCTGAAACAGGGGAGGTTCGCGATCAGATCACCGTACCCCCAGGGCTAACCGACGGACCGGTTTGGAAATGGATGGCGATGCGGGATGGACAGCTGATTGGACTGGTTGGAAACCCTGAGATCCAAGTCGAAACACAAAGGTCAACTCGACGTGGGTTGGGCCACTGGCCATGGGGGATGTGGAAGGGGCACGATTACAAAGATCCCCGCACTGCGTTCGGATTTGGTCGGACGGTGGTGGCGATTGACCCCAACACGAAGAATGTTCTGTGGCATTATCGCGATGAAGAATTTTTGGATGCGCGCGCCGTTTGCATGAACAGTGACCAGATCTTTTGCTTCTGTCCACAGAAATTTCTCGCTTGTATCGACGCTAATGATGGAACATTGCTTTGGAAGAACTCGGACAAAGAGCTACTGGATGCAATTGCGTCCGACGGCCGTGCTCAACATTACACAACGGGTTACTCGACAACGTGCTACATGAAATGTACGAACGATTATATCTTTTTTGCCGGTCCCCAACGTGAAAAGCTCGTCGTTGCCTCAACGACCGATGGGAAGCTCGCCTGGACTTACCCGGTGGGAAATTTACAGCTCGTTTTGCGAGACGACGCCATTTGGGCAGCCGGTTCACAAAAGTCAAAGAGCGGTGTCCGACTTGAATACGAAACGGGAAACGTATTGGATGAATTTCCTGCTCGCCGCGCCTGCACGCGAGCCACGGGATGTGTGGACAGTGTATTTTTTCGGGCCGACGGCGGAACGGTTCGTGTGTTGACCGATACGCTCACGGCACAACATATCGATCCTATGAGGCCTCCCTGCCAGGACGGTGTAATCATTTCCAACGGCCATCTGTATTGGGGACCGTGGATGTGCGGATGTCAGCTTTCACTCTACGGTAATATTGCGCTTGCTCCCAGCAATGATCCTCATAACGAAACCGTGGACGTTTATCATGATGCATTGACGATGGGGAAAAATGTTGAATTGGTCGAGCCGCTCGGTGCATACTCTGGCGATTGGTCGAGCTACCTTGGCAATAACGCCAGAAGTGGGGTCACGGTTGGAAAAATTCCGACCGATATTCAGTTCGCCTGGAAGACAAAAATTTCGTCAGGCGTGTTGCCTACCGCGCCGGTCGCCGCCGGTGATATGAGCTTCGTTGCTGATCGTAGCGGTGCTGTACGAGCGTTTGACGAAAACGGCGAACTTGTCTGGCAACAGTTCACGGCGGGGCCGGTCTATTATCCACCAGCAGTGGCAAAGGATCGGGTTTTTGTCGGGTCGGCAGATGGTCATGTCTATGCCTATGAAGCCACCACGGGTCGTTTTCTTTGGTCTTTTCGAGTTGCGCCACATGAACGGGTGATTCCCATCTATGGCAAACTTATTTCATCCTGGCCAGTTTCTGGCGGTGTGGTCGTTGAAAACGGAACCGTTTATGCCGCAGCTGGCATCGCCCATTACGACGGCACATTCATCGTTGCTCTGGATGCGATTACAGGAAAACTAAAAGCACAAAATTTGACGTCCGGCCAGCTTTCGGCAGAGGTTGACAACGGCATCAGCCTGCAGGGCAATCTGGCAATCGTAGATGGCCAGTTACAATTTCTCGCCGGTGGTGTTTACGAAATAGCCAGGTTTGATGTGAATACACTCGAATGTCTCAATACAACAAAGGTACAAGTGAATTCACAATTTCGTACGGCGTTCTATCCGTTCTATCCGGAGTACGGAAAATACCTGTCGATCGATCACACTTATAAAGATGGTACATCGTTAATTCATCACGCCAGCTACGAAGGGAGCAAGTTCACAAACCTTGCCCTCCACGAGGCGTTGCCACCAGGAACGACGAGGCCGCGTGAAGAAGCTGCTCGTTGGATTTTGCGTCGCGGCGGGACACCACCGAAAGTCCTCTGGCAAGATCAGACAGCACGCCGTTTTACCAGTTTCATCCTTTCCGGTAATCATTTGCTGGCAACAGGGCATCCCGACGCAAACTCGGACGAGTCGTTCCTGGTGGCGATGAACATCAAGGACGGAAGCGACGTGTGGATTTATCCAATTTCAGCCAATGCCGTCAAAGGTGGAGCTGCCATCGATCATGCTGGCCGGATTTTCATTTCCCTTGAAACTGGTGAGTTGCTTTGTTTCGTACCCAGTGAGAGCTGAGCACAAACCGGTTGTGTGACTGGAAGGTTCGACTTGGGCCTCAACGGTTTGAGGGCCTTTTCTCCCCGGCGGCCAGGCACAACGATTGAAATTTAAAGTTTTTAATGAGTCGATGTTGTTGGTGGTCAACCGGTTTGAGTTTCGGTAGCCGCAATCATTCGACGCAGCCGCTCGGTTACGAAAGCGGTTGCCAAGGAAAGAATCTTCTCACCGGTTTCCGCGGTTGCCAATAATGCTTCTTCCTGGCGGCGGCGGTCCTTGACGTTTTCACCTGCCAGGTCGATCTTACCGTTTTTGAAGGTCCGACCGTCACGCCGTAAGAATTCTGCGATTTCTGGTGAGGGAACTGTTTCATGATCAACATGTGCGTGATCATACTGCTGCATTGTGAAAAAACGAAGACGCTCGGGAAAAGCTGCCATGAAAATCGACGTTTCAAACTCACCGGCATGGGAGGTTGGCTGGGTGGCTTTCATGAACTTCTTGGTATCTTCACGTAACGTTCCTCTCCAGTAGGAATCGACATCAACATTGACGTTGCTACCCAGCTCTTCACGCCAAGCCGGCAATGCCTCGGTAAGCGGCTGGTGGTTTCCACCGTGACCGTTGAGGACCAACAAGGTACGAAGTCCGTGCGCTTTGAGGCAACTCATAACGTCCAGTACATATGCTTGAAACGTTTCCCGACGTAAGGTCAAGGAACCTGTGCGGACCATGTGATAGGGAGCATATCCACACGGGCTGGGGGGGGCGACGATTACCTGAGGATAAAGATTCAACGCGGCTCGTTGACAAATCAAGGTTGCAATGGCCACGTCGGCCACCGTCGCCATATGTTCGTTGTGTTGTTCCACCGAACCCGTTGGAATGATCGCCGCTTTGAGCTTGCCATCCTGAAACCATTCCCGTAATTCTTTGCGTGTATTTTCCCACAACAACACCCTTTTGGGATGGACAAATCCGACAGGCGTCTCGGCCAGGGCATCGGCTGAGGTCGGTAGTGTTCCCGCTTGTTGGGAACGGGCGCTGGCCGCCAATACTGCGGGCGCACCGACGGCACCAGTTGCCATCAACTTCATGTTTTGAAAGAAGCCTCTGCGATTGATGGGCCTGGGCATGTACGTTCTCCTTGGTTCTAGGACATTGATGACTGGAAAGTACAATGTTGCATTTCAAAACCGTGTTGATGGAGGGGTTTGAAACGCAAGAGATGAGTGGACTGCGGGAAAATGCTCTTTTTCTTGCTCACGTGTCGGGTGACCATGATTTTGAAAAACTCTTAAAATCCTGACCGTTAACGAACGGCAAAAAAGGTTCACAGAAAGATTTCAAAATCATCGATGATGGATTCTCCTGTCGTTTAACGGTTGAAAAAGAAGTCTTCAGCCGTTTTAACCAGAATTTGGTACTTATCAGATTCGGAAAGAAAATCGGCGTGTTTTTGAATGGTGTCCACAGCTGCTGAAAACGTGTGAACCTCTTTGGTTTGCAGCGGCGCGTCGCTTTCCCACATGCAGCGTTGGGGTCCAAAAGCATCGACAACTCGTCGCATAAGCGGAAGCATATCCAGGTAAGGGGGTCGTTTAGCACCAAGTCCGTAAAATCCGCCA
>Ga0310125_10001391_pt1 | contig 12156 bp, 14 predicted proteins | sample CB11b_Tmax_Bot8__FD_203508 | JGI IMG/M metagenome (GOLD analysis project Ga0310125, IMG submission 203508) | Marine microbial communities from Western Arctic Ocean, Canada - CB11b_Tmax_Bot8 | ecosystem: Environmental > Aquatic > Marine > Oceanic | place: Canada: Western Arctic Ocean | collected... | reverse complement strand
TTGGGGTCGCCGGATAATGGAAGCCGCAGAAGCCGAACTGCGGAAATTCGACTGCCCGAAAATCAATCTGCAACTGCGAATTTCTAACTCCACGGCCCAAGCTTTTTATCGCCGTATCGGCTACACCGAAGACGCCGCCCTGAGCTTTGGCAAACGACTGGAGTTCGATTCCACAGCATCCCGCAACTCCGGCGGCTCCGGAACTGAAGGGGGCCTGATCCGCAATGAGTGGCGTCCGGGAGACCTCGGAGCCATTGTGCAGATGCACGGGTTACTTTATGGGCAGGAGCTTGGGTTTGACGCCACCTTTGAATTGTCCATTGCTGCGGCACTTGCCGAATTCGCGCAAACCCGGAACCCGCACAACCGGATTTGGATTGTCGAAAAAGAGGAGCAAGTCCGGGGGTCGCTCGCCCTTGAGAGTGTGTCTGAGCAAGCCGCACAACTGCGCTGGCTGCTGCTGCACCCGGACCATCGGAGGCAAGGTTTGGGGCGCAAGCTGGTCACGGAAGCCTTGGAGTTCGCCCAGTCCTCCGGGCATGAATCCGTGTTCCTTTGGACGGTGGATGCGTTGCAACCCGCCGCTCGGCTTTACCAGTTGCTGGGTTTCCGAGTGGCAGAGGAACGCTCAGCAACCGTCGGCGGCCAGCAAGTCACCGAGCAACGTTATGCACTGAATTTTTGAAACGCGGATTTAATGGGAACCCGGACGCTCAGGTCACGGGAAGCATAACGTGTTTCCCGTAGGACGAACGGATTTGGAGCCGTTCATACCAAGCGTGAACTCCTAGTAATTCGTCGCGTTCGATGTCGAGATTGTACCAGCGGTAAACGAGTGCCCCGGCAGGGATGTCGCCCATCGAGAACTCGTTTCCAGCAACGTAATCCTGTTGTTGAAGGTGGCGGTCCAGCAGGCCGAACAGTCGGTTGCACTCCTTGATTCCTGCATTGATCGCCTCCCAGTTGCGCTTTTCCGGAGGAGTACGCACCAAACCCCAGAACGGTGGAGTCATTGCCGGGAGCAGTTCCGACACGGTCCAGTCCATCCACTGCTCTGCGGTGAAGCGCTGTTGCGGGTCGTCCGGGCACAAGGTTCCAGTGCCATAGCAATGTGCAAGGTAGCGCACGATCACGTTACTCTCCCAGAGCGACCACTCCCCATCTTGCAGCAAGGGGACTTTACCGTTGGGATTGAGCGCGAGGTACCAATCCTCGGTGTTCTTTCCAAAAACAAGTCCGGCATCCAACCGCTCAAAGCGCACCCCCACCTCAGCAGCGGCCCAGACGGCCTTCTGTACATTCACGGAATTGGCGCGTCCCCAAATTTTCAGCATGGTCAAAGCTCTTTGGTCATTAAAGTGTGGGATCGGAGTACACCTCCACCCGTCGGTTTGCCCGATGCGCCGACCGATCCATGCCCAGCACCGCTGGTTCGCTGGAACCCTTGGAGGACACGGTGGCAATCCGATCCGGGTCAATTCCCGCCTCAACCAAGGCATCCATCACGGAAAGCGCCCGCCGCAAGCCCAGCTTGGCGTTGTTGTCCTGCTTGCCGTACTTGCTGAAAATCCGCCGATCGGTGTGACCAATGACATGAATGAACTGTCCCGGATTGTCCTTCATGCATTGTGCGCTTTGCTTGATCGCCTGCTTGGCGGCTTTGGTGAGTTTGAATCGCTTTGGCGAGAACAGCACCGTGAACGCACAAGTGTCGTGATTGTACTGCGGAGGTGTGGTTGTGGATTGCAACTCAAGCTTACGGGCGACCAGCAATCCAAACTGGGTTTGTGATCCTGCTACCCTGCGTGAGAGGTGCAGCAGTTGGTAATGATGGCCCTTCACCCCCCACTTGAGCTTCACCAGCTCAAAATCCTTCAGGTTGGGTTGGGCGAAATAAACCAACGTTTCCGGAAGGTTGTTGACCTCCAGTTTGAGCTGATTGGAGCGGTCCACCATTTCAGAGTACACGCTCACCAGCGGTCGTCCAATCAGCTGGATCGCCTGGCTGGTGTCGCTCGTGAGTGCGTTGCTGCGCAGCCCAAGCAAGACGGGCTGGAGTTCGCCGATCTTGGAGGAATCTGTCCGCAACACTCCGTCTTCCGCCATCAGGAAGCGTTCCAGCCACATCACCTTCTTGCTCCGGAAGTGAGCTGCGTAGTTCGTCAGTACGTCGTCCATCTTTTGGAACGCGATGTCTCCCTGTTCAATCTCCTTGCGCAGGTTCCCAATGTCCTGCTGCACTTGCTGCTCTTCCTGATCCAGCTTGGCGAGGTCTTCGCCAAACCCGGACTTGAGATGCTCATAGTGCGAGAGGGCATTGTTGAAGGCTTTCAGCACTTGGTCATTGTGAACGGCCAGCGAGGAGAGTTCTCCCTGTGCCCAAGCCTCCAGCCGATTATCTTTGATCTGCTCCTGCTGGAGGTAGGCAAGCAAGGCATCTGCGTCAAAGAAGGTGAGTGCTTCCTGCCCGTCAAGAGTTCCGGACAGGCCCGCCTGCTGTTGTTCGACATATGGAAAAACGTCAATGCGGGCGAAGAGGTAGACAAACTCGCTGATGTCCTTGTTGAGCCGTGAGATGTTCTCGGGGTAAAGAAAGTTGACCTGAAAGCGCCCGGACTTGAAGGGAAACGAACTGCGGGTGGAGTAGCGTTCGGAAACGGCGCTGATGGCGATGCCTCCGGAGTTTTTGAAGAGCGTGTCGTCCTGCACCAGTGCTGGGAGTTTCTGGACAAGATCACTGGTGAGTTGGCTCCGGATGACCACCAGAACCGAAAAACTGGTGCTGGTGAGCGATTCCAGAAATTTCTGCTTCTCCTCCTCAATCCGTGCAATCTGGTCACGGTAGCGGTCTATTTCCTCAAGCAGGCTGGCGTGGTAGGGTTGGAGTTGCTCCAGCACTGCCTTACGCGCCCGGATGGTGAGTCGGGCTTTGCGGGCACTGGCCACCGCACGGCGGTACTCGCGCTCCAATTCCCGGAGATTGCGGGTCCACTCTTGGCCGGCGCTAACCACACGATTGAGCCATTCCTCTTCCAATTGTGGTGCCACGCCAAAGCCGCTCGCATTGACCTGCGAGAGCATCTGCTGCTCGACGAGGTGCCGATAAGATTTTGAGCCGTCTTTGGAAACCGGTAGCCACTCTTGGGCAAAACCAGAAAAGCTCCAGAGTTGAAAGATGATCAGAATCGAGAAGAGTGCTTGGATGCCTCTAGTCACTAGGACTCCTTTGGACAGCGGGTTGGTGCTGGGGCAATGAAAAGCAAATCCCATTCCGGAAGATGCAGGATACACCAAACCCGTGTGAAAGGAAAACCCGTTTGTGCTGGACTAGATTTGGCGGGTGAACGTTTGTCCGGAAAGGGACTGGTTGCGGAAGCCACCCTGCGCGTTGTAGCCGATGGGCTTCTTGCCGCGCTGGAGGGCGCTGAAGATGAGCATCCCCCGGAGAACCTGACTGGAGGTCTCCGAGGGGTCTGGAGAAGTTGAAGGTGCAGACATGAGGGTCGGAAAATCCAAACACGTTCCTTGGTTGCTTGTCGCTCAGGCTGTTGCAGGGAGAGTGCCACGTCCGGGCACCTTCAAGGAACGTGTTGTTCAAGCAACGGCTCCAGATGGCGCAGCATCGTCCGGGCGATGATCTGGTGTCCGTCCGGGTTGGGATGAATGCCGTCGCGCAAGTTCTTGTCTGGAAGCCCTCCCACGCCTTCCAGCAAAAACGGGAGCAGCACGATCTCATGCGTTTCCGCGAGTTCCGGGAAAGCGTTGCGGAAGGTGGTGGTGTACTCCGCTCCGTAATTCTTCGGCATCTGCATCCCGGCGAGCAAAACAACCATCCCACGCTCTTTGGCAAAGGCAATCACCGCACCCAGATTGCTCTTCATGCGCTCCACGCTGAGGCCGCGTAGCCCGTCATTTGCGCCGAGTGCGAGGATGAGGAAGTGCGGTTTGATGCGGGCGTACCACTTCAGGCGCGAGAGCGCACTAGCACTCGTGGAACCGCTAACCCCACCGTTGATCATCCGGATGGAGTAATTTTTTTGCAAAAGCAGTTGCTCCAGCACCGCAGGGTAGGCTTCCGTTTCATCAACGCCAAAGCCCTCTGTGAGCGAATCCCCCAAGGCGAGGATGCGGATTTGCTCGGCAGCCAGCCCTGTCGTTCCGGAAAAAAACAGAACGCCCAGCAGCAGCACAACCCAGACCATCCAGAAGGCAGAACAAAACCGACAATCGACAACCGACAACCGACATTCTGGCTCCTGACTCCTGAATACTTTTTCTAAAATCGTCAACTGGCTTTCATCTGTTGGAGTTGTAGGAAAAAATCAGAGCGCGACTGCTCACGCTGCTTGGTTTTCTGCACGGGATTGGCCTCGCCGATCACGGGAGTTGAGAACAGTTCTGGGTCGATTTCAAGCAGAAACCGCGAGGGGTCACGCTTGATAAGCTCGCCGTAGCGTTTTTGGAATTTGGCCATTGAAAACGTGAGTTCGCGCTGTGCCCGCGTGATGCCCACATAGCAGAGGCGGCGCTCCTCGTCCTCCCCGCTTTCGTCGAGGGCGCGCTGATTCGGAAACACACCATCGGCCATGCCGACGAGAAAAACGTAAGGAAACTCCAGCCCCTTTGCGCTGTGCAGGGTCATCAGCGTCACTTGGTTTCCGGAGGCATCGCCCTCGTTGTCACGCTCGGTGAAGAGCATCACGCGCTCCAGATAGTCACGCAGCCCACGCTGAGGCTGGTCACGGGAATACTTGTCGATCCCGTTGAGCAGTTCCAGCACACAGTTCCTGCGCCGCTCCCGCGTCTTGGGATCACCGGGCTGCTTCTCCACATAGCGCACATAGCCGACCTCCTCGAGCAAGGCCCGAACCGTGGTGCCAAGTTCAGCTTCGGCAAACTGCTCCTGATACTTGCGGATGCGCCACGCAAAGGATTCCATCGAGGCGGCGGATTCTCGTGGGATTTCCGGAAACTGACTCGCTTGTTCAAAAATCCGGAACAGTGCATCCCGACGGGTTCGTGCCAAGGTGTTCGCCTGCATCAGCGAGGTTTGACCGATGCCGCGCCGAGGGGTGTTGATGACGCGGTGGAGGCTCACTTCATCGCGGGGATTGTAGACCACCTTGAGGTAGGCCAACACGTCCCGGACCTCCTGCCGTTCGTAGAAGCTGGTCGCGCCCACCACGCGATAGGGCACCCCGCCATCGCGGAACGCTTCCTCAATCGCCCGCGCCTGAAAGTTTGAGCGGTACAGCACCGCGAAATCCTGATGCCCCCGCCCATGCCGCAAGGCTTGCATCCGGATACGGCGCACCACCGTTTCCAGTTCCTCCTGTTCCGATTCCGCAGCGATCCAGTCGATCCGCTCCCCTCCGGAACGTTCGGACCAAAGCTGCTTGGGCATGCGCTGCGGGTTGTTGGCGATCACTTGATTTGCTGCATCGAGGATCACCTGCGTCGAGCGGTAATTCTGCTCCAGCCGGATCACCTTCACGTCCGGATAGTCCTGCTCGAAACTCAGCAGGTTTTGCACGTCCGCACCGCGCCAAGCGTAGATGGACTGGTCGTCGTCGCCGACCACGCAGAGATTGCGGTGCAGGCGCGTGAGGTGCCGGAGCAGTCGATACTGCACGCGGTTGGTGTCCTGATACTCGTCCACCAAGATGTAGCAAAACCGCTCCTGCACTGGAAGCATCGCCTCCGGATGCTGCTCGAAAAGTTGCAGGGTGAGGTTGAGGATGTCATCAAAATCAAGCGCGTTGCAGCCCTTGAGTGTGCGCTGGTACTCCTGATAAATCTGCCCAATGATCTGCAGTCGACGATCCCCTGATTGCCCAAAGGACTCGGCATCCAGCCCGGCGGTTTTGGCACGGCTGATTTCAGCATGCGCAGATTTCAAATCCACCAAGCCCTCGTCGTTTCCAAAATCGTGTTCCTCCAGCAGCGACTTCAACAACCCACGCTGATCCTGCGTGTCGTAGATCACGAAATTCGGGCGGTAGTCCAAATGCTTGATCGACTTGCGGAGCAGCGACATCCCGAGCGAGTGGAAGGTGCTGAGGTGAACCCCCCGGCTGGCCTTTCCTAGCATTTCACGCAAGCGCTCCTGCATCTCGCCCGCCGACTTGTTCGTGAAGGTCACGCCCAAGATGCTCCCCGGAGGTTTACCCAGCGTTTGGATCAGGTGGGCAATGCGGTGGATGATAACACGGGTCTTGCCGCTTCCGGCCCCGGCGAGGACCAACACCGGACCCTGTGCCGTCGTCACGGCTTCGCGCTGCCGGAGGTTGAGGCTGTCAAGCAGGGTGGTCAACGATGTCAGTGGGGTGGTGTCTCAAACAGGAAAACGATTCTCTCATGCTCCGCCCAAGACGGCAAGGGGGTTCTCTGTGATCGGAGTTTCATGAAGTCAGACCGTCGTTCTGGTTCCGTTGAGTCACACGGTCCCGGTGTCTAGGCGAGCGAGTTCCTGAGCCAACTCCCGCAGGCTGAGGACGGTGACATTTTGTGACTTGAGGTAGCGATCCGATCCGGTGTAAACGACGAAGGCATGATCCGGTTGCAGGTCTTCCAGCGCCGAATGAAATCCTCTCTCTAACTTGGGCGCCGAGTTCTTCTTAACCTCGACCGCCCAGATTCCGGCGTATCCGCCCAATTCCAGCACCAAGTCAATCTCTGCACCCGCCGCTGTTCGATAAAACGCAGCCCGGACATGTCCGGAGCCGCAGCCAGCAGGTTCTCCAGCACGAAACCTGCCCAACTCATGCCTGCGACCGGATGCCCCAGTAGTTCGTCCACGCTGTGGATGCCCAACAGGGCGTGGAGCAGGCCGCTGTCGCGCACATAGGTTTTCGGGGATTTGACGGGCCGCTTCCGGACATTGGGAAGGTAAGGCGGCAGGCGGCGCAGTAACAGCAGGCCCGCCAACAATCCAAGGTAACTGGTGATCGTTGGTGAGGAAACCCCCAATCCTGTAGCCAGCTTTGCAGCGTTCAGCAGATTCCTTGGCTGTGTGCCAACATCATCCACAACCGCTCCAGTGTTTCTGCCGGAGGTTGAGGCTGTCAAGCAGGGTGGCCAATGATGCAAGTGGGGTGGTGTCGCGAATGCAGTCGTGGTATTGTACCTTGATCAACCAATGCATCAGCAAACCATTTTATGATCAACCCAACGAAAGGAGTGATGTCCCAACTCACGGTGGAGGAACTTCAGCAACTGCTACGCGAGCAGTTTTCGCAATGTGATGTCGTGCTTGAGAAAATTGGACCGCGCTGGGCACGGGTCCGGGTTCCCATCAAAGAACAGCACCTGCGTCCGGGCGGAACGGTGTCCGGACCTACGATGATGACACTTGCAGACACGGCGACGTATCTGGCGATTCTTGCAGAAATCGGCCCCGTGGTGCTGGCCGTGACGACGAACCTGACCATCAATTTCATGCGCAAACCTGCGTCGAATCGGGATGTGATCGGCGAGGCACAGTTGCTCAAACTTGGTCGGCGGCTTGCAGTTGCCGAGGTGCGCATTTACTCAGAAGGCGAGTCCGAATTGGTTGCCCACGCAACTTGCACTTATTCGATTCCTCCACATTAACAAGATAGCATCCGCATGGTGGGGGGAGTTCTCACACTGGTCCTGTTCCTAGTTCCGGTACTGGAAATCACGCTGCTGCTGTTACTGGCGGAACTGCTGCCGCTGATTTCGCTATTCACACTGTGCGGGGTCACGGCGGGGGCGGGTTGGTGGTTCATGCGCGGCGAGGATTTTTCGCTGTGGACGCTGATCGAAACGGAGTTGCAGAACCGGCGATTGCCCACAGAGGAACTGCTCAACGATTTTCTGCTCTGGATCTGCGGGATGCTCTTGGTGGTTCCGGGTGTGGTGACGGACGCCTTGGGGTTCCTTCTGCTTGTCCCCGTCTGTCGCGAAGAGTTGGCCCAGTGGATCCGGCAGCAAATGCGCGGCTACCTCCACAGGCATCATTCTTAAGAATAGAACAATGTTTACCGGAATTGTACAGGGCACCCGATCCGTGACTGCTGTTGAGGAGTTTGAGGGCGGACGACGGCTGCGGATTCAACTCGACAACCTGGCCGGGGGTTTGAAGCGTGGAGCCAGCGTTGCGGTCAATGGAACTTGCCTGACCGCCACCGACATCCAAGACGGCTGGGTGGAGTTTGACGTGATTGCCGAAACCCTGCGCTGCACCAACCTCGGTTCGTTGTGGTCCGGGGATCTCGTCAACATCGAACGCTCCGCGAAGGTTGGGGATGAAATTGGCGGACACCACGTTAGTGGCCACATTGACGGCACCGGGATGCTCCGAGAAATCCGGGATGCTCCCAACAACCGCGAGGTCGTGGTGGAGCATGATCTACAGTGGCAGCAACTCCGGATTCCCAAGGGCTGGATTGCGGTTGATGGTGCGAGTTTGACGATTGTCGAGGTGGGTGAGGATTGGTTCTCGGTCGCTCTGATTCCGGAAACCCTTTCCCAAACCATCCTTGGCACCGCAAAGGTGGGCGCTCTGGTCAACCTTGAGTTCGATCACACGGTCAAGATCATCGTCCAGACCGTGGAAACCGTGTTTCAACACCAACCCCTCCTTCCCAATCCGTCTAGTCACAGCGGCTAGAAATGCAGCCCCCACGTCAACACCAGAGTTGCGTTGTACGCAAGGATGGCGTTCCAGTTGTCCTTGTGATCCTGCATATCCTCGTTTAATTTGTTGACCGTCCAAGTGTTTATGTGGATCGTCGCCTTGTCGGTTTGCTGCAAAAAGACATTGTAACGCATGATGTCGACCGCCAAGAAGGTTGCATCGCTGAAATGTTGGAAGCCTGTGCCCAAGGTCACCACCTTGGTCTCAAAAGACAAATCGTAGCGCGCTTTCCTAACCCACTGATCGATAAATCCTGTGCGGTTGTAGGTCCGGTTCCAGAGCCATCCCTGACGGTTTTCATAACCCACCGAGCCGTAAATCCCTCCCCACAATTGCCGTCGCACATAGAAGGCCGTTCCCGTTGCCCGCGAGGGGCCGAAATTCTCCGTGCGCTGCTGGGCAAACACGTTGAGCTTGTCTGTGTCGCTGTACTCGAAACCCAACGTCCACGGATGTCGGTGGTACCCGAGCATGATGGGGGGGCCGAAGAGATGAATGGGATGAATTCCCCAGCCCGTGCCAATCATGAAAGCGGAATCAACGATGGGAGTGTCCGCTTCGTCCGGGAGCAGCGCGGCCACAGTTTCCGGATCAAGGTAGGGGTCGTCCAGCAGGGGGTCCAGTTGGGCGTAGAGTATCCCGCTTGCAGAAAACAGCAACAGGGTGAGCGTGAACGGAAAAAGGAGGCGGGGTAATAAGGCAGGGAGGGCAAACACCCTCCCTAAGATGCGGATTAGTGTCCGTGCCAGGACTTGCAGAGGTGCCTGTCCGAAATGGGCAGCAACGGCAGCTTACCGAGGAAACTCAGGTAGCTCAGAAAAAAAGCACCAAGGAAGCCGAGCGTGATGAGCAGTTCGTGCAGACCAAGGTACACATGGTAGTGACCGAAATGCTGTAAGGAGGGAACCACCATCAGGTAAATGGACAACCACTGTCCAGCAACCACCCAAATGCCCATTGCTCTGACATAGTTGGGGGTGCGGCAGAGCGTCTTTGGGAGCAAACCTAGGAACACTGAAACAAACACCCAAAAGAAAATGATGATGAACAGCGTCTGCCACGGTTGTGTCATCGAACGGATCACAAGGAAAGGGGTCTCTTCCGGAAGGTCAGCGAACCAGATGACGAGGTACTGCGAGTAGCCCATGTAGGCCCACAGCAACGAAAACGCAAAGGTCAACTTCGCCAAGTCGTGGATGCGGTTGATTGTGATGTACTCGTGCAATCCGAAGCGTTCCCGGACGGTCACGCTGATGGCAAGCATGAGCCCGAGGAAGGCGTGCATGTTGCCGATCATGAAAAAGACGCCGAAGAGCGTGCTGAACCACTCTTGGTCCAGCGACATCACATAATCCCAAGCGATGAAGGTGATGCCGATGGCATAGAGCATGGCAAGCGCCGGGGCGATCTTGCGGGAAAGCCGTTCGAGCCGCATCACCTCGTCCTCATGCTCGCCGTAGTCTTGGAGCATTCGGTCGGCGAACTTGCCGCCCCAATCGCTACCAAGCAGTTTGCGGGCGAGGGCGAGGTCTGGTTTGATGGAGGTTTTCACAAACCAGAAGGAAATTCCGTAGAGCAGCAGGAACCAGAAGAGGTTGCGGCTGATGAAGAAGGGCAGGTTCAGCCAGCCCGCCTTGACCGCCTCCCCGTGGTGCAGAAAGGGGGTGTGGCTCCACTCGTAGAGGTCGTTGCTTCCGAAGAAGACGAGGATGAACATGACAAAGGACACGGGCAGGAATCCAGCACAGGCTTCTGCGAGCCGCTTAAAGGCCCGCCCCCACTTGGCGTCCGTGATCTGCCAGATGACTGCGAAGATCACTCCGGCCTGAGCAAGCCCCCCCCAAAAGACGGTGTTGATGAGCAGCGTCTGCCATACCCGGAGGCGGCTTTCCCCGTCCATCAACAGGCCGACGATGAACATTCCTACTCCCAAGACCACAAGGGTCCAGAGAAACTTGCGGGTGCCTGCGGGAATCTCAAACAGAGAGCGTTCTGCGATCTCCTTGGTCGTCATTGCGTGATCTCCTTGCCGAATCCTTCACTTGTCAAGTAGTTGACCATGTCCCAGCGGTCTCTCACGGAGGTCTGTGCGCCAAAGGCGGGCATGAACCCCCTCGGTTCTTGGAAGAAAGAGCCGTACTTGATCTTGTTGTAGAGATGGGACTGTGCTGTGGAAATCTTGACAATCGCCACAATCGGGGGGGCGGGCACGCCCTTCTGGACTGCGACCGTGTTGGCCAAGCCGTCCGTGCCGTGACACGCCGCACAGTAGGTGTTGTAGAGCATACGACCGCGGGCGGTGGAATCCGGAGTAGCACGGGTGGGGTTCTGCGGTGAATACTCACGCGGATGGCCTTTGGCTCCGGAACCGTCTCCCGCCACCGCCGGAATGAACGGATCGTAGATGCGCTGGATTTTTCCGAGAACGATCCGGATGGGCACGGAAGTGCTGGGGAAGTGCTGATAGGTGCCCTCTTCCTGTGGCTTGATCCCCTTACCGTCGAACATGTCCTGAAAAAAGGGGTAGGGTTTCCCGTCAAACCACGGTCGGTCGTCCTCCTCATCGTTGTAACCGCCTTTTTGCGGATCAAAGTAAGGATAGAGATCCGCCGCACTAGCAAGGGTGACGCTACCAAGCAGCAGCACTGCCAGCAACGAAGTGACCTTTCCCATCCGAAACCCTTCAGTCTTTTTCAACATGCACCTCCTCTGCACCGTTGCGCCTGAGGATTTCCGCGAACTCCTCTGCTTGGGCAGAGTCACAGCGAACCACCACGCCGAAGCGATCGCGCTGGAAACGCAGGTAGCGTTTGACCGCCGTTGGAATGGGGTTCTTGAAGGAATCAAAAACCGCAAGCAAGCTCAGTCCCAGCAAGGTGGAGAGCGCAGCGAGCAGGATGGTCAGTTCGAAACCGATGATTGCAAATGTAGGAATTGCGACAATCGGTTTTCCACTGACGGGAAGCACCCAGTCCGAAGCAGTCCATGCCGGAAAGCTAAAGCCGATGAATGTCCCCATTGCTCCACACACGAGTGCAATCCAAGGAACGGAACTCTGCGGATCTCCGAGAGCATGCTCAATCTCATGACGCGGGCACGGAGAAAGCACGGTGGGCTGCACTCCTTTGTCGCGCACCTGCTCAATGGTGTCGGTGGTTGCGTCCAAGTGGGTGAAGGAGCCCCAGACGCCCGTGAATCTGCTCATCAGTGTTCCTTCGGTGGATTTTGCAAGGGCGGTTTAGTGTTTTCCTTCAACTCCATGATCGCCATCGGCGGCAGTGCCTTGGCGAAGAGGGTGAAGAGCGTAAAGAAGAAGCCGAAGCTGCCGATCGTGATACCGGTTTCAACAATAGTCGGCCAGTACTCGCCCCAAGCGGCGGGGACATACTCATGCTGGAGGGAACTGCCTACGATGTTGAAACGCTCAAACCACATGCCCACATTGATCAACACGCAGATGATCCAGACTGCAATAAGGTTGTTACGCACCTTCC
>Ga0310125_10001390_pt1 | contig 12163 bp, 8 predicted proteins | sample CB11b_Tmax_Bot8__FD_203508 | JGI IMG/M metagenome (GOLD analysis project Ga0310125, IMG submission 203508) | Marine microbial communities from Western Arctic Ocean, Canada - CB11b_Tmax_Bot8 | ecosystem: Environmental > Aquatic > Marine > Oceanic | place: Canada: Western Arctic Ocean | collected... | reverse complement strand
TTACTTTAATTTTTTTCTGATTATCTAGCTCAATACCTAATTTAATTATATCATCACTAATATTTGGTTTTCTTCCCACGGCAACCAAAACTTTATCACACTCAACTCTTTCTCTCTTTTTGCTTGCGTTGTTTGTAAAATCTACTACGACTTTATTTTTTATAGAATTAACTGCTGTTACTTTTGAGTTCAATTTGAAATTAATTCCTTGTTTATTGAGAATCTTTAAAAATTCAGTTGAAATATCTTTATCCATACCTGAAACAATATGGTCAAAATACTCAACTACTACAACATCTGAACCTAATCTTTTCCATACACTCGAAAGTTCTAACCCAATATAACCTCCTCCAATCACAATTATTTTTTTTGGAACCTTTGCGAATGATAAAGCTCCTGTTGAAGATACTATATTTTTTTCATCAATTTTTATTCCTGGTAAAGATGATGGAATCGAACCGACGCTTATCACAATATTTTTTGTATTATAATTAGTTTTTTTTCCAGAGTTGTCAGTAACGGTCACTGTGTTCTTAATTAAAATTGAACCTTTTCCTTTTAGATAAGTAACTTTATTTTTTTTAAATAGAAATTCTACACCCTTAGTAAGAGTTAATACTGACTTGTCCTTATTATTCATCATCTTAGATAAATTTAATTTAATATTGCTAGATTCAATTCCTAAATTTTTAAATTCTTTTTGTGCTTTGTGATAAATTTCTGATGAATTAAGTAAGCTTTTTGAAGGTATACAGCCAACATTTAGACAAGTTCCGCCTAATGTTTTTCTTGACTCAACACAAGCTGTTTTAAGGCCTAGTTGGGCTGCTCTTATTGCACAAACATAGCCTCCGGGTCCCGCTCCAATTACTACAAGATCAAAATTATTTTCCATTATTAAAGATCTAAAAATAGTCTTCTCGGCTCTTCAAGACACTCTTTAATAGTTTTTAAAAAAGAAACAGCCTCCTTACCATCAATTATTCTATGATCATAAGATAAAGCTAAGTACATAATGGGTCGTATTACAATATTTCCATCTTTTGCTACTGGCCTTTCCACAATATTATGCATACCTAAAATTCCTGTTTGGGGTGGATTAAGTATAGGTGTAGAAAGCATTGAACCATAAATCCCTCCATTGCTAATAGTAAAAGTTCCACCTTGTAAATCATCAATGGTAATTTTCCCTTGCTTTGCTTTCTCGGAAAGTAAAAAAATATTTTTTTCTATATCTGCAAAAGATAATTCGTCAGCATTTTTTAAAACAGGAACAACCAAACCACGATCAGTTCCTATGGCAATAGAGATATTATAATAGTTTTTATAAACAATGTGATCTCCTTCTATTTCAGCATTAACTTCTGGAAAATTTTTTAATGCTACAATTGATGCCTTAACAAAAAAAGACATGAAGCCTAATTTAACAGAATATTTTTTATTAAAATCTTCTTGGTAGTCTTGTCTCATTTGCATAATACTTTGCATATCCACTTCGTTAAAAGTAGTCAGCATAGCTGCATTATCTTGAGCTTCCTTTAATCTTTTAGCAATAGTTGTTCTTAGTCTTGACATTTTCACACGTTCCTCTTGACCATGAATAGCTTTTCTTTTCGATGGTTGAGGAATATTGCCCATTGAATTAATTAAATCTCCCTTAGAAATTCTTCCAGCTTTTCCGGTGCCTTCTAAATTTGATATATCAATTTTATTTTCTTCTGCAATTTTTCTGACCGCTGGAGATAAATGTCTTCTAGTTTTTGGGGGCACATATTTTTCCTTTTTTATCTCATCTTTTTCTTCAGCTAAAGTATCTAAAACTAAAGCCTCATTAGAATTTTCACCTACATCTTCATCAACGAGAGTTAAAGTTTCTTGTTTTTTTGGTAATGTTTTTTTCTTAGATCCTTTAGGTGGTATATAGGATTTTTGTTCTACATCTGTTGGTTTTTTGTTGATGGTTTTAATTGTGCTAGATTTGCCTTCATTAATTATTCCCAACAAAGCACCCACTTCTACTGTATCACCTTCTTTAACTTTAATTGATGATAAAGTTCCGGTTAACGGGGAAGGAACCTCAACATTTACTTTGTCAGTTTCTAATTCTACTAATGGTTCATCAGAATCAACATTTTCACCAACTTGTTTTAGCCATTTAGATACGGTTGCTTCAGTGACAGATTCTCCTAATGTTGGTACTAAAATTTGATTCGACATACCTAGCTAAGTACCTTTTCTATTATTTCCTTTTGCTGTGCAAGATGTTTTTTTAAATATCCAGTAGCGGGGGACGCTGCCGGTTCTCTACCAATATATTTGACTTTCTTATTTTCTGCCTTTATGTGGTTTAAAGTCCACTCAATATAATTTCTTGCCGAGTTCCAAGCTCCCATGTTTTTAGGCTCTTCTTGACACCAATAAAATTTGGCATTTTTTTTAAATCTTTTCAACTCTTGCGCAAGTGTTTTGACAGGGAAGGGATATAACTGTTCTATTCTAATCATATAAACCTGATCATTTTTAATTTTCTCCCTAGCTTCTATAAGGTCAAAATAAACTTTTCCTGAACACATAATTACTTTTTTAATTTTATTATTTTTTTTAAGTTTGATTAACCCATACTCTTTAAGATCTGCATGATCGCCTAAAACTCTGTGAAACGAATTATTTTTCCCAAAATCTTCTATATTTGAAGTGCATCTCTTATTTCTTAACAAAGATTTAGGGGTCATGATTATCAAGGGTTTTCTAAAACCTCTATGGATTTGTCTCCTTAAAGCATGAAAATAGTTTGCTGGAGTAGTACAATTTATAACTTGAATATTTTCCTTAGCACATAATTGTAAAAACCTTTCTAGTCTTGCTGAAGAATGTTCTGGACCTTGCCCTTCATAACCATGTGGCAGTAACATTACCAAGCCACTTGCTTTTGACCACTTTCTTTCACCTGTAGTAATAAATTGATCTATTATGACTTGCGCTCCATTTGCAAAGTCACCGAATTGAGCCTCCCACACTACTAAAGTTGTTGGTTCTGAAAGAGTGTAGCCATGCTCAAAACCTAGTACAGCAAACTCTGAAAGTACGCTATCAATTACCTCGAACTTTTTTTGTTTTTTGGAAATATTATTTAACGGAGTATAATAACTATTATCATTTTGATCACGAAGCACTGAATGTCTTTGACTAAATGTTCCTCTTCCAGAATCTTGACCTGAAAGCCTTACTGGAGTTTCTTCGTCTAATAAAGTCGCGAATGCTAATTGTTCGGCTGTTGCCCAATCAAATCCTGTTCCATTCTGAAACATTTTCTTTTTATTTTCAAAAATTTTTCTTATAGTTGAATGAACATTAAAATCTTCAGGAATATAGGTAATCTTTTTTCCAATTCTTTTAATTGTATCTATTGATACACCTGTAACCCCCTTTTTATCCTTACCTTTTTCTGGTTTATATCTCGACCAAACTCCTTCGAACCACTCAATTTTTGGTTTGTATTCTTTAGCAGTTTTTAATTGCTCATCTAGAAGATTTTTAAATTCTTTTTTATTATTATTAAATTCTTCAACAGTTATAGTTCTTTCTTTTATAAGTTTCTCAGCATAAACATTGAGTGTTGTTGGATGCTGTCTAATTTTTTTATACATCATTGGCTGGGTAAAAGAAGGCTCATCTCCTTCATTGTGACCAAACCTTCTATAACAAATCATATCTACCACTACATCTCTATTAAACTTCTGTCTGAATTCTATAGCTATCCTTGCGCAATGAACTACGGCTTCTGGATCGTCTGCGTTCACATGTAAAATTGGTGCTTCAACCATTTTTGCTATGTCAGATGGATAAGGTGAAGATCTTGCAAATCTTGGGTTTGTAGTAAAACCTATCTGATTATTCACAATGATATGAATTGTCCCACCAGTATTGTGCCCTTTTACTCCAGACATGGCAAAACATTCAGCAACAATACCTTGACCCGCAAAGGCAGCATCTCCATGAATTAAAATAGGAACTACTTTTTGTCTTTTAACATCATTGTGAAAAAATTGTTTAGCGCGAGTTTGACCTAATACAACGGGATCAACGGCCTCAAGATGAGAAGGATTATCTGTCAGGCTTATATGAACTAAATTACCATCAAATTCCCTATTAGAAGAAGCCCCCAAATGATATTTTACATCTCCTGCTGATTCAACCATAGAAGAACCTGCCTCACCAGAAAATTCATTAAATATTCTTTTGTAAGATTTTTGCAGCAAGTTTGCTAATACATTTAATCGGCCTCTGTGTGACATGCCAATTTTAATTTCTTTAACATCTAGTTGTCCGCCTCGCTTTATTATTTGCTCTAGAGCAGGAATTAATGCTTCTCCACCATCTATTCCAAATCTTTTGGTACCAACAAATTTAAGAGCTAAAAATTTTTCAAATCCTTCAGCTTGAATTAGTTTATTTAAAATAAATTTCTTGCCAGCATCTGTAAAATTTAATTGGTTTTCTTTTTTTTCCATTCTTTCTCTGAACCATTTTTTTTCAATAGGATCTGAAATATGCATATATTCAATTCCAATCGTTGAACAATATGTTTTTTTAAGAAATGGAAGTAACTCGTTGATGGTTGCATATCCACGATCCATATATGTATGCAAATAAATCTTTTTATTATAATCTTCTTTTTTAAAACCGTGGTCAGCAGGATGCAGCTCATGAAGGTATTTTCTTTCCATTATTCCAAGAGGATCGAGATCAGCGATAAGATGGCCTCTAATTCTATACGCTCTAATCAAAGCAATGGCTTTAACTGATTGCTCTTTTTCTTTTTCATGATTTTTTTGTGTGATTAATGTTTCATTAGAAACTAATTCTTTTTCTTCAATGATTTTTTTTCCATGAAGTTTTACTTTTAAATTATTTTTTTTTCTTCGAGACCAACTTGGTCCTAATATTTCTTTTTGAATGGACTCTTGATCTTCGTTAAGACCATCAAAAAATTCTTTCCAACTTTGAGGGACAGTTGTTGAATTTTCTAAATATTGTAAATAAAGCTCTTTAATAAAAGGACTATTGCCACCTTGTAAAAAAGAAGTTTTTTCAAAAATTATATTATTTTTATTTGAGGCCATTAATATTAAAAATAAACTTTATCTTATTATAAAATTGATAAAACTATCTTGCAAGTTTGTCATATAAGGTTTTACCGATTTGTGCAGGCGACTCCACCATTAAAATACCGCATGATCTCATTTTTTCTATTTTATCCTCTGCACTACCCTTTCCTCCAGAAATAATCGCACCCGCATGTCCCATTCTTCTTCCTGGTGGTGCAGTTTTCCCAGCTATAAAACCAACAACAGGTTTTTTAACTTTCGAAGACTTAATAAAATCTGCTGCATCTTCTTCTGCAGATCCTCCAATCTCTCCTATCATTAATATTGAGTTAGTTTGTTGATCTTTTAAAAAAAGTTCTAAACAATCAATAAAACTTGTTCCACTAATTGGGTCACCTCCAATACCTATAACAGTTGATTGTCCTAACCCATTTTCGCTCGTCTGAGCCACGGCCTCATAAGTAAGAGTTCCAGATCGTGAAACAATTCCGCAAGAACCTTTTTTATGAATACTTCCTGGCATAATACCAATTTTACATTGTCCAGGAGTGATAATTCCAGGACAATTAGGACCAATTAATCGTGATTTTGATTTTGAAAGCTTTTCTTTTACTTTAATCATATCTAAAACCGGAATTCCTTCTGTAATGCAAACAATTAATGGAATTTCACTTTCTATAGCTTCAATGATTGCAGATGCCGCAAACTTAGCAGGAACATAAACCATTGTTGCATTTGCTTGAGTTTTTTTAATAGCTTCTTTAACTGTGCTAAAAACTGGTTTGCCTAAGTGTGTTTGTCCTCCTTTTTTTGGAGTAACGCCACCAACTAAATTAGTGCCGTAAGCAATGGCTTGTTCTGAATGAAAAGTACCATGTGCACCTGTAAAACCTTGACAAATTACTCTTGTATTTTTATCAACTAAGATCGACATTCTTATTTTACTACCTCCACAATTTTTTTAGCTGCATCTGATAAATTATTTGCAGATATAATTTTTATATTAGATTTTTTTAAAATTTCTTTACCCAACTCTACATTAGTGCCAGCTAATCTAACTACTAAAGGTACTGATAAATTGGTTTCTTTAGCAGCCTCAACTAATCCTTGCGCAAGAACATCGCACCTCATAATTCCACCAAAAATATTAATTAAAATTCCTTTAACATTTTTATCTGACAATATAATTTTAAATGCTGCTGATACCTTTTCCTGTGAAGCTCCACCTCCCACATCAAGAAAGTTGGCAGGTTCTGATCCATACAGTTTTATAATGTCCATCGTTGCCATTGCAAGACCTGCACCATTGACCATACAACCAATTTTTCCATTTAACTTAATATAAGATAAACCATGTTTACTTGCTTCTGTCTCAATTGGATCTTCTTCATTTAAATCTCTTAAAGATAGAATTTCTGGATGTTTATATAGAGCATTATCATCAAAATTAATTTTAGCATCTAGACATAATAAATTATCATCTTTGGTTACAATTAATGGGTTAATCTCAATTAGACCTGCATCTTTTTCAATCATAATTTTATAAATTGATTGTATTAAATCAAATGCTTTTTTTTCCAATTTTTCAGATAGATCAAAAGGTTTTATTATTTTTTTCATATTTTCCTTATTAACTGATTTAGAAATATTTATTTTTATAGTAATAATTTTTTCAGGACTATTTTTTGCTATTTGTTCAATATCCATTCCCCCTTCTGCGCTAGAAATAAATGCAATTTTTGAACTTGCTCTATCAACTAAACATGACAAATAAAATTCTTTTGCAATATTACAAGTTTCTTCGATATATAATCTTTTAACCTTTTTTCCATACTTTCCTGTTTGATGAGTTTTTAATTCTTTTCCAAGCATTTTTTCTGATTCCTTTTTTAATTCTTCAATATTTTTCACCAACTTAATTCCACCTGCTTTACCTCTTCCTCCGGCATGGATTTGAGCTTTTAATACAAAATTATTTGATTTGAACTTTTTAACTTTTTCCTTTATTTCATTAGTATCAAAAATGACAACACCATAGGGCACTGACACTCCGAATTCCTTGAGTATTTCTTTTGCTTGGTGTTCGTGAATATTCATTATATGTTTTCTTAAATTAAAATTTACATTTGCTAATGTCAAATTTTAAAAGCAATTCATTAAGTTGATTTGGAACTATACACTCATTTTCGTTAAGTAGTTCTTCAAAAAAATATATTGTACTTTTGTTTTTTCCTATAAAAAATAAATTTTTTATTTTGTAGTTTTTAATTTTGTCTAGAAAGAAATTTTTATACACATCATAATATTTGTTTTTTTTGGGAGGAACGCTTAGATCATCATACCATTTATTTGGGGAAGCAAATTTATTACTCAACATACTTGAAAAAAATTGATAGTCAGTAATAATAATTTTTTCTTTTTTTTCTTGGGATAAAATATTTTTTGCATCAATTAAAAGATAAATTTCATCCAACGGTTTTTCAGAATAATGCGGAGTAATCCACTTTAATCCATACAATCTTTTATCTAGTTGAGTTGCATCTTCTGCCAAACTAAAATCGGCATTTGCTAATTCAATAAATTTTCTATTTTGATTGAATCTTATATGATATTTTGCGGTCGTAAAAATAAAAATCACCAAAATTAAATATACTATATATTTATTATTAAAATATTTTATTACATAGGCGTGAGAATATGCGGCGGATATAGGTATAAGAAAAAAAATTAATACTTGGTTTTTTGTTAATAACTGACAATAAATCAATATTGCCACCGAGACCAAAAAAAGTAGTGAGATATTAAGTTCAATTTTCTTTGCTAAATTTTTTTCTTTGAGAATTAACAAATGGAACGTACAAACAGCTAATGGAGCTAATGCTAAGTAAATATACTTAAATTGGCTTATAAGATTTTTAAAATCAATATTAAGTTTATCAACTCTTTCGCTGCCTAAACTAAAAGGGTAAAGAATATATTGTATTAAAAAATTATTTATAGGTATTTTATTTATTAAAAAAACACCGAAAACTAAAGAGATTGAAATTAAACTACCAAAAAATAAATTAAGTAAAATATTTTTATTTATACTTTTTATATTATAAAAATGAATGGAAATAATAACGCTAAATAGAAGTATAAAATAAGGTGAAGGTATTTGTTTTGAAAAAAATGAAAAAGTAATAAAAATTGGTGTTAATAACCAAAACAGATTTTTTTTTGACCTAATAGCAAGCGAAACTGAAAAACAAGCCATTATACAAAAAATAACAGAATGGTGATCTATAAATGGTGTTCCTATAGATGGATAAGCAAGTACAGCAACGCCTAATGAATAAATAAAAGCATAAAAATTTTTTAGTCCAATATTTAAAAAATAATAATAAGAAAATAGGGTTAATCCCATGTTAAGTACCGAGGCATGTAGTGCGTAACTTGCCCAGTTAATGCCAAAAACTAAAAAAAATAGTGACTGAATATAATCAACAAATGGTCCAGTGATTGACCAATAATCTTTAAACGGATGATTTCCAGAAAGAATATTGTAACCAGAATCAAAAATCATAAAGCTATCTATAGGAAATGCTCCTCTATTAGCAAAATATTGATTTATTAATAAAGAAAATGAAGCGAGAATTATTAAGTAAGTTTTATTTTTCAATTTTTTAATTAGTTTAAACTATTATCAATTTTTTTAGCAGAATCAAAAAGATCTTGAACAGATTTAATTGAATAATTAAATTGTTTTTTTTCCTCATCAGAAAGATTAATTTTTATTATTTTTTCTACTCCATTTTTACCTATTATAACCGGTACTCCTGCATAAATATCCCTTACTCCATACTCGCCATTAAGATAAGCTGCACACGGTAATTTTTTTTTTAAATCCTTAATATAAGACTCGGCCATTTCAACACCAGAGGCGGCTGGTGCATAGAACGCTGAGCCCTTTTCTAAAAATTTTATTATTTCAGCGCCACCTTTTCGAGTTCTTTCAATTATTAAGTCTAATTTTTCTTTCTTAATCATTTGCTTTAAAGGTTTTCCATTTACTGTTGTATAGTTTGGCATAGGTACCATTGTATCTCCGTGACCTCCCAATACTAAAGTGTCTATACTTTTGACAGAAACTTTAAGTTCTTGTGAAAGAAAATATTTAAATCTTGAAGAGTCTAAAATTCCAGCCATTCCAACAACTTTATTAGTTGGCAATCCTGAGTACTTCTGCAAAGCCATAACAATAACATCTAGCGGGTTTGTAATACAAATCACAAACGCATTAGGAGAAGTTTTTTTTATGCCCTCTGCAACTTGTTTAATTATTTTTAAATTAGTTCCTAATAAATCGTCTCTGGACATTCCAGGTTTTCTTGGAACTCCAGCTGTAATTATAATTACATCTGAATTTTTTATATCCTCATAATTATTAGTTCCTACAAGATTACAATTAAACCCATCTACTGATGTGGATTGAGCTATATCTAGAGCCTTACCTTTTGCTAAGCCTTCGGCTACATCAAAAAGTACTACATCTGCAAGTTCTTTGGTGCTTATAATATGAGCCAATGTTCCTCCAATTTGACCTGCTCCAATTAATGAAATTTTTTTTCTCATATAACTAATTTAATGTTGGCATTATAAAATTAGGATCTGATGCTAATCCAGTAGGCCATTTTGAAGTTATAGTTTTTAATTTCGTGTAAAATCTTACTCCTTCCGGACCATGCATATATTGATCACCGAACAATGATCTTTTCCAGCCTCCAAACGAATGGTAGGCAACAGGAACTGGTATTGGTATATTAATACCAACCATTCCAATTTTAATTTTACTTGCAAAAGTCCTTCCTACATCGCCATCACGAGTATATATGCTCGTTCCATTTCCAAATTCATGTTCATTTACTAAATTTACCGCTGATTTAAAATCTTTTACTCTAACTACTGAAAGAACTGGACCAAAAATTTCTTCTTTGTAAATTCTCATTTTTTTATCCACATTATCAAAAAGACATCCTCCAATAAAAAAACCTTTTTCATATCCTTGTAGTTTTATATTTCTGCCATCAACAACTAGTTTTGCTCCCTCTTTTACTCCCAAATCTACATATCCTTTAACTTTTTCTAGATGTTGTTTTGTAACAAGAGGCCCCATTTCTGAATTTTTATCTAATCCTGGACCAATTTTTATTGACTCTACTTTTTTGGCAAGTTCAGCTACAAGTTGGTTTCCAACTTTACCAACTGCAACAGCAACTGATTGAGCCATGCATCTTTCGCCGGCTGACCCATAAGCAGCACCCATTAAACCATTAACTGCTTGATCAAGGTCACAGTCAGGCATTACTACACAATGATTTTTTGCTCCACCTAAAGCCTGAACTCTTTTTTCATTTTTCGCAGCATTTTCATAAATATATTTTGCAACTGGTGTAGATCCAACAAAACTTATAGCGGACACATCTTTGTTTGTTAGTAATGCATCTACCGCCTCTTTATCGCCGTTAACAACATTAAAAACTCCATCTGGCAATCCTGCCTCCTTAAATAATTGAGCTAATTTAATTGGACATGACGGATCTTTTTCTGAAGGTTTTAAAACAAATGTGTTGCCACATGCAATTGCTATTGGAAACATCCACATCGGAACCATGGCAGGAAAATTAAATGGGGTAATTCCGGCACAAACTCCTAAGGGCTGTCTGATAGACCAGCTGTCAACATCAGTACCAACATTTTCGGTAAATTCTCCCTTGAGTAGATGTGGTATACCACATGCAAATTCCACAACTTCCAATCCTCTCGTTAATGAGCCTTTAGCATCTTCGTAAACTTTCCCGTGCTCAGAAACTATAAGTTTAATTATTTCATCTGATTTTTTTTCTATTAATTCTTTAAATTTAAATATTATTTTTGCTCTTTGTGCTGGCGGTTTTCTAGACCAGTCAATAAATGCATACTTTGCCTTTTGAACTGCAAAATCTACATCAAGCTTGGAAGCTAAATTAACCTCAGCTGATTGTTCACCGGTTGCAGGATTAAAAACTTTGGATGTTTTCTTAGAAGATCCCTTAGTTATTTTTCCATCTATAAAATGTTCAATTAAATTCATCTATGCCTAAAAATGATTTAATTAAGCTTCTAGCTGGTTGCAAGCATTTTTTTGATTGAAGCAATAGCTTTTGCTGGATTTAGGCCTTTTGGGCAGGAACTAGTACAGTTCATGATAGTATGACACCTATACAATTTAAGTTTATCTGCTACCATTTTTAATCTTTCTTTTTTTTCCTCATCTCTGCTATCTGATATCCAACGATAAGCCTGAAGTAAAACTGCTGGACCTAAATAACTTTCTCCATTCCACCAATAACTTGGGCAAGATGTAGAACAACACGCGCACATAATACATTCGTACAAACCATCGAGTTTTTTTCTATTTTGTTTAGATTGATTGATTTCACTTTTTTGAGACTTAGATTTTTTTACTTTTAACCAAGGTTGAATGAACTCATATTGTTTATACAACGTACTTAAATCTGCCACCAAATCTTTGACTACTTTTAAATGTGGTAAAGGAAAAATACGAATATCACCTTTAATATCCTTGTGAGATTTCATACAAGAAAGAGTATTTACGCCATCAACATTCATTGCACATGATCCGCAAACTCCGTGAGCACATGACCTCCTAAAAGTAAGAGATGAATCTATTTCATTTTTAATTTTATGTAGAATATCTAAAACTTTATTCCCACATGTATCCATATTAACTTCAAAAGTATCTTCTCTTGGATTTTCATTTTTTGCAGGATCCCATCTATAAACATGAACTATTTTTAAATTTAAAGACCCAGTTTGATCTTTAAAATATTGGCCCTTTAAAATTTTAGAATTCTGAGGAAGATTAAATTGTACCATTAATAAATTCTCTCCTTTGGTGGAAAAGTTTGAACATCACTGGTTAATGTCGATAAATTTACCGGTCTATAATCAATTTTAACTTCTTTTCCATTATGCCAACTCAAAGTGTGCTTCATATAATTTTCATCATCTCT
>Ga0310125_10001388_pt1 | contig 12168 bp, 11 predicted proteins | sample CB11b_Tmax_Bot8__FD_203508 | JGI IMG/M metagenome (GOLD analysis project Ga0310125, IMG submission 203508) | Marine microbial communities from Western Arctic Ocean, Canada - CB11b_Tmax_Bot8 | ecosystem: Environmental > Aquatic > Marine > Oceanic | place: Canada: Western Arctic Ocean | collected... | reverse complement strand
ATGATTGCAAGGATGGAGATGTCGGATGGATTGACTCCAGAAATCCTGGAGGCTTGACCAAGGCTTGCCGGTCTCACGCGACTCAGCTTTTCTCGCGCCTCGTATCGTAGTGCTTTCATGGCGTGGTAATCGATCTCGACGGGAATTTTCAATCTCTCCGAATCGATCGTTCGTTCCGCCAGTCGCCGCTCGCGATCAATGTACCCCTCGTACTTCACTTGGATTTCGATCTGGTTCTGGACTTCCTCGGGTAGAGCGGCGTTCCACGAGCTCAATTCGCGATAAGTTGTCCCCGGCATCCTCAGTCGTTTGGATAGACTAACCCCGCCTTCACGTGTGCTGGCGAGGTGGCTCAGCTCTGAAGTTATGCTATTCTGGTAGGACGTTGTTTCTCGAATGAATTCCTCTGGGACAATACCGATTTCTTTTGCGGTCGCATGCATTCTAAAGCGCGCATTGTCCTGTCTAAGGAGCAGTCGTCGCTCAGCCCTCGAGGTGAACATACGGTACGGCTCATCTACGCCTTTCGTCACCAGATCATCGATCAAGACTCCAATATACGCCTCACTCCGCGACAGCGTAATCGGTGTCATTCCCCGTGCTTTTCTGGCGGCATTGATGCCCGCAATAAAGCCTTGTGCTGCGGCTTCCTCGTATCCCGTCGTTCCGTTGATCTGACCGGCAAAAAACAGGTTTTCAACAAGCCTTGATTCCAGAGAGTGCGTAAGCTGCGTCGGATCCAGGTAGTCATATTCGATAGCATAGCCCCAATCCAAGAATACTGCCTCCTCAAGACCTGGGATAGTATGGATCATTTCCTCTTGGACCTGCTTGGGCAGACTATTTGAAAGTCCGTTGGGATAGACTCGGTCCGTTGATCGACCCTCAGGTTCCACAAAAACATGATGGGATGCCTTGTCCGAGAACTTGACGATCTTGTCTTCAATTGAGGGACAGTAGCGGACTCCTGTTGCCGTTATGGCGCCGTTGTACATCGCGCTAGCGTCCAGATTTTCTCGTATGATGGAGTGAGTTTCTGGGGTCGTGTGGGTCAAATGGCAGGGCAGCTGGCTAGAGCCCGGGCGCCAGGGACGGAGTGCGGGATCAGTATGTTCCACGTAGAACATTGCCAGAGGATCCTCGGTTTGGTTCTGTTCCACGTGGAACATTGTCTGTTCGCGCCGGCCGCACCAAGACATGAGCGGCGGTGGCTCTAGACCCGGCTGTACCTCCATTTTGGAATAATTCAGACTGTCACTGCTCAGGCGCGGTGGCGTGCCCGTTTTGAGCCGACCCAGGTGGAACCCAAGGGAACTGAAGGCCCCGCTCAATTTCTCGGCAGATGCTGTCCCGCGGCGCCCTCCGGGTGTGCAGACGGTGCCTTCGTGAATGCGACCTTTCAAGAACGTGCCCGTCGTTACGACCACGGTTTCTCCGCGTATTTCAGATCCATCCTCCGTCATGATTCCCGCAAGCGCTCCCCCTTGGATCAGGATTCCGCTGGCGGTACTATCGATCACATCAAGATCAGGCTGACAGCCCAGAACAGTCTTCATGCGCAACGGGTATGCCTGCTTGTCTGATTGGACCCGTGTCGCCTGCACAGCTGGTCCGCGCCGCGTATTGAGGGTTCTGAACTGTAGCCCCGTGTAGTCGGTGTTACGGGCCATCTCGCCACCTAGCGCATCCAATTCGAAAACTAGGTGTGATTTGGCTATTCCTCCGACTGCAGGGTTGCACGGCATTGTCGCAAAACCCGCTTTCTGGAGCGTGACGAGTGCTGTGCTTGCGCCGCTGCGAGCAGCAGCCAATGCGGCCTCACAGCCTGCATGTCCACCACCAATAACGATCACGGCATAGTGTTTCATTTTTCCTCGAGACAGGCTGAAAGCTAGACGAAAACAGACTTTATTAGGGATACTCCACAGATGTTCTTCTCATTGTCATGGAAACTTATTAACCGTAGCTTTTTCTCCGTTCAAGGAGTCAGGATGTCACAAGTCGGGGCTCTCGGCATACCCGAGCATTCGAAAGATCACGATTTCTCCAGATAGCCGCTCCACAGCAGTCCGTCATCATTTAAATAGGATGCGCATGATATCAAACAATTCATTATAAACATAATCATATTAATATCAACATGTTATGAAATAATTGTCGCAAGCACGGCCACTCACAAAACCCAAGCCGTAATATGTAATGGCTGTCTACTACATTCGGCCACCAGCAATGCCATGGCCGCCGACCTCAAAGGACGTCTACCTTGAATCTCGCACTTTTCTCCTGCCTGAGATGCTGACGCACCACTTGTTTACAGGTTATCTACAACCTATTTCCCAATGCAAAAGCGAGAGAATATCGAATCTAGAAGCTCCCGCGAGTATTCTCTTCCAGTAAGCATGCCGAGACATTCTAGCGCGACGCGCATGTGCTGGGCCGCCAGAATGCTAGAGTCCCCGACACCATCCTCAAACAGATCGCAACAGCCCTTCATTTCGCTCAGTGCTGACTCGACAAGAGTCTTGTGCCGCGCAGAGATGGCAGCCCGAGGTTCCCTGGATTCTACTTTCAACAGTTTGTCGCTGATCGCGTCTCCAATCTCCTTAACCCCCTGACCACGGACGAGCGAGGTGGTCACTGAAAGCAACCCCTGAGGAATGTCTCTGTTATTCGTGACCTGACCCAGATCGCACTTGTTCAATACAACTATCGAGCTATTTGGGCGCAGCTCCTCCAGGGTTTTAAGCTCATCCTCATCGAGCGGTAAGGATGCATCGATCACGTGCAGCCGCAAATCTGCAACTCCGGCTGCCTCAACCGCACGACGGACTCCTTCCCGTTCAACCTGGCAGGAGCTATCACAAAGACCAGCAGTATCGACCAAACGAACGGCCACTCCACCGAGGACCAGGCTCTCCTCCAAGGTGTCACGAGTCGTGCCGGATGAATCAGCAACGATGGCGCGCTCTTTACCGAGAAGGACGTTCATCAACGTCGATTTGCCGACGTTGGGTTTACCGGATATGACCACGGGGGCGCCTTCTCGCAACAGGTGGCCCTCTTCCCAGCTTTCCAGCTCCTTTTCCAGCGATTCAGCGACATTTGCGGCTCGTGCAAAAATATCTTTCGCCGTTGCCTCAGGTAACTCGTCTTCTGCAAAATCCAGCATTGCTTCGACGTCCGCGGCGAGGGAACACAAACCATCGTAAATACCATTAAATGAACAACTTAAAGATCCTTGGAGTTGCTCTACTGCGGCTTCTGCTGAACGGCGTGAACGTGCCGAGATAAGATCGGCAACGGCTTCCGCCTGAAGGAGATCCAATCTACCGTTAAGGAATGCTCGCTTGGTAAATTCCCCCGGTTGCGCTGGACGAGCACCACGCCCAATGACGGCCCCAAGAATGCGCTCAGCGCATACGCGGCCGCCGTGACACTGAATTTCTACGACATCCTCGCGTGTATAACTGTGGGGAGCCCTGTAGGCCAGCAGGATGACTTCGTCTACAGGTGTTGCACTGCCTGAGCCATTTCGAATGTGCCCGTGCGTAAAGGAGCAAGCCGGCAAGGTGGATGGCTTTTGTTTGCCGGCATATACCTCATCGGCAATCCGGAAGCTGTCTGGACCCGATAGGCGCACTATCGCTATGCCGGCGGGCCCCGCCGCAGTCGCGATTGCCGCAATCGTGTCTGGCTCGGACATTGCAGAGAGTTCGTCGATTGAAGTCATGGGGCATGAATAATACGCTCGCGAAGCCTTCTCGGACAGCCTTTTTGATCAAGACAGCGTCGAACGCGTCTTCCTTGACAGCCGTCAGTCGACTGCTCAGGGTGGTGTGGTCATGAGTGACATAGACAAGCTCAGCGCCACCGCCGATTTTCGTAGCATCGGCAAGATCAAGCGCCATATCTTTCTCTGCAGCGATCAAACCAAGCCTAAATGTTGCGACAAGGATGAAGGCCTGAAGTCATGGGAATACCTGAAGGCTCGCCTTGATGAGCTCGGATTGACCGATGACGGAGGCGTATATCGCACAAAGGCGAATTGCCTTCGCTTTTGCCACGGCGGGCCGATCGCCGTCGTCTACCCCGATGGCACTTGGTATCATTCGTGTACGCCCGATGTTGTCGAGCGGATCATCCAAGAGCACCTCATCGGCGGTAAGCCGGTCCAGGATAACCTGATCACGACACATCCGTTGGGTTGAATAAATGGCGGCTGACCAAAAAAAAAGTTTCTCGTTTGTAAGACACGCGCCCGCGCTCCCCGTTGAAACAATAAGTGCGGGAACGGGAACCGGTCGTCAGGTTCTAATAGCCCCGGACGAGGGCCCCAATTTCGCAATGCGCCGGTTCATCATGGAGCCCGGTGGGGGCATGCCCCCACACACGAATACCGTTGAACACGAGCAATATGTTTTGCGCGGTCAGGCGCGAATTGGCATTGGAGAGGACGTCGTGCAGGTGAAAAAGGACGACGTGGTTTTTATACCCGCCGGTACGCCCCATTGGTATGAAGCCGAGGGCGATGAAGCGTTCGAATTCCTTTGCCTTGTTCCCAACCAGCCCGACCATATCGAACTTGTCGGTGAGTGACGCTTACTGCGATTTCTCAATGGGAGCACCCCTGACTTAATTTCCCGCCGCGTTAACCACCGCCCTCTTCCTGAACTTGCCACGCCATGGATTTGGACGAGAGCGTTGGTTGCATAAGTCCTGGGCAGATTCCCAGAACGACTAAAAAAATTCGTAACTCCATTAAGCGGATTTTAAATACGCCTTGTGATCCTACCCCTATGAACAGGCCGAGAAGCACGAAAAGCGAAAGGAGGTGCAGCCTGGAGGGGTAGATGAACGACAGAAGAACGATCTTGCCTCGGTTCGGCAAGAACAACTCGAGCGCGATTAGCAATCAATAATTAGGAAGAACGATGAACAAGATAAATATACACGGCATCATGGCAAGCGCGATAGTGGCCACTTGTGCCATGGGAACCACTTCCCAGCACGTATGGGCCGAGGAACCCATTGCATACACTCAAGCGGAGCTGTTTTTGGAGCAGAACAACACGGATGGGGATCTGGGGCTTCATTTCAATATCGATGGGGAAGGCTGGAGAAGACCCCGACTCAAAGGCCCAAATCCGAACGGAAACAAACAAAAGGAGCTCTTGAACATCCTCGTAAGGGGAAAGCTGGGGAACGTGATCGGGTTGACCCAGCTCAGATGCGAGAGTGCCGAGCCGCCCTTCGATGAGCTGCCACGTGATGAATTCCTATCCCTGTTTCCGGAGGGTGAATATACCTTCTTTGGAAAGACCGTTGACAGAATCAGGATGAAAAGCATGACGACGCTTACGCACATCATGCCCGGCGAGGTTGAACTTGTTTCCCCCGAGGAGGATGGAGAAGTGCCCGCGGATGAGGACCTCGTCATTGAGTGGGCAACGCTCGACGATCCGGCTCCGCCGGAGAACCTGATCGAGTTTTACGAGGTAGTTGTCGAGAAGGACCAGGATGGCGAGTTCCATCGTGTGTTCAGCGTGCACATGCTACCGACCGACTCGACCCTGAGGTGCCCGGCAGAGTTCCTCGAGGCAGGCAAGGATTATAAGGTCGAGATCATTGCCCAGGAGACGAGCGGGAACAGGTCCTCGATAGAAGTTCCCTTCGTGACCGAAGAGTAATTGCTATCCATTGTGAGGTTATTTCTGGGACACGAACTAGTACCGAGATCACATTCGCTTTCCGAGACTTCCTCCGCCTGCGTCCGGCCTGCAATAACGCAGGCGGAGGTGTTCTTTTTAGGGGATCCTAATGGTTGATCAATCGGCAGTACATTTGAGACCATTCCCGTGGATGGTCTCAAATGTGCGCACATGAAAAGGAATATGACGACCGGTCTTTTTGGGAAAAGATCAGGCGCTTCGCCATCAAGGCCGGACGACCCGTTGTCGAGAACGCGCTCGTGCTTTACTTCTGCCTGAAGGACGCAGACACTCCGGGGCGCGCGAAAGTCGTGGTTATTGGAGCGCTCGGTTATTTTATTTTGCCGATCGACGCCGTTCCCGATCTCATCCCTGTGGCCGGATTCACTGATGATCTTGCCGTGCTGCTGATTGCTACGACAACCGTAGTCGCGCATATAAAGCCGGCACACCGACAACGGGCCAGGGAGCTTCTGGATTGGGAGAGGAATACAAAGGGGGCCGAATCCCTCGGCGATGATGGGTGGCGAGCGAAAGGCCAGCGAACATTCTCGTCGGACGCAGAGAAGGAACGTTACTATATGAACACGCTGGAACTTTCAGGTGATATAACGGCGTCGGTCCTCAAGGATCGTTATAGAGAACTAGCCCACAAATACCATCCAGACAAAGTCCAACACCTCGGCACCGAATTCCAGCAAATGGCAGGGCATAAGCTGAAGGAAATCAATGCGGCGTACGAGTACCTGAAAAAGAAATACGGTTAGCGCGTATTGTCTGCGCGTTTCCTACTACGCATACAAATGGTAGATGCCGAAAACGCGATATCCTTCACCAACATCGTTTCATCGATACTGAGTTCCATTGAGCTTCGCTGATTCGGGAGTGCGCCCGTTAATGGTGTTGAACCTCAAAAGGATGGTGGGCGATACAGGACTCGAACCTGTGACTTCTACCGTGTGAAGGTAGCGCTCTAGCCGACTGAGCTAATCGCCCGCTTGAGAATGTGATCCCTTTACGGCGGGACACGTTTACGAATGTAGTCTCGCGTTGACACCATTTGCAGTGTGCCTACGGCGGGGAAACTCTATTGGCTGGGAACACACACTTCAAGATATTGTTTGCCTTGCAACATGAGGCAATCAGTTCAAAGATAACACTTTCTGTTTATTTTCTCCGGAGGAAACGAAAAGCGACATTAAGGATCCTGATGAAGGAGTTGGAAGAAGGAGCATTGCTAAGCCTCGATTTTGGCAAAATCGCCGCGATCAGTCAGAACACGAATGACGTTATTCCCGTTGCCGTGCAACACGCGGAAACGCAGGAAGTGATACTCGTGGCCTACACGAACGAACTCGCCATGAGGCAATCGTTCAAAACGCGGACACTCACCCTGTGGAGCACGTCCCGCAATGAACTCTGGGAAAAGGGCAAGACTTCAGGTGAATCGTTCGAAATGGTCGAAGCATTTGTGAACTGCGAGCAGAATTCCCTAGTATACCGTGTTCGCCCCCGCCGAGGCGACATATGTCACACGAAGAACAATCAGGGCGAACCTCGAAATTGCTATTACCGACGCATCGACATGGATTCGCTGGAACTGGAGAACCTGGATCCCTAGAAAATGACGAATGACGAAATACCCAAGCACGAAAGAATGACGAAGTTCGAAGCCCGAATGCACTACAGATATGTGGAAACTCGCAATACGAGGCAGCTACCCAGTCAACCATGGCTTATGCGTGAATAAGTCAAAAAAAACTTCGACATTCGGATTTTGGATTTCATTCGGATTTGGGTATTTCGTCATTCGTCATTGCTAAAAACGAGATACGACACGGGTACGGCTTCCAACGTCACTCCAAAATCGTGTCGATCGGAAAGCAGGATGTGACAGTTGCGATTCCTCTGTCCCTATTGCAAAGCGGACCTTCCCGATCCTCCGCCCGCAACATGTCCGTTCTGTTCCAAGACGATGAATCTTCCCGGCCACCTCACGGGTAAAACGGCGACCGACCGCAAACGCGCAAAGGATCAAATACGCAAATCAGCCGCACGTGAGCGCCGGACGATCGGTGGCAGACAGCCTCCGATTGGGCGCAAACCCGTACACTTGGTTGTGATTCTTGGGGTGATGCTCGTTATCGGCGGGATGTACCTGGTGAGTACCCAGCAACAAAACCACTCTACGTTGACTCGCACGAAAGCGGAAGTGTGCATGGATGAATTGTGCACCTTGCGCATCGCGATCGAACGCTTCCAGGAAGATTGCGGAGGCTATCCGAGTATATCGACGGGAATCACGAATCTGATCGTCAACCCGGGAAAAAAAAATTGGCAGGGCCCCTATGTGTCGCTCTTAAAAAACGATCCCTGGGGCAAGGCCTACGTCTATGGGCTGAATTCGAACACTGTGATTCTGATGTCGATGGGACCGGACGGAATACGCGATACCGGTGACGATTTTTTTTCCGAGGACTGGGAATTGCATACGTCGTTGAAATAAGGGCGATAACGCAGGTTGGCAACATGGGGTGAACGAGGCTGCGTGCCGAAGTTGAGCCTGGAAGATCGCACAATTAACTCGGCTGGACGCCTCGTCCACCACTTCGTCGAGGCCGTATCAGAATTTAGTAAAATGTGACTGCAACAGTTTTACGAGGGATTCTGGCAGTTATCGGATCGTGCCTATCAAAGGTGGACGAGGCGTCCCGCCGCGTTAATACACAGAATCCGTTATTCCACGACAGCCGCTACTTAAACTTGCGGATAACCGTGCGCACGATGCCGGCGATTTCAAGCGAGTTCTTGGGCCGGATGGGTTTGAACTTTTTATTCGCCGCTTCGAGACGAACTTCACGGCCTTTCTTGACGAAATACTTCATCGTCCATTCGCCATCAACCTGGGCGATAACAATATCGTTATTCTTGGGCACTCTTCCTTTTTCGATCAGCACGATGTCGCCGGGAAGGATGCCGGCATCAATCATCGAATCGCCCGTTACTTTCAACATAAAGGTCGCCTCGGGGCGATCGACGAGGAATTCATCGAGACTCAGGGTATCGAGCAACTCCTCTTCTGCCGGTGAAGGAAATCCCGCCTGGATTGCGCCAAGCAGTCGAATTGACCCTGTGATTTTTCCTGTCAGCGCGATCTTGCGGTGCTTCTTTACAATGTATCCTTCTTCGTCAAGCTTCAGGAGCAATCCGTGAACGGCGTTCTTTGAACGATAGTTGAACAGCTTCAGCATTTCGTCATAGCCGGGAACGCGACGCTCTCGGGTATAGAACTGCCGTAGCCGCTGCGCTTTCTCGTGAATGTCTGTGATGCGAGGCATGACTTGTTGTCTTTAGTTTCTCTTGTTTCTTGGGCTCACCTATCCACGATCAATATCTGAACTTTCGTTCACAATTGCAACAAGAAAGAATTAAGAGAAGATGACGTCCATGTGACTATGATACGGTACCCTGAAGCAAGCGTGGCACGAATCCTTCCTGGAGAACATACATGGCGGTTTACATTCGGCATATCGAGACCGATGTCCCCGCATTTTCGTACACGCAGGAATACATCGAAGCGCAGATGTCGGCCTGGGCCGCTGATGAAAAAGAGCGGCGCTACATCAGAAAAATTTATCGGCATACTGGCATCGATAAGCGGCATTCCGTATTGCCGGATCTCATGGCCGGACATCAGGCACGGTTATACAAAAACGCAACTGGCGCTGAGCTGGACAAGCCTGGTACGGGGGCTCGCAACGCGATATACGCATCGGAATCACGAAAAATTGCAAGCCGGCTTGCGAGACGGGCGATCGCGCAGTGCCACGGGATAACGCCCGAGAACATTTCCCACGTGATAACGGTGTCATGCACGGGGTTTTGCAATCCGGGACCCGACTACTACATCATCCGGGAACTTGGTCTTTCCGAGTCCACGCAACGCTACCACCTTGGGTTCATGGGGTGCTACGCCGTGATTCCCGCCCTGCGCATGGCCAAGCAGTTTTGCGAAGCGGACCCTCGTGCGATCGTGCTCGTACTAAGCATCGAGTTATGCACATTGCACCTGCGTCCCGCGTGCGATGTGGACACGCTGCTGGCGAACGCGCTTTTTGCAGACGGTGCTGCCTGTGCCATCGTTGCGGGTGCGCCTTGCGAGGAGGCATGTTTCGGTATCGGCGAGTTTGCCTCCACCCTGCTGCCCGGAGGAGAGCAAGATATGGCCTGGACGATTGGCGATCACGGTTTCGATATTACGCTGTCGAGCTACGTGCCACGCATTATCGGCTGCGCGATACGCGATGTTGTAAGATCCTTGCTGCCCGGCACGGAGGCCGACGACTTTGCCGTGTGGGCGGTTCATCCGGGCGGGAAGGCAATTCTCGACAAGATACGTGACGCGCTGGACTTGCAGCCGCGCCAAATCGCTGCCTCCCGTAATGTCATGCGTTCTTTTGGCAACATGAGCAGCGCCACGATCCTGTTTGTCCTGAAGGAATTGCTGGAAAGCGACTCTTGCCGTCACGACCAGCGCGTCTGTGCCATGGCGTTCGGTCCGGGACTGACAATCGAGACCGCTGTTATGTATGTGACGCTATCAAATCCCGCGGATGCTGCCGACATTTCGATTGAAGTAAGCGCCGCAAAAAGCCCCTGAAATCCAGCATGAACGGCATCGAACTGAACATCGATTTTTTATTGCTCATCCTGTTGGTCATCTCAGGACCTTTACATTTCGCCCTCGAATGCTGGGATGACAGCATTCACTGGCGCGAAACACTTGTCTTTAAAGAGCATGTTGTGCACAGCCTGCTGGCCATGCTTGCCCTTTTGATTGCCATGTCGGCGAACAGATTACTTTTCGCCCCTTCTTGGATACCGCTGTTTCTCGTTCTCATTGTCATAACAGTGGTCTGCGAGGAAGTATTCGGCATCCACGATCGTTGCGCGATGCTGCGCGAGCGGGTGCTGCATTCGGTAATATTTCTCAACGGAACGTTTCTTGCCATGGCGCTTTTTCATATCGCGACCAAATCAGAGTTGGCCCAAGGGCAATTGTTTACGTGGATTTGTCGCCTTCTTTTCGTTGGCGCGACATTGCGACTAATCGGGGTTGCTGCGTGTTTCCGTTATCAATGCATCTTGAAGCGAAGTGCGTCCTCACCAGCCTGATCTTACTATTGCGACCGAAGGCGTAGCACAATGCCCGCTATGTGCATCGTCCAGCTCGGAAGCCTGGCGCAACGTGCCCGCAACATGGCAACGTGACCCTGGAATTCATGGGATCTCGAGATGTATCACTTGCGGGCATCGCTATTTAAACCGACGAGTTCCGGAAACGGATGCGGGAATACTTTACGAAGGATACACTGAGCAATATTGGTCGTCCGATATTGGAATGCGTCTACTTTGGCGGTTGCAGGCGGCGTATCGCGCCTCGCAGCTGATGCGGACATGTCCGGTAAAAAGCGCTGTTTTGGACGTCGGCAGTGGCATGCCGGTTTTTGCCCGCAGACTTCGCTTGCGGCACGCAGTGCCGCGCGTCGAGAGCCTCGATGTCCTTGGCCCCGAGATGCTTCGGGAACTGCGCGAATTGGATCCCGAGGCCGTGCATCACAATGTTCTGCTGAAAGATTTCGCTGCCTGCGAGGCACGGTACGATGTGGTCACGGCGTATCACAGCCTCGAACATAGCTACGATCCTAAACAATTCTTGAGAGTCCTTAACGCAATGCTTTTGCCAGGCGGCACTCTGGTCCTTGGAGTTCCACACTTCGATCATGCGGGGCTACGCGTCTTCGGTGCGACCCACACAAGTTTCCATGTACCCTACCATTTGCATTTCTTCAGTATTCCAACTCTGCGCACGTTGCTAAACGAGGCCGGCTTCACCGTTAAGCGCGTCGAAACGGAATGGTTCTTTTCCAGTGTGAACTCGGTGACATCACTATTGACCCGCCTCGGTATGCGTGAGCTATCGAGACCGCGGCTCGGCCTCACATTGCTCTTCCTGCTGACTTGGCCCATGGCGGCAATCGTGGAAAAGGTCTGTCCGCTTGGGGGATGTGTGCTTATTGTCGCTCGTAAGTCGGAATGAGCAACATGAGTTTCAATTCTTAGCCGGAACGATTCAGTACGCGTGGCATAGCGATGCTAAAATTTACTGAACTCATGAGTCTTATATGCGTCTGTGTGCTGACGCCACTGCTAAACATTCAGTGAATTTGTTTCAGAAGCCTTTTTACCTCGCGCCGCCAAGGCGCGAGGTGGCAACCGCGGCATGCGTTTGGGTGCCCGAGCCCGCCGAAGGTGGGTGAGGGACGTGAATTTGGTCGTCCAGTTTGCCCCGGGTTTAAGGCGCCGGGGGCCGAGGTGTACTCGTGTACCTGAGGCCCCCGGGAACGCAGAAGCCGGGGCAAAATGGGCGGCCGAATTCGCGCCAAACGCATGACGCCGA
>Ga0310125_10001386_pt1 | contig 12174 bp, 14 predicted proteins | sample CB11b_Tmax_Bot8__FD_203508 | JGI IMG/M metagenome (GOLD analysis project Ga0310125, IMG submission 203508) | Marine microbial communities from Western Arctic Ocean, Canada - CB11b_Tmax_Bot8 | ecosystem: Environmental > Aquatic > Marine > Oceanic | place: Canada: Western Arctic Ocean | collected... | reverse complement strand
TGAGCTTGCGGACTAAACGCCCCGCCCCAGTCACGAAACGCATTACCAAGATACGAATCATACAGTGCCCTCGATCCTTGTCCACCTGTTTCTGTGACCCCGCTAAAGAGATCGCCGCGCAAGTAGTCTGATAGAGCCATCTTATGCGGCTCCTAGTTGTTGTTGCAGCCAGTTATAATAGTCGGCACCCGTCGTGTCAGTAACCTGACCTTGTGATAGTTGACTCTGGTATTGATTTTGCAACCGAGACTGATTATTATACAGCGCATTCCGCAGGAAACTCTGCCCACCAAGGCCCATTGTCTGCGCTGCAACATCGAACCCCCAGCCGGGGTTTTTTTCTATATCTCCGGCCATTAATTCCCACCGGGCACTCGGCGGATTGACAATATTACCCAGAACTTCTGGCGTACCAAACCCTCCAAGCCCAGTCTCACCGCCCAATCGTCCTCGAAGAAAGTCTCCATACTGGGGTACATCAGGACCGCCCGGATTTAAGGTTTGGTACGCCTCCTGAGCAAATTTGTACGGGTTTAATGCCCGTCCAAGCTCCCGTTCCATAGAATCCAAGAAAGGATTTCCTGCGTACAATCCCGCACCGCGAAGCGTTTCTTCTTGAGCAATTCCCCGTGATTGCGAGGTCAACCCCATCTCTACATCTCTTCGCGTACTTCCATATGGTCCTACGTCATGTACGCCCGGTGTGCCCGGAGCCGCGCCCGGAACCGCTGCCGCTGCTGTGGACGCTTGCTCGACGTTAGCGACTTCTGCTTGATACGCGGCTCGCGAACCCGTGGGAATTAATCGTCCGCCCTCGCCCGAACCATCGTTATTCACACCTATAAATTCCCAGCCCTCGTCTATCTTCGTTCGTTTCCAAATATTGTAACGATTGATGACATCGGCTGGCATCCCTTCCCACAACTGCATGTATTCAGGATATCCTGAGGTTTTCGCTTCCATGTACCATCGATACATCTCGTTGGGGTTTCCGCCACCCAGCGACGTTCCTCCGGTTGAAAGCCGGAGTTTATCTACACCAAACGTATCACCTTCTATCGTACCCGTTATAGGTCCAGTCTTATCAACCTCCTCCTTCATCGGGATGGCCGGTACGTTTCGGCCCTGTCGTTGTGGAGGCAGACCACCCTCGGCACCTTGACTAGCAGCAGCGGCAGCAGCGGCGGCGGGTTGCGTAGCACGCCACGCTTCTGTTTTCCCGGCGGCAACCGCAGCAGCTAGCGGTTCTTTATCCCATGACTTTGAACCGTCGTCCCACGTTGTTTCAGTTACCCAAGAATCTCCTTCAGGATATGATCTCGTACTTACAGGCGTTCTTCCGCCTGCAGCAGCAGCCTCACGCTGGCGCTGTTCGTCTGCTGCTTTCTGTATAGGATTGATGTCAAGACCGACAACACCGCCCGGAGAGGCCCACATTGTGTCATCTGTCGTATAGTCCCACGATGGAGCTGCTTGCCCCGATTTCGCCCATTCAGGAACATCGATAGGCGGAGCTGCCTGCGTAGGTCCGCCGCCCCCCGGTATGGAATCACCGCCCGTTGCCAACAAATACGAATCTCCGCCTCTCGTAGCCGAACCACTACCAATACCCGACCTATCGGCGTAAGAATTAATGATCTGCTGTGCTACAGATGCTGGGGGTTGGGATGTAACATTAGCACGTAGATCCAAAGCCTCGTCCGTAAATGACGTAGTTCCGCCAGTCGCGGGTTCGCGCTTTTGCACAAGTGGTACAGGTGGTGGAGGAACATTGGGATTAAACTGTGGACCCGTTTCACCGAGCTGTAAACCCGTCGCAGGATCTAACCCTATCCCCATCGAACTGTATAAGCCTGACCTTTGCAGCTCTGCAAGCGCTTCAGCTTCCGCAACTCGTTTTGCCGCCTTCCATGAAGGGTCAGCAGTTTGTCTTTCGTTCCATGCCTTCGATACCCTGCGCCGCCAGAAGGAAGGTTCTGACTCGCCGACGCGAGTGTAGCCTTCAACCTCGTATTCTACGTCGCTGATCATCTCGCCCCACGAAGAAGCACCCTTTGTGTAGCCTTGCGGGGGAGCCTCGCCGTGAACCCATCCTCCGGGTATATTACCTACGTATTCCCATTGTCCTGCTGCCATTAAGACATTCCAAACTGACTGGTATCATAATTCGCTAATCCTTGACCGGGAGCCTGCATCCCCGGACTGCCTAGCATTCCTATGCCCGGAGGAGCGCCTGCGGGGGGTCCACCCATTGGCCCAATCGCGCCCGGAGGTCCAGCCATTGGTCCTGCGGGAGCCGCGCCACCGGGAGGACCAGCCGGAGCCTGTCCGATACCCATTGCCTGTCCCAGCGCCTGCGCTGCCATAACTTCATTGTTATTGACAAGTTCTTGATAAGCCATCGCCATGACAACTTCCGGCATTCGAAGGGGAAGTTCTGCAATCACTCGGTTCCGTTCTTTCATTGGGTCTTGAACAAGCAGGATCTTTTCTCGAGCGTACTGCATCGAGACGACAGGGTTAGCTCCCTGTGTCAAGCTTGCGGCAACCTGCGCTCGCATCATATCATCTTCAGGCAGAGACAACTTACGTGTACAGTATACACTATAATCGCCGTCAATTTCAGTATATGAGAAGTCTGAGAGCCGAAATGGGTTGCCCATGCCGTCAGTTCCGCTGTAATCCATAATCAGTTCTTCGCGCTCAATACCCTTGAGAACACGTCTCGCAGACTCCATATCGAACATCTGCATACGCTTCAGGTAAGGTTCCAGACGTAACCCGGCGTGATGCCCGGTCAAGGTAATGGCTAGCGCAGACATGCCGCCCTCGCCGCCGCCGCCGTACACGGTTTCTTGGAAGGTTGCTCGATACATCGCTGACAGAACAGATTGTAGGAGCGGCACCATTTCTGGTGGAGCGCCCGGTACATCGAGAATCTGCACAATATCGGTGGCTAACAGGGTGTTTACAGCCCCGCTGCCCAGTTCGAGTCGTCGTACGGTTCCATCACGGGTCTTAATAACCACTGTAGGTTTCGCGTATTTCTTGACAATTAAGCCCATTGTCTCGAGAAGTTCGTTGTAGTAATCGTGGAGATCCCGGTTCGCGTGGTTCAGGGCCATGCCCATATGTGCAACAAAACCCCGATCATCATTGACCATACCACGGAAGTTATGCCCATTCACCGGACCTACCAGCCACGGAACTTCACCCTGCTTATGCTGATCGCGCCAGACCTCAGTATTATCAATTAAGGTCACAACATCCGTATCATCGTAGAACTCGACAAGCTCATGGGTCTTATAGGGATCATCGGGGTCCATGTCATCGTGAACCTTCGAGTATCGTTTATCCGAGAGGATACGCCCACCCGCCACCGGAAGCCGTGAAAAGACCCAGAGATACCCGTCATCCGTCTGCGGACCCGGATAGATATTCATCGGGTTGTAATGGCGGGTAAACCTGAACGGACTCTTGCCGTCTTCTTGCGGCGCAACATATTGCCTCGAAGCAATCCACCCATAATTTAACTGGTTAAACGCATTCTCATAGTCAGGCGGCATATCACCGCGACGGAAGGCTCGCTGATCCATATCGGAGCGAATGCCTGCAAAAACTTGCTCAATACGTGAAGATCGTGTCTGCTCTTCAGGGGTATCATCTCGAGGTCGAACCGAGGTTTGCGGCTCCTGACGAGTAATAATCGCTGAAGCAAGACCAACCGCTGTATGCGGCATATTGTCCCGTACAGCCACGCCGCCGGGTTGTGCCGGACGCTCGGCCACTTCATACATATCAAGCATCCGCAACATCATGTCGTTGCGAGGCTTATAATGATCCGCAGCCGCATTGACGAGGGCAACGATTTGGTCCTCGTCCCGGCCTCCACCTTCAAGTTCAGCCAACTAGTTCGACCTGTTCTGGAGATAATTCCATGGAAATTTTGCCCTCATCCACGGGAAACCACAACAAAACCCCGCCAGTCATTGGGCGCTCGTAAGGTATCTGGAATGGATTTCCTTCTTTATCGACAACACGAAACGAGCCATCCGGCCCAAAAACTGGGTGCAATTCGGTGGCTCCATTGCCCTCCATGATGTCTATAACTTCTTGTCTTCGCATATTATCCCCCATATTCTATCATATTTGTACCCGATCAGGTAATTGTTTACCGTATTTCTTTAATAATGTCATCCGACGTGACCCTGAACGCACCGAATCGAGATATTCGAGGTCTTCTCGAGGTATGGATTCCGCATAGTACGGATCAGCAATATTCTGGTTGCCATGCTCAAAATAATCCCGCATCTGCCAGCAGATCAAATCAGCTATCAGGCAGTCGTCAAAAGATCCACGACGCGCCCCGGTACGCCCGGTCTTATTCGATACCTTCACATCCTGCTCACGAGTCTCCTCGCGCACATACGTGAGATACTCTCCAAGCAAGGTTTCATCATAGGTCACCATCGCGCTCGTCGCAAGGGCTTCCTGCATGGTTGAAATCATTACAGGTTTTGTCGCTTTGTTAGTAACCCACCCTTCCTTGACGCTGACGTTTTCCCCCGAAGTACCAGAGACACGCAACTCATAGTAAAGGTTAGAATAGCCCACGTCCGTAAGAGCCTCAAGAACAGCGAGTCCCGGCCCGTTTCTCTCCACACCAATAAAAGCGGAGTTCCATCGCCACCCCAGATCTGCGATCTTGGCAGCGAAAACACGAGGTTCCCACCGACCTCTGAGTGTCGCCACGTGTACCCCGGTCCTCCAATCCCGAACAATCGCCGCCCCGTAGTCTCCATCTGCGAGTCCTTCCGAACAGTCCACCCCAATGATATACTCCCGGCCCATAATAGGCTCCTGCCACTCGCGAAGATATTGTGTCATCACCCGTGGCTTATGTTTTGCTGCTTCCTTCATCATTGCCATAATAATCGACGCATCGAAGACCTGCGCTCCCGAGGCGACAAAGGCTTCGCCCCACGTGCGCGGGAACTCCTGCGCCATGTCCCGTTTTCCAAGCTCAGGTCCACCGGCTGAGATCTTATTCTTCAACATGCTCGCATACCACTCAGGATCAGACGTTCGATCCGGGTGGCTTGACCACGGGATAAACCACGGCACAAAATCATTCTGTTTCCCGTGCGCGGAGCGAAAGATATTATAGAAAGTCCCGGCGGCACCCTTCGCAGTACTCAGCCCGATAATCTGTCCTTCAATCCCCAGCGAGTCAGAGATGGCGGCAAAGTTCTCCGTATCGTACGGGTGCATCGCCCACTCATCCAGCACCGCCAGAGATGTCGCTTCTCCGCGTCCGGCATCTTCAGTCGAGGCCAGCGATTCAATACGACTAAACGCATTATCCGCGCCATCGAGAAAGAACTCCAGCACTTGCGTGCTGCGGTTCGGCTCGATACCGGGAAGCAGCCATTTAGGAATCTTGCTAAACGTATCCTTCATACGGCGAATCAACATCTTCGCGGCCATTTCCTTATAGGAAAGCAGCAAGACGTTCGAGCCGGGATGAAAGAGCGCCAGCCACAACGCATAAAAGCTCACCAGCCAAGATACACCTAGCTGGCGAGCCTTTAAGATAACGTGTCGATTTTTGCCTTCTACACCGTGCTGCCAGTTATGAACAAGAGCCAGTTGCCAATCCCACGGGACGAATTTTTGGAGTCCCTTACTCGTCCCTCGAGTTTCGGTATACCACGCATAGTGCTGGACGAAATACGCACACGATTCGCGGCATTTCGCGATCTCTTCTTCAACATCAACTACACGGTTCTTTGTATCCACAGTTCCTACAGATCGCTAGTGAGCAGCCGTTAATAAACGGGAGCTTTCCCACACCACAACATGGACAATCTTCATAATGATCTTCTCGGGTCTGTCGAGCTTGCACAACAACGGGAACTTTTTCACGCACGAGGGAAACGGGGATCTGTACAGCCATTGAACGCCTTTACGATTAAAAGACAATTTCCCATCCCATCGTTTCTGCGGCTGTAGCTATAAGTGGATCATCCGACCACTTATCCGTGCCGTCCAGCAACTGCTCAAAGCGGACGGCTCGAATAACGTCGGCTTGGGGGGAGCGAAAGAGTCGAGGTTTCTTTCTAGGTTCTATTATACCATTTGCGTTGGCGTTAGAATACAAATTATTGTCGTGCGCTCGCGCATGTTTTCGCTTCGATAAACTACTCACCCAAAAGTTCATAATCTCCTCATTCTATCATCAACGGTACACTTCGCGGAACCTTGCGAGACGCTCGAATCCTGACAATTCTCCGGGCATCACCCCAACCAAACTGCCTCCCGTGAAGCAGTCGTCGCCTCATCTCACGAACCCGATGGAGGGTGCCTTTCGTCGCCAATCCACAGGTGGATTATTCCCAAGTTGACGTCGTAGACGGGGCAGCAAAGCCGTTTCTTCCCAAGGTTGAAGTCCCACTCCGCAAGGCTCACAGTCAGCCCAAGGCCCATAAATCGCCAGACGTAAACGTCGAGCGAAATCCTCCTCATCGTCACATTCAAAGAAATCGATGGTAAATGTGTCTCCAGCCATATCATCGCTCCACATTCTCTGCGTACCCCGCCACGTCGATCATATTGTCGCGTTTCGGGAAATGGACGTCCCTGTTAATCTTTAACGCAATCATCATGTTCCCCACCACACGAGGCGGGATGTTCGGTATAGAATGTAACTCTTGTGTCTTTAAGTACCGATTGATCAGCGTAGCCCATAAAATGCCAAGCGAGGCGAAATCCTCGCTCGCCGGTCCATACTGTGGATCACGTTCATCATGAACCACCGCGTACGCATCCATGAGAACCGATGCTTCTTCTTCCATCATTCCCTCCAATAATGTAGGCGCACCCCCGGTGGGGAGGGCAGCTCGGGGGTGCGCCGAATGTAGTAATAACTTTACACGTTTTTGTACCGGGACACGCCTGATGCTCAAAAGGTTATGTAAGTAGGGTATCCTTGCGTAATCCCGATTCAAGAAAAAGTGTCAATAATAGTCCCCCAGACCACTCAGTATCGTGGTCGTCGATTAATCTTTTTCTTCTTTTTTGGCATTATCTACCGTTTTGGGAAGGCCGTGAATCCGGCTTCTTCTCCAGCGTCGTCTTGCGCGGACCATCGCGCTGCACGACACGGCCCTTAGCTCCGTCGCCCATTTCGTCGCCTTTCTAAGACAGAAGGTAAGAATAGCATTAAACCGCCTAAGGTTACCATTGAAACCATAGCAAGTGGAAATTCCATACGAGATGCTCCTCAACGAAAAACATCTTTGTTAACGCATGGCTTCCTTGCCTTCCGTATTATACCACAATCTACCCGTCGGGCGCGTGGTAATACACTTCCGCTTCTTTATGAATCAGCCGGTCGTCGTCGTTATGAAAATGCTGCGGCGAAATGCGGTTCAAGACCTGCACCGTCTGTCCGAGATGATGCAGCGCCCCGAGCTTGAGCGCATGGTTACGGGCCGAATCCTCGCGGAGCAATTCAATCTCGTTGGGTTCAGTGTACCCGGCGCTCTCGAGAATCTTATCGGCATAGGAGTATCCTTCCTCGCGGAAATTCCCGGTCGATCCCCGTCCCGTGTTATAGTCAGCCAGCGCTTCTCGATAATCACCGTCGCGATACGCCAGATGACTCGACATCAAGTTCGCGGCATACTCGAGGCTCAGGTACGGATCAAACGTCTTGCCTTCCATATCAGGATGATACTTCGGGATAATCTGTGCGATACCCTCGGCTCCAGCCCAACTTACGGCGTTAGGGTTCCATCCCGACTCCATGTTGATCTGGGTTCGAAAGATCTGTCGATCAATCCCGGCCTGATCTGCCATAAGATCAGCATGTGTGACAAGACTAATAAGCACCATAAGTGTCACTCCCATCGTAAGGACCACCCACACGACCCTCTAAGTATAGCATCTGCCAGTATAGCAGAATTCGGAATTGACGGTTTGGACCTGACCAGAGCATCATCCGGGTTTTGTGGACCAGTGATCCAAACCCTTAAGCATAACATCAAGTCTACTATTTGCTTCATTAAACGCCGCTTCTCGCTCCATCTGTAGTGCCCAATTCATTCCGAACTCATCAGGGTAATCAGACATAGGAGCATACGGCCCTAATTTCTTGGCAAGTTCTTCATTACTCATCCCACGAAGCTCAGTCTCCACCGCCTTCTTCCACGCCCTGTACGCGACATCTGGAGATCTTCGATCTATCGTGTAGTCCTGTACTTTACCGTGACCCCGTTCTATTCCAATCCCTAACTGGGGCGCTCCTCCGGGTTCGGTATCTGGAGTGAATTCAGCACTGTCAAAGTATCCTTCACCGTAGGTGGTTTTTCCTCGTACGAAGCTCCTGATTCCCTTAACTGATTCTTTCTGTTCAGGCGTTAGCCGATTCCACGCCCTATCTAGATCTAGTTTGTATTCATCATTAGATCGATGAGCCGCACCGTCACGAAGCCACAGCCTAGAAAGCACATCGTCATTCCAGTAAGTTTTCTGAATCGCAATCCCCTCGAGATCCGGGAGTTTTGCGGGATCGTATGGTTCATTCGGCATATTTCGCTGGGCGCTATCTAGTTCTTTCGCGTTCGCGTCTACCATCTCCCGTAAGAACTGTTCCGCTTCTTCCGGCATAGGCAGTCCCGACTGATCACCGTTGTCTGCGAACCACTTATTAACTGAGTCTATCTCAATTTGCTTACGTCGAAGTTCAGTTAATTTAGCGTCTTTTGCCGGTTCGATACTCTCCTGCTGCCTCTGTCTTCCAGCTAGCTTCTCATTCCACAGCGCATTACGAGTCTTAAGGTGAGATATATATTCGCTGGCTGTTGGGTCTTGCATCGGTAGTAGAAGGTCCGCAGTTATCTGGTCCAGATCATCTGTAACAGGAATACCCCACTTCTTCTCGAGCGACTCTGCCTGTTTCGTCAATTCGTCAGCCTGATCAACCGCCTGTTTTTCTCGCCATTCCGACGTTCCCGGCTCAAGATACCTCGTAGGATCGCCCTTGATCATACCTTCCGGTGTGGCACTCGGAGAGTAAACCGACGTGTCCATGTGTATAGTCGCGCCGACCTCTAGCGGGGGGACTGGGGCAAGGCCGGTGATGGGTACTTGTCCCTCACCCCACTGCTCTTGCCTCGTTGGATCTCGATAACCAGCTTGTCGTTGGATCGCTTCCAATCCGAGTTCTTGAGAAGGAGGATCCCATTTTGTGCCGCCACGTTGATCTATAGGCAATGTCTCAGGAGGTCTTGGTCCGAGGAATTTTCCGACTCTATCTACAGGGAAGGTTCGCCAATCGTGCCATTGTGCTTCTGGGTCGTCTTCTGGAAAGTCAGCTTCGATTTTGCGAACCTGACCACCCTGCATCTCAGGAGGCAACGGGGTAGTACCCGGTATCGGAAAGCGCGGCTGAGTTTGTGGGCCTCGATCCACCTTAGGCATCATTTCAGGGGGTAGCGGAGTAAAACCGGGTTTCTCATGCTGCAATTCAAGCGGTAATGGAGTAAAACCGGGTTTCTCCTGCATTCCGGGCGGTAGTGGAGAAAAACCGGGTTTCGGTAGATCCGTTGGCGCTTCGGTCGCTGGCAGTACCCCTGACGTAAAATCCTTGATAATCTGCTGAATCGCCGTATATGGCAGCGTAATCCACGGCGGGAGGACTTGAAGCCACGGCGGAAGTCCGCCGGGAGGAGGGTTAAGTATTAGAGTCCCTGCACTTTGCCAAGGAACCCGGTTGTCTGACTTTTCCTTGGAATCTGTAGAAGTTCGTCTTTTACTACTGTATTATCTTGACGAAGGTTTGCTCTCCTCATCTCTTCTACCGTATAACCCAGTTGAGTTGCAATACTATACATAGTATCGTTTTCCTTTACCTTATACGCACGTCCCGGTATATAATCCCCGGCCCCTAAGGACGGCATCCACCCCGACTTCAATTCGTTATAGCCTGCCATATCCCCGGACGAAGGTTCTTCGTACGCAGGTGCGAAAATCGTCTCGTAGAGATTTCGACGGAGTTCCGGGGTACGAAGCTCTATTTTCTCAGCATAATCTGCGCCCCACCCATACTTCGTGGCGGCGTGTAAAAACGCTTCCCTATCGCCTTCCGTCCGTTGCTTCGTCGCATCGTGCCTCCAATCGAAAGCCGTATCAACATTTATCTGGGAATCGGACGAACCCGCTTCCGCCGCATTCCGTCGTGCTATGAGTGCTTCCTTCCGCTTCTGTGCCTGCATGACCCACATCCACTTGGCCGCGTATTCTAAGGCTAACTTGGGGTTTGTTATAAATCCCGTGTTTCCCTCTGCATCCATTTTTAGTAATTCGTTTGATTTCTCCTGCGTCCAAAGAGTTTTATCCGTGTAAGGGTTTGTAAGCCCCAACTGATTTGTAAGATCCAGTAACGTCTTCGGATGCCACGGCGTCGGTGTACCGTCGCTGCGGATTGGAGCCTGACCATACAACTCTTTCCACGGGTCTATTTGCGCGATGCCCTGCGCCCCTGTATCTTCATTTGTTTTGTCCGTTGCCCAGTCCTCGTTCTCAGTTTTTATCTGGGCCAGAAACAACCACGGATCAATGCCTGCGTTCTTCGCTGCATTAAACGCGAGTCTCTGTATTCTTTTGTCTTCGTCAGATCTTTTGTCTTCGTCAGATGCAGTCATATTCGTTAACTGCTGGAGCGGAAAGTCCCATGACGTGTCGCCCGATGGCATCGCACCGGGGCTAGAGATCTGGTTTTGGATAGTTTGCATGAAGCCGGGGTCAGGCATTGGGCTGTGGGTTCCTCATTCGCTGCTGCGAGTATACCATAATTTCGGCCTGTGTGCCGATACCCCTCCTCCCCCCTATAGGGGGGGAGGGTGGAGGCCACTGGTGACTAGGCAGGTAAAGGTAGATCGCGTCATACAAGGTGTGGAGGGGCAGAAAATATCATATTTTTTATATTTTTTGGCCTACAACCATGTTCCATCTCTTGTATAACGCTGTTTTGGGGGTGGGGGGTGTTTATCAAAGATTAATGAAACGCTAATGTTCTGTTAATCTGGTGTTCGGTTTATGTTCGTATCAGGAATTCAATTGGTCAGTTAATTCTACGTCTTCGTCTGTAGATATAGGGCCGTCAACCCATGCTGGAGACAGAACTTTGAGATATTCTGGAGGCGGAGAGCGATGTTCCTCTGCTTTAGCCGATGGAGCGGTCCAGTTAAGGTCGTATTCGTGTGTAGATGGGGGTGGGGCTGCTGTCGTAATGTAATCAGTTAGCAATGTCGTAGGTCTTGCGCTCGCGCTCGCTTCGCTCTCGCTCACGCTTCGTCCTGCCAGCCTGACTACCTCCTTAATAGCCACCATATCACCCTCCCTAGCTTTGTCAAACAATATCTGATAGATATCACTTATTGTTTCACGTGAAACACTGTTTGTCATTCGTAACCTGATAATATCCTCAACCACTGACATTATGGTGGGCGACTTGGAATATCTATGTACGGTGCGTACCGAACAATTTGCGAACACCGCGATATCCTGTATTGACCGATTTTCGGATAATCCCAACGCAATTTTCGCATGGGACAATTTCGGCGTTTTTGGCAAAATATCGCCATTATGCAAACCTCGCGCTACCTGACACAATCTCAAAATTTTCTCAATCTTCATTTGACAAATTCCCCAAACTGTGTTAGCAGCTTTGTAGCAACAAAAAAATTTTTGCAGCTACAAATTCTACCACATAATAAAATTTTGTTGACAAACTCAATTTGTCGTGATAGTTGAAAATCTCAACAATTCTCAAAATACTTTGTACACTTTGTCACAAGCTATTGACTTTGACGTTTTGCGGACTACAATGGTTCCATAAGCAGTTAGGAAACGGGCAAAAAAAATGAATCGAATATGGGTACTGAAAATCTTCTTGAAAATGCTAGTTTCGGGAATTTCTACCGGTGAAAAGTTTGCAATACAGTATCTGCTAACCGAATGGGAAAATGACAAAATACGAGACAGAATCGAGGAACTGCGTCAAGAAATTATCTAATCGATCAAAATCAATTGTCAAAATCACTTGACAATTGACTTGGATTGATATAGACTCAATCATCAAAGTTAACGAAGGATAAATTGAAGAGACAA
>Ga0310125_10001384_pt1 | contig 12188 bp, 7 predicted proteins | sample CB11b_Tmax_Bot8__FD_203508 | JGI IMG/M metagenome (GOLD analysis project Ga0310125, IMG submission 203508) | Marine microbial communities from Western Arctic Ocean, Canada - CB11b_Tmax_Bot8 | ecosystem: Environmental > Aquatic > Marine > Oceanic | place: Canada: Western Arctic Ocean | collected... | reverse complement strand
GCCGCTGATTCTGGAACAACTTTGGGGAGCCGATCCCATAGATGCAGGAAACGGTGGCGACGATGATCGTGTCACGACGCTCCAGCAGAGACCCCATCGCCTTGAGGCGCAGGCGATCGATCTCTTCGTTGATATCGATCTCCTTCTCGATGTAGGTATCGGTGGAGGGGCGATAGGCCTCGGGCTGGTAGTAGTCGTAATAGCTGACGAAATATTCCACGGCATTGTTTGGAAAATAGCCCTGGAGCTCGCCGTAGAGTTGTGCCGCCAGCGTCTTGTTATGGGACATGACCAGAGCCGGGCGATCCATCTGCGCAATGACATTGGCTATGGTGAAGGTCTTGCCGCTACCGGTGACCCCAAGCAGCGTCTGAAAATCGTCCCCTCGCTCAATGCCTTCGACCAATTCCCGGATGGCCTGAGGCTGGTCGCCTTGCGGTTTGTAGGGTGACACCAGTTCGAACGGCATGTTACCCAACTCCTTGTGCTCCAAATGGATACGAAATATAGCCAGTCAATCTACCAGACCTATGGAACCCTGTCAACTCAAAACTCCCCGCGCGCGCGCGCCACCTTTAACACCCCATGTCCATACACATTTTGGCAGAAACTGGTGCCACTATGGCAGCAACGGCCTCAGATCCACGAACAGGTTCAGCCGCCCAGCAGGTCCCATATTGTCTATCCTGTTGTTTATATATCGTTTATATCTCCGGAGCATGACCGGTACGGACCTTGCTATCAATCTCTCGAATATATCCTCGCAGTCACATAGGATGCGAACCCTAAGTAACAGACAATTCCAGGAGTGTGATGATGGGCAAGGTCATAGGAATCGATTTGGGCACGACGAATTCGTGTGTAGCAGTAATGGAGGGCAACGAGCCGGAGGTGATCTCCAATGCGGAAGGCGGTCGGACCACACCGTCAGTTGTTGGTTTCACCAAAGAGGGTGAACGTCTGGTCGGCCAGACCGCAAAGCGTCAGGCCGTGACCAATCCGACGAACACGGTGTTCAGCATCAAGCGGTTTATGGGGCGCCGGTTCGACGAGGTGTCACAGGAACTGACGGAGGTCCCGTATACCGTGCAGACGGGGGCACGGGACCTGGCGGTGGCAGATATCGACGGCAAGCAATACACACCACCCGAGATCTCGGCGATGGTGCTGCAGAAGATGAAGCAGACCGCGGAGGATTACCTGGGTGAGTCAGTGACTCAGGCGGTGGTCACGGTGCCGGCATACTTCAACGACTCGCAACGCCAGGCGACCAAGGACGCAGGCCAGATCGCCGGCCTGGAAGTACTGCGCATCGTCAACGAACCGACGGCGGCGGCACTGGCCTATGGCTTGGAAAAAAAGAATTCGACGGAGAAGATCGCCGTCTACGATCTGGGAGGCGGCACATTCGACATCAGCATCCTCGAGTTGGGGGATGGCGTGTTCGAGGTGAAGTCGACGAATGGCGATACCCATCTCGGAGGTGATGATTTCGACCAGTCCGTGATCGATTGGATCGCGGTGGAGTTTCAGCAGGCGGAGGGCATCGACCTACGACAGGATGCGATGGCACTGCAGCGTCTGAAGGAAGCCGCGGAAAAGGCCAAGTGTGAGTTGTCTGGATCGGGCAGTACGGAGATCAACCTGCCATTCATTACGGCGGATCAGAATGGTCCCAAGCACGTGCAGATGACCCTGAGCCGGGCCAAATTCGAACAACTGGTTGAGCCCCTTGTGCAACGCACCAAGGGGCCCTGCCAGCAAGCCTTGAAGGATGCCGGTCTGAGTGCCGCCGAAATCGACGAGGTGATTCTTGTGGGCGGGTCGACGCGGATGCCGAAAGTGCAGCAGGTAGTCGAGTCGGTCTTTGGCAAGGAGCCGCATCGTGGGGTGAATCCGGACGAGGTCGTCGCCTTGGGCGCGGCGATTCAGGCCGGCGTGCTGGCGGGGGAAGTCGACGACGTCCTCCTGCTGGATGTCACACCGTTATCTCTGGGTATCGCGACGATGGGTGATGTGATGACGAAGCTGATCGAGCGTAACACGACGATTCCGACGAAGAAGAGTCAGGTCTTCACAACAGCTGCCGACAACCAGCCCAGCGTCGAGGTGCACGTGCTGCAGGGAGACCGTGAGTTCGCCAATGACAACCGCACCCTCGGTCGATTCCATCTGGACGGGATCCCCGTAGCCCCGCGGGGTACACCGCAGGTCGAGGTGACATTCGACATGGATGCCAATGGCATCCTCAATGTTTCGGCCAAGGACAAGGGCACGAACAAGGAGCAGTCCATTCGTATCGAGGCCTCGAGCGGTCTGTCCCCCGAGGCGATAGAACAGATGCAGCAGGATGCCGAGGCCAACGCCGAGGCGGACAGGACACGTCGGGAGGGGGTCGACAAGCGCAACGAGGCCGATCAACTCGTCTCTGCCACCGAAAAATCCCTCGCCGAACATGGCGACAAGCTGTCAGCCGAGGATCGTCAGCCGGTGGAAACCGCACTTGAGGAGACGAAGAAAGCCCTCGAGGGAGAGGACGCGGGCACCATCGACGCCGCCGTGACCAAGCTGCAAACGGCTTCGCACAAACTCGCCGAAGCCGTCTACGCCGACGCGCAGCAGCAGGATGCGCAGCAAGCAGCCGCACAGCCTGGACCCGACAGTCCACCGCCGGGAGGTGCGGATGCAGTCGACGCCGATTTCGAGGTCGTGAAAGACTAAAAAAAGTGCCCCGGAGAGGTGGCTGGATCACTCTCCGGGGCTACGCCACGCGCACAACTCGTGGTTTGGTCTCATTCCGGCCGGAGCAACAGTTTCAGAGCTTCCTGCTTTTTCATCATGTCAAAGCCACGCTGCCACTCTCCCAGCCCCAGTTCGTGGGAGATCAGTTTTCTGTTGTCGATTGTGCCCGCCGCCATCAGCTTCAACGACCGTTCCCAGGCGGTGCGACGCTGGCCAATACCGCCACTGACGACGAGTTCTTTGTAAGCAATCTTCTCGAAGTCCACCTCGACCCGTTTTCCCGGCAACCCCATGATCGACACCTTGTTCGATGACAGAGTGCACGCAACAGGCGAACAACTCGGTGACCGCCCCGGCTTCAAAGCTGACCGTATCGGGAAGTTTGTGCACGAACGTGGCGTTGACGAAGGGAGCAAAGCAGCCATCGTGATAGTGCCTCTTCGACGAACAGACGACTTGCGGAACGGCCGATTACGTCTCTTCCTCGTAACCGAGTAGATCCAGTGCCGCGCGATTGGCACGCCGCACCGAGCCGTCGGCATTGGTCACGGTCGATCGATCATACGATCAGTAATGCTCGCACACATTCGGCGACAGGAAAGATCTGCCGCCGAATCAAATGCCCAGCTCTTCGTCGCGATACTGGGGAGAATCGGGGATCCCTTGCCAGATCCCAGAGAAGAAGGCGGCCAGGGCAAGCGCCAGAGGCGCCAGCAAGATGGCGCTGAGAATAACGACCGGAGATCTCATATGATCACTCCCTCCGAGAAAATGGGTCCAAGCAAGGACCGTACCACACTACACCGCCACAGATCGTCAGGTCATGGGGAACTGAGTACATCACGCAGCCGCGCCACGATCCATTCCACATCCCCATCCTCGAGGAACTGCGGATCGATACTGAGCCAGTCCCGAGACTGCATGACGCGAAGACTCGGGGCGCCGGATGCTAACTCACTCTCGATATCTGTAGCACTTCGCCCGAAGACTGCTGCATCGACGGTTAGACGAGCTACGGGAATCCCCTCACTGTAACGGGCCTCGACCCGCTCGGCGAGAATCCCCTTCGAACCAGCCACGGCGGCCAGCACCGTGGCGACATCCCGCTCCCAACCAGCGGCCACCACCTCGTGATCGAGAGCGAGGAACAACTCCACCGCCCGTACCAGACCGACCATGTCTTCCTTTGTCGTCTTCATCGAGCGACCATGACAGTGATTCGGAGCAGCATTCAAGATGAGGGCCTCAATCATCTCGGGATTCGTCTGCACGATAGCGCTGTTCTGTGGACCCCGCAAACCCTTGCCACCGGAGATGACGACGACATCGGCGCCCGTCTCATAGAGGGCTCGTAGATTCCGCGCCGGTGGCACCTCGGCTGCAGCATCGACGATGACGGGCAATCCGTGCGCACGGGCGATCTCCACCGTCTCCGTCAGCGACAGGGGTTCGTGCATCGTCCGGTGCGCATAGACGTAAACGACCGCCGCCGTGGCAGAGGTGATGGCCGCCTGTAACTCCCAGTCAAAGGTTCGCGAGGCGTTGCCGAACTCGACGATACGAACACCCACTTGGCGGAAAGCGTGGTCGTAAGAGTTGCGGTGACTGCGCTGCATGACGACTTCGTTTTTCATTCCCGTGGTATCGGGCAGGCGCGCGATCAGGCCACGATCCTCCCCGGTGATTGAGGCCGCCGTTGCGATCGCCAGGCCTGCCGCCGAGCCACCAGCGATATAACAGGCATCGACGCCGATCAGCTGAGCCAATCGCCGACCTGCCGCCCGCTGCAATTCGATCACATCTACATACTGACCCGCCGCCTCAGCCATCACCTCCACCACCTCCGATCGTACGCGGGCGGAGCCGATGATCGTCATCGGCCCCCAGGCGTTGATGACGTGGCGCACGCCAAAATCCTCGTAAACACTCATCCCATTCTCCTGCTGTTCATCGTCTCTCCATGGACGTGCCGCCAGAATTACCGGTTACTTGTGCACCTCAGCAACCACATCCACCCACTCCCGAAGGCCAGTGCCTCGATGCCTCACCCATTCGACCGCTCGCGACTGCCGGCTGCTCAACTCGAGTTTGTCGTCGTTGCAGATACGCACTATATGGTCGATGTCGGTGACGCCCCCCTCGAGTTCGAATCCCGTCGCCAACAGGGCCAGCGCGCCGGTGCCGCCTGGGCGGCCATCGAAGGCGTCGATCCTGACTTCATCGTCCACCTTGGTGACATGGTCCAGGAGTTTCCCGGTCGCCCCGATTACGAGCGCACCATGTCCGAGGCCCTCGGCCAGATCGAAGCAGCGGGACTCTGGGATCGCTGCCATTTCGTCGTCGGCAACCACGATATCGGTGACCGGCCTGACCCGACGATGCCAACGGGCGAGACGACGGCGGAATCCCTCGCCAACTGGGAGGGGCGCTTCGGTCCATCCTGGCACACTTGGGACGCGGCGGGCCTGCACTTTCTGGTATTGAACTCGCAGGTATTCAATACCAATCTATCGGCGGCGCAGCGGCAGCGTCTCTGGTGTGAGCAGCAGTTTGAGGCATTCGGGGCGGAACCCACCATACTGTTCCTACATATGCCCCCCTATCTGAGCCATGCCACCGAACCTTGGCTCGGACATTACGACAATCTGGGTGAGCCGGATCGTGATTGGCTGCTCAAGCTAGTGCGTCAACATCAGGTTGTAGCCATGTTCACAGGGCATGTGCACTGGCAGTTCTTCGACCACATCCACACTGACCACGACGACTGCCGTTTCTTCGTCACGCCCTCCACCTCCTTCACGCGCCCGGGATTTTCGCACCTGTTCAATTCTGTCCCCGCCGAACAAGGTCGCGACGACGTCGCCAAGACCGGCTTTTATCTTTGCCGCATGGTGCAGGAGCGTCTCGATGTACACCGGATCCGCATGTCGGTGCTGCCCGATGGGGGGGAGACAGCACTGATCACGCCACTAGCAGGCGCGATACCCCCATCCCGTCGATTCGAGCTTGGCATAACGCTGCGCCATGCGCTGACACCCCACGGCGAGGTCCCCGTCGCCTTTCCCTCCGTGATCCGACAGCCGATTCGCAACGACTATCCTCTGCTGTCGTGTATGGAGTTGGGTGCCCGCTGGGTTCGCACCCCAATTGCCGATCTGGCAGATCCCGTGCAAGCGCCTCGACATGCCATGCTGCGCAAAGAAGGTGTCGGCATCGTCGCCGTCGCCATGGGGGAAGAGAATGCCCTCGCATTCACCGGAGTCATCAGCGACAGCGCCGACCACCTCGAGGTGCAACTCCCCGGTCGGCGTCTGCCGCGCGAGGATCCGCTACGGCATCTTGCCGAACTCGGACCCTCACTATCGCTCTGTCCCGTGCTTCCCGGTCAACCACTGGAGGGCAAACAGCATCACCGCACAAGGATCGGGTATCTAGCGTCGGAGCTCGATGAATTGCGGGACTGCCTCGAGCAGTTGAAGGTCGATGCAGGCGCCGTCTGCCGCATCGACGCCGCCGCGCCCTGGGAAGAAGTCACTCAGTTGGCAACGATCCGCAGCCGATACCCATGGGACCTGAGTCTGCTCGCCGGCGTCCCTGGTTTGGACGAGATCGCCAACGCCGCCGCCGTGGCACGCGCCCTCTTCGCCGCCGCCGTCATCGACGCACCACTGTTTCTCGAGCCACTGATTGACATGGACCGATCCATCGACGTGATGCATGGCCTGCTCGACACGTTGTGTAACCCTCGCTCCACATTCGACGTCGCCCGTTCGATGGCGGCTCTGTTGCGCGACTTCGGGCCGGCGCCGATGACGGTCGATCAGAGCCAGAACCGCGAGATCGTCCAGCTAGGTGACCGGTGCACGTTGCTGATCCTCACCGGTGAGGCGGGTCCTGTCGGGAATCTGCTGGACCCGGCACAGATAGGAGACGGCGCGCAGCTCTGCCATTGTTCAGCCGCCACAATCAGCGCCTTCGACCCCGACCTCATCGTAAGCGCTGAAAATGGCCCTCTGCTGGTGCTCCATTAAGACATGCTACACGAGATAGATATTCACAGTCGAGAGCTCGTCCTCGACGGCCGCAGCTTTGGCACTGCCGGACCTTACGAACAGGTCCATGGCAGCGCCCTGTTCCGCCTGGATCCCGAGCTCGCAGTGAACGAACGCATCGTCGACCTGGACCTGGCCCCACGGGATGACGACGGGCTCGTATGCTGCCGTGCCGACCTGTGGCTGCTCTATCCCGTGGAGCCAGCACGGGGCAACGGTGCCCTGTTCTACCACGTCGTTAACCGTGGCCGCAAGGGCATGATGAGCACATTCCAGCTCGCCGCCGGCAGCAACCGCCCCTTGGCGAGAACCGAATTCGGCGATGGCTTGTTGATGGAGCATGGATTTGCCATCGCCGCCGTGGGCTGGCAGGCGGATGTGCCCCCACATGGGCCGGAGGACCCGGATCTATTGACGCTGGACGTGCCCGTGCTCTCGGGCGTGACGGGCCCCGTTGCCTGTGAAATCGTCGTCGACGAACGCACCGACCTGCACTCGTTGGGCAGCCGCTACCACGATCCTATCGAGCCGGTCGAAGAGGCCATGGGCAATGCACGACTCACGGTTCGCAGCGAACCGTATGGTGAACCTGAGCCACTCCAAGCCGACAGTTGGTCTTTCGACCGATTGCCGGATGGCCGCGCTGCCATCCGCTTCCCGGCTACATTCGAACCGGGTCGCATCTACAACCTCGTCTACACCGGGCGGGATCCCCGGGTTATGGGACTTGGTTTTGCCACGACGCGAGACCTTGTCTCTTTTCTCAAGCACGAGACGGATACAACGGCGGAACAGCCAAATCCCGTGGCCGGGCGCATCGACCGGGCCCACGCTTTTGGCTCCTCCCAGAGTGGCCGCTTCCTGCGCCATCTGTTGCACCAGGGCTTCAACGAGGACGAGGCGGGACGCCCGGTTTTCGACGGACTGTTCGTCAATGTCGCTGGCGCCGGTCTGGGCTCCTTCAACCACCGGTTTGCCCAGCCCTCAAGGCACTCCAGTGCCCATGTGGACGTGTATTACCCCACGGAACAGTTCCCCTTCAACGATGATCGGCAGACAGATCCAGTGCTTGAAGAGAGCGCCGGTCTGCTCGACCTGAGCCGAGTCACCGAGACAACGCCGAAAGTGTTCTACACCAACACGTCAACCGAATACTGGAACCGAGGCGCGTCCCTCATTCACACCAGCATCGATGGCGAAACCGACATCGAGCCACCCCCATGTGTGCGCATCTACCACTTTTCCAGCACCCAGCATGGTCCCGCCGGCTTGCCCGACACCGGCATGTCCCTGCCCGGCAATCCGGTGGATTTCCACCTGGGATTTCGCGCTCTGGCGATCGCCCTCGATGATTGGGTGCGAGACGGCACCGAACCGCCTCCGAGTGCCTATAGCACCATCGCTACAAATACCCTCGCCAAGGCCGATGGCAGTGACGTCGGTTGGCGTCAGCTACCCGGTCTGCCACTGCCGCGTCATCCACGTCGCCCTCGGCGGCTCGACTGGGGGTCCCGTTGGTCACAGGGAATCATCGATCGCGAGCCACCCGGCTTGGGGGACTTCTTCCCGATCCGACTGCCGCGGGTCGATGAGGATGGCAATGAAATTGCAGGCATCCGCATGCCGGAGATCGAAGTCCCTCTCGGGACCTTCACCGGCTGGCGCTTCCGCACACAGGAAATGGGGGCGCCATGGGCCCTGGCCGGCCTACAGGGAGTCTGGTTGCCATTTGCCTGCAGCCAGACCGACGCCGACGCGGCGGGCGATCCACGCTCGCCGTTGGCAGCACGCTATCGTGACGTCGACGACTATGTTGCCCGCTGTCTTGTAGCGGCGCAGTCACTGGTCGACAGGCGCCTGCTGTTGGCACGTGACCTGGAACTGATCGCCGAGCGGGCGAAGAGCATGTACACCTGGGTGACCGCCAGCTGAACTCGCCCGTGGTTACAGGACCAGATCGTCGGTAGGCTCCCAGTCGCTGCTACGTGGGTCCCAACGGTTGCCGCATTTGTCGCTCATCACCACCCACTCCCCGGGACTCAGGTTGCCCTGGTGGTGGTAGTTGAAGCGTCGAAGTCCCGCTTCGTCGGCGGCATCCAGCAGCATCTTCAGATCACGTGCCGACATGGGATCACCGTCGTGTGGAAACCGTCCTGTATCGAGCCAGGGTACGATGCGCTCGGGGTCGTCCACTGCGGCGAGGGCGCGACGGGTCTCCTGCTTGACGACCGACTCGAAAAATTCCGGCGTCAGGGCGCTCTCGAAGTCAAGCATGTCCTCCACATCGGGCAGCACGATACCAAACAATGACTGCACGATCTCGAGACTGTCGGGCACGCTCAACCCGGGGTTCCACTCGATGAGGGTTTGCGAATAACGATACACGGTGCCGACGAAGCCATCGAAGCCACGGTGGAAGAAGTAGTGCTTGGGGAGCAGGAAATCCATGAACTGGGCCAGTTCGACCATATCGTAACCGCACAGTGGAGCGAAGGCCGCCGAGCGTGGACCACAGCCCATGCGCACCGGGCGATCGAGTGCCGCTGCCACACCTTCGCGAATGCGACGGAAGTATCTGGTGATCGAATCGACGCGAAATGAGAACCACGCCATCAACTCGGGATCTCCGCCCAGCATGCGGTGGGAACCCACCAGGCCACCCCGGGCATGGGCTCGGATTCGCACCGGGTCGAGGTTGTGGAACAGTTCCAGCAATCGATCCTTGGCCGCAACCATAGCGGCGTAATCGTATCCCAGCTCCTTGGCCATGGGAGCTACCGAGTCGGGCAGATCGTTGAAGAAATAGGAGCGGTGATTCATGTGATGGGGCGCCATCTCGTAACCCCATTCGGGGCCATCCATGATGACACCATCGGCCATGGGAAAGTGCTCCAGCGTGTCCACCATACGTGCCACGCGTGAGGCTACGGTTTTTTTATCGTGCAGATGGTGACCATCCCCTCCGGGTCCCGCGCCCCCATCGGCATACATGAAATAGACCTGCATGCCCCGGGCCTTGGTAGCATTCAGGGTCTTGTCCAACAATGCCCGTTTCTCTGCCAGCTTGTGCTCCGGTGGCGCCGGTGCCTCGACGCCGAGCCGTTCGTACACCGCCGGGTTGGGATCGTACACCGCCGCCACCGTCTCGTCGGATGGCACCGACTGGGCCTTCTGCCCCAACTTCGCCGTGCCGAACACCAGAGGACCGAAGACGACGCCGTCGACACCCCCCTCTTTCCAGGCATCAAGGATGCGCTCGTGGTCGTACATCACCCCCTCGAGATCCCGCTGGATGTCCATCCACATTTTCATAACGCTACCGCCTCTCGTGAAATCGTTTTGCCGTCTGCGTGATCATACCTTCTATTCATTTTCTCTTTCCACTTCTCTTTCCACGCACACCATTTCCTTAAAGACTAAGCAATGTCGCTTCCCCATATCACCCCTCGCGGCATCGCCGCCGGCATCTTCGGTCTAGCCCTGGCGCTGCGACTGTCGTTGCTCGCCGACGCCGCCGATTCGCCCTACGCCGAAACCTTGTTGCTCGACGCCCAAGAGTATCAGCACCTGGCTCGTGGGCTGTTGTCCGGGACCTGGGGCGATGCTGCGGCGCGAACCTATGTCCACGGAATCCTGTTCCCAGCGGTGTGGGCCGCCGTGGAGTGGTGTGGTGGCGGTCTGTTCGCGCTACAGCTGCTGCAGGCCGTACTCGGATCCCTGACGTGCGTACTCGTCTATCTCGGCACACGCCAGTTGTTACCCCCCGTCGGCGCCATCCTCTGCGGCATTTCAGCCAGCCTCTACTGGCCATTCGTGCTATACGGCGTACAACCGCTGGCGACGACGCTTGTCATCTTTCTCGGCGCCGCACTCTTCTGCTGGCTGACTCGATCCCGACCTGCCACCTGGCACCGGCATCTGGGTACCGGTCTGCTATTGGCACTGCTCGGGGCAACTCGGGCCAACACACTACTGCTGGTACCGGTTGCAGCGTGGGTAACCTACTCCGGCAGTACTGCGGCGGGCGTCTCGGCGCGCCGATCGCTGTTCGCCTTATGTGCTGGCCTCGTCATCGGGCTTACACCATTTATCGCGCACAATGTCAGCACACAGGGCACCCCTCTGCCCTTCGAGGGGGCCTGGTCTCTGTACATAGGCAACAATGCCGACGCCGACGGTACACCATACGCTCGTCAGGGCATCGACTGGCAGAGACTCGAATCGATCGGCTTTCGCGACGGGCATACAGCGACGCCTGCCGAACGCGGCGCAATCTACCTGTCGGAGGCAACCTCTTTTGTCATCGATCAACCCCTGACGGCGTTGCGACTCGCCCTTCGCAAGGTCCAGTTGTTCTGGAACGCATTCGAAATCCCGGTTAGCGTCGATCTCGCCCACTACGAACAGCAGACATTTCTTGGACGTGTTCTACCCTTCACTTTTGGCGCCCTGGCACCGCTGGCTCTGCTCGGTATGGTGATCAATCTTCGACGGTGGCGTCGCTGGTCACTGGCCTACGGCGGTGTCCTCGCCTTCCTGCTGTCGGGAGTGCTGTTCACCGTCTGCGCACGCTATCGCCTGCCGGCGGTGCCCTTCATGCTGCCCTTCGCCGCAGCTGCCCTGCTGCGCTTGCGGCAACTGTTGCATCGTCGCCAAGTCATCCCGCTGCTCACCCACACCACGGGTCTGATGGTCGCCATCGTCCTGGTGCACACCGGTGTGGACGCCGCCCAGGTCGATCATCTACGACCGGCCTGGTTGCGCGGTCACATCTATCTCGTGCAGGGGCAGGTCCAGGATGCGGAGCGAGAGTTCCTGTCCGCACTCGGACACGACCCGAAGGACCCGGATGTGCTCAACAGCCTTGCCACCACCCGTGAGCACATGGGTCGCACGGGCCAGGCGGAGGGTGATTATCGCCAAGCACTACGACTGGCGCCAGATCATTCCCGCGCCGGCGTGAATCTGGCGCGCCTATTGGGGCGCATGGGGAGATTCTCCGAGGCGATTGCCGTCGCCTCGGCGGCGCTGGCGGCCGATCCTCGGCCGCAGATGCAGCAGGAGACGCTTGTCTGCCTGGGCACACTGCGCCTGCAGAGCGGCGATTTTTCTGCCGCCTACGCCGACCTCCGCGGTGCGATCGAGATCATTGATGCCCCCCAGGCACGATACGCGCTGGCCAGTGTCTGTCACCGCCTCGAAAAAATTGACGAGGAGTTGCAGCATCTGCAGCAGGCTGTGGAACTGTCACCCACTTTCGCTGCCGCCCATTTAAATCTTGGAAGTCTGCGACTAATGCTGGGTGAAATGAAGGCCGCCGAGAAGTCGCTGAAAAGAGCCGTCGCCCTGCAACCGAAGCTGGCCACTGGTTATGCCCATCTCGGCGTATTGTAT
>Ga0310125_10001383_pt1 | contig 12195 bp, 10 predicted proteins | sample CB11b_Tmax_Bot8__FD_203508 | JGI IMG/M metagenome (GOLD analysis project Ga0310125, IMG submission 203508) | Marine microbial communities from Western Arctic Ocean, Canada - CB11b_Tmax_Bot8 | ecosystem: Environmental > Aquatic > Marine > Oceanic | place: Canada: Western Arctic Ocean | collected... | reverse complement strand
CAACATTGTGAAAACCGGCTGTTATTGTTACTCAATGCTTCGTACTGTGACAAGATATGCAATCGGAGCTTTTAGGCCTGCTGAAGCCAGACATTGCTGTGTTTCTAGTTGTTGACAAGAATTTCGTCACCTTTTGACACATACTCTTGAAGACGATTCGGATCACCACTTTCCGTTACGTATCCTGGCGACGTTCAGCTGCCCGACTCAAATAAAACGGGAACCGACTCCCAATGAAAATCTTCTTTGCCAGCCTGTTATGTTTTTTCGTACTTGGGCACATTGCATCGGCGCAGGATGAACTGCGCAAGATGATGCAAAACGCCCCACGACTTGAAGCCAGGGTGTTGCCAGTTACCCCGGTCTGCACCATCCGTGTCGGCCAACCCATGTGGGCGCCCAATCCAGACGGAAAAAGTTGTGATCTGATTCTGTTGTACTACGACAATACGCTCCGTGACAGTTGGATCGTGGTCGTTGATTTCGGAAACAATTCGATCAAAACGATCAAACACACCGAATACATCAACTGGCATTTGGTCTGGGAAAACGCAACCGTCGTCGCACCCAATGGCAAGCTGTTTTTTTCAGTTATTGCTCCAGTCACATCCGAGTCGCACAACGAATATTCACAACAACTTTGCATGTATGATCCGGCCACCAACCAACTACACATGCGGGTGGCTGAAATACCCGTCACACTCAAAGGCGGCATCCACCCCATGGTCCTGGGCACCGACGGGTGGCTGTGCATGGCAGGATTTCATCCCAGTATGGCCGCTTGTGCTGTGCAAATTAACCCCGATACACTTCAGGTAAACGACTATGGTGCGATCGGTCCCAGCCATGCGCCCAACGACTGCTTCGGTTATTTTTGTGCGGCCGACGATCGTTTTATCTATGTTGCCAGTGGCAAACTACCCTGGTACCTCGTTGCCCATGACAAGCTGAAACAAGAATCAAAAGTTCTTTTGACCACCGATAATCAAGGAATCATCTACATTTGGCCAAACCGCAAGGACGGCCGCATGCTCATCCAAGTGCGTGCCCACCGTGTTTTGGGAGAAACTCAGGATAAAGTGTTCGGCTGGCTCAAGGATGGTGAACTGCTGAAAACCGAATCCGAAGAGGATCCACCACCCGAAGCAGCCTATCACGATGGCCCCCAAATGTCGGCGTTACCTCCGCGTCCCGAGTTGTTTCTCGAAAACGCAGTTCCCACCAGCGAGGGACAGGCGGAGATATGGGCAAGGTCACCAGAAGCCAAAACACCTGACCAGCCGCGCACCGAAACAACACCTCAACAGCTCGGCTGGAAACGTTATCCGTTTCAAATCGAACCCCATCCTCAACCCATTCATCGACTGCTTGAATTGCCGGACGGCCGTCTTCTCGGAACCGCCGGAGACTACGAGGGAAACTTTATTTACGATCCTCGCACGCAAACCGCCAAACATCTCGGCAAAATTAAACTCAGTCACTATGCGACCGCCATGGACCCCAAGAATGGCAAAGTTTACATGAGCGGCTATCCATCTTCACCGGTCTATGTTTACGACCTTGATCAACCTTGGAACGCCGGGCAGATCGGTCGACGTAGCCCTGTGAGCCCGCCAGCTCTGACAGAAAAACATCCCGACAGTAACCCTCGTTTACTGACACTGCTGATGGAAGATACCGGCGCGCATAAGATGTATGCCGGTGCTTGGGGTGCTGACGACAAGGCCTATTTTGGTGGCCGCTGGTACCGCAACGGCTCTGGTGGTGGCTTTGGCTGGTGGGATCCAGCCACGGAAACCAGCGGTGGGTTTTGGAAGCCACTTAGTAATTTCCAAATCACCCATATGACAGCGGCAGACGAAAACAGATACATCGTGATTTCAGCGCGTCGCAAACAAGACGAAATCCTTAAAAAGCCAACCCCCAAAGAAGGAGCTCTGTTTATATTTGATACGGTAACAGGAACCATCATCCGGCAGGATAAACCCGTACTGAACGTGATCGGCCCAGGCCCGGTGGCTGCGGTAGGACAACGAGTTGTAGGCTGGACTCAACCAATGGGTCAATCTGAATCGAGCATTCTTTGGGGTCTGGATGTGACCACGGGGAAAGTCATGTTTCGCAACTCACTTCCCTTTCCGTTGCCAATTCAATTGGGATCGAATCAAAAAGAAAACTTCGACTTTCGACTGGGTCCCGATCGCCACATTTGGACCATGATGGCCTTTGAAAATTCTCGCAACCTTACCAATGGACATCTTGTCCGCATTCACCCCGCGGATGGTTCGATCCAAGTGGTCGGAAAACTTCGACAGGGTGGCCGGATGGCTTTTTCAGACGATGACGTTTACCTGTCTGGTTACCCACAACTCAGACAAATCAAGGGGATCGTCGGCCAACACGTTAAAGATCATTGATCTGCTAACAACCCGTTCCCTGAGAAAAACGAGTGTGGTCCAACCACCTGCCGGACCTGCGCAGGACAAAGTCGGCCTGTAAAAGACCCGCTGACGGTCAGGGGCTATCCCTTACCTCCGCGAACTCATGCACCCAACAGATCGTCATGGTCAAGAGAGACGGGTTGGCCAATGAGCGCTGATCGTTCAGCAGCTTCCATCACGATCACCGCTCGTGCAGCTTCAGCCGGCGTGACGACCTCCGGCGCACGATCACTGCGGATACACTCTGCAAAGTAATCGATTTCGTACGACAGCACGCCAACCGTTTTGCCATGTTGCTCGGGCCAGAAAACCGTGTCGTGCATCTTTGCACCGGTAGCACTGAGAATCGTCAACCCAGTATTGGAACAGTCAATCGTCAAGGCACCTTCACTGCCGACAATTTCCATGCGGGCATCAATGACTGTCGAAGTCGATTCTGGCAAACACCACACCGTCTCGACAACGCCAACGGCATCATCGTTAAAATTCAGCATTGCCCATCCTAAATCTGGATATTTAAACTGATTCACCCGTACATTTCGCGCGTAAATTGACGAGGGCGGACGGCCCAGAAACCACATCATCATGTCAGCATCGTGAATACCGTCACCCAGCAGTGGAGAAATTTTGTCCAACCGAATCCTGCCGGGAGCCCGCGGTAAATTTCGCTTGGCGTGCATTGACACAATACGGCCAATACGACCTTCGTCGATCATGAGCTTGGCTTGAGAAACGCGGGGATCAAAACGACAGATATGGCCAACCATAAAATATCCGTCGGCACCGCTGGCAGCGGCAACCAATTCACGACACTGATCTGCAGTAGCGGCCATGGGCTTTTCCAACAGCACATGTTTGCCACTGGCCAATGCGTCCATCGCGACCTGATGGTGTTGCTGCCAATGGGTCGTGATACTGACCGCATCGATATCGTCTGCTTCCAGTAAACGACGATAGTCGGTGATGGCCGGTACGCCGGGAAAAACCTCGGCAGCTTCCTGCAATCGTGATGGATTGTGATTACAAATGGCCCCAAGTTCGCAGCCGGGCAAAGCCTGTATGACACGAGCGTGAATGGTGCCGAACCGAGCGACACCAATGACTCCCCAACGGATATTTCTCATGGCTCCATTCTATGCCGGACTCGACACGGCGCAATGCACCGTGCCGACAAAAAAAATACCCTTCGCTTTCCTGCGGCAAGGTAGGCAGATTAGGCAATCACCGACCACAGAATCCGATCACTACTCTCAGGGATGGGTCGACCTGCTACGATTGCTGCTCACTGGAATCATCCAGGCCCACGATCTCGAGTAGCTTCAACGCGTTGGTTGTTGGCGCGACACCCGGCCGCAACTGGTAATCAAATTCCATGTGGGCCGATTGTCCCTGGCCTGAAAAATGTTCCCGAAAATGAACTGGCGTACATACCGTTTCCAGTTCATGTTCGTCCGCCAGTGACAGGTCGTGTGTCGCTATCGCCCCAATCGCCAGCTGTCGCGTCAGGTGTTGAAGCACCCTTTTTACTGCAAGGTGTCTTTCCGTACTGTTGGTCCCTTGAAGAATCTCATCCATGAGAAATATCATGGTCCCCTGACGACGCCGCTGGCAAGCTGCGGCCAGTTCGACGATCTGTTTCAGACGACGCAACTCTGCCATGAAAAATGAAACCCCGTCTGTCAAAGAGTCACGAACTCGAAAACTCGTACCCAGGATCAACGGGGGCAAACTCATTTCCGCGGCACAAACGGGTGCACCTGCTTGCGCCAAAACAATATTCGTTCCTAACGATCTTAATAACGTACTCTTGCCCGACATATTGGAGCCGGTCACCAGAACAAAAGTGCCAGGCGGTCCGATCTCTATGTCATTCGTGACAACTTGCCCGGGTAAGATCAGCGGATGCCCAATGTCACGGCACACCAATTTCGGTTCTGCGGTCGTAGCGGGCTGGGGGAATGACCATTCGGGGTGGTCATGATGAAGAGAAGCAATGGCTGCCAGGGCTTCAAATTCAGCCAGCGCATCCAGCCATTGCCGGGCATGTTTACGAACTTCTGATTGCCAGCGTTCCAATAAATCAATTGCATGGAAATCCCACATCAGGATTGCCTGGATCGGCAAATGAGACATGGTTGAATGACGCAGATTGGTCATCCCCAGCAGACGATCCAAACGGCTCAACTGTTCACTGGCGGGTTTTCCAGCAAGTATGCATTTCGCTTTGAGTTCACACAACGTTTCGCATTTGTAGTCACCCTGAACAATGACGTCAAAAAGATTTGCGTAATCTCGAAAAGCATTCTCACCTAGAGAAATTCGATCAAAAATTACGTGCACTTGGGGAAGCCAACGAAACGAAACGATGATGTTAAAGGTCGCCGGTATCAGCCAAACCGTGGCAGGAATCCAGCCTAAAAAAAACAGGAGCAAACTCGTCACGAGCAACAATGGCGAAACACGAGAGCACCAAATGAGCCATCTATAGCGCGGCAGCCAGGCGTCTGATTCCACCCAGTTACAAAAGGTATCCGGATCACTCGAAGTCCTTCGTAACGGGAGCCCCTGCAGCTGAAGCTGCTGACGAAGTTCCAACATGGGTGCCAGCTCCTTGGCCGCAGTCTGTCGCCGCAGGATCTCGTTGGCTGGTGCCGGTTCGACAAGCCAATGCGACAAGGCCTTTCGTCCCGCAGGCGAACTGGTTGTATCCATTAGTTGAAAGAGTGACGCATTGCCAAACAGATCCAAATCAATTGCCTCCGGCAGAGACACAAGATCCTTGGCCACTTCAACCGTTGCCAAACGTGACCAACGGCGGTCGACGCGATCCAGAGCCGTCTGGTTGATATTGGCCATCTCGCTGGTACGGCACAATTCCGTTTTGACCGCCTCATGTCTGACCACGGCTAATCCAAAGGCAAGCAATGCCACAGCAAATAGAAACCAACCAGCAACGGCGATTCCTGGCAGCAAAATCACAACCAACCCACCGGCAAGCATCAACAAAAACAATCCCAGGCGAAGGTTCGCCAAACGATTCGCGAGCTGCGCCAGATCGCTATTTTTACCGCGAAAATGTTCCCGTCGGGCGGCATATTCGCTGCGTACTGCTGTTTCGTCGGCCATCGTGTTAACTTCCCCAAACCGCTGATTGCCTTTCGGGCGTGAAGCTGTGGTTATACAATCACATGCGTTACAAAAGTAGTAGCCGCCATCCCAGGCCTGTGATGACAGAGTAGAACCGAACCTGTATTGCCATACCCGGCACGGTTCGCATAAGTGGGACTGTGATGATGGCAGCTTTACTGAAAATTCCTTTTGATACACGTCCCCTTGTTGTGGCTCGGTATCGAACAATTGGAGCCAGTCGCTTGTTGCAACGAATCTCCTGCTTGTGTCTGTTGAACCTGTTGCTCTTGATGGGTATTTTTACAACCACCAACAACCGGGCCGCTCCCCAGCGTCCACCGGTTCCCATGCTTGAGCCCCCACACATTCCCCAACCCCCGACCATCGACGGTCGTCTGGACGATCCGTGCTGGCAGCATGCACCATCTGTTTCAGAATTCTGGGACGTCAACGGCGCCGCACAATTCAAGGATCTGGCGTGGGCAAAGGTGGCCATTGATGATGATCAGATTTATATCTGCTACCACATGAAAGCCGATGAAAAATCCGGCCTGCCAACCGGTTCTGAGACTCGCGACGACGGGGTGTGGTTCAGCCCGAACGTCCAAGTATTCGTACAGCCGCCTGCAGCCGGTAGTTACTACGTGTTCACGCTGAATTCCAAAAATACGCAAGAGGATGCCAAAGACTACGAAAATCTCTGGGACTGCAAATGGCAAAGTGCTACCTTCGTTGCCGAGGACAAATCTTATTGGCAAGCGGAAATGGCCGTTCCGTTTGCAGCATTCGATCTGGCCAATCCTCCAGGACCCGCATGGAGACTTAACCTTACGTGTGTTGTATCGCTCGCCGGAAAAGGCCATGTCCTGACGTGGGCACCAACATTTGCTAATTTCCACTCGCCATCGTACTTCGGCAAGGTTCCACTCCGCGATGTGCCCTGGAAACAACGGCATTGCGGTTTAGAGACGCTAGCCGCACATGGTCAACCTGGCGAAATGGAAGTCGTTGCTGAATGCTTCAGTGGTCAACCACGCGGGGCAACGTTAAACGTTACCATGAAACAACCTGACGGGACGAGTGTCTCCCAGGAACGAAGCCTTTCATTAACAAATGTCGCGACTACCCAGCGATTCTCTTTTCCTACCGAAGCTGCCGGGAAACATCATTTTGTCACTACGTTGCGAGCACCTATTGACCCGCATCCATCCGCTGTTCCAAAACCAACGGTGTTGGCTGAGCGGCATGCGGTGGCCACCACACCACCACCCCTGGAAACATGGCTGGATCGTTCTGTCTACACGAGCCAGAAACAGGCGCGTCTCACGATCGAAGGCTGGCAGAGAGGACTGGCCGGACAGACGTTCAACGTGTCGATCACGCCGTCTGTTTCCTCCGCGTCACCCATCCGAACTATGCTGGGATCGACAGGACGGTCCACGGTAACACTCGATCTCACCGACCTGCCGGTCGGCAGTCACACGGTACACGTCAAACCAACGAAGAATACTCTCGGCGAAGCAACCATCTCTTGCGAACTGATCAAGCTGCCCAAGGCGCGCGGTACGGTCTGGTATGACGATCGTGGAGTACTCTACAAGGACAACCAACCGTTCTTTCCTGTCGGCTTCTACTACATTCAAAATTTCCTGAAAGACGGCCTCCTTGACGAATTTGTGCAATCAGGAATGAATACCATTGTCTGGGAATGGAGTAACACCGCCGGGTACATCGATGCGCTCAAACGGATGGAACCGCACGATGTGAACCTGATCCTGTCCATCCAGAACGAAAGCCTTGCCCGCAGCCTACAGGACCGATTCTGGAAAACTAAAGACGAAGAGCGTACTGTATTGCAAACCGCCTATTACAAGCATATCGAAACCATTGCCCGTCAGGTGGCCGCTAGTGATCCAACCAATCTGATCGCCTGGTACATCCAGGATGAACCTAACGTGGACATCCTGCCATTTGTCAAACGATCGTCTGAAATCGTTGCCTCGGCAGATCCACGACGCCCGCGACTGGTAGTCCCCTGCTTCTCGACCGTTTTCCGATCCTACGCAGAGGTTGTCGACATTCTGGCACCCGATCCCTATCCCGGATTTCCGGATGGTCCGATGGTGAAAGTATCAAGCTTTATCGACGAGGCACGAGCTGCCATGCGTTATCGGCGTCCTGCCATCGCCGTCCTGCAGTCATTTGGTGAACCGTCAGGCCCTGCTGGGGCCATGCCATCGGCCGAGGAACTGCGATGCATGACTTTCCTTTCCATCGTTCACGAAGCGCGCGGGGTGATCTATTTTTCCTACAGCTACAATGGTCCAATGCGCGAAACCCACCCACAGCTCTGGGCCTCGGCAAAGACGTGTGCCAGGCAAATTTGCCAGCTCGGTGCAGACGTGCTCACGGCATCTGCGGGCCAACTTTCGCTGTCACAGATGCCCGCTACACGTCAGGTGCATTCGCGAATCATCAAACACGACGGGAACGTTTATATGATTGCTGTCAACACGCTACGATCTCCGATCAACAATGTACGGTGGACCGTTAATGGGCTGTCGGACGGTCCGCTCGAAGTCTTGTGGGAAGACCGCAATCTGACGGTTCAAAAGGGGATGTTGATGGATGACTTCGCCTCTTTAGAAGTCCATTTCTATCGACGTCGACAATAACAGGAGTTCTCAGAAAATATGAGTTGGATTGTTTACTTATCCGGTGAAATCCATACCGACTGGCGACAACGCATCATTTCCGGAGCACAGGCAGCTGACTTGCCAATTGAGTTTACTTCGCCCGTCACCGACCACGGTGCAAGTGATGCTGCTGGAGACGTGCTGGGCGAACAAACGATGCCTTATTGGCGGGATCATCAGTCGGCCAAGGTGAATGCCATCCGTACGCGCACGTTGATGGAACAATGCGATTTGGCCGTGATCTGTTTTGGCGACAAATACAGGCAGTGGAATGCGGCCTTTGATGCGGGTTTCTGTGCTGCCTTGGGTAAACCCTACATGACGCTGCATCCCACAGACCTGGTCCATCCACTCAAAGAAGTCGATGCGGCTGCAATGGCCTGGTCACAATCGGCCGAGCAAGTTGTGGAAATCCTCAAATATGTGGTCCAAGAATGAACTTTTCGAGTTCATCAACATCGCATTTTCGAAGTCGGCTCTCAGCCACAGGCCTTGAAAACAGACTACGACTTCAGCTCCAGATTCTCTTTGGCCTGCCACTTCAGGGCGACGTCCTCAGCGTGTCGGCTGAATTCGGCCACATCCCATTCGGCAAACAACAGGTGACCATAACAGGTCTTTTCCTCTCCCGGTTCGATTCGTCCATACCAGAGAAAAAGATCGGTACACGGCCAATTCTGGTTCGTGCCAACGCAAACTGTCTGGCGGGAACAATGACAGGTCAGCAGTTTGCGCTCGTCATCCAGCACATCCCACGCAACAACACCAGGAAAAGAAACCGGCTGCCCCAATAGCCCATCGCGAAATTGTGAACTGCGTTTGTAAGCATCAACCATCCCCTCCACAGGTAAATAACAATGAGAATCGGTAGCGGGCAGCTGGCCCAAAGGCAACCACCGGTTCTGATGTCGTACGTGCGGTCGATGTCCCGTATCAGGCGACTGGTAACTGTTGAAACAAACCCGCTGATGAACATCGTCCCAAAGTTCCTCAGTCGTATTACGCAAACTCACTGCGTAGTGCACGCCCGTCTCGTCAGCCAAGATATCAGCGCCACACTAAGATGAAGCTGGCAATAAGATTCGCCTAACCCGCGAAACCTTTTGTTCTCCCATTCGGGAAGGAGAAACGACTGTCCGGATTCGGCCAGCCAGTTGTCAAAATCGGGAGAATTCCAAACGAACCCCTGCCGACCACCCCGGTGCCCTCCCTCACTCGTGTTGAAGGGAGTAAATTGGGCGTTGATAAAAAAAGATCGTTGTACTTGTAGAGTGCCGAGGGTTCCAATCCATCGCGAATCGGCAACTCGGGTCCAGCCGCCCAGTGCAATCCGTCAGCGCTGGTTGCCGTTCTCACCGACATGCACTGCAGCGCTGGCGCAAAATTCTCGTACACCACCTCGTAGCGGCGATTCGGGCTGGCTCTTCATCGTCTTTAACAATATAAACCCTCTGGGTACGGTCATCCGGAAGGTCGATAGCATTGTTTTGACGGCTGCCATTTATGAGAACCTGGCCCAAATCCGGCTTGATCCAGTTCACACCGTCTTTGCTCTCGGCGTAGGTAATCGGTCCTTCCGACCGTTGCTTGCCGCTACTGTAATACCACATACGGAATTTTCCACCGTCGTGGAGTACCGTCCCGTAGAAAATTGCGTAAGTTTGATCCGGAGCACCAGGATCGTCGAGGCTGGGTCTCAATCGGCTTCCTTGCGGACCGCCGGTTGGGACATGTAACAACACAAGTTCTTCTTCAATGGCAAACAAAAGTCGTCGATCGCCAACAGCGTTGCCGTCTGTTCGGCTTTCGCACCCATCGTTGGGAAACGAATCGGATCGCCAGCAGAGCGTCTCCTGGCACGAATAGGCTAATCAGAACCACAATGGGAAATAACAACAAAAATCGAATCATGCAAATATTTTCAGTCATGGTGCTTGCTATTGGGTGTTCACGTTGGCGTGTATAATTTTACGCGATTTCGCGAAGACCTTGAAAATTCTTGTGTATCATAAAAAATTGGCTTGGAAATAAGCAGTCTCACCCTACCCTCTCCCGCCGTGAAAGAGAACAATGTCTAAGATGATTTTTGGACGACTTGGAACAATCACGTTCGTGTGGCTTCTATTGCAGCGGGAAAGCAACACAACCCATAATAACCGTCATGTCTTGGATTCATGTTGTGATTCGCCCACGAAAAAAGCCCTTGCCTCTAAGTCATTTTTTCTGTGAAAGCATTACAATGGCCGTGTTCGATTTGACGATCGGGCTCGGCACCATCATGTACGAGGAAGAAAATAAGTGAACGACCAGATTGACACGTCAGTGACCCGATATCCACAAAGTAATTTGGCAGCATGCATGTTGCCGTGGACTGCAGATTTCCAATTGGACGAGGCAGCTTTTGTGTCGCACGTACAAGGTGCGATCGATGGAGGCTACAAATGTCTGTATATCATGGGTACCGCGGGAGAAGGTTATGCGCTGAGCACCGAACGATTTTGCCAGGTCGTTGAAATCTTCGCCGGGCTAACGGTAAAAGACGGACTGGATCCTCAAGTCGGTGTCATCGGGACTTCCATGGAGCAAATGATCCATCGAATTCAAGTCGCTTACGAACAGGGAATTCGCATGTTCCAGGTCACACTACCCTGCTGGGGCGCTCTTGATGAAGATGAAGCCTTGTTGCACTTCAAAACGGTATGTGGCGCTTTTCCAGACTGTCGGTTCCTGCATTACAATTTGCCCCGCGCCAAACGAATTATTCGCGGAGCCGAATACCATCGTATCACACAGGAAGTACCCAATCTTGTCGCTACCAAAAACAGCTCAACCGATTATTCGCGCACAGCCGATCTACTCACACAAGCACCTGAATTACAACACTTCCTGCTGGAGGGAAATTTCGCAATGGGGTGCACTGTTGGAGAATGTTCGCTGCTGTGTAGTTACGATGTTTTGTTTCCCGAAACCACTTGGCAATTCTTTGATGCCGGACTGAGAAAAGATCTGGTCGAGCTGTTTCGTATCACCAAGCTGTTGCGTGACGTGGATGAAGCACTTTTCGCCCACTGCTCTCGCGAGATGATCGACGGCGGTTATGACAAAACGTTTATCTGGCTGCGTGACCCAGAATTCTCCAACCGCATGTTGCCTCCTTACATTGGGCTTAGTGATGAAGAATCTCACGTCTGTCGAGAAGTGTTCGAAAAACATTTTAGCCACATTCCTTAGCGCTCCATGAAAAAACATCTTCTCCAAAGCACTCGCCAGAAAGCCCTGTTTTTCACTATTCGCGCTAACGAACCCGGTTGCAATTGACAGTTTTTCGCCAGTTTTGAAACTCGCTTTAGTCCGTTTCGAGCCCGAGTACGCGTATTGCATTATCCCGCAAAATCTTTTTCTTGGTCGCATCATCCAGCTCGGCGTAATCTATCCGGGCACGTTGCATTGCCGTTGAATACAATGGCACGTCAGTACCATACAGCACGCGGTCCGCACCAACTTGCTGTACTGTCCACTCGATCAGTTTCGGCAACAGGCTGCTGGCGCTCGAGGTATCGGCATACATGTTGCCCTGTCGACTTTCCTGAATGGCCCGTGCTTGATGCGAGAGATCGTCATCCCAACCACAACCAATATGGGCCAGGATCACCGTGACCTCTGGATAGTCATCGGCCAGCGAAACAAAATCCGCAGGCAGACTGTTTTGTTCTCCGCTGTGGGTAAGAACAACAGCTTTATGACTGGCAGCAAACTCAAAAATCGCCCTGCCACATTCCGTGATCGGGTACACGTGCTCTTCGGGGTGAATCTTAATGCCCACACAGTGCGGCTGAGCCAACATCTCTTCAGCCTGGCGATAGGTTTCCTGATTTCGAGGGTCAATGATGACCCATTGCCTCAGTCCAGCATGCTGTGGCACCACGTTG